>Ga0209017_10000060_pt1 | contig 101301 bp, 61 predicted proteins | sample YNPBryunderm2012_FD_185812 | JGI IMG/M metagenome (GOLD analysis project Ga0209017, IMG submission 185812) | Anoxygenic and chlorotrophic microbial mat microbial communities from Yellowstone National Park, USA - YNP Bryant MS undermat 2012... ... | reverse complement strand
TAAGTTAGACATAAACATACCTAACTTTATACCACAAAAGCACTTCGGAGGGACCGCCTATTTTTTCCCGCCCCACGAAAAAACTGGGGATAAGTCAGCGGCAAGAATGAGGGCAACTATGCCATGGCTGGGCCGGCAACCGACGGCAGCCAATTTATCCTCATGGTCCATGACAACGGCGTAGATGGTTCCGCCTTGGAACAAGACCCGATCGCTTTTGCCTATATCCCGTTTGATACGCCTGGGGTGGTCATGGGGCGGGTTTCCGGCGAAGGGGGGCTGTTCAATCGGTCCGGCAACTTCACGCTCCGAAGGATCGATGTGGGTACCTATCGGCTGTCGATTCCCGGCCACAATCCCACCACCGGCGCCTTGCTGGTTACCGGCGATGTCCAGACCGCAGCCACCCGGGATAACATTGTTACCTACCAGGCCGACGGCAACGACTGGATCATCCAGGTCCGAGACCTGCCCAATAATCCTCCCGTATTGGAGGATGTCTTCAATTATCCGGTCTTCTCGTTTGCGTTTATTCCGTTTGCCAATCCGCCCACCGCTCCGGGCCAACGGGTCTTTGACCCAACCGCCCAGGTAAGTGCCAGCAAACTCACCGTCATCCAGAACAACACCACCAACAACCCGGATGCCGTGCATGTGGAGGTGGAAGGTAGCGGCTACTTCACGGCCACCTTCTGGAACCGAGGCGACTATCAACTTCGCCAAAATGGCCAGGTGATTGATCTCAGCCAAGGGGCCCTGCTGGCCAGCGTGTGCGAAGACGCCCGGAATAACCAGGGCGAAACGCCGGGCGCTATCGGCATGGTGGCCGTCAATTATAAAGTGGATTTCGGCGGCGTGCAGGCTCCCGGTACGGCGACCCATCGGGCCGGCAACAATTACGGCGGCAATGAAATGAACGTCAATCACACCATCGCCTTCTTCCCGTTTGCCCAAGGGTGGCTGGGCGGCTATGTAACTGGAAACGACGGCACTGCCGACGGCCCAATGCAACAGATTATCGGCGCACCGGGACTTGCCATCGGTACCCATGTCATCGATTCCCCCAGCACCACCGGCCAATATGATGTGTATCTGCCCGGCTCAGGCAACACCCGTCGAAGCGGCATGTTGCTGGTTACGGCGGGCGAAAACGAAAATAATGCTGCCAGTGTGGCCGCCAAACCGGACGGCTCCGGCTGGACCGTCAACGTCGTTAACTTCGATCAAAACTTCGAGAACGACGACTTCTCCTTTGTCTTTGTGCCCTACGGGACCCGAAACCTGATCGCCGCCGAAATCAGCGAACAGGGCTCCATGGACAATTCCACCGGGAACCTGTACGCTTTCCGTACAGGGACCGGAACCTATCGGCTTCGTGTGCCCGGGTACAGCCCCGGCCAGGGTATCCTGTTGCTGACGCCCGTATCCACCTACAATACCGCCAACCAAGACAATATTCTCACGTATCAGGCAGACGGCAATGAGTTTGTCATCCGGGGTTATGATCTGGGCAATCCGGAACCCACCTTGCAGGACACCCGATTCTGGGTAACTTTTCTTCCGTTTGATAACCCGCCCAGCCAGCCGCAGCTCCGGCAGTTTGACCCAAAGAGCGTGGCGGCGGCCAATCTGCGGATCGTCCAGGTCGATCCGGATAATAACCCCAGTTCGGTTACCGTGACCACGCCCCAGGGCACGCCGGGGTTCTATGTTTGGCAGGCCAATCGGGGGGATTACTACCTGGCCCAGGATGGCGCCCCGGTGAATCTGAATCAGGGCATCCTGATGGCCACGGTCCGCAATATCGGCCGGGATAACGGCGATGGCCTCGGCGTGCGGTACGGCACGGTAGAAGTCTCTGCCGAGCAACCGGCCAATGCCTGGCTGGCCACCAATCCGGCCGGCTCCGATAACAACACCGGCGATGAGCTGAACATCGACTTGGCGGCCGCTTGGTTCCCCTTTGCCGGCTCCTGGTGGGGCGCCCATGTCAATGCCAGCGGCCAGGTTTGGGCCTCTCAGGGAATCAGCCAGAGCATGTTCACCCAGGTCGGCACGGGCCGATACCAACTCCGCATCCCCGGCGTGGACTCCCTAGCCGACGGAATGCTCTTTGCCATCGGCGGCTCCAACTCCAACCGGGTCGTTACCGCGGGCATCTTACCGGACCGCAGCGGCTGGCTCTTGGCCGTCCGACGCAACGACCAAGATATCGGCTCCTACGTCCAGGATGATTTCAGCGTCCTGTATGTGCCCTACTTTGCCAAAGGGCTGATCGGCGGACTGATCGACGAGCAGGGCAATGTCGTCCAAGGAGCCGGCCGGGAACTGTTCTCGGTAACTAAACTGGGTACCGGCCAGTATCTGCTGGATATTACCGACGAGTCGCCGGACACCGGCATGTTGCTGTTAACGGTAGCCAAAATCTGGTCCGATACCGGCGCCGCCGATGACAACATCCTGGCCTACCAGGCCCTGGGCGACGATTTCCTGATCTACTCCTTTGATCTGCCGGGGCTGGCTCTGCAAGACACCCAGTTTGTCTTTGCCTTTATTCCGTTCGACAATCCGCCTTCGATTCCGGAGCCGAGCACCCTGGTGCTGCTTCTGCTGGGAGCGGTGGGCCTGCTGGGCTCCCGCTACTTCCGCCGCCGGAAAGGCGGGGAGTAATAATCTGCCCAGCGGGGGGTGATCTGGCAGAAGACTCGTCTGGCAGCCCGGGGATCACCGGACAAGGGGGATCATCTGGGAGTGGGATTACCTAGCAGGCGATGCATCCCCTGGCGGGAGTGCAGACGGCTTTTCTCTGCGAAGGGATCTAGAGATAGGCAGAGCCTATCCGAAGCCCCCTTATTTGCACAGTTATGCACAGCCGGACTGGAGTTTTCGCATAAGCTCTTAGTGGGATCCTGAGAGCGGCTTTTTCTGTCGAAGGATAGATATAAAAATCTGCACTTCTTGGCTTTCCCAGCGGGCCCAGGCTTCCAGACCACGGAACCAGTCCATAGGCGGCGGCACCACGGTATGGTTTTGGGAAGGCACCGGCGTTAAAGCGGTGGCTGTCCAGTGCCAACCGCCTCGGCCCATCTGCCGATATTCATATCGCCCTCCCAACGGACAAATAAGCTGACCTTGAAGCCACTGTTGGGCTGTCGTCAAAGCAGCCTGGCCCGAAAGATGAAACTGGTTTTCTAACGTCGTCAGCAACCGGAGATTGGCCAAGCAGGCTTCCTGTGCCTGTCGGAAGGCCCATTGGCGAAGCCCTTGGCCTAGAGGAGTATCATCCGGGTCCTGGATCTGCAGGTGCAATTGGGCAGGTTGGTTCGTGTTTTCTAATCGGAGCAGTGGCCCCACCTCCGCCAGGATTTGCCGATCGAACGAATAAAGAACAAACGGGCCGATCTGCCGACGCCACAATCCGCCCGGCTTGCCGGTATATCCTTCCTGATCCGGCCGACCGGTCACCAATTTCTCCACCGTCTCCAACAGAGGCGTGTGGCCCTGTCGGCCTACATAACCGATCCGCATCGCCTCCAGAAGCATCTGCGGACCGGGTGGCAACAGGTCCAGCAGGAGCCTGCCTCGGCCAAGGCGGACTTCTGCGGGCTGGGTGGCCCGGAGACCTACAAACACCCGGCCCTGGGAGACCCGCCCCTGAGCAAATGCCACATCCCCCGGCGGCGGGACAATCCGCTCCGAAGACGCCGTTCCTAACAGTCGGCCTAACATTTCCCATAGGGGCGTTGGGAGAGGAGAAGTGAAAATTTCCATATCTATCCGTTCCAGCCCCTTTTGCGGTTCGGATCGGCGGAAGACGATCGTCATCGGGCTGAGCCGACTTCCCGCTGCCGAAACCGCCCGAAGGTATTTCTCTACCTGTTGGGCTTCCGCCGCGCTCAGGCGGGAAACCTGCATATCGGCAATCGGGCGAAAATAGCCCGGCCGACCTCGCAGGGAGTCCCATACCTGGCCGTTTTGGAGCACTGCCCGGCTTCCGTCGGTTCGAGGGCCGAACTCCGGCGGCAAAAAACCCTGAGCCACCAAGTTGTCAATACTCTCGGCCGGTCGTCCTTCCGTCAGCGCCGCTTGCCGGGCCATTTGTACTAATAAAATGTCCACTTCCGCCTGCATCCGTCGCCGCATTTCCACCAGATAGGCCGGGCTGCACTGCATCCGCCAAAACGCCTCCGAAAAATACCAAAACGCCGTCTGCTCCGGCCGGGGCGGATACTTGGCCCGAATGGCCCGAAAGTCCGGGGCCTCCGCCAGACAGCCCCTCCCTGAGTGGGTTTGCAAAAACCGTTCCACCAGCCGACGAGAGGTACTTACCAAATGCCACGGCCCGTCGGCCACATAAAAAGAATGAATCCGACCGTCTTCGCTTTGAAGCACCGACACCAGGCGGCCTTCGATCGGAAGTTTTTCCTCTCGCACTTTGCCCTGGCCGCTCCGAACGGCTTCGGATCGTTGCCGCTCGATTTCTGCCCGAAGCATCGGCTCCGAACGGGCCTGAAACAATACGCCCAAACCGGAACCCTCCGGTTGGAATAGATCCAGGCCGATCAAGGCCACATCGGCAACAGCCAAATTTTCCACCTGACCGCCCAGGTGACGCCCAAGCAGTTGACTCCATCCGGTGGGCCGAAGACATAGCCGCTCTTCGGACCGCCGAACCCGTTGGTAATCCACCCCCCTGCCCGCTACGCACATGGTCCACTGGCCAGCCGCCCAATCCAATAGCTCCCGAAACCAGGCAAACTCCGCCATCCCACCAAACCGGATGTAAAAGCACTCCTCTGGCACCCGGCTTGCCAGGGGTTCGATCTCCAACGGTGCCTTTTGTTCCGGTCCGCCAGGGGAAGAAAAGGTACTGGCGTCGCCTTTTTCCTTTGTTTTACCTGCTGCAACTGGCTCTAGGGCAGATTCTGCTGCCCGGGGCGACTCCGTTTGGTGGGCCTTTGGGTCAGAGAAGGTGTTCCTGGGCAACCCCGGGCTTCCAATTTCTCCGGCAGAAATAGCAGTCCGATCGGGTGGATTGGGAAGGGATATATCGGACAGGGGGCGATCGGCCGGCTGGTGCCAATGGTGGCTTCGACCTTCGATCCGCTCCAGAAACATCTGCCGTCGCAGCGATTCCAAACGTAAAAGGGCTTCCCACTCCGGTCCGAACCAACTCTGGTGCGGAGAATCTTTCGGACCGGTCTTTTCCTCCGGAGTTTTTTCCCGGTCAGGCCGGTTCCGAAGTCTTCCTGCTTCCAGAGGGCCGTGCTGCTCCAGCCCCAGCCGACGGGACAGCATCGCTTCCAAATACTGTTCGAGAAAGAGGGGGGAACCATGTTCCCTCGAACGAGGGGAGAAAGCTTCCTTCCAATCGGCCAAAAGTCGGCTCCAGCCTCTGCGATGCTCCCCTGGCACCAATCGCACACTCCGGGTATCCCCGGGGGTGCGGATCTGGACTTCCAGAGGGTCTTTCCCGGTAAAAAGAAAATAAAGGGTGCATCGACCTAGGGGCAAACCCGTTTTCTTCCGAAGTAGTGCACGGAGGGAGCCTTCTTCGAGGGCTGGGTAAAATACCCTATTTTGGGGGGAATTGACCACCCAACTTTCCGCTCCTAAAGGGTGCGTCAGAGAGCCTAACGGCAGACTTACACGGGCCACCCCAAATGGTTCCCCCCAGAAGGCCTCCGCCGGAATCCGAGAAGCTTCTTCCTGTTCCGATTCCCCCCTCTGTGGACCCGCATATATTTTTCCCACAGGAGCTGTATGCTCTCCTAAAATCCCCCTTTCCCAAAATATCCCCCTATAGATCGCCCATATTACTAACCAATAAAGGGGGAAGCGATACCCAAAAATCTTCCGAGGTGTTCGGAACATAGGTTTCTCAGCTTTCCCAGAGAGATGAGGAACAGTCAGTAAAATAGGGAACATTTGCAGGCTGAGGAAGAAATTCCATTTATCTCATGCCCCCTAAAATGGGGGCAACGATGAGTCCAACGTGGATGTTCGGGATTCCCCGTTCCCGGCACCAGAATCCGAGCTCATCCTGGATTCCAGCCCCTCCAGGAAAGAGCGGTTCAACGCACCGTAAAGTGCTGGTAACCTCAGCGTTTTTCCCCTTGCATTTGGTACGACGCACTTAGTGTACCACGTTTCTGGAATAAAGAGATAGTTTAAAATGGGAAAAGCAGGAAAATTTGCTGGCTTTTTCGATAAAAGGGTACGGTTATTAAGCACCCCCTTGCACATTCCAACCACCAAAAATCAAAACCCTATCAATTAAGGGGGGTACTTATTCTCTGGAGCCTCAGGGGGTAATCTCCGTTGACTTTGCCGGCTAACTAAGAGATACTTCCAGGGGAAATCCCCACAATTTCTTTGCGAACATAGGGTCCAAAACACCCGGCCTAGGGAATGAGTCTAAAACCACCGGGACAGTGTCCGGGTTTGCAAGAAGGGGATCACCTAGCAAGGTGTTTGGGTTTCGTCCGGGCGAGTGCAGAACTTACCCTTTGCCAGAGCATATTACGCTTTCGGGTGGCCAGACCCCGCCGTTCCGGAGGAGCCGGATGCCCGAAAACTTGCCGTTCCACAACGGGTATTCCGGAAATCCGGGACCTCTGGAGGGGCTTGATTCCCGAGAGCGGGAAAGGACCTGTTTACTTTCTTGTCCGGCCCTCATCCAGATAGGAGGCCGGCCTAAATAGGAGGCCGGATTGTCCGGTGTTTCGGTGCAGGTTGGGTTTAACCGGGGCAGGTACGGGTGAATAGGGCAGATGAGACGATTCAGAGTGGAAATCTGAGGTGGCATAGCGATGGCGGAGCATGAGGATATCGAACAGTATTGTTTGCAATTGGCCCGACAGGCCAAGACGGCTTCCGAAGAACTGGCCCGGGTCTCCGGGGCACAGAAAAATCAGTGGCTTTTGACGGCGGCCCGGCTGTTGGGCGAACGGTCGGTGGCCCTGGCCGAGGCCAATCGCCTGGATTTGGCCGCCGCCCCAAGTTATGGGCTGACCGACGCCCAGGTGGATCGCCTTCGACTGACGCCGAAACGGATCGAGGAGATGGCGCAGGCGTTGCGGGAGGTGGCTGCCTTGCCCGATCCGGTCGGTCAGGTGATTTGGTCTAGTGTGCGGCCCACCGGGTGGGTGGTGCATAAAGTGCGGGTGCCGTTGGGCGTGGTGTTTTTCATCTATGAATCCCGACCGAATGTTACCGCCGATGCCGCGGCCTTGTGTGTCAAATCGGGGAATGCGGTGATTTTGCGAGGCGGCAAGGAGGCGTTGCATTCGAACCTAGCGATAGCGGCCATTCTGGCCGAGGCCGCCTCGGAAGCCGGCTTGCCCGCTCATGCGGTGCAACTGGTCGATACGCCGAACCGGGAAGTGGTGGGCCGATTGCTCCGGATGCCCGAATACATCAACGTGGTCATTCCCCGGGGCGGCGAGAGCCTTATCCGCCGAATCACGGAAGAGGCGCAAATGCCGGTCATCAAACACTATGCGGGCAATTGCCATGTGTATGTGGATCGGGCGGCTCGGCCGGATTTGGCCGAATCGATTCTTATTAATGCCAAATGCCAGCGGATGGGGGTGTGCAATGCGGCGGAATCGCTTTTGGTACATGCCGAGATCGCCGATCGGTTGCTCCCTCGGTTGTGCCAGGCGTTGGCCGATCGCGGCGTCGAAATCCGGGGCGATGAGCGAACCTGCCGACTGTTCCCCCAGGCCAAACCTGCTACCGAACAAGATTACTATACTGAGTATCTTGGGCCGATCATTTCGGTCAAAGTGGTCGATTCTTTAGATGAGGCCATTGAGCACATCAATCATTACGGTTCCCATCATACGGATGCGATTGTAACGCAGGATATCGATGCGGCCCGGGAGTTTACCACGCGGGTGGATAGTGCGGCCGTGATGGTCAATGCGAGCACCCGGCTGCATGACGGAGGCCAATTTGGTCTGGGAGCGGAGATCGGCATCAGCACGGACAAGTTTCATGCCCGGGGGCCGTGTGGGTTGGAGGAACTGACAAGCTATAAATATGTTGTGTATGGACAGGGCCATCTGCGGGAATAATCCCCGCAGACGGCGATCGTGGCAGAAGATGCCGGAGGAGCCTGAAGAACCGGTTGGGCAAAGCGGCGGCGGAGAGGGAATTCGTAAGGCCAGCAGCGGCGCAAGCCGGGTAGGAGCCTGAGCTATGAGCGGGGAAGTGCTCACACAGGCGGAAGTGGAGAATTTACTGAAGGCGATGGCAGCCGGTGCCCAGGAGGCGGCGGCTGCAGCCAAGGGTACCGCACCGCTGGCCGGCCCGCCAGAAAGTCCCCGGCCAGGCTGGAAGCCCAAGGAGAAGATCACTCCGTACGATTTTAAGCGTCCGGAGCGGGTGGGCAAGGAGCAGATTCGGGCATTGCAGACGATGCACGAGGGGTTTGCCCGCAATTTCGCCGCCGCTCTGTCCGCCCTGCTCCGCTGCATGGTCGAAGTGAAACTTACCAGCGTCGATCAACTAACGTACAGCGAATTTGTGTTCAGCCTGGAAAACCCTACCTGCTTCAACCTCCTGAAGGCCGAACCGCTGGAAGGCAATCTGATCTTGGATATTAACCCGTCGATTTTGTATCCGATCATTGATCGGCTCTTGGGCGGCGGCCGGGAAGCCGGGCCAATCGCACGCCGACCGTTGACGGAAATCGAACTTCGGCTGGTGTCCCGCATTACCAGTCTTTTCCTGAAAGAATTGGCCCATGCGTGGGAAAACGTCCTGACGCTGAAGTTTGAAGTGGTCCAGGTGGAGAGCAACCCGCAACTGGTGCAGATTGTGCCGCCCAACGAAGTGGTGGTCCTGATCAGTTTTGAAATCACCATCGGCGAACTCCGAGGGATGTTAAACCTTTGTATCCCCTATAATGCGATTGAACGAATTTCCACCAAACTCTCTTCCAATACCTGGATCAGCTATGCCCGCCGACAATCCAGCCAGGAGCATGTCGAACAAATTAGCCGAACTTTACGAGGGTCGCTGGTAGAAGTGCGGGTTCGGCTGGCCACCAGCCGAATCAAAACCGGTGAACTGATCCGCTTGCGCGTCGGCGACATCATCACCACCAAAAAAGATATCCATACGCCCCTCCTGGTGATGGTCGAAGGAGTGCCCAAATTCAAGGCGTTCCCCGGCGCCTATAAAGGCCATAAAGCCATCCGCATCGAAAGCATCATCACCGACCCGATCGAGGCCATCGGCGATTAACGGGTTATGCGAGAGGTGGAGACGATCATTGTGGGGGGCGGGCCGGCAGGCAGCAGTTGTGCCTGGCAGTTGGTTCGCCATGGCCGAGCCTGCTTGGTGCTCGAAAAGCAACCTATGCCCCGCCCGAAGCTCTGCGCCGGATGGATTACCCCCCAAGTGCTGGCCCATCTGGAAATCCAACCTCACCAGTATCCCTACGGGCTGGAGCACCTGGATCGGCTCCGGGTAGTGATGGGCCGGAGTCGGCGTTGGAACTTTCGCATCCGGGCCCATCAATATTCCATTCGACGTGTGGAGTTTGACGCCTGGCTTTTGGAGCGAAGTGGGGTAACCGTCGTGCACCATACTGTCCGCCGGATTCGGTATGACCGGGGACAGTATATTCTGGATGAAGCCTTTGGATGTAAAAATCTTGTAGGAGCGGGGGGGACTTCGTGCCCTGTTCGAAGGAATCTGTTTCCCCCCCATCCGGGCCGATTGATCCTCACCCGAGAGGTAGAATACCCAGCGGAGCCGGTTTCCAAAGAATGTATCTTATGGTTTCCGTTTGCCGGGCGAAGCGGATATGCTTGGTATGTACCCAAACGGGGGGCGATTAATATAGGATTTGGGGGGCTGGCCGAGGAAATTGCCCCAGGAACTTTCCCCGCTCTGTGGAACGAGTTTCTCGGCCTTTTGGGGAAGTCGGTCTCTTTGGGGGCCTCATCCCCCCCAGAACCCAAAGGCCATCCGTATTTTCTAAATCCTCTGAACACTCCGGTGAAACATCAGAGGGCTTATCTGATCGGCGATGCGGCGGGGCTGGCCACCTGGGATTTGGCCGAGGGGATCGGCCCTGCCATCCAAAGTGGCATCTTGGCAGCTCTGGACATCTTGGGTCTGGACACCTACCAGCGAACCCGGATTCGCCGGTACAGCCTGGGACTTTTGGGCCGATTTTTCCGCTGGCTTTGGGCAAGATGGCCTTAGCCAGGCTATTCCAGAGGCCCTGGGGAACCTACTTGGAACACTTTAGCGGAATAAAACACCCTTGCAGGGACCTGCTTGTCAGATCCGATCCCAGGGAGCTTACCTTGGGCCACCGCTTTTGTAGTCCTACAAGCGCGCCCCTCCATTCGGCTAAATGTTACCGGAGGGGGGGCAAGCCGCAAAATTAGCAAATAAAAAACATAAGAAAAATAGAAAAAATAGATAATTTACAGAATATACATGGATTGAATAAACTTGGATCGCTTTTCAGAACGGTTTCCCATCCCCTTGGAAAATGCTAAACTTTACTTCCTCCATGGGCCTTGCCGATTGGCTCAACCCCATCGCTTGAAAAAGGTATGATTAAATAGGAAAGTTTCTCGGAATTTTCGGAATACGGGCCGGAGTACGGCCCCGTAGAGAGTCAGCCGGCCAGTACCGGCCTGGTGGGGAAAGGCCAGCCTGGTTTGGAGTCCCAGACAGCGGAGTCCCAGACAGCTTTTAGAAAAGACGCACCGGTTTGAAGAATCCGGATAGGTTTGGAGAACCCGCATAGGTGTTGAAGAACACGGGCAGGGTGGGAAAAAGCGGAGCAGAGACCGGTAAGCTCGGATGATGCGTTTTTTTTGGCAGGCAACTGCATCGGAAACCAGGGAGGAGGTGGTATTGTGAAGATCTTGATGGCTACCAGTGAAGCGGTTCCGTTTGCCAATACCGGTGGTTTAGGGGACGTTTGCGGGGCCTTACCGGTGGAGCTGGCCCGTGCCGGCCACCAGGTGAGCGTGATCTTGCCTGCGTACCGCACGGCGCGATATTGTGGGTTGCCTATTGAGCCGATCGGCATCGAGTTCATCGTGCCGGTGGGTACCAAAACGGTTTCCGGTCGGTTGCTCCGGAGCCACCTGGATGGCGGAAGAGTGCCCGTGTATTTGGTGCAACAGGATGAATATTTCGATAGAGAGCAACTTTACAGTATTAACGGAAAGGACTACATCGACAATTGCGAGCGGTTTGTCTTTTTCAGCCGGGCGGTGATGGAATCGATCCGCCTGCTGGAGTTGGATCTGGACGTGCTCCATGCAAATGACTGGCAGACGGGGCTGGTACCGGCGTACTTGAAGATTCTCTATCGGACGCTGCCGCGGTATGAAAAAATTGCCTGTCTATTCACGGTCCACAACATGGCCTATCAGGGGCAGTTTTGGCATTGGGATATGCTGCTGACGGGGCTGGATTGGAAATATTTCAACTGGCATCAGATGGAGTTTTACGGGAAGCTGAACTTGCTGAAGACCGGGTTGGTCTTTGCCGACGCCATCAGCACGGTCAGCCCACGCTATGCGCAGGAGATTCAGCATCCGCCCCATGGCTGCGGGCTGGAGGGAGTGCTGCAACATCGGGCCAGTGTTTTGTATGGGATACTGAACGGGATTGACGTGGAGCAGTGGAACCCGGCCACGGATCCGCACATTGCGGCCCATTACACCATCGACTCGATCGAGCAAGGGAAACCGATCTGCAAGGCTGCTTTGCAGCGGGAAATGGGGTTGCCGGAGCGGCAGGATATTCCGCTGCTTGGGTTTATCGGCCGGTTGACCGAGCAGAAGGGGGTGGATTTGCTGGTGGAGGTGATGAAACAATGGACACAGGAAACAGATATTCAATGGGTCCTGCTGGGCGTCGGGGACCCCCAGCTCCAACAGACCGTTCAAGAGTTCGCTCAACGCCATCCCGATCGGGTGGCCGTGCGTTTGGAGTTTTCCACGCCCCTGGCCCATCGGATCGAGGCAGGGGCAGATATGTTCGTCATGCCCAGCCGATTTGAACCCTGTGGCTTGAATCAAATGTATAGCCATCGCTACGGCACGGTCCCGGTGGTCCGGGCTACCGGCGGCTTGGCCGATACGGTCGTCGATACGACCCCGGAGACCCTGGCGACAGGGACTGCCAACGGATTTTCCTTCGAAGAATATAGCGCCCAAGCCCTGGACGAAACCCTGCGCCGGGCCTGCGAAGCCTGGCGACAGCCCCGACTGTGGCGTCAACTGCAAATGGCCGGGATGAAGCAAGATTGGTCCTGGGCACGCAGCGCCCGGGAGTACATCCGCGTGTATGAGGAGATCGTGGCCCGCAAACGTGCCGAAATTTCCACTTCGTAAGGACCATTCGGAGAAGCTCTCCCGAAATTCCGTTTTTGCCAGATGGACAACCCCCGGCCGGTCTCCAACTGCCCACACCCCATCCAACGGGTATTTGGGGGGATCGGAAAGGTTGCCAACCGGTTTGCGTCGCCGTCTGGCTCCCCATTTCGGCAGAGCCTCGAACGCCAATCAAGTCCAGGGGATTCAGCAGGGAGGTCCTTCTTATTTTTGTTTCTGACTTGTTTAGGACGGAACCGACCCGATGCATGACGTTTCGGTAGCTTTTTTCTGGCATCATCACCAGCCGTATTATACGGACGATCTTACCGGCGAAACTCCTTTGCCGTGGGTTCGGCTTCACGGGGTGAAAGACTACTGGGGGATGGCCAAACTGTTGGAGCAGACGCCGGAGTTCCACGGCACGATCAATTTGGTGCCCAGCCTGTTGGTCCAACTGGAGGCGTATGCCGAGGGGGGGAGAGTGGACAATCATTTACGCATCTCCCGCCTGCCGCCCGATAGCCTCTCGGAAGAAGATCTCCATTACATGCTGGACAATTTCTTCATGGCGTATCCGGAGCAGATGATCCGGCCTTATCCCCGATATGAAGAATTGTATCGGAAGCGGGGTTTTGGGGTAGATCCACCGGAACGGGCCAGAAAACGCTTCTCGAAACGGGACCTTCTGGACCTGCAGTGTTGGGCCAATTTGGTCTGGTTCCATCCGATCGCTTTTGAGTTGGACAAGGACCTGGCCGATTTTCGGGTCAAAGGACGTGGCTGGACGGAACGGGAAAAGCAGTGGCTTTTGGACAAGCAGTTGGAGATTCTCCGGGAGGTGATTCCGCTGCACCGTCGGCTGTTGGAGCGGGGGCAGGTGGAACTGACGACCTCGCCGTTTTACCATCCGATTGTGCCGCTGTTGTGGGACAAGCGGTTGGCGCGGCGGGCGATGCCCGAGGCCCCGCTGCCCGCGCTGCTGGAAAGCTACGCCGAAGATGCCGTCGAGCAAATCCGGCGGGCGGTTGCTTATCATGAGAAGGTCTTCGGCCAAAAGCCCCGCGGTATGTGGCCTTCGGAAGGATCGGTCTGCCAGGGAATGATCCCGGCCGTGGCCGATGCGGGCATCCAATGGATCGCCACGGATGAGGAGATACTTTCCTGTTCGACGGATGGCTGGGTGTGCCGGGATATGAACGGATATCTCCGGAATCCGGAGATGCTGTATCGGCCCTGGCGGGTGGAAGAGGCCGGCCGCTCGTTGCAGGTCATTTTCCGGGACCATGCCATGAGCGACCTGATCGGCTTTCAGTACCAGCACTACGGGGCGGAGCAGGCGGTGCAGGATTTTGTGGGGAAATTGGAGGCCATTGGCCGGGCCACCCATCGGTTGGGCGATAAACGGCCTACCTTGGTCAGCATCATCCTGGACGGGGAAAACTGCTGGGAGTATTATCCCCGCAGCGGGGTGGACTTTTTGCGGGGGCTGTACCGGCGGATCGTCGAGCATCCGAAAATCACTCCCATGCGGGTGTGCGACTATTTGGCGAAATATCCGGCCACTGATCGACTAGGACATCTGTTCCCCGGCAGTTGGATTCAGCATAATTTCAGCATCTGGATTGGCCATCCGGAATGCAACCGGGCTTGGGACCTAGTGAGCCGAACCCGTCGGCAATTGGTTAAGGCCACCGCAGCCAAAAAGGCCTCCGAGGAAAATCTCCGTCGGGCCTGGGAGGAACTTTACATTGCCGAGGGAAGCGATTGGTTTTGGTGGTTTGATCCTCGGCATCAGACGGCCCACGATATGGTGTTCGATCGGTTGTTTCGGAAGCATTTGCAGAACGTCTATAGCCTTTTAGGGGAGACGCCGCCGGTGGAGTTGGCCCGGCCGATTCGGCGGGGCCTGCGGATCGGAGTGCCGACGGAGCCGACCAGCTTGCTCCAGGTACGGATCGACGGGCGCCGGAGCTACTTCGAATGGATCAATGCGGGCCACTACCAGCACCAAACCGGCCGAGGCTCCATGCAACGGGCCAGGGAAAGCCGGGTGAGCGATGTGTATTTCGGTTTTGATATGGAGCGGCTGCTGGTGCGGGTGGATGCGCAGGACGGGCCGGTCCGGGAGCGATGGGCGGACCTGAGCAGCCTCCGTTTGGTGTTTTTGGAGCCGGCGCAGTTTGTGCTGTCGGTCATGGGGCCGGCACGTCGGCATCCGTTGGCCCAACTGTTTCACGCTGGCGTACTGGTGGTGGAATCGGGGGTGGAGGCAGCCGCCGATTGGATACTGGAAATCGCTGTGCCGCTGCGAAGCCTGGGCGTGGGCACCGGAGCGGCCCTGCATTTCTGTCTGGAACTGTATCAGGCAGAAAAACTGCTGGAACGAGTCCCTCTGGAAGGGGCCATCGAAACCACCGTCCCCCCACCGGAATATGAATTGATCATGTGGCAGGTGTAACCAGAGTGGGAACATTTCGGCCGAAAGAAAGAGACTGTTTTTCTGCCCTTGCCGTCGAAAGACTGCCCGGCCAAACGGAGCGCCGAAAGCCAGGGCATGTGAAGACGCCACCGTGTCATTCCCGCGCAAGCAGAAATCCAGGGGGTGGTTCCTGCTACGGTGGTCCTGTGTGGCAAGCGGGTCCAAGGGAATAGGGAGTTCTCTTACTGTTACTTTCTGGATTCCCGCTTGTGTGGGAATGACCCACGGGGTTGAGCCGCCAGGGCAGAGGCGGCTCTGTGGCCCCCGCAACCGGCGTTGGCTTTGCCTCAGCCGGCCTTTCCCACCAGGGGAGAGGCCAGTTGATTCAGTTGGCTAACGTATTCCAAAACCAGCAATCAGTGTTTTCTGAGGAATGTTTATGCCCGATTTACGGAAAGATCCGATTGTCGGTCGTTGGGTGATCGTGGCGAAGAGTCGGGCCAAACGGCCGCATGATTTTGAATTTTCCTTCCGGCGTCGGCGAACCGGCTTTTGTCCGTTCTGTCCTGGCCATGAAGATAAAACCCCGGGCGAAATCCTAGCCTACCGAAACCCCGGCACCCAGCCGAACCGAGAAGGTTGGCGGGTCCGAGTGGTGCCGAACAAATTCCCCGCTCTGGAAATCGAAGGCGATCTGAATAAACGGGGCGAAGGCATCTACGACATGATGCGGGGCGTCGGCGCCCATGAAGTCATCATCGAAACACCAAAACACCTCTGGAGTATCTCCCAACTCAGCGAACCGGAAATCCAGGAGGTGCTCTGGGTGTATCGGGATCGGCTGGTGGATTTGAAGAAGGACCCTCGGCTGGTCTATGGGATGATTTTTAAGAATGTGGGTCCTGCGGCCGGCGCCACCCTGGAACATACCCACAGCCAACTGATTGTGACGCCGATTGTGCCAATTAACGTTTGGGAAGAGATGACCGGTTCGTTGGAATTTTACCATTATCGGGGCCGGTGCGTGTATTGTGACATGATCCAACAGGAACTGGCCACCGAAAAACGGATTGTACTGGATACACCGGGTTTTGTGGCGTTTTGTCCGTTTGCGAGTCGGTTTCCGTTTGAAACGTGGATTCTGCCCAAAGTGCATTCCAGTCATTACGAAAATATCCAGAAAAACGGAATTGACGAATTGTCCGGGGTGTTGAAGCAAACGATAGCGAAAATTGAAGCGGCACTGGACCAACCGGCGTATAATTACATAATCCACACGGCCCCCTTTGACACACAGGAACTGGTGCATTATCACTGGCATATAGAGATTATGCCGAGTATCACGCGGCCGGCGGGTTTTGAGTGGGGCACCGGATTTTACATTAATCCGGTCCCGCCGGAAGAAGCAGCCGCCTTTTTACGGGAAGTCGAACTGGATATATCGGAGGCGGAAACTTTGCCGTCCAAGGAAACCGGATAGAGCAATGCGTGGTGTCCGGCGGCAAAAGGGAATTCGGGAAGGCGTACCAAGAGAGCCGAAGGGAGTATCCCTCTTTTTGCCCTCTCTCCTGGCCGGGCAGGATAGGGGAAGGGGGGAAGAAGAAGGGGCAGCCGGCTTTTTATCCCCCCTTGCGTGTTATTCCCACGGAAGTGGGCATCCGTTTTTTCTGGATTCCTGCTTTCGCGGGAATGACACAGGGCCGTCGTAGCCGGCGGTGCCTTCGGCGAGGCCGGCTTCTCCCACGGTGGGGAGAGGCGGGTTCCTTCATTCGGTTAATTTGACGGTATCTCCCCGGACCGGCCCCTACCAGTTGTAGGGCCTAAGACTCGGATCGCATACCACAGGATTGTGGTCATCGTTCCGGGGGATACAGTCAAGTTAAAGTGTTGCAGGAAGGTAAACATTGCCTTCTGAAGAAACTGGATAAATTGGATAATCCACACGTGTGGCGAAATCCTGCCGTTTGGAGTAAAAGTTTCCCACTGGGGAAATTGGATAAATTGGGTCAAAATTGCCGATAAACTAAAAGCCCCTAGTTGATAGTGCTTGTATTCCGCTTCGCAAAACCAGGGCACTCAAATCTGGCCCGAAAAACCAGGGAGTTTCGTGCCCTTCCGATTTGCGAAGATCAATAGGAGAAATCCTAGCGGGGGCATTCGTCGGTATGTTTTAGTCCTCTCGTTTCCACTGATTGATAAGCAGCCATGCCTCAGCCCATCCGTTTAGCCCTGGTGTTGCACAATCATCAGCCTGTCGGCAATTTTGACCATGTGATCGAGCAGGCGTATCAGGAGAGTTACCGGCCGTTTTTGGAAGTTTTTGCCCGGTACCCGGAGATTCGGATTAGTTTGCACATTAGCGGGCCGTTGGCCGAGTGGCTCGACCAGCTTCATCCCGACTACCTGGACCAAATCGCAGAACTGGTCCAGCAGGGCCGGATCGAAATCCTCGGCGGCCCCTTCTATGAACCGATCCTGACGATGATCCCCGCCGAAGACCGGATTGGCCAAATCCGCTTGTACAGCCGATGGCTTTCGCAGCGGCTGGGCGCTACGGTCCGTGGGATGTGGGTGCCAGAACGGGTTTGGGAGCAGTCGCTTACCCGGGATCTGGTCGATGCCGGCATCGAATACACGGTGCTGGACGATTTCCATTTCAAAATCGCCGGCTTGCGGGAAGAGCAATTGACCGGCTATTTCCTGACCGAAGACGAAGGCCGACTGTTGGCCGTCTTCCCCGGCAGTGAAAAACTCCGATACACCATTCCGTTTGCCGATCCGGAGGAAACCATTCGCTATTTGGAAGGGATCGCCAATCGGACGCCCCATGCGGTGATTACTTTTGGCGATGATGGGGAGAAGTTCGGTACGTGGCCGGAAACTTATAAACATGTTTATACAAATCGGTGGCTCCAGCGGTTTTTCGAGGCGTTGCTGGCTAATCAGAGCTGGTTGCAACTAACCACCCTGGCGGATGCCCGCTATCAACTGCCCCCTGCCGGAAACATCTATCTGCCGGAAGCAAGCTACCGGGAGATGACCGAATGGGCTTTGCCCACCGATTTGCAACTGGAGTATGAGGACCTGGCCCACCAGATGCAGCAGGATGCGCGTTGGCCGGCCATTCGACGGTTCATCCGTGGCGGCTATTGGCGGAACTTCAAGGTCAAATACCCGGAGGCCAACGAAATGTACGCCCGGATGCTGGGCGTAAGCCAGCAGATTCGGCAGGCGCAGCAATCGGGGCTGGGCGGCCCCGCCTTGCAGGAGGCCCAGCGGGAACTCTACCGTGCTCAATGCAACTGTGCCTATTGGCACGGTGCGTTTGGCGGCCTGTATCTGCCGCACCTGCGAAACGCCGTGTATGAACATCTGATTGCCGCCGAGCAACTGCTCCATCAGGCCGAAGGCCGACCGGTCGCCTGGGTCCAGGACGCCCACGGCGACTACAATTTCGACGGTCGGCCGGAGGTCTGCCTGGCCAACGACAAGTTGGCCCTCTGGTTTGCCCCGGCTCGTGGGGGAATGCTTTATGAACTGGACGTTCGAGAGGCCAGGGTGAATCTGTTGGCCAGCTTGGCCCGTCGGCCCGAAGCCTATCACCAAAAGGTCCGGCAAGGGGCCAGCCAGCGGCAGGATCAGGTGGCCAGTATCCATGACCGGATCGTCTTCAAACAGCCGGGCCTAGATCGCCGACTCCAGTACGACGACCATCCCCGAAAAAGCCTCCTGGAGCACTTCTTTGAGCCGGAGGTCAATTTGGCCCAGATCGAATCGGGCCAGGCCCGGCAACTGGGCGATTTTCTCATGGCGCCGTATGCGGCCAAGGTGCGGCGCAATCCTGATCGCATTCAGGTCCTGATGACAAGGGAGGGCCGAGTCGGCCCGTTTGCGTTCCGCCTGACCAAAGGGGTGACCTTGGAAGCCGGTTCGGACCGGATTGAGGTGGCTTATTTGCTAGAACATCTACCGCCGGAGGCCCGGTTCTGTTTTGCGGTGGAGTTTAACTGGGCGGCCATGCCCGCCGGTGCGGACGACCGCTTCTTCGCCACGCTGGGCGGCCAGCGGCTTGGACACTTGGGCAGCCGACTGGAATTGGCTGATCTGCAAGGTCTTCGGCTTGTGGATCAGTGGCGAGGTTTGGAAGTCAGTTTCCAAGCCTCCCGGCCCACCGGCCTGTGGACCTTCCCGATCGAGACGGTCAGTCAATCCGAAGGCGGCTTTGAACTGGTGCACCAGTCGGTGGTCGTGTTGCCGCATTGGCAGGTGCAGGCCGACGCCCAGGGCCGATGGAGCGTGGTCTTGCAATGGACCATCCACACATCGGCCGTCGCCGAAAATTCTTCGGAAACCCAGGCCGCTCTGGCCGCCTCGGTGTAAGCCGCCCGGCCAGGGGGCCCTTCGTTCCGCGCAACACATTATTTTAGCCGAATAGAGGGGGACGTTGGGCACGCCTGCTGGCTTCCCCCTAAAAAACCCCCTTGACTCCCAACACAGTTCTCACCCGGCCAACCTGTCGGTTGACCGGCCTCTCCACTTGGGCAGCGGCGGGTAGGCGGAGCTCCGAAGCAAGTCCCTCCCAAGGCATCTTCATGCGGCTAAAATGTTGCCTTTCCTGCCAGGGGGAGGTTTGTTTTCGGGCTTTTCCCAGGTGGTAGGGGAGAGAACGATTCGTCCGGAGTCGCAGCCCACCGGGGCAGACGTTGCCGATAGGCCCAGAGGATTTCCCCGCGGTGGCGAAGGTCCCGGAACTGGTGGGGCGTAAGATGTTCGAACATCAGCGAAGCCTCCGGATCGCCAGTGGCCAGCGGCTGGAAAGCCACCTGGAGAGTGTCCGCCGGAAGCACCGTCAGCAGATCGGTACGCCGTAGCTCTTCTGCCGCCCACAAAAATTGCCGATCCCATCATTGCCCTGTTCGCACCACCTCTTCCAATGCGACAAGCCGAGCAATCGTTCTTCCAGGGCCAAGTCTGGTGGGAGGCGGGGATAGGGTGATGATGAGTAGATGTTAGAATCAGGGTCGGTGTCTCCTGCCGGCCAACCGCAGGCGTCGGTCAGTATTCTCCTGAGCTTCCGCTCTGTGTATAACAAATACCAGGCAATCCAGAAACTCGGAAGCCATAGGATCGGGACTGCTGCTTGTGCAGGGATGACACACAGCTTCCTGCGTCGGGCTAAGTGTTCCCGAAACTTTAGATGTTCCCCAATCCTTCTGGGAGCCATCGCCATGGGAAAGATTTTAAGAGATACTGGGAAAATGCGGTTCGCTCGTTACTTTTCCGGAGTTGGGGAGGTGTTCGGGATTTTTCGAGATTTCGTTTTATGGGTGGTTATCGATCGGTGGGGAAGATGGGCATCCGGTCGCAAGGAGCGAATGGGCAAGGGCCGGACTTCCGCCGGGTTGGGGAAGCAGGCGGTACAGGCCGCTGCCGATTGGCCAGGCATCCGGGTAGGCTGCCCCAGAGCTTGGTGGGGGACGATCCGTTGGAGGAACTTTCCCTGTTGGGGGATGGTATGCGGGTGGATATTCTGGGGGTTGGGTGTCGTTGGGGCGGGCGAGTCGGCCAAACCTTCCCAACACTCCATCCCTTCCCCAGAAGAGATCGCCCGGGGCGAGGCGATGGTTCGCCAAACGTATCAGGCGGAATTGGCCAAAGCGACCACGATCGCCGACAAGCAGAAGCTGGCTCTCCGATGGATCGATGAAGCGGCGGGCACTTCCGATGATCCCGGGGCCAGGTTTGCCCTGCTCAAACTGGCTCAACAGATCGGTCTGGAAATTGGCGATCCGGAGCTGATCCTGCGGGCCATCGACGAGGCGGGAAAGTATTTTGAGATTGATGTTTCGTCGGCTAAGCAGGCAGCGTTGCAAAAGGCAGCCCAGCAGCCCCGTCCGCCCGGTCAGGCCAAGCTGTTTGCCGAAAAATGCGCCGCTTTGATGCAGCAGGCGATCAAGCAAGAGAATTTTTCTTGGGCGTTTGAGTGTGGCCGGGCCGCCTACACCGCCGCCAAACAAGCCCATGATTCTGCACTGCTTAAATCGCTCGCCGCCGAAGGAGAACGGTTGCTTGCCTTGCGGGCAGAATACGAAAAGGTTCAGGAGGCCCAGAAGCGGCTGGCCCAGCAACCGGATGATCCGGAGGCCCACCGGCTTGTGGGACGATACCTTTGTTTAGTCCACGAAAACTGGGCCAAAGGGTTGCCTCACCTGGCCCGCAGCAACGATCCAGACCTGAAATCGGCCGCCGAAAAAGACCTGGCCCAGCCCACGGATGTCCGGAGCCAAATCGATCTAGCCGATTTGTGGTGGGACCTGGCCCAGAAACACGCAGGTCCGGAAAAACAGGCCCTGTTACGGCGAGCTGCCTGGTGGTATCGTCAGGCTCTGCCGCAGGCAACCGGCCTGGACAAAACCAAAGCCAGCGCCCGATTGGCCGAAGTGAGCCAAAAACCAGAAACCGAACCAACCAGCCCTCCCATAAAGAAACCCTCGTCCAAAATTCCTCCACCGGGCAGTGCCAAAACATTTTCCCTCCCCGTGGGCACCACCGCCGATCTGCTGAAACAGATCGATCCGAAAAAGCATCGGCTGACGGGCGAGTGGGTTTTCCGCGGAGGCAGATTGGTCGGCACGCCCGGCCCCACGGGGACCGCGGCTCTCCACATCCCGCTGCTGCCTACCGAGGCCTATGAGCTTCAGATAGATTTTGCTCGTACCGCCGGCGAAGGGATGTTCGGGTTGCTGTTGCCGGTCGGCCAGCAACGATGCGTCATCCTCCTCGACTATCGACCCGGCGTGCATGGGATTGACATGGTGGCCGGCCAACGAGCCGATAACAACTCCACCACCACCCGAGGCGCCCTCCAAACAGGCCGCACCTATCGCCTTCAGATCAAGGTGGTTCCAGAAGGCTCGGAAGCCTCCGTGACGGTCAACCTGGACGATCGGCCGCTCTTTTTCTACCGAGGCCCAGCCCAGGACCTTCAACTCCACAAAGAATTCACCCTTCGTACAGCAACCGGGATGGCGGTGCTCACACGCTCCAGCCTGGTCATCCAAACTCTCGCACTCCGCCTCCACTCCGGACGCCTGCTGGTTACCGAACAACCCGCCCAAAAAGCACCCAAGAAAGACTAACCTCTCACCTCCTTCCTGCGGTTTGCTCAGGGCAGAGTCAACCGGCCGGCCGGTGTTTCGGCCCGAAGTTGGGCGATCATGTCGCAGGTGGCCGCTGCAACCGCCTCCTGCCACCGATCCGGACCAAACCGCTCCCGATAAGGACTGGACTGATACGCAAAAAGAATCGCCCGGGCGCTGACGATCACGGCCCCTAGTCCCCGGTCGTCGAACGCACCGGCCACATCGCGGGCCCCGCCGCCCTGGGCCCCGTAGCCGGGAACTAAAAACCAGGTATGCACCATCAGCGTTCGTAGCTCGGCCAACTGCGTAGGATGGGTTGCACCCACCACCGCACCAACCAGCCCATAGCCGCATGATGCCAGGGTCTGTTCTGCCCACGATTCCACCCATCGACCGACATGTTCATACAGCGGTCGGCCCTCAGCCACCAGGTCCTGGAACTGTCGGCTGCCGGGATTGGAGGTTTTGACCAGGACGAACAGCCCGGCCTGTCGGGCCTGGGCCGTCTGGATAAATGGCCGAACCGCATCGTCGCCCAGATAGGGATTTACGGTCAGGGCGTCGGCGCCCCAGGGGCTTGCACCGCCCGGGCCCAACCAGCCGTCCGCATAGGCCGCCGCGGTCGAGCCAATATCGTTCCGCTTGCCATCCACAATGACCAAAAGCCCCTTTTGCTGGGCGTAGGCGATGACATGGGCCAGGGCCTGCATCCCGGCCGGTCCCCACTGCTCGAAAAAAGCGGCCTGCGGCTTGACAGCCGGCACATGCCGGGCTACCACGTCGATCACCTCCCGACAAAACCGTTCCACGGCCAAGGTCGCCGCCGCGGGAGATGGATCTTTCGGCGTCAGGCTTGGCGGCAAACCCTCCAGCCGAGGGTCCAACCCCACCACCACCGGCGCCGCCGTGCGCCGCACGGCCTCGGCCAACCGATCCGCAAATGCTTCCACCGGATACCCTTCTTTGGACTTGTCCATGGACTTGGTTTTTGGGTTGTACGTTTCCCCTCATTTTATCTGAACCGTTCGGCTCTTGAAGCACCCACGCTTGGGCAAGCCAGCCGTTGCCCAACCGGCAAGAAAGGTTCCGGAACTCGTTTTCCTCTTTCCAGGGGGACGCCTCCGACATGCAGGGGGACTTGTCCGTCGGACAGCAGGGAAAGAAAATGGGCCGTTAGAAGCTGGAGTGTGCGGAGGTTTCTTTCCCGGAGGCGGTTTCCCCTGTCATGATATCCCAGCAAGCGAAGACGCTTTTTTCGCAACATTACCTTCGTATTCGGTTGCCCCAGTGGCCCCAGTGGCAGGAGGACCCCCGGCCGGCCTTTGAAGCCATAGGGCGTTTATGGCAAAAAGCCCGGCAGTATGGGGACCGTTGGAACGAAGCGCAGACGGAGCGGGAGTTCCTCCAGCCGGTGCTCGATATTTTAGGTTGGTCCTACATTGTTCAGACGAAATCCCGTAGGGGTGGTCGGATATCTCGGCCCGATTATGTTTTGTTTGCCGATGAGCAAACCCGGGACGAAGCGTATCCCCTTCAGGCAGATGAAGATCTTTTTTACAGCAAAGCGTTAGCCATTGCCGAGGTCAAGTACTGGGGCCGCCCTCTGGACAAAAAAGATCCCGACCGCCGCGACGCCTGGAAGGCCGACAGCAATCCCAGTTTCCAAATGGTCAGCTACTTGGTCGGCGCACGGGTCAGTTGGGGGATACTGACCAACGGCATGGTCTGGCGCCTTTACAGTCGCGATGTTTCCAGCACGGCCAGTGAGTTTTACGAGGTCGATCTGAGGCCGATCTTGGATGCGGTTTTTGGCTTGGGCGGGGAGGAGGGGCGTCCAACGGCCTACGGACAACCCCTGCTCGACAGCCTCTTCCAGGCCGATGCGCAGTTCCAGGCGGAGCTTCTGGATGCGTTTCGGCGGTGGTGGCTTTTTTTCCGGCGGGACGCTTTCCTGCCCGATGCGGAAGGGAAGTCGTTTGTGCAGCGGGTGCATGAAGGTTCGACCACCTATGCCCGCCAGGTGAGCGACCGCCTGAAGGAACTGATTTTTGAGCAGGTCATGCCGGAGATCGCCGGCGGATTTATCGCCTATCGGTATCATCGCCTGGGAGTTCGGCAGGAGACGCCGCAAGCGCTGGAGCAGGTGTATCAAGCCAGTCTGAGTTTCCTTTACAAGTTGCTCTTTCTTTTCTATGCGGAGGCCCGGGGGCTTTTACCCATCGCCAACCCCGGGTATCGGGAGGAGAGTTTGACGAAGCTCGCCCGATGGGCGGCGGAGCGTCTGGACCAGGGGCTTCCTTTGAGCGAAGCCTTTCATGCCACGTCCAAGTACGAGGCCCTTTTGGCCCTATTCCGCCGCATTGACCAGGGCGATCCTAGTTTGGGGATTCCTCGGTACAATGGCGGCCTGTTCAAGCCGGACAATCCCGAAAACCAATTTCTGGAAAGCCATCGGCTTACGGATCGGGTGGTGGCTCGGGCGTTGGACGCTCTGGCCCGGGACGAGGGCCAACCGGTCGATTACGCCTATATCAGCGTCCGCAATTTGGGCGCTATTTACGAAGGTCTGCTGGAGTATCAACTTCAGGTGGACGATCCGGCGGCGGGCAAAGTGAAATTGGTTACCGACAAGGCTCAGCGCAAGGCCACCGGTTCCTACTACACGCCCGACTATATCGTCAACTACATTGTCCAGCACACGTTGACGCCCATTTTGGACGAACGGGACCAGCTGTTCCGCAAGGCGATGGACCGTTGTGCGGCGCTGCGCCGGAAGCTCCAGCGGGCCGCCAAGTCTCGGTCGGTCCAACTGCTCCGCCAGGAATTGGCGGAGGCCGAGTATGACGCCCGGGAGGCATTTTTGGGGATCAAGGTGTTGGACCCGGCGATGGGGTCTGGGCATTTTCTGGTCAATGCGGTCGATTTTCTCACCGACAGCATCATCCGCCGCTTGCAGGCCTATCACGATGAGCATCCCGACGTGCCTTGGCAATGGAACCCGATCGGGCAGTTGATCGAGCGGGTCCGACAGGAGATTTTGGCGGAGATGGACCGGCAGGGCGTGACGGTGGACGCCGCTCGGCTGGACGATACGTCGCTGCTGACCCGGCTGGTGATGAAGCGGTGTATTTATGGGGTGGATTTGAATCCGTTGGCCGTCGAGTTGGCCAAGCTGAGCCTCTGGCTTCATTCGTTCATGGTCGGAGCGCCGCTCAGTTTTCTGGACCATCACCTGCGGTGCGGCAATTCGCTGTTAGGGGTGGATGTGCGCACGGTGCAGCGGGCCTTAAAAATGCCCGAAGGGAACCAATTAGCCCTTTTTGCCGGGCCGTTTGCCGGCCTGCTGGACCTGACCAGCCTGATGCTCCAGGTGGTGGAGAACTCGGATGCCACCCTGGCCGACGTGCAACAAAGTGCCCAGATCTACGAGCAGTTCCAGAAGCAACTGGCACCGTACAAAGAAATTTTGGACCTGTGGATGAGCCAATATTTCGGCAACGGAGGCGTGGAGGAGTTTTTGCGCACCGGCGGGCCGGAAGTAACGGCCATTCTTCGGGGACAACGGGCGCCTACACCCCGGGAAAAAGCCCTCTTGGACCAGGGCCGACAACTGGCCCAACAAAAACGTTTCTTCCACTGGGACCTGGAATTCCCCGAAGTCTTCATCGACCTGCGCCGCCGCGACTGGGCCGAGAACCCCGGCTTCCACGCCGTCATCGGAAATCCACCGTATGGAGCGGATCTAGATGCGTTGGAAGAGAAGTTTATAGCTCAAGTGTGTCCTATCAGTAGCGCTCGAGATACTGCAGAGTATTTCTTGGAACGTGGAGATGGGGTAGTGCGAACGGGGGGAAAAATAGGAATGATTGTGCCCAAATCGATTTCCTTCTACAGCCAGTGGACAGGCTTTCGAAATCATATAATCCGACATCGGATGGTTACCCACCTATTAGATGTGGGCATCGCCTTTGAAGATGTGAACTATGAACAGCTAGTAATTACGTTCCAGAAATTTTCGCCGCCGGATGATTCTGTTGTCGTGATTGACGGCACCACCCCCCTGCGCAGATATGAAGTCTCTAAGACGATAGAACATCTTGGCCATGTGAAACAGACCTTAATGAACAAAGAAGGTGTAATCATCTTTCGGCCTATCAGCGCTTTGGAAGAAGAATGCATCCATAAAATTCTTACCAGAAGCTCTCCGCTTCGTTTCCTTGCAGATAAAGTGTTTCGGGGGCTTTATATTCCGGATAAAAAGAAGGCTACCCTCAAACCTGGCCGTTATCGGTTCATCAACAAGGTACCCGATGTGGGCCGCTATGCGATTCACCGGGTTCTTCATGTTCATCTGCCCGATGCTCGTCAACGTCAGAAGGCAGAAAAGATTCTAAAACCTCGGCTTTTTTTCAAGGTTTTGCGTGGCAGGCGTCTGGTAGTCTATCCCGATGTTTCCGGACAGTTTCTCACCACGGAGAAACTAGTCAATGTAGTGCTCAAACCTGATACAAAATACAGTTTACTCATGATAGCCGCTGTGGTGAATTCGCCAGTACCTTCTTTTTACTTGCAGAAAATGCTCTTTAGCGAAACCACCGAAACTTCGCGGGTTATGGATGAGGAATATTCAGGGCGAATTCCCATTCCACGTATTGCTTTTACGACGGGGCAGAAGGAGCGGGAGGGGCTGGAGAAGGAGGGCCGAAAGCTGGCGGAAGTCTGGGTTGCCGACCGGGAGGCCGAAATCGGGCCAGACGGGCGGTGTGATTATCCTTTCGGGGAGTTCCTTCAGGACGAGCTTGGCCGGTGGGTTCAGGAGCGGCTCAGGCCGATTCATACGCCCGATCCGAAGCTGGTTCGGCAGCACAATGCCGATCCGCGTAACCAGAGTTGGCAACTGCCGGAGGCCGGGCCGGTGGAGCAATCGGACGTGGTGCACGATCTGTTGGCCCACCTGGCCCAGCAAATGATCCAAATGAATCAAGAAAAGCAGCAGGAGATGCAGGGTTTTTTGGCTTGGCTGGGGCGGGAAATCGGCCTGACTCTGACGGACGACGACAAGAAGACGGAAAAGGACAAGAAGAAGCTAATCGGCCACTCTCGGCTCTCCAATTACCTGGGCGATTACCAGAAAAACCAGCCGCACCTCAGCCTGGAAGAACTCCTGGACCTGCTGCGCCGGAACCGACGGCTGTTGAAGCTGGATCCCAGCCGCCGGGCCTTCCAAGAGCGCCTGGCTCAGGAGTACCAGGCCAGCCTAGACAAATTGCTGCCGCTCACACGCCGACTGGCCGCCACGGACCGTCTGATCGACCTGGTGGTCTATTGTTTGTACGGGCTGGCGCCGGAGGAGGTGGCCCAGGTAGAACAGGCTCTCCTTTCCGCCGCCTCTAAAGAACAAGAAGAAGAATGAGACGCCTTTTGCGGGATTTCCTTTCGGGTAACACTTTAGCCGAATGAAGCAACTGGCCTCTCCCCTGGCCGTCGAGAGGCTGACTGAGCAAAGCGAAGCCGGGTGAGGGAGAGAAAAGATGTGGCCGTCCACCCTATTATTCCCCCTCACCCTCTCCCGCTAGGGGAGAGGGGATCTATTGGGCGATAGGCGGCCCCCCTCCATTCGGCTAAAATGTTACGAAGAAGAAGGAGACGTATTCCGCGGAGATTTCCTTCCGGAACCGGAGGACCAAGCGATGCGAACGGCTGCGCGGATGTTCGGTTTGGCAGCGCTGATGGGTTGCTGGTTGGGCTGGGCATGGATCAGGGCCGAAGCGGCCGATCAGCCGCAGTGGGGACAGGCATGGACCCGAAACATGGCCTCGGCGGAAACCGGGTTGCCCAGCACCTTTGATCCGGGCAAGGTGAATCCAGCAACCGGCGAAATTGATCCGGCCACCACGAAAAACGTCCGTTGGGTGGCCCGGTTGGGCAATATCACCTACGGAACGCCGATTGTCGGCGGCGGCCGGGTGCTCATCGGGACCAACAATGCCCGGCCACGGGATCCGAGGTTCCAGGGCGATCGGGGCGTGCTTATGTGCCTGGACGAAAAAGACGGCCGGTTCCTCTGGCAACTCAACCTGCCGAAACTCACCCGCATCAAATGGGCCGACTGGTTCAACATCGGCATCACCTCGGCCCCGACGATCGAAGGCGACCGGGCCTATTTGGTGAGTAATCGGGGAGAGTTGATGTGTCTGGATTTGAAAGGCATGGCCGACGGCAATCAGGGGCCGTTTCAGGAGGAAGGTCGGCTGATGGCAGAAGAGGGCCAGCCGCCGGTCCAGCCCACCGCCCAGGACGCCGATATTCTGTGGCTTTTGGATATGCCCCGGGAGCTTCATGCCGAGCCGCACAACGCGGCCAACGGTTCGCCCATGCTGGTAGGGGATCATTTGTACGTGTGTACTTCCAACGGCGTGGAGTGGACGCATAAGTTTGTCGTCCACCCGGAGGCACCCAGCCTGATTGTGGTGGATAAACAGACCGGTCAGCTCATTGCCCGGGACAATTTCGGCATTGGCCCGGACATTACCCACGGCCAGTGGAGCTCACCCTGTATGGGCGAAGTCAACGGCAGGCGTCTGGGCTTTTTCGGCGCCGGGAACGGGGTACTTTATGCCTTTGGCATCTTGCCGCCGGAAACCCGGCCCGCCGAAAAACCGCACCTTTTGGACGCCGTATGGAAATTCCACGGCCATCCGTTGGCCCAAACCCAGGACCATGTTCCCGTGGATCACCAGCACGACAGCACCTCGTACCAGGTAACTGCGAACCCGGTGTTTTATAAAAATCGGATTTATCTGGCCTTCACCCAGGAACCGTTCCATAATATGAAGCAGGGTTGGCTGGTCTGTGTGGATGCCACGAAAACGGGCGATGTCACCCGCTCGGCCATTGTCTGGTCGTATGATAAGATCGGGGCCAGCACGGCTACGGTGGCCATTGCCGATGGGCTGGTTTATGCGGTCGGCTACTACGGAACGCTGCATTGCCTGGATGCGGAGACCGGCCAGGTGTATTGGACCCACGAAGTGGGCGGACCGGCCACCGCTTCGCCCCTGGTGGCCGACGGCAAAGTCTATCTGGGCACCGCCCGCCAAACCTTCTGGATATTCCAGGCCGGCAAAGAGAAAAAGGTCCTGGCCGAAATCCGAATGCCGGATAAAATTTACGCATCGGCCACCGCTGCCAACGGCCTCGTGTATATTCCGACCTTTCGGTTCCTGTACGCCGTGGCAGAGCCGGCCGGTCCCAAAGCACCCTCCGGGGTCTCCCAATAGCCCCCAAGAAGAAGTGGCTGGTTTTCGTCGGTTGATCGCCCTGGTCGCTCCCAGGTCCAATCCACATCGGATCAGACGGAAGAGGCGTTATGAAGAGGCAACGACGGACGGTGTTCTCGAACCTGCACAGGCAGGGCGGATTGGTGGTTCTTTTCAGCGTGGGAGTTTGGCTGCTGGCCCAAGGGCCGACGGCACAAACGCCCGGCGTGCTAGGGCATGCGCCGGGGGATGTCCAGGTCGGGCGGAGTACTCTCTGGGCTGCGGAAACCGCGGAATCGGCTCATGGCCAACCTGCTCCTACTCGGAAAGAGCGGGAACTGGTCGAAACCTATCCAGACGGCAAGAAAAAGGCCGTCTATGCCCTTGGCCCCGACGGTGTCAAAACCGGCCCGTTCAAAGAGTTCTACCCCGACGGCAAAACCAAGGCGGAAGGCTCTTACAAACAGGATAAACTCCACGGGCCGTACAAGGCGTTTCATCCGAACGGCAAATTGCAGATTCGGGCCGTCTATCGGGAAGGCCAATACCACGGCCAAGTGGAAGAGTTCGGCGAAGACGGCCTTCTGAAAACCCGGGCCAACTATAAAGAAGGCCAGTACCACGGCCTCGTCCAGCACTACGAGGGCAAACAGCTTGTTCAGGAAGAATTTTGGCTGGACGGGCAGTTGATTTTACCCCGCTCGCCGGGGATTTTGGCGGCCGAATTGGCGGCCATCCAGAAAATGCCGGTGGAAACGGTCGGCCAACTGCCCAGTCAAACGCCCGCCGTGGTGCTTAAGGCGATCAAAGACCCGGCGGCACATGCCCGTCGGGAGGCCGCTCTCCGGGTGCTCATGAACTTCCGATGCCTTTGCGGCGTGCCCTATAAAGACCTCAAACTGGACTGGACCTACATCGCCCACTGCGAGGCCGCCTCCTACCTGCTGTCCAAGGTGGGCAAGTTGGAGCATACCCCGGCCAATCCCGGTTTGCCGGACGCGGAATATCGGTTCGGGTTTGAGGGAACTAGCAAATCGAATCTGCATTTTTCCACCGGAGAGGCGTCGCCCATTGAAGCGGTCCGAGGCTTTATGGACGATTCTGACCCAAAAAATATCGAAGCGGTAGGACACCGCCGATGGTGCCTCAACCCGGCCATGCTGAAGACGGGGTTTGGCTCCGGCTGGGGCTATACGGCCATGTGGTCAATGGACGGCAGTCGAACCCAAATACCCGATTACGATTTTGTGGCGTTTCCTCCACGGGGCCTGGTGCCGGCAGCAAGCTTCAAAAGCCATTACGCCTGGAGCGTCTCGCTCAACCCGAAAAAGTATCAGACGCCGGACGCCACCGCGGTAAAGGTGCAGATTTTGCCGGCCAAACTGAGTCTGAAGCCGCCCGGATTGGAAAAGGCGCCCGTTCCCCTGCCGATCGGCTATTTCCATGTGGATACCGGCGGCTTTGGCATCCCGAATTGCATCATTTTCCGACCGGCCGGATTTAAGGTCGTCCCGGGCTCGGCCTATTGGGTGGAAATCACCGGGCTAAAGACCGCCAGCGGCCAAGACACCAAGCTGGGCTATTTGGTAGCCTTTATCGCCTTGTAAATTTCCGGTAGTGGCAAAGAGCAGCTAGAGTCTTCCCGAAAAACCCAGGGAGGCGAAGCGTCAAAGGGCCAACCCAGCCGGTCTTCGGAGAGGAACTTCTAGTTTTCCAGCTCACATGTTAGCCGAATGGAGGGGCGCGGTTGGCAGGCCCGCACAAGCGGCGATCCAAGGTAGATACTTCCTAAGGATCGACCTGACAAGCAGGTCCCTGCAAGGGGCTTTCCATTTGGCTAAAATGTTACTTTTCCCGGAGACCCACCGTGTCGGGGGCAAAACGTTTCGCCCGATCCGGTGAAGCCTACGGAGCAAAGCTCTAGACCAGGTAATCCCACCACCGAGGGCCAAAACCTTCCGGCCGGTCCGGTGACCTTCCCGGCCGATGTCATTTTCGGAACCCCAACACCATGGAACCATTCCCTCCTGCTGAGCGATCGACAGCTCCGACGTCCGGAAGAAAGACGAAACTTCGGTTTGTGGTCCTGGAGCACGACAGCCCCCGGGGCCGACACTGGGACCTAATGCTGGAACAAGAGGGGAAACTTCGTACCTGGGCGCTGGCCGCTCCGCCGGATACAGCCGGTCCGATCCCCGCTGAGGCCCTAGCCGATCACCGCCTGGCATATCTGGACTACGAAGGCCCGATTTCCGGCGGACGGGGTCAGGTCCGTCGCTGGGACGCCGGCCTCTATGAACCCCTGCCTCCGGGCGATCCCAACCGGCCGGAAGAAATCTATCTGCTGGAAGGTGGGCGACTCCGAGGCCAAGTCCACCTCCTGCCCCCTACGCCCCCCGACTGCTACTGGCAGTTCCGCTTGGAACTGTCCTGAGCCTTCCCTTTTCCCTCCCATCCGGGGTTCGCTACCGGCCTGATGAGACTCCGAGTCGTGCAGGTCCTTTCCGTTTCCTCTTCCTCCACTTTCCACCAGGCCCTTTGGAATACAAAAAAGTAACACTTTAGCCGATTGGCGGGGGCGATGTGTCATTCCTGCGTAAGCAGGAATCCAGGGTCCTTGTGCCGGCGAAGTCCTCCTTGTATGTCATTTCCACGAAAGTGGGAAGCTTGTTGTTTTTTCCTGGATTCCTGCTTGCGCAGGAATGACACGGGGGCCCCCTCACCCGGCCTGGCCAAAGGCCAGACCGGCCTCTCGACGGCCAGGGGAGAGGCGGGTGCTTCATTCGGCTAAAATGTTACAAAAGGAGCCTGCGCCGGTTGCCCGGGCAGGCTCCTACACAAAGGAAGGGGGCTACTTTAATCCTGGTGGAACCAATCCTCAGGAATTCCCAGATATTGGCCGGGAAAAGCGGATAGGCCTCTGGTTTTCGTGCGGTACCGCATATTGTTTTAGTGCGTTACCGCATAGACGATCACGTTGGTGCCGATCTGCAGGGCCGACTCATCTTTGTAGCCGTAGCTATAGGCATGCGGGAATTGCTCCCAGCCGTTGCCCAGGTCGTACCGGCTGTAAACCACCGCCAATCGGCCATCGATGGTAATGCCTTCCAGTTCGGGGGCGTCGAAGGGACCGAAGTCCTCCCGGACCCGCGGGGTGTATTCCACCCGCCGGATGTCATAGTGGATATGGTAAATCGGATGATCCAACGGGATTTTCTTGAGCGGATACTTGTCCGCATCGGCGCCAAAGACCTTGGCGATCTCCCGGCGGAACGCGGTGTCGAAGGCCAATCGGCCGCAGCAGGCATCGGCCAACAGCATCCCACCGGCCATCAGGTAGTTGCGAAGCCGCCCCCGTTCCTCTTCGCTCCAGACGAACTCCCGATGGCCCGTCATGTACAGGAGCGGATAGGTGGTTGTCTTCGGATCGGTCAGTTTGGCGTTTTCCCGTTTGAATTTCACCTCCAGGGTGCTGTTGTCTTTGACGTGTTTGAGCAGATTGTGGACCGCCGACGGATCCGGGTCCCAATCGCCTTCGTGGATCAATTGAGCCATGACGAAATCGTCCCGCGTCGGTGCGGTAGCCTCATGATATACCTTAGTGGTGCTGAGGAACCGGCCCAGTTGGAACATGCCTAGAATGTAGGTGATGATATTGGCACCGACGAACCGGGCCTGGTCGATCACCACCCGGATGCCCCGATCATGTTCATGGCCGTCCCAGCCGCACGTCAGATCAATCGGCGAGAAGATCACACCTGTGCGGCACCCGAAGTCGATCCCCTCCAGGCAGGGCTCACCCACTTCGGTGGAACCGTCCGCTTTCTTGTAGGTAAGCTGGCCCAGTTTATAGTAAGCCGCATAGATGGGATCATCGGGCAGCAGTTTGCGCAAAGGTCGGCCAGGGAAGGTCAGCTCCATTTCTTGGCGGAAGGACTCGGCAAAATCTTTCCAACCGCAGCAGGCATCGGCAATGATCGTCCCGCCGTCCATCACATACCGAGCCAATTGCTGCCGGACCTCATCGGTCAGGGAGAACTTGTTGTGCCCGGCAAACAGCAGGGCCGGCAGCTCCCTCGGATCAAACGAGAAATGCTGGAAGTCGGTCTCCATGGACCGGTAATTGATGCCCAGCTTCTCGTTGGTCCACAAGAGCAAGGTGTTCACGTCGGCCGGGTCGGTCATCCAGTCTCGGTACTGGGTGCGTTTCCCTTCTTTGGTGATCCACCGGACCGGTCCGAGAGCCACCTTGCCGATCAAAGCAGGCGGCGCCGGGGGCCGCTTCTTTTCCGTCCGGCGCAGGGGAGTTACCGGTAGCGGCAGCGGGGCGAACCCTTCCGCGCCGGTGCGGCTATGTTTTTGTGCCTTCGGAGGCGGCCCGCAGTCGATCGGCCCCGAATTTTCCTCTGCACCCAGAGCCCAGGCAGCCTGACCCAACATGCCAGCAGCAGGCCCGGCCGCCGCCGTTAAACCCATCTGTTCCAAAAATCGCCGACGAGAAAGTTCCTGTGCCATGACTTTGCTCCCATCTATGCCAAGACAAACCCGTCCCTTTTGCCCTCAAAATAACTGCCGACTGGAATACCGGAACTATCTAAGGAATCTCTTTCCTCCCTCCTAATTTTAACCCGGCAGAGCTGAGAAAACACTACCCAAAAAATCCGGATGGGCACCGAAATTTTTATCCCCGCCAAAACATCACTTAGTTTATAACTAGAGTTAATTTTCTAAGGTAACCATGGCATTCCCCCCACCCGGTCAACCTGTCGGTTGGCCAGCCTCTCTCACCAGGCAAGAGGCGGAATACGGGAATCCTGCCTTCGGAGGAATGACGCATCCTTACCCAGCAGTGAGACATCGGCCCCCCTTCATTCGGCTAAACTGCTACTCCCGTTATTTTTGCGGGGTTTTGGTGGGTTTTCCTAGGAGGATATCGAGGTGCTGCTGCAAGGTGTGCCGGTCCAGGGCGGTTTGGTAAATGGCGATTTCGTCCAGTAGCCCGGGCCAGGGATAGGCATGGGCGCCGTCCTGATCAAAGGCTTTGCCTATGCCCAGTCGTCCGGGCGTCGGAATCCCCCTTAATTCACTATTTTTTACCACCCATTGGAGGGTTTTTTCGTCCCGGGTAAGGTTCGCTAGGTAGGTATTGACCAAAGTAGTTTGGTTTTGGGGATTCGCCTGGAAGGTGCTGGCTAGGTAATACCACTCTCCGGGGATGAGGACCCCCTCAGCCTCATGCCAGGGTTGCTCGGCATCCAGGAGATGGAGCAGCTGGCCTTCGGCACCGACGGCCAGAAAGAAGGAGGCCCGACGGGCATCGGCCCGGGTGGCCAACAGAGCCCCAATCGGAGTCTTTTGCCGGGGGGGAAATCCACCAAAATTGACCAGCAGTTCGATGGTCATGTTTTCCGGAGGCAGAAATAGGGCTTCGGTCTGCAAGGCGGCTCCGATGGTGTTGCCGGCATAAAGCCCCCGGGCCGGATGAAAAGCCCATTGATCCGCTCCTGGGGGGGCAAGCATAAAACGGGATTTGGATTCGCCCCGGCCGCCGCTCATGACGACTTCGACCAGATGGAGTTGGCCTCGCCGGTCTTGCCGTCGCTGCTCCGGGGTGGTGTCTTCAAACGGGTAATGATGAATCAGGGCAGGATGGCGGGCCACGGCAGATCGGAACTGGGCAATCCTGGCCCCCCAGGGCTGGCCTGGTAACCGAAACACAAAACCGGGCAAATCCGGAAGAATCTCTACCAATTCGATCTGGTGGGAAGGTTTTTCTGCGGGGGGAAGGATTCGCACCGCTTGGGGGGCCTCCAAGATCACCCTCGGCTTCGGTCGGGAGGAGGATTCTTCTGAAGGGGCCGGTTTTCCGTCCCCACGAAGCAGGAATCCCAATCCCCCCTCCAAAGCGTTCAGATTCAGTCGGCCTGAAAATACATGGACTTCCCCGGCCCCACCGTCTTCCACCACCAGTCCGAATTGGCTGTTTTGCCCTTCCAAGACAATCCATGGGGTCTGAATCCGCAGGGGGGATTCTTCCAGGGCCAAAACTGCGGCGAGTCGGCCTTTTGGGAATTCTATCTTCCCAGGTCCCAGCAGCCGACACCGGGCCGGGCCTTCCAAAACAAGCCGACTGTCCGGGTCCAACACCAATTCGGCAAAGCCGGTTTGGAGTTCGATGGCTTGGGCTTCGGTAAGGAGTGGACTGAGCTCTGGGGTGGCCGATCCAGGCGCCCATTGGGGCAGACTGGTTTGTCCCCATTGAGCTACTGGGCCTAGAGCCGGTTCCGGAGCGGAGGGGCGGGGCTTCCAAACGCTGCGAACCAGCAGAAGGCCCAGCCCGATACCCACCAGCAGGCCAGCAGCCACCAGCAGCCACCGCCATGCCCATAAGGCCTTTCGGACCCGCAGAGCCGCCGGCGTGGGCAATTCCAGACCGAGGGGGCCTTCAGGCCGCAGAACCCGGGCAGCCGTTTCTTCCTGTCGGCCCATCCCAGCCGCCCAATGCAATTCCGCATGGAGCTGAACATACTCCAAGAAATACCGCCGGGCCTCCGCCGATCGGTTTAATATCTCCCGAAGACGTGCCGAGTCTTCCCCAGAAAGCTCCCCATCGCACACCAGACTAAGCAGCCGACTAAGCTCGTCGAAATTTTCGAAGGGTTTTTCCGAACCGTTCATGGCAGCGGGTCCGAAAAGGAGCAATTAGGGAGACCTTTCCTGTTGGGCCAGGGTCCGACGAATGCATTCCAGAAGGGTCATTCGGATGCGGTGAAGGGATTTTCGGGTGCCTTGGATGCTTCGCCCCAGGGCTTGGGCCACCGAACGGGTGCTGGCAGCGGGCTGATAGCGTTGCCAGAGCAGTTGGCGGTCCTGGGGCCGGAGTTTTTCCATACAGCCGCTTAACGCCTCCCGCCGCAGATCCGCTTCCTGGAGGAATTGTTCCACCTCGTCGGCAAAACGTTCCAGAAAATCGGCACTCAAAAGATGTTCCTGATGGGCCTTCTTTTCCCGATATTTTAAGACTTCGTAATAGGCGACCCGACAGGCCCATTGGACAAAATCCGTGCCGGGCCGATATTGCTCAAACTTCCGCCATAGCACCAGATTCGTCTCTTGCAAAATCTCTTCGGCATCGGTCGGATTATGCACCAACGCCATAATATAAAGGAACACTTTGCGCTGGCAGGTGGCCAGAAGCCGGGCAAACTGCTCCATGCGGTCTTCCGGCTGGGTAAGGCTGGGCGATGGTTCGGAATGGTTCGACATAGGAACGTGCCACTCGAACGAGGGTCTTCCAGGGCCTTTATCGTATTCAAAATACCAAGTTCCTTGGCTTTGGGGTAGGATATGGGTGGGGACTTTCCCTCCCCGTGCGGCTATAATAAAAATAAAACCGTCCGGTGCCATTTTGGGAGGAGTCCGTGGAGTGGAATGGACCTGCTTATCAAGTTGGGACACACGATAGACGTGTGCCTTGATGTTCGAGTTCCGGCTCCGGGATTCCCGCCGGTTTTTACGGTCATTCTTTCATTCTTTATTGGGGAAAGGAGCGTTTCGTGCGGCTTTTTAGTTTCCACACGAGGAAAGAGGTGTGTTCGGGGGCAGGTGGGTGCGGGGGCTTCAACGCACCGTGTCAGGACGTTTGGGGTTCTGGTCCAACAGCCGGTCGGTCGGCGGGGCAACGGTGGGTGTTGGTGGTCGGCTTGGTGCTGGTGGGCCTAGTGGGATCGGGAATATGGGCCGGTCAGCCCGCCTCGGTTCCGCACAGTCGCCCCCAGCCGGATGCCGCGGAGATCGAACGCCGCCTAGCCGAGACGGTCCAATACCTTGCCAGCGAGCAATTAGAAGGGCGGGGTGTTGGGACCAAGGGGTTGGATTTGGCCGCCGAGTATATTGCCCAGCAGTTTGCCCAGGCCGGGTTGAAAACCGATCTCTATGAGCGGACGCCTTTCCAGAAGATTGTGCTTTCTCGGGGGGCGAAGTTAGGGCCGGACAATCGCCTTCGGCTTGTGGGGCCCCCGAGCATGCCGGGCGGCCCGCCTCAGGTCCTCGAGCTTCGCCTGGGGGAAGATTACACCCCGATGTCACTGAGCGGTTCGGGTCAGTTCGATTTGCCGTTGGCCTTTGCCGGCTACAGCATCACCGCCCCCAACCTCCCCTATGACGACTATGCCGGTCTGGATGTGCAGGGCAAGGCGGTGGTGGTGCTTCGGCATGAGCCGCAGCAGGCCGATCCGAAAAGCCCCTTTGCCGGCCTGCAACCTTCGGAACATGCGCCGTTTGTTCGGAAGGTGGCCAATGCCCGAGAGCACGGCGCCAAGGCGATCCTGATTTGCAGCGACCGGTTCGACCTGGAAAAAGCAGCCGCCGAAGCCCGAAAAAGTTGGTATGAAACCAAAGAGCGTCTGGCCCGCCTGGAGGAAGAGTTGAAACAAAAGACCGCTGCGGGTCTGCCGGATGCGGTCCTGCAGGCTCATCGTCGGCAGATCGAGCGGGTCCAGAAAGAATTGGCGGAACTGGAATCGAAACTCCAGCCCGAATATGATCCCCTGATGCCGTTTGAGAGTGGTCCGCCGCCGGCCCGAAAAGATGAGATTCCGGTTCTGTATTGTCGGCGGGCGGTAGTCGATCCGATAGTAGAACTATCACTCGGCAAAGACCTGGCCACCATCGAAACCCAAATCGACCAGACACGCAAACCGCAAAGTGCCCCGCTAGACGGTTGGCGGGTGGTGGGCCGGGTGGATATACAAACCCAATCCGTGGAAGTGAAAAATGTGGTGGGCCTGATCGAGGCCCAGGGGCCACTTGCCCGCCAGCACATCATCCTGGGTGCCCATTATGACCATCTCGGCTACGGTGGTTTAGGGTCGCTTAGTCCCTGGCGTCGGGTGGTCCATCCGGGAGCGGATGACAATGCCTCCGGCACGGCGGTGATGCTGGAGGCAGCCCGGCTCTTGGCAAGCCGAAAAGAAAAGTTCCAACGCTCCGTGCTCTGTATTGCTTTTACTGGGGAAGAGCGGGGCCTGGTCGGAAGCCGACATTATGTTCAACACCCCTTCTGGCCCCTGGACCAATGCATTGCCATGATCAATCTGGATATGGTGGGCCGATTGGCGGGGGATCGGCTGACGGTCATGGGCGTAGGGACGGCCAAACAGTTTGCGCCGCTCTTGGATCAGCTCAGTGCGCCGTATGGGTTTGATCTGCGCAAGGTGTCTAGCGGGGCGGGGCCGAGCGATCACATCAGCTTTTACACCCGGCAGATTCCAGTCTTGCACTTTTTTACCGGGATGCATGGGGATTACCATCGGCCCACGGACACGGCCGATAAGCTGAACATCGCCGGGATGCGGCGGATAGCCCAATTGGTGGCCGATGTGGTGGAGGCGTTGGCCACGGGGGCGGAGGTGCCGGAGTATGTAGCCACAACCGGGGGGATACAGACTCCCTTGATCGGGGGAGGGGACCGTCCGTTTTTGGGCACTGTGCCCGATTTTGAACGCCAAGGGGAAGGCTACGCCCTTTCCGACGTGGTCCCGGGCGGTCCGGCCGAAAAAGCAGGCCTCCGCGCCGGCGATGTCATCGTGCAGTTCGACGGCCAGCCGATTCGGAGTTTAACCGACATCGAGGCGGCCCTCCGCAAACATAAACCCGGCGATAAAGTCCGGCTGGTAGCCCGCCGCAACGGCCAACAAGTGGAAGTCGAAGTTACGTTGGCCCACCGAAATTAGCCAGAAATTACCCCCCATTCTGGTTAACCCTTTGGGCGGGGCTGGAGTCTAAGAGGCTCTCCCGAAATTCCGTTTTTATCCAGATGGACTACTAACCAGCAAGGCCACAGACTGCCAAAACCCTCGTAAAACGGGCACTTTGGTCAATCGGAAGGCTTTGGCAACGCTCCGGGCCGCCGCCCGACTACCCAATTTCGGGACAGCCTCGAAGAACCGGTTTTGTAACATGTTAGGCGAAGGGGGGCAGGATGTCTCCTTCCTGCGGAAGCAAGAAGCCAGGCTTCTTTGCCGGTTTTTCCGGACGCTGCGTTTCCAGATACCCCCGCAGAGAGAGCTTCCCGAGAAAACACCGATTTCCCCCAGGCTGTTGGAGACCGGGCTAATCCCTCTCGAAGGGGAGCCAGACCAGATGAGAAAACACTGAGTTCCCCGGCCATTTTTTATGCCTTGTATCTTCGGCCATCGATCTTTTTGCCTGGGCCCAAGCATAACCCTTTTGCTTCCCATTGGTTAGGTTTTTTCTGCCGATGGGCGGAAATGCTCTTTACCTAATGGCCGGTTCTAGGCACAATAAGGGCCAATCCTAGGTTGGTGAAAACCCAATTGGGGCCTGCTGGAGCGGTGCCGGGGCGAGCCGGGGGCGCCTTCTGGGCGGGTCAGGGAAGACCTTCTTATCCCAAGGAAAAAGGAGTTTCTGTCGTGAGAACTCGCTATGGGCTGTGGGTGTGCGCCGGGATGGTGTTGGCGGCTAGCATTGGGGTTTCCGTGCTTTTGGCCCAGAACCCTTCAGGTTCGGGTGTCCAACCTTTGGCTGGCCAACCCATCTATCTGCTGGACCTCAATTATGTGTTCGAGAATTACTCCAAGCTGAAGGTGATGCGGCAACAACTTCAGGATGCCGCCCAACGGGCCGAGCAAGTGGTCAAAGAACGTCGAGAAGCCATCCGCCGAATGCAAGAGGAGCTGGACAACTTCCGGCCCGGCACCCCGGATTACAAGAAACTGGAAGAAGAAATCACCAAACGGGTGGCCGACCTGAACGTCTTCGTGGCCCAGCAGCGCAAAGAGTTCATGCAACAGGAATCCAGGGACTATTTCACCGTGTATCAGGAGGTGATGGACGAGGTTCACTATTTTGCCAGTCAAAATCGGGCCGCCCTGGTGCTCCGGTTTGACCGAAAACGGGTGGATCCGGAAATGCCCGACAGTGTGGTTCGGGCGTTAAACCGCCAAGTCATCTGGAACAACATGGGACTGGACATTACCGATTACATTCTCAACAACCTGAATCGGCGGTTGGGAGTGTCGGATAGCCGATCCAGGCCCACCGTGCCGCTGGCCCCCCGGCAGTAGGAATTAAATTTCCCTCCTTTCGGGGGGTTACTTAGTGTTCATTCCGATCCATATCCCAAAGCCGTCCAGAGAACAAGAGGACTTTGTATGACCATCAGCCAGATGCAGCGGACGATTGCTCAGCCGGTCTCGGTCAGCGGCTATGGTTATTGGAGTGGGCAGGATGTGCAGGTGGAGTTTCGGCCGGCGCCGGCGGGTAGTGGGATCCGTTTTGTGCGCCAGGATTTGCCGGGCACGCCGGAGGTCCCCGCCCGGTGGGCCTATCGGTTGCCGACGCCTCGGCGGAGCAGCCTTCGGCACGGCCAGGCCGAGGTCCAAATGGTCGAACATATTCTGGCCGCCCTCTACGGCCTGGAAATCGACAATTGCCAGGTCTGGGTCAGTGGAGCGGAGATGCCCGGTCTGGACGGCTCCGCATGGCCGTTTGTGGAAGCCCTCCAGCAGGCCGGCATCGTGGTCCAGCCGGTCTGTCGGCCCATCAAACGGATCACCCAGCGGCTCCGCCTTACCGACGGCGACAGTTGGATCGAAGTCCGTCCGTCGCCTGCCGGGCAAACCGTGTTGGAATACCATCTAGACTATGGCCCCGGCAACCCGATTGGCCGACAACTCTTCCGAACCGTGCTCACCCCGGAGACATTTCGCCGGGAAATCGCCCCGGCCCGCACCTTTCTGCTTCGTCAGGAAGCTGAGGCCCTGTTGGCCCAGGGCATCGGCCTGCGAAGCCGACCCGAAGACCTATTGGTCTTCGATGCGGATGGTCCGATCCATAACCGGCTCCGTTTTCCTGATGAATGCGCCCGACACAAGCTGTTGGATTTGGTGGGCGATTTGGCCTTGGCCGGACGCCGGGTGATCGGAGAGTTTGTGGCATTTCGGAGCGGCCATCGGCTCAATGCGGAACTGGTCCAGATTCTGGACCGTTTGGCCGACGAAGACATTCAGTGTATGAAGCAATGTGCATAATCGGAGGTAGTCCCCACTGCGTCGGTAATCTGTCGGAGGGACTCGCAGGCCGTTGGGGTCGCCGGAGGACCATTTGACAGACGCTGGTCCAGCTCAGAGGGAAAGGCTTTTCCATGGCAATCCGAATTGCGCCGCAAGCCGTCGTCCATCCCGACGCCGAGATCGAAGACGATGTGGAAATCGGTCCTTTCTGCGTCATCGGGCCGAAGGTCAAGATCGGCCGAGGCACCCGCCTGGAAAATAATGTAACCATCATGGGCCGGGTCACCATCGGCCAGCATAATCATATCTTTCCCGGTGTGGTCATCGGCGGCCCACCCCAGGACCTCAGCTACACCGGCTCGGATACCCAAGTGATCATCGGCAACCATAATATCATCCGGGAATGTGTTACCATTAACCGAGCCAGCGAAAAAGAAGACGGCATCACCTCGATCGGCGACCATAATTATCTGATGGCCTGTTGCCATGTGGCCCACGACTGCAAGCTCGGCAGTCATATCATCATGGCCAACGGAACGCTCCTGGGCGGGCATGTCCATGTGCATGATTATGCGGGGATTTCCGGCGGGGTGGCAGTGCATCATTTTGCCACCATCGGCAGCTACTGTTTTGTCGGGGGGATGAGTGCGGTTCGCCATGATATACCGCCGTATATGCTTTGCGAGGGCAACCCCGCCCGGCCTCGCTGTGTGAACGTCGTGGGACTGAAACGCCACAATTTCTCCTCCGAAACCATCGCCTGTTTGAGCGAGGCGCATCGGCTTCTGTTCCGCACCAAAGTGGGCGTGGAAAACGCGCGGGAAATCCTCCGCAGCAAAGGCCTGTTGGTCCCGGCCGTCAACCATCTGTTGGCCTTCATGGAAGGGCTTGCCTTGGGCCGACACGGCCGAAGCCGCGATCGCCGCCAAGCCGCTTAATGGTTGCTGTCTTCCGTTGAGAGGAACCCTTCCGGTGTCGTCTGGGCACAAGCTACGGATGGCTGTCATCGGCGCAGGCCGACTGGGCACGTTTCATGCGCAGAAGTTGGCCGCCCGGCCGGATGTCCAGTTGGTCGCGGTGGTCGATCCCCTGCCCGCGCAGCGGCAGCGTCTGGCCGCCTTGTGTGGCACCGAGGCCCTGCCCCATCACCGGGAAGTTTTGGGCCGGATTGATGCGGCCGTGGTGGCGACGCCAAGCAGTCTGCATTTTGAAGTGGCCCGGGATTTGTTTCAGGCCGGCATCCACTGCTTGATCGAAAAGCCTCTGGCCACCCGACTGCACCAGGCGGACGAATTGCTCGATCTGGCCCGTCGGAAGGGCCTGGTCGTTCAGGTGGGGCATGTCGAGCGGTTCAACCCGGCGTTTGAGGCGGCTTTGCCGGTGGTGAGAAATCCCAAATACATCGAAGCCGTCCGCGCCAGCCCCTATACGTTCCGGTCCACCGATATCGGCGTCGTGCTGGACCTGATGATCCATGACATTGAACTGGCCCTAGCCCTGACCCATGCGTCGGTTCGCCGTGTGGAGGCCTTGGGACTGTCGGTCTTAGGTGGGCATGAAGATGTGGCCAACGCCCGCATTGAATTTACGAACGGATGTATCGCTACTTTGAGCGCTTGCCGGGTTGGTTACGAAGCGGTCCGCCGTATGCACATTTGGGCGCCAGGCGGGTTTGCCAGCATCGATTTTGCCGCTCGCACCCTCCGCCTGGTCCGTCCCAGCGAGGCGATCCGACAACGTCGTCTCCGGCTGGATAACCTCTCGGCCGAACAAATCGAATATTGGAAAACCCACCTGGCCGAAGAGCTTCTGCCCTCCGAGCAATTGCAATTCGATGCCGTGGATGCCCTGGCACTGGAGCTGGAGGATTTTATCGCCAGCATTCTGGAGGGCCGGTCGCCCCGTGTAAGCGGCCAGCAAGGCCGGGATGCCCTGGCCGTGGCAGAAATGGTATTGGAAAAAATCTCCACCCATGTCTGGGAAGAGGGTTTGGTCGGGCCGTTGGCCACACCGGCGCCGGTCGTGGTGCCGATGCCCCACTGGGCGGAATTGCCCAGCCCGGCCGAAACCCCGCCGCTCCGGAAAGCCGCCGGATAACCTCCCCCGGGAGACTCTCTTGCTGCCGGCAAAGCACATCTTCGTCGGGCACGCTTGTTTTTCTTGTCCGATAGGCCTACAATAGGGAGCAGTGTGCCTTTACGATGGGTATCTCGTAAACCCGCCTGATGATGGGAGGAGCCTCCGATGAAGTGTACAAAAAATCTCTGCCCCGGATGCATGGATCGGCGGCGGTTTCTGGCGGCCGGCTGCGCCGGTTGTGCCGCCGCTTGGACGTCCCTGGGAAACATCTCCCCCGGGTGGGCCGAAGAGCCCAAACCGGCCGCTCAGGCCGAACCCGCTGCGCCCAAAGCGGATCGGCCGAAAGTGCGGCTGATTTTTGCCTGCTGGGCATTAGTATAGGATCGCCCCACCTGGCCGCATATCGGCCATGATATGCGCCCGGAAATCCAGCGCGTAAGCACCCAGTTGCCACGACTTTGCCCGGAGGTGGAATTCTTGCCAGTAGTCCTCCATAAGCCGGAAGAGGCAGAGAAACTGCTGGCCGAGGATGCCAAAACAGGCCACATCGACGGCTACCTGGTCTATCAGATGAACAACTGGGTGCAGGTGATGCATCCGGTGGTAGCCTCCGGCAAACCGACAATCATCGCCCAGTACATCTACGGCGGCAGCGGCGGATTTCATGTCTATACGGCAGCCCTGCGCCGCAACCACAAAACCATGGCGGCCATCAGCAGTTCCCGCTTGGAAGACCTGGCCGAGGCCGCCCGAAAGTTTACCCTCCTCCGCCAAGGGGCAACGGCCGAGCAGGTCGCCCAGGCCGCCCATCGCTCCCATCTGGATCGAATGCCGCCGCCCCAGCACACCGCCGGCAAAGAAGACAAGCTCTCGGTGCGGCCCATCGGCCAGGTCCTGGCCGATCTGGAAAAAGAACTCATCCTTACCGTTGGCGGCGGCAGCAGTGCCGTAGCCAAAGCATTGGCCGACACGTTGAAAATCCAGGTTCGGCCGGTGCCTTTCCCCGAGTTTGCCGAGGCGTATCAAAAGACCGATCTGGATCAAGCCCGGCAGATTGCCGCCCGCTGGAAAACCCAGGCTGCCAAAATCGACATCCCCGAACCCGACCAGACCCTGGAAAAAAGCGCCCGGGTGTATCTGGCCCAAAAACTCCTGATGGAAAAATACAAGGCCTCGGCCATCGCCATCAATTGCCTGGGCGGCTTCTACAGCGGACACCTGGAGGGCTATCCCTGCCTGGGCTTCGTGGAACTGAACGACGCCGGCCTGGTGGGCGCATGTGAAGCGGATCTAATGTCCACCGGAGTAATGGTCGTACTTCGGCATCTGGTGGGTCGGCCGGGCTATATCTCCGATCCGGTCCTGGATAGTTCCAAACGGCAGATTATCTACGCGCATTGCGTGGCGCCGACAAAACCGCTGGGTCCGACAGGCCCGCAGAATCCTTTCGAGATTTACACCCACAGCGAAGACCGCCGAGGGGCTTCGGTCCGTTCGATTTTGCCTCTTGGGTATATGACCACCACGCTGGAAATCCACCCGCTGCGGCGGGAAGTGCTTTGCCATCGGGGCGTCGCGGTGGAAAACCCCTGGGTGGATCGCGGCTGCCGGACCAAACTGGCCGCCGAAGTCCTCGGCGATTTTGAGCGCATGTACACTTTCTGGGATCAGTACCGCTGGCACCGGGTAACCGTCTATGGCGACCTGTGGGAGCCGCTCCGGGAACTAGCCGCCGCCTTAAAATTCCAGTTCCTCCCCGAAGCCTGAACTTTGGATAACCTTCCACCAAAGGCCCTAACAGACCAGTTGGCAGAAAGTGGAATTTTTTACATTTCTTGGACGGCCTGGCCGAAGTAGGCACCCAGAGCCGCCGCTTCTAGGCCCATCAAGGTCGGACGGCGGCGGCAGCGTCCAAATGCCGCCCGACGGTCGCCAAATCCCGGAGTACCCGTCGGCAGCCGGCCTCTGCACCGGCCCCTCGAATCAACTTGTGAACCTTTTCACACCGAACCTTGATGCCTTCCAAGGACCGGAGACAACTGGCCTCGGCAGGATCGGACTTTTCTAAAACTTCCAACAAACAGCGGCGGATTTCTTGGCAGGCATCTTCGATCGGCTGCCAGAGCGATTCCGGCACCGGCTCATACCACTCCGTAAACTCCGGATCGACGACGTATTCCCGCTGGGCGGCCGGATCGGCCAGTGAAATCTTGGCCAGGCGAAGCTTCCCTTGCACAGCAGGGCCGATCGTGGGGGTAATTTCCACGGCCCGAAGCGGCTGGGGTAGGTCGATCCGAAGCTCGAAGTCTCGTGCGGCGTAGCTACCCGGCGGCAACGGGAGAAACCGGGTTTCGTAGTGGGCAAAACTCGGGGTTACCCAGGCAGCCCGGCAGCGCACGCCGATCTGGTCTGCCGGCCCTTTCAGCCCTTCGGCGGCTGCCCGAACCCGGAGCACCACTGGAGCCGCTTTCTGCTGGAACAGCATTGCCCACTGCGAAGCGCTGGCCGGGGATCGGCCATTGCCGGTAAACAAAAGTTCCCAGCCCCGTTCTGCTTTTTCTCTCCCATAGCCGCTGCCGCCGGGGCGCCAATGCACGGCCCGAGCCGGTTTCTGCCGATCTAATCGCCGCATCCGCATTCCCCGATCCAGGGTTTCCACGGCTTGAGCGATTCGCCACCGGACCAACTGGCCGGGTCTGCCAAGCTGAAGCACCCGCACATCGCCTGCCTCCAGGTCCACCTGGGCCAACAGCCGCCCATCGGCCTGATCCAGTGGGATCGGTTCGCCGGAGATAGCATCCACGGCCCGGACCGCTCCGGGGTCGATGGGGAGTCGGGACGGTTCGATCTGGAGGGTAACTTTGTGCGGCTTTGTATCTTCGTTCATTACCGTCCACCAAATCAGGCCGTCGCTGTTGGGTCCGAAGCGTTCGACATACACCTTCGGTTCCGAGGAGCGGGCATAGGGGACCGGTTCCCATCCGATCCGGGCCAGCGTGCAGGCCACCGGCATATACAGGCCAAACAGGTCTCGGTCCCGCTCGTAGTATCGGGGGTGGTCCCAGTAGCGGCTGCCCGGTCCCAGGCCGCTGGTTGGCCAATCGAAAAAGCCGGCCGGAATCCCGTAGGCCAAACATTGTTTCATGTATTTTTGTATCTGTTCCCGCCCAATCTGCTGCTCATAGTTCCCTTTGAGCAGGGTCAGGAACGGCTTTTTGTAGGTGATGGACCGGATGTAGTTGAGTTGCTCCCGGGAAAGGCGCAGGCCTCTTTCCGATCCCAGCACATCCAGCCAGGGGGCCACATAAAAACTGGCTCCCAGAGCGCCGTTCATCATGGTTACGGCCCCCCGAGGTCGAAGCGCCTCCGCCGCCGCTCGGACAAACTGACAGGAAGAAAAGAAATTGTTCAGCAGAGGCTTTTTATGCACCGGATCCCAAAGGCAAGGGGCATCTGCCGTTTTGAAGTGGGCGGGGTTGTAGTTCAGTCCCGTCGGCAGCCCGTCGTAATAAAAACCATCCAATCCTGGCAGACCGGCTTCTTTGGGCGGCTGCATCGACGCCGGGTTCGGCGGGGGAAGCATCTGCAAGGCCCGCTGGAGAACCCATCGGCCGTAGGGCAGATGCGGGTCCAGGTTGAACTGAGCGATCAGATGGCCGTAGGCCTTCCAGGGACGCACGTCGAGTTTTCCTTCTGCATTCTGCAGGCCCGCCTGGGCAAACAGACCGTCCATGCCGGTCTGCCGTTTGAAGGCCGCCTCCATCGCCGCTACCTGCACCTCATAGGGCGGCAGAGCCTCTTTTTCCGGATCATAGCCAGGGATGTTAGCTGCTATACCGGCATGGGTGAAATAGGTGAGCGAAAGAACACCCAACGGATCGTCGTATGCCGGTTCCGACGCCCCCTCTTGCAGCCCGAAGTAGAACTCATCCGGGTTGTCGATTTCCGACAGTCGGCTGAAGGCCAGCCATTGCCCCGGTTTAGCGATCCGGTTTTCAAAGGCCTCCGAATACAGCCGATAATACCGGGCCAAGGCGTCCCGAAACCCCCAAGCCGGATCGCAGGCAAAAAGCTCGCACAAAAACTCCGCCTCGTTGGGCGTGCGGGTTTCCGGGCAAAGAGCAAAATCGTACACTATTTCTAGCCGACGCTGCGGCCCATGGTACCCGGTGCGGAAAATACACGGCCGATCCACCGGCGCCGCCAGGCAAAGTCCCACCGGCCCGGTCAGCACGGTAAGAAAATGCCGGTTTGAGTAGCCCATGCGCAGCTCCGGCTGGTCCCGCCACTCCGGCAGATCCGCCCATGCCCGAAGCGGAACCACATTCTCATATCTTTTGTCCGCCTCGATCGGAACGGCCGTTTGCATGTCCTGATGCCATTGCCAGCCACGGGCATCCACCGGCAAAGCCAACCGAAGCAACATGCCCCGGGGTTGGGCCTGGTGGCTTTGGACCCGGCAACTCAGACGAAGGCGGTCCGGCTCGACGCCGACGGTGAACCGGATGCTGGCCTGCAACTCCGGAAAACGGAGGTCCCAAGCGAATTGTCCCGTGGTGTCGGCGCTTGCCGGGTCGCAGGGAGATGGTGTACAAAATTTCCCCTTGGCGACGTCACATAAACTCACTAGCGGGGCCGGTTCTCCCGACACCGGTTTGCCGTGGACCCGGATTGCCTGGACCACCAATCCCGGCCCCACGGCAAGTTCCACCCCGCCGCCGGAGAGGGAAACAAGTTTCGGCTGGCCGGGAGAAGCCGGTGGCTTTTCCCCCCTTTGGGAGGTCGATCCCTGGGGGTTGGCCCGCTGCGGCGGACTGCCCGTCGGTTCTTGCATTGCCGGTGTAGGCTCATTTTGGGGTTGCCCGCCAAAGGCTGGGTTTGTTTCCGATGGGGCTTGGGCCGCCAACATCCAAAGCTCGACAAATATGATCATTATGACACTTAACCACCTTCGCCGCATCGCCGGGTCTCCTTGCATGGAAAGGGAACGGTTTTCCAACCTTTCCGCCGTTGGACAGGATGGTTTCTCCCCCGTCGGGTTTTTATAGGGCGGCGCATCGCCCTGTCTGGCAGGAGAGTTAGCCCTCCCGATCGTCGCCGTCAAGGGAGACCTTCAACTGGCAAAGGAAAGTAAAACGCTTGCCGATCTGCCTCCGCGGGCAGGCTCAATAACTCCACAAAAAAGCGAAAGTGAAGAGGAAATTGGTTTGGTTCGGATACAACCGGCCTTTCGCCTGCCAGACTGCCATTTACTCGCAGGCGACAGCCCTCTGAGGCACTTCCGGTTTTTTGAGGACTTATTTAGTCTTGGATCGCCTTTTGGAGGGCGGCTTTGGCCAGCAGGCGGGGCGAATCAAGTGTGGGCAGCGGGCAATCGGCCGGATCGACAATCAGCGGGATTTCCGTGCAGGCCAAGGCCACCCCGTCGCACCCCCGGTCTTTCATCTTCTGAATCACCCGGTTGAAATAAAGGCGAGATTCGTCTCGGAAAATCCCGTGGACCAGTTCTGAAAAAATGATCCGGTCGATTTCCTCCCGGTCCGCCGGGTCAGGGATTCGGTAGCCGATGCCGTACCGCTCCAGCACCGACGGATACACCGGGCCGGTCATCAGATACTTGGTCCCCAGGATCGCCAGGGTCTGGAACATGCGGGCCTGGGCTTCCTGGGCCACCACCTCGGCGATATGGAGCCAGGGAATCGGCGAGGCCGGGGCAACCAGCGGAAACGCTTGGTGGATGGTGTTATCCGGACAGATGGCCAACTGTGCCCCGATTGCCGCCAGCTTCTTTACCGAGGAGAGCATCAGGTCGGCCACCCCGGCCCAATCGCCGCAGCGAATATGCTCCATGTACTTGCCCAGCGGATAGGTGTGCATGGAGACTTCTGGGTGCATATGTTCACCTAGAAAGGAGGCCGCCTCCTGGCAAAGCGTCCGATAGCACAACGCCGCGCCTTCCGCACTACAAGCCACTATGCCAATGTGCTTTGCCATCCGCAGAGCTCCCGAACCATACGAAGCCCGTCCGAGCGGGGAGCCAGTCCAAAAACATAAGGAAAACGTACCCCTTTAGCCGGCTCCATTCGGCGGAAGGGTTCAGGCCGCCATACTCCGTTTCCGCCAGGAAAGCCGGGGAGGTTTTATCGGGTGGGTGGGACGATGCGGAGTCGGTCCCTGGCACCGGCGGCCCGATAGGCGGCCTGGACGACCTCCAGATCCGCCGGTGTTTCCTCTTCGATCACCAGGCTCATCGGGGCGGCCAAGGCCAATAGGCCCGGTAGGTCCAGATATTTCCCACCGCCGGGCAAAAAGTCGGCATGGTCGATTTGGTTCACCTGTCGGAACCGGAACCGGCCGGTCTGGAGCCGGGCCTCTTCCAAAGCGGCCGGAGCCTGCGAACCGCCGGCACCGTGCGGATCAGCCGGGCCTTTTGCCTTGTCGGACGAGCCGATTTGGACCATGGCGCACAAGGCGGCGCCCCATCGACCGGCCCCGGCCAGCGCCCAGAGGCGCACGGTTTTTGCCCCGATGGTCGGTTGTCGGGCCGCGATCAGGGCCGTCATGGCGTCGTGCACCCGTTTGCTAAACAAAGGATGATTATATCCATACGTATATCCAGCATAGGCTTGCCAAGGTTCTTTACCGCTAGCGACCAACGGCTGTTTGAGCATCGGTTTGCCGTCGTCGGTAAACTCGCCCTGGCCAAACAAGTCCACCAACAAGACCGCATCGGCCTGTTTTTGGAGCAGTTCTTGGATGAGGGGAATCGGCTGGCCCTGGGCGTCGAAGAGGGCCTGTTTGCCCTCTGGATGCAGGACCAGGGTGAGCCGACCACTTTGCCACTGGCGAGGCCGAAGCAGCAGGGCGGGCACTTCCTCCTGAGCTGGTTTATATCGGAGCAGGAGCTTTTGGAGCCGATAGGTTTGCCGATCTTCCCCGCCCAAGGAAACCACTTCCACTTGGTCCTGCTGGGGCAGGCGACGGCCGATCATCACATCGACCGCCCCGCCGAGGACCTGCCGGAACTTTTCCCATCCGGCCGGGTCTTTGGGCGTCAAAGCCCGGAGCTGGTTTTCGGCGTCCTGGGTCCACCATCGGAGGAGTTTCCGCTCGAACTCCGGACCGCCTGTAGGCCGAGGATGCGACTGGTCCCAGACGGTCATTTCTTCACGGGAGAGGGGTTGGAACGGCTGCTCGACGATCGGCTCTTTTTGTCCCAGCCCCAAGTGCCGGTTCATCCAGGGGTACATCACGGATCGGGATACATAGTTATAGTTATGCGGGAATTGCAAGAAGGCCCATAGAGCGACCCGATCCGGCACGCCCAGCATGGTGTAATGGGCTTTCAGTTCGGGGAACCCTTTGGTTTCCATTTCTTTGGTCCAATCGTTGGCGGCGATAAGTCCCAGGGGTCTGGGGCTGGTGAGGGCGGCCAGGTCGATATTGCCCGCCCCGATCCGGAGATAGCAGGCGTTTTCACAGGTGCAGCCGCCTTGCATGGCCGTGGAGACCATGACCGCCGGGACGGCCACGGCAGGCCGATCATCGACGGCGCACAGGATGAACGTTTGTGTGCCGCCGCCGCTTGCCCCGGTTACCCCGATCCGCTTCGGATCCACGCCGTCCAACTGGCTTAGCCAATCCAACGCCCGGATCGAATTGTAGGTCTGTAGTCCAAAGATGCTTTGGAGATGGAGTTCGGCCTGGGGGCTGAAAAAGCCCCAGTTTTCCAGGGTGTTCATTTCTGGCCGGACGCCGGCCCGATGGGCCAGTTGCTGGCAGTCGGCATAACCGACCATGTCGTACAAAAACACGGTGCAGCCCATCCGGGCCAGTTGCACACACCGGGCCTGCAAGGGGAATCGGCCGCATGGGTCGTATTTTTCCTCGCCTTTTTTGATCTGTTCGGCCAACTGTTTTTCGCCGGCATCGTAGAACCGGCCGTTGGGCCAGTGGCCATGCGGACACAACACCGCCGGTCCTGGACCGGAGCGGTTTTTCGGTCGGTAGAGATTGCCGGTTACATAGTAGCCGGGGAAACTCTCGAAATAGACCTTTTCGACGGTGTATTCGGGCCGATCCACCCGGCCATGGATGACGGCATTCAGCGGGGTTTTGGTGGGCATAGGCCAAAGGCCGGCGGCCACTAAGACTTGCCGACGGAGCCGTTCCGCCCGCACCTGCCACTCCTCCGGCGTCTTCACAACCTGCATCGGAAAATAGCCGTTCAAGTCTTTCAGTGGGCCGAACCGGCTGTCCTTGGGCTTTTGTCCGGGCGGCAGCACGCGGGGGGCTGCCGAGTTCCGACTCCCTGCCACCGTCTCAGCCCTTACCACCGCCTCCATACTAACTACGGGCTCCCTAGGTACTGCTGCCTGCCTGGCTTCTGCTACCTTGGTACGAACCGGCGCCGTCTCCGCCCATCCTGAGGCTTCCGCACTAACCACTGACAGTACACTAACCGCTGCTAAAACCCACAAAGTAACGTCTCCTTTCAATCCCATAAGATGTACAAATTTCCACAATTCATGCAGGATAGGAAAGAGAACCTGTTTCCCCTTTCCGGAGGACTCCCCGGTAGCGAACCGGTGGTTCCCCAAGCCGTAGTGAGCGAACCGGTGATTACCGAACCAGTAGTTGGCAAAGCGATGGTTAACGAACCGCCGGTGAGTAACCATGTCAAATTTGACTGTATCTCCCCCTCTCCGGCCCCTACCCGTTGTAGGGGCTCATCGGATCGAATATCCCACAGGGTGCTCCTAGTTCCCGGGGGATACCGGCACCTTAGGGAATACCCGGGGGCCTTTTTCCCTGTTTCGCCGGGGAATAGACGCACTCAATGTGAAATTAGGCCATTTGGAAAATCTAGATAAATTCTGGCTAGAATAAAAACCGACTGGACTGGATTCCATGATTAAACTGGCTGCCCCTCCCAGGTCCCCTCGCTTTGGAGGAGCCAGCCGGGCAGATACAGTCAAACTAAGGGCTATAATAGAATCCACTCCTTCACTTCGGCAAGTCCCCTCAAGCTATTGCCGATATAAAGAGTGCCGCGCTGGAGGTTTTCCAACGTGAGCCGTTTTTCTTGGGCCTTTTTGGTTCGCAGAAGATGTTCTCGCAAGACGCCGGGTAAAATACCCAGCCGAAGCGGGGGCGTGTAGAGGCGGCCCTGTTGTTCTAAAAAGATGTTCGAAATGGCCCCCTCCAGAAGTTCACCTTTTTCGTTGAAAAAAGCGATTTCCGTTAGCCCCAGCTCTTCGGCCCTTCGGCGCTCGGTGTCATACTCTTGTCGGAGGGTGGTTTTATGGAAATGATACAAATTTACAGGAGTTGCTCTTCTTTTGAGTCCGATCCGGATTGGCGGTGGCCAGCCCGGCTCCAGAAGAGGTTCCTTCTGAACACCGAGGGTTCCTTCCGGCCTGCAACAGACTCTCACCCGGAGTAAACGGCATTCGGCAGAAGATAACTCGGCGGCCAAAAACCGCTTCCACCTGGAAAAGTTTTTTAAGACGTCCGGGATTTGGAATCGAAAATACCGGGCGGAAGAAAGAAGGCGTCGATAATGAAGCGGCAGCAGCGGATTGGGGTGGGACTGTTCCCACCAAAACGTCTCCAGCAGGCTGAAATAGCCCGGGGCTTGGAAGAAAAATCGGGCCTTCAGGTGGGTTTCCTCATATTCTTGCTCTGCTCGACTATCCCAGACAATGCCGGCGCCAACTCCCAACTGGCCCCAATAGGCGTCTGTGGTTTCTGGAAAGAGCAGGGCGGTGCGAATCGCTACGTTGAAGGTAAAATCTCCTTGGGGACGGAGGAATCCCATGGCGCCGGTGTAAACATTTCTGGGTTCCTTTTCTAATTCCCGGATGATTTCCATGGTGCGGATTTTGGGTGCACCGGTTACCGAACCGCTTGGGAACAGAGCCTGAAAGATGTCATATAGCCGTCCCGTTTTCAGCGTGCCGGCGATGGTGGAAATCATCTGATGAACTGTTGGATATGTTTTGATGTGGAAGACCTTCTTTACCTTGACGCCGCCCGGCACACAGATTTTGCCCAGGTCATTTCTCAGAAGGTCCACGATCATGGCATTTTCTGCCCGGCTTTTTTCGTCTTGTTTTAGAAGTTCTTTATGTCGGGCATCCTCCCGCAAAAGCGGTTGCCGCTTCAGAGTGCCTTTCATCGGAGCGGTGAGAAGCAGATTGCCTCTCTTTTTCAGAAACAGTTCCGGAGAAAACGAAAGGATGACCCTCGCAGGCGTTTCCAAATAACAGGCATATTCACAGCGCTGGCTCCAGAGAAGCGATCGAAACAGATCGAGAGGCCTTCCCTGAAGCCGGAAGTGAAATTTCCCCGTAAAATTCACCTGATAGCTGTCCCCTTGGGCCAGATAGGACTTTATTTTTTCGATCGCTTCGCCATATTCGGAAGGGCTGAGGTTAAAGCTTTGGGAAATCATGTGTACCGACGGCGGCTCCCGCCGAAGACGGAAACGCTTCTTTTCCATTTTTCGAAAAAGCACGAAGTGGGCCAATGGAATTTCCGGTTTCCTAAAACACCGGACCAGCCGCCGTTCCAAAAGATAGCCCAGTTCAAACGAAAAATAGCCAAGGGCATAGAGTCCTCGGCTTATCTGCTGTTCCAATTGTTGGAAGAAACGATGGACCGTTTCCGGCTCCGAAGCTTCGGAGGGTAAAATAAGTTCACCATCTGGTTCTAAAAATGCATATCCCCGATAAGGGAGATCCTTGGCATTGATCCAGAGGGCCTGCGGAAACATCTTTTCTCCACGGGAAAGAGAATCACCAGGCTGGCCAAAAAATAAGAAAAGAGAATTCGTACTATTTTCGTTTAAGTGTATCTACCCCCCCGGCCCCCTACCAGATGGACGGGCTAAAAATTGGATCGAACACCACAGATTGTGGGCGTTCTTCCCGGTGGATACCGTCCAGCTAAGAAAATAGGCCATATGGGAAACGCGAAGGGTTTGGAAACGGTTTGGGCCGCCGCCCGGCTACCAATTTCGGGAGAGCCTCTTAGAGGCTGTCCCGAAAATCCGTTGTGCCCTATCCGAGCGGTTCCAGGCTGGAGCCTGTGGATATCGGAAAGCTCCTGTTTTTGTAGGGTTTGAGGAACTGGATGGGCAGCCTGGGTTGGTTGCCAACCCCCTGATGGGACAATTTCGGGACAGCCTCTAGGGGTTTAGCAGTTTGGGGGCGCCGATTGCTCGCCCAGCCCGGCTAAAAAGATAGATTTTCGGGACAGCCGCTAAAGCACGGCGTGCTTCCTCCGGGGGGAGACTTATTTCAGAGCCGAGTTGCCCGGCAGGGTTAGCGGCTAGGGCCGGTCAGTTGGCGTGCGATGGCCCGCAGCAGGCTGACGAAGGCTGCCAGCAGCACTACCGTAATGGCTACGTCAAAGAGGGTGTAGGAGGCCCGGGTCAGGAGGTCCAGTCCCGGCAGTTTAAGGAAGATGAGCACTCCGGTTGCCGCAGCCGCCGCCAGACTCACCAGAAGCACCAGCCAGATCAAACCGCCCAAGAGCGATCGGCCTTTTGGCGACCCGGCCAGCCATTGACGCCATTCCCATACCCAAGCGGCCAACCCGATGACCATCACCCCCACGGCCAAGAGGAAATGGTTGGCGTCCAACCAAAGGCGGCTGGGGAGCATATAGTCTCTCAGGTCAGGCTGATACAGGAGGCTTACCGCACCGACGGCGCAGACCAGCCCCACCAGCGGGGGTATCCACCGGAGCGCTAGCGGTGGACCGTGGGGGCCGGGTGGGCTGGCCAATTTCGTCGCTCCTGCCTCGGCTCCCATGCCAGATACTGCCAGTCCGTGGGGCGGTAGTCCCTGCACTGGACTGCTCGGTGGCCGAAACACCCAACCCAGCGCCCAACTGCCCACCCAGGCCACCCATCCACACGGAAACAGAAGCAGCAAACCGTACAGGAACGGTTTTAGCCGGGCCTGGCACCAGGCGGTCATCGCCACGATGGTGGGATGGAGGCCCAAGCGTTGGTACTGGGGTTCGGTAACCGGCTGGGCATTTTCGTCGAACAAATGGACAAGAACGGGGCGGTAGAAGAATTCCGAATCCGGCCGATGGCAATCCGTACATCCCCCCGCACCCAACGCCGATCGGGCGGGGAAAATGTCATGGCTATATTTGTGCACATTCCCGTAGGGCGACGCCTCCCACGGTTCCTTCGGAATCTGGCGATATTCGGTGCCGGAACAATACACGCGATCGTCCATCACCCAGACGGCGCGTTTTCCCTGCATGGGATAGTGTACGTCGGCCAGGCGCTGGGTGACCGCGGCGATCAGGGCGTCGATCTCTTCCGGCCGGTTCACTTCCGGCACGCCGTCGCCGTTGTCGTCGGTGATCTTGGCCAGTTCGGGATATTTCGACGGATCTTGTTGATGCGCGCGCCACATCCCCACGATATCGCTCACCCGGGGTTGCATGAGGGCGGTTTGGCCTGCGATCTGGATGCCCGGCCAAGCCGTGTGCACTTGGTTGACCGGATAAATCTTCCCTTTGTACCGGACCAATTTAGGGCGGAAGGGTTCGGTCGGCTTGTCGTCGTAGCCCATCATGTGAAGATATCCATAGTGATTACGGAACTTCCCGTCTGGGCCGTAGAAGGTCCAGAGGCGTTTGCCCGGCTGGTCGATTTTCGGGGCGGGGTTGAAAACGTCCGAAGCCTGGACCTCGATGGGCATGACGATTCGTTCCGGTATATGGCAGGTTTGGCAGGCGATGGCCTCCAGGTGCAAAGGCGGAAGCCAGTTATGGCGGGCAATTGGGGCGCCCATCCGGCCCGTGGTATGGCAATCGGTGCAGGAGAGCACGGTATTATCCAGGTCATTGCGGAGCAGGCCGCCCGGATCATCGCCTTTGGCGATTTGGTGAACTTCTTTACCTGCGATGCGGGGATCGGTGGCGGAGCTGCCGGCCGGGTGGCAATCGACGCATCGGAGGCCGGCGCGGAGATGAACATCAGTTCTTTCCGAAAAATTGGACCCTCGCTTCTTCCAACCCGGCTGCGCATGACAACTCAGACACGCCTCGTTCCGGGGCTGGCGCACGATGTGCGGCTCAATCGTGCCGTCGGGATTAAAAAGCTCTTTATGATAGAGCAGTTCGATCGGCGCGCCTTTTTGCACGGAGCCTTTGACCGAAGCCAGTTTGGCCCCTGCGGTAGCCGCCCACCGGAAATTCCACGCACTGATCTGCCGGGTACGCTCTTGATAATCATATCCGGGCATGTGGCACAGGAGGCAGTCGGCCTCCAAGACGCCCGTTTCGGTCCATCGGGCTTGGTAGTAATCGCCGTCGAATTGGTTATCCCCTTGGGAGGTAAATCCGCTGGCGGGATCGGCCATCCAGCGGTCATAGCGTTTGCCGTTGCGGTCGTATTCAGCCGAGCCGCCCCCCGGATGGCAGCCCCCGCATGGCGACGTAAAAAAACTAAAGGCCGTCATATCCATCGTGGCCGGCGAAGTGTTTTGCTTCGGGGATAGATACCGATACAGCGGACCGGGCGAACACCAATTGCCGCCAAAATTCCCCGGCGTCAACGCCCAAAGACACCGCTGTTTTTGGGTGTCGGTGGGTTCTTCGCCCCAGCCTTGGGTGAAATGATACCCCTGGGTGATTTTGTCGTAATCGTGGCAGGCCCCGCAGGTTTTTTTGGGCGAATAGGGTTTGTCGGCGTTTTGCCCGGTGATGGGGTTGATCAGGTTGCCGTCTTCGTCCCGTAAAGGAAACGGCGGACAGACGCCTTGGGGAAAGGGTTTCCGGCCAGTGCTGGGGCCAGGGGCCGCGGGAGGCATCGCAGAGGTTTTTTGATCCCCGGCGGGAGGAGAAGATTTTTCCTCAGGAAAACTTACTGAACCGAGGCCCAACACCACAGTCCCTAACAGACCGACCCACAGCATTTTATACCAGGAAGCGGACGGTTGTTGAACGGACATCGAGCAGTCCTCCGAGAAAGGGGGGCTTTTGGGGGTACTTAAGGCTGTCCCGAAATTGGTAGCCGGAGCGGTCCCATACTCTTTGCGACCCTTTCGGCTTACCAAATATCCGTTTTATGGGGATTTTGGGCAGTCTCGGGGCTGCCGGTGAATGGTCCAGGCCGCTGAAAACGGATTTTCGGGACAGCCGCCTAGAGAATTGAGAGCATTTGGAAAATTGGCAAAATAGCCAAATTGCCAAAAATATAATCCCCCTTCCGCCCACCGTCAATACCCCCCTTCCCCGGCCAGAAAAACGGACCACCCTCTCTCCCTGGACCGCAAACAGGTGGCCGCCCGCTCCCCCGGGTTCGGTTCGCTCAGCCGGGCTGTCCCACCGCTCTCCCCTGGCGGGGGAGAAGTGGGGCTGGTCCATTCGGCTAAATGTTCCCCGGAGGGGAACGGCTAAATGTCCCCCGGAGGGGAATCATGGCCTTCGATAGGGGGGCCCAGGAGCAGATCACCTGGGCGATGGGACTATTTTGCCATTTCCGAAGTGCTGTGCGTACATTTTCTCCATTTTGCCCAGTTTATCCTATCGGGATTACTTTTTCTTGGTGTGGTTTTTCTTCCTAGATTGCCGATAATGTTTATGGTACGGCCGGGTGGGAGGTTGTCTGGCCTCGGTCGGGGCTGGGCTGTGGATTCCCAAAGGCTGAGTTAACTCCTTTGAGTTTAAAACCAAGGAGAGACCCCATGCGATCTTCTGTTCTTGTTTTAGGAGGGATGGTTTGGTTGGCCAGTTGGGGGATGAGTTTCGGGGCTGAGGGTCCCCAACCGGCCGGTAGCCCACCCGGCCTGGTACCCATTCCGAGCCACCCGGCGGAGACCCGATCGGCCCAGCGAGCCCCCTCGGCTGAGGTCCCCTGTGAAGATCCGGGCTGGGTATGCCCCCAGCGGCGGATTCGGCCCTACGGAAAGCTGCTGGACAAATGGGCCAGCTACGGCCAGTTTAACTGCGAATGCTCCGGGAGTTATAAATATCCGGTGCCCCCGCAATATACCTATCATTGGCCGGGCATGTACAGCCAGCCCACCATGACGCAATACATGAGCCCGTATCGGTTCCCGCCGTTGAAACTGCCGCCCAAAGGGGAAGATATCCTCCAAGGCCCGGAAGAACAACCGAAAGAGAACGTTTCCGAGCGGATCACCACCCGGCCGATTCGACCGGTGAGCATCCATTGGCCTATCAGCCGGTAAAGGGTTTTGATAACTCCGGCGATCGATCGGCGGTGGGAGCGGGATTCGGCTCGGCCACTATCAACCGAGAAAAGCACTTCGTCTATTCCCGGGAATGGTGCCTGCACCCGGGGAATGGGGACGGTTTCCGGAGGATACCGGCGATTTGGGATGCTCTGGGGTTCGGGTAGCCGGGGGATGGCGAAGGCAAGAAACCCAAATGGCCCACCTAACCGAGCGGTTGGGTGGGCCATTGATGTTTGTATAGGCATGCTGTTGGGTGGGCAGAGATGGTTAATGGAAGGCCGGGCCACCCAGGAGAGGGTGTCTCTGGGGCCGGTTCCGGCAGGCCGGGACCGCCGGAGATTATGGAACTTCGCAAAACCCAGGGACACCAACGTGGTCGAAAACGGAAGAGTTTCCTCTCTCTCCCATGGGCGAAGATCAATAGAACCCGCCAGGGGATTCCGGCACGGCGGGGCATCGGGACATTTAGAACCCCGGTGTGGGTTCCGGGATGGCGGGAGTGCTTTCGATAATGAGCGGCTGGGGTTTTTGTTCGAGTTGTTGCAAGGCCCGGATGACCCCTCGCGTACCGAAGGCTTCACCGGGCTGGGCCGTGGCCGCTGCTGCGGGACGTGGATAGATGTAGTCATACAGGTCGAACGCCGCCGGAGAAAGCAGCAGCAACAGGGCCGACGGCGCCAAGCAGAACAAAAGCGGGAAGACCAATTTGACCGGTGTTTTGTTGGCGGCGGTGGTGGCCAATTGCCGACGGGCTACCCGGAGATGGTCCGCCTGTTCGTTTAGGGAGCCGGCCAATTGCGTGCCCAGGCGGGCCCCCCGCAGCAAGAGGGTGGCCAATTGTCGAGCTTCCGGCAAATCCACCCGCTCCACGAAATCGGCCAGGGCGAACTTCAGACTGCCCACCTCGGCTTGGCGGCGCAAGATGGCCAACTCGTGGGCCAATTCCGGATAGGGGCTTAATTGACTGCAGACGTGCTCGAGGCTTTCGCTCAAGCCCAGGCCACCGCTAATACACATGCTGAGCATGTCGATCGTATCGGGCAGGCCTCGGCGGATGCGGGCCAACCGACGCCGACGCCGCTGCCACACATACAATCGAGGTACAATCGACAAGGCCGCCCCCAGAATAATCCCGGCCGGCAACACCCGCCAAGTCACCGCCGGATCATTGGCCCAGACCACCCAAATGCCTGCCCCAATTATGGGGACAATCAAAAATAGAAATCGCAGGGCATAAATGGTCACCCCCGCCTGCGGGTGATACATGCCCGCTTGCCGAAGAAGCTTGGCAAACTCTTGGCGTTCTTTTTCCGATTCGGGGATTTGCTCGGCCAGCGCCGGGGCCAAAGCGGCAAAAAGTCCTCGGGGCTGGCTCGTTTCGGGTTCGTCATCGTTTCGGCCAGTTCGGAAAAACAGCACCCGGCCCACCAGCCAAAACACCACGGTAGCCGCCACAAAGACCCCACCCAACAACATCCATTCCACTGTTTCCGGCGAAATCCGTCCCCCGAACCATTCGTAGATTGTTTGTGTGATCGGATGCATGGCCTCTTCTCAGAACCCAAGAGAGAAAAGATAGACAGGATACCCCCTTTTTACGCCGTCTGTTGGACGACGGCTCCGCCTGGACAGGCGAAGCGAATCTCAACTGCCCCTCTGTTCGACGGTGGGACTGGGGTTTGACCCAGGACCCAGTTTTGTACCTCGCCCTGGGTTTCCTCCCAGACTCGGGTTTCACCTACGCCTGGTTTGGCCCCAGGCCTCCGGCGCCGACCTGCTTCGGATCGACCGGCCTACCCCCCCTGTTTCGGGAAGTTTTCCCGGCAGCGGGGGAGGTCAAAATCCGAATACGCCTTAATACGGCTTAATACGGCACTTTCATGATCCGCCAGACCCACAGCAGGCCGACCACCTGAAAGGCCGCCGACAGAACCAGGATTCGGGGTCCCAACGGGTGTTCCACGAAGCTGCGGAGGTATTCGGGACGGATACCGCCCAGGATAAACAGGGCGGCGAAGACACCCAGGACGATCCCGATCATGGACAGTCGGCTGCCTGCGGTAACAGCCCGCAGATGGCCGGCGAACTCAGCCCGGTCTCGGGCGCTATGGGCCAGGCGTTCGGCCAACAGGGCTAAATTGCCGCCCGTTTGCCGGTGGACCATCACGGCGGTGGCGAAGATTTTGAATTCCGGCAGGGGCACCCGCCGGGCCATCCGGGTCATGACCGCCGTGGGCGTATGGCCCAACTGGAGTTGCTTGGCCGCATAGGCGAATTCTTCTTTCAACGGGCTGGGGGCCTGTTGGCCGGCCAGCTCGGTGGCTTGTTCCAGGGTTTCCCCGGCCCGAATGGCATCGGCGATCATTTCCAGGGTTTCGGGCATGACGCGTTGGAAGGCCCGGAGGCGGCGTTCCCGTCGCAACAGCCACCACAGCACCGGCGCCGCCGCACCGACCACCGTGCCGACCGCCGCCCAGAAAAGACTTTCCAGCAGTAGCAGCGGGGCTGCACAGCCGACGATCGCCCCACCGGCCACCAATGCCGTGGCTGTCTGCGGATCGACCGGGCTGCCCGCATGGTCGATCAGTTCGTAGAACCATTGGTCGATCCGGCTTACGGGTTGCTGGGCTGCAGAGCGGGCCTCTAAAATCTCCCGAATCTGCTGGGCCAAGGCCTCCTCACTATCCGGCGGCACCTCCCGTACCCGGAAGTCACGGACCAGCAAGACCAAGGCCAACAGCAGACTGCCCACCGCCGCTGCGACCAACAGGCTGACCAATGTTACACTCACGCCTTCTCCTCCCAGTTCCACGAGCCGTTCGGATCCCCCGGTTCCAACATCCGCTCGGTAAACAGTTGGGGATCCAACTGGATGCCGCGTTCTTCCAACCGGCTCAAAAACCGAGGCACATTCCCCGTGGCATAGAAGAAGCCCTTGGCCCGGCCTTCGCTATCCACACCCTGTTGCCGGAAACCAAACAGCTCCTGCAACTGATATTCGCCGTTTTCCATACCGAGGATTTCCGAAATCCGCATGACCCGGCGCAGGCCGCCTTTCAGCCGGGCCAAATGCACCACAATCGTAATGGCCGAGGCGATGTATCGGCGAACCACCGGCACCGGGATTTCTTCGCCGGCCATGCTGACCATGACTTCCAACCGGCTGAGGGCATCCAGGGTGTCGTTGGCGTGGATGGTGGTCATGGAGCCTTCGTGGCCGGTGTTCATGGCCTGGAGCATGTCGAGGGCTTCGGCCCCGCGGACCTCGCCGAGGATGATGCGGTCGGGGCGCATGCGGAGGGCATTGCGCACCAGGTCTCGGGGGCGGACTTCGCCGGCGCCTTCGGCGTTGGCTTGCCGGGTCTCCAGCCGGACCACGTGCCGACGCTGCAATTTCAACTCCGCCGAATCCTCGATGGTAACAATTCGTTCATCATCCGGAATGAACCGAGAAAGGTTGTTCAGCAGCGTCGTTTTCCCGGAACCGGCCCCGCCGGAAATCATCAGGTTGATCCGGCCTTCCACCGCAGCGGCCAAGACCTGAATCATCGGAGGACAGATCGAACCGAAACGGATCAGGTCTCGGAGCCCTAGCGGCTGGATGCCAAACCGCCGAATCGAAAGGACCGGCCCATTTAAGGCCAGCGGCGGAATAATGGCATTGATTCGCGAACCATCCGGAAGCCGGGCATCGACCATCGGCGCCTGTTCGTCGATACGTCGCCCCACCCGGGCCACGATCCGCTGGATGATCTGCATGAGGTGTTCGTCGTCGGCAAAGACCGTATTGGTCAGTTGCAATCGGCCAAGCCGCTCCACATACACCTCCCGCGGACCGTTGACCAAAATGTCCGTCACATCCGGGTCTTGCATGTAGGGTTCCAGGGGGCCTAGGCCGAAGCTTTCGGCCATCAGTTCTTCCAGGAGCCGCTCTTCATCGATGCCGGCGGCTAGGTTTGGCTGTGCCCGGAGCAGGGCTTCCGCCAGGTTGCGGATGTGCGCTCGGAGCCGGGCTTCTTCCATCGTCGCCAGTTTCGATAGGTCTAACGACTCGATCAGTTCCCGATGGATGCGGGTTTTGAGTTTTTGGAACTCGGCTTCCAGTTGCTCGGCAGTGAGTTGACGCTGCTGGCCAACAGCATCCGTCGAGCTAGCACGTTCCCTCGTAAAACCAAGTTTCATCATGATCCCTCCTGGGCTAGGGGGAGCAAGGATGGACATATATTCATATACCTCCCAAAAGGCTTATCGGCCGGTTTGAATGGCTTCCACCTGCAGCTCGATCCTGCTGCCTCCCTGCTGGAACGCCCCCTCGTGCGAAGCCGGTTTGGCCGAGGCCGGCGTCGGTTCCACTCGGTTGGGGTTGGTCCCGGAGCTGCCTTGTCGGGCCGCCTGCTCGGCTGCTCGAATTGCATTCATCACTTCCCGGCTGGAGATTTGGGAAGCCCCCCCACCGGCGCCCGCATTACCCCCTGGGCGTTTGCCGCAATTCTTGCACGGTTTGCGGGTGGGGATCGGCTGCGTGCCAGAACCGGTAGGCAAGCTGATCGGCAGGGTCTGCATCGGCTCCCGGCCCTCCGAAACTGCCGTCGCATTCAGCGCCTCCAGAATCTGCTCTTCGCCGAAGACCACTTCGGACCGGCTTCCGCCCTTCCACACCTCTACACGATGCTCGACCACCACCGGTTCGGGCGGCAAGGGTTCCGGTTCTTCCGGGGCAGGCGGCTGCGGCCGCTGCAGCCCCAACAAAGCATACCGATCCACCAGGTATTTTTCCTCCTCGGCGGCCACTTTGCCGGCTTCCCCTTCCTGCTGCCCGCACAAGACCGCACTGAGCGTCCCGTATTTCTGCGCCAGAATCAGCCGATTGGCCTGTTCGGGAGTAACCGCCACGGTAATATCCTGAACATTATTTCTCCTATCCTCGGCCAGCGGGAATGCGGCCACACTGGTCGCCAACACCAGTACGTTCCGCAAAAGCGTCATCGTTACCGGTCCGCTGTGCCCGGGTAAGCTATCGTCCTGGTAGGTCAGCAGGATGTCGATACGGCTTTCTGGCTGGATCATGCCGCTCAGGGCGGCCGGTCCGCCGATGGGCAACGTCACGGCCCGATGCCCTGGCGGAAGTCGATCCGCCAGCTTCGGCAATTCCCCGACCGCATAGAGGTTCTCTTCCAGCAGCGGCTGGTCGGCCAGCACCGTCTTCTTGACCACGCGGAACAGTGCCCGGCCGGTGTTCTGGATCGCTCCTGGCGGCACCCGATCGGCCGGCACGCGCACCACCTTAATCCACGGCTCTTGAATCCGAGTGTAGGCGGGCAGGTTCACCGCTGCCACCACGATCTCGGCCGTGGGCGCCGGGGGGGCGGGTTTGGGAGCTTGGGGGGCCGGCGGCTTTAAATATTGCCGGACCGCATACGCCGTGCCCAATCCAAACAAAATCGCCAACACCCCAAACGTTACCGTTGCAGGACTCACACGTCGCATCAGTTCGGACTCCTCAGGCCAAAGGATGTAGGAAAGAAACCCCCTGAAGTTCGATGTTTATTTCTCTATATTACCCAGATTGCCTATTTTAACAAAAACCAAACCCCGATTTTCCCTTATGCCCCCACTTATTAGTGGTTATCCCCTCCTCCCATTCGGGCACAACAAGCCTCCCCCCACCATTTCGGAGGGACCTGCTTGTCAGGCCCCCTGCCTCCTGTCCCCGCCTATTGTCCTGCCCGCAAACACCACCAGGCCAACACCACCCAGGTGCTCAGGGCCAATGGCACGGCAAAGGGCAGTACCCGTTTGGGCTTCTGGGTCTTGGGCCGACCCAGCGTCATATCCCGCATGGTGGGTCCCGCCTGGCCCGTTTCCTGCTGGGGCACCAGGCTGTTATAGGCCAGCACCGCCAATGCCCCCAGCGATGCCAAGACCATCCCTAAGGCAAAGGCCACCAAAAGCGCCTTCCAGCCGAGCCAGGCGCCCAGGGCCGCCAGCAGCTTCACGTCCCCCATCCCGCCTCCGCCTAACAGGGCCGGCAGCAGCAACAGCACAAACCCCACGCCCAAACCGGCCAACGAGGCCCAAATCCCCATCCCGTCCGGGGCGAGGCTGTGGTACAGCAATCCCAATACCGCCGTCGGCACGGTTAGCCAATTGGGAATCCGTTGCCACCGGGCATCCGTCACCGCCGCGGCCAACACATACACGCCCACCGCCACCACCAACACCGCTATCATGACTCACTCACACCTGTCTGTTATGGTTGCACTCCCGGAGAGGACAAAAATGTTATCTACGGCCCTTGATCAATGGGCGGCTGGCTTGGCCTCTGGCGACCTACGGGCCCATCCGTAGTGTCTTCCCATTTGACTTCTACATAGCTGCCGGTACTGCAATTGGTACAAAACCGCATCGTCCAGCTTTGGTCCACTGCCAGAGCCGCCGCTGCAATATCGCCCAATTCGTCGATGATGGCATCTCGGATCGCGCTGATTCCTCCTGCGATTCCGACAATCAACAGGGTAACGACCAAAATCCATTCGAACGTCAGGGATCCCTTCCGATGGGTCCTCATTCGCCAAAGCCAACGTTTCATAACGGCATACTCCCAGTGGGTGTCTCTGTTCGCCGGGAGAAAATTAAGGGTTGAAGCCGCCCCCCGGGCAGGCAGATTGTTTGGTTTGATTGGCCGGATTCGTCCCCCGTTGCCGCTGCGGCGTAGGCTGACCATTGCACTCGGGCACGGCATCCTGAAAACCGAAGGAATTGGCCTTCACTTGGAAACATGGATTCTGGGGCGTATTGGGGCACTGGCAAGCGATGACTGTATAGCTTTGGTCGATGGCCACGGCCGCGCCGCACAGATCGCCCAGTTCGTCGATGATGGTATCGCGGACTGCAGACAAGGCCCCCACGACGCCGATAACCAGCACCGTAATCAAAAGCACCCATTCGAAGCTCAGCACCCCTTGCTGATTCCGCCAGAATTTTCGGAGCAGTCGTTGGATGTGTGTTACTATGTTCATGATTCTCTTCCCGACCAAGGTTTTTTGATTGTAAATATATTTATATGTACCCGATATGAATCTTCCCCCTCCCCACAAACGGTTGCTGTATTCCCTGCGCCGGGCAAGAAGAGGCGAGAAAAGATATAAAGATATTCTGTACCGGCAGATGGAGGGTGAGGCTTGTTGCGGTGAGAACATCTCGAAATTCAGTGCCTTTGGGGTACCCTCTATCGTGCTGCCATAAGCGAAAACACTTCCCCTTTGCAAGGCAGGATTGGGATTGCTCTCCCCTTTACCAGTTCCACCGAGTGGCTTATCAGGCTTTCCCCAGCCACTCCAGAGGCGTGAGGAAAAAACTAGAGGCACGTCCCCTGGGGTACGGGGTGTCCGTACCCCAGGGGAGCGTTTACCCTCTAGCCGGTCCAGGCCGCCTGCAACCTCAGGCCACACTACGGGTTGCCAACGGTGCCGCTGCAAGCCTGGGTAGCACCCTGGTCCACCGCGCCAGGATCGGTAGCCCGCCGCTCGCTGATGTAGGCGGCATCCACATAGGTCGAGTCGCTAGCACCATCCTGGATGCAGTCCGGCGTGAGCACTTCCCACGGGGCAAGGATGGTGTAGGACTGGTCCAAGGAGATCATGGCCTCGGCCACGTCTCCCAATTCGGTAATGAGCGCATCACGCACCGCGCTCAGGCCGCCCACGATGCCGATGACCAGCACCGTGATGAGCAGCACCCACTCGAAGGTCAGGACGCCGCGGTCCTCCTTCCAAACTCGCTTCAGCAGACTCTTCACAGCAGTAACTCCTCCTAGACAAGAAACCGAAACGAAACAACACACAACCGGCCCACCGCGGACCGGCTACCCGACTCGTTAGGGACCTTGAGGGCTATAGGAAGAATACAAGAAGCACTTGCCGTGCCAAGGTTTGCCTATTTTACCCGATTTCTTTATTTTGACCTAACTCTAATATTATTAGAGGGTTATAGCGGATCTCTCTAGAAAGTTTTCGCGAACAGTTCGAAAAAGGTGTCGAAACGGATAAACGCGCCTCTGGGTTGGCCCGCCTGGATGTTTCGTTTTCGAAACATTTTTTCCATAGAGTCCCAGAACCCGCCAAAAAAGGGATGACTTCGTTACTCCTTTTTTATCCTTTTAGAGTACAACCTCCGGAGATCGGGGATCATTCCGAGTTTTCCACTCCGCAGTGGGGTCTGGGAAAAACAAAAAAGCCCCTCAACCATGTTCAGGGGCTTTTGCGGCGAGCTTTCCGCCAATCTAGATTTACCCTGTGCATCCATATTATGGACCTACACAAGCCGGCAGCACCTGGCCGCGGAATAGATCGATCGCGCCAGGATCGGTAGCCCGCTGCTCGCTGATGTAGGCCGCATCCACATAGGTGGAGTCGCTAGCGCCATCCGGCTCACAGCCAGGAAGCAATATCTCCCACGGCGGCAGCACAGTATAGGACTGGTCCAGGGAGATCATCGCCTCGGCCACATCGCCCAATTCGGTAATGAGGGCATCCCGCACGGCACTCAGGCCCCCGACAATCCCAATGACCAAGACGGTCAGGAGGAGAATCCATTCAAACGTCAACACTCCTTTATCTTCTTTCCAAAGGCGGCAGCAAAAAGATCGGCTCATGGAAAGCTTCCTTTAGCACTGGAGGTGCACCTCGCTGGCCCCGGCCAGCCTCCTTCCGGAGTTCTCCTCTATCCAAAACAAGAGCGCAGAAAAACCCTGGGTTTATCCCTCCCACTCTGCATTTTCCGTGCCAAAATCCTTATTCCTAACCTTTAAAGCGAATCGCTCCACGCAACTCTTATAGAAATATCAGGTTACGTCTTTCTGGGAGACCTTCTTGTTGCTCGAACCCTCAAGGCCAAAGGCTTCCGAAGGATTCTATCTGTTAACCAATGTTTTCGCAAAGAAACATGCTCTTGTTGCGGTTTTCTAACACCACGAAGCAGGAACCTCCGCCTCATCCGTGGTGGTCCAAAGAGGTTTTCTCGACATTCCGGAACATTTTAGCCGAACGCGATCTTCTTCCCCTCTTCCCAGGCAGGACGGTGAGAGGGGAGAATAATAAGGTGGACGCCCCTTTTTCTCTTCTCTTTCACCCAGCCTGGCCGAATGCCAGGGGCCTCTCCGGCCTCAGGGGAGAGATACGTTGCTTCATTCGGCTATAATGCTCCCCACAGGAGTTTCCAAGTGCTTCTTCACGCAGTCTCTGCTCCCTTGGACCCCAGGGGGCTTTGGAGTCAAAGAATTTTGACCCCATCTTTAGGGGGATTAATACCACCCGATCTTTTGGAAATTTTTTAAAAATTTTTTCCAAAATGTTTGCATTCTCGACAACCCCTTGATATCATCATAAAAAGAATCTGTGCGTGTTTCTCAAGAAGGAGCAGCCTCATGAGACAATTTCTCAGCCAGTGGGGGTGGGCCCGTGTGGCACTGTACTTTTGTGCCGTTGTGGCAGTGGGGCCCTGCGCCGGCGGGCTTGCTAGGGCAGATTATGTACCTATGGACACCGTCTATGCCTACCACGACAGCCAGACCGGCGGAGCGTATCTGAATTGGCCCAACTTCAAAGATATTTATATTCCTTCTGGCGAGCTTCCCGGTCCCTACGGCGGCTGGTACGACGGAAATTCTCAGGCATATTCTTCTATGTACCCCGGCCATCCCGGCTTTCCGTTCCAATTTCGTAATGGGACGGCAGATATTCCTTTGTACATCTTCGATACGGAACCCGGCGGCTATATCCCCAACAAACTTCCGGACGGCACACCGAATAACGTGCCCGGTGCCGCCTCCTATCTCCGGATGGACCAGATGTGGTTGGCCAATGGGGGGACCTCTGGGACTGCTAAACGGCCGCCCTATGTTCCTCCGCCGAATCCGCCTTCGCCTTACAGCAGCTTTTGGACGGGCGTTCCCAGTGACGAATGGCCCGGTTTCCCGGATAATTCACAATTTCCTTATCGGGTGGATTTCCTCTCGTTGCCGGGCGATCCTCAAGACCCGGCCAAACGATCCTATGTTGTGGTGGGTGTGGCCGGCAAGGGGATTGATCCGGCTGGTGCGGGAGCAGATATCCTAATCCAATCCGTTTATCGGGATAATATGACGGAACAGGCCCTTCTTTCTGTGACTACAGATCTGATCCACTACACCCCCGTGGCCATCCTTGGGCAGGATATTTTGGGAACCCCAAATCCCACGGCCTCCTGGGTCTTGGATTACGCGGTCGATTTGGCTCAGTGGGGAGTTACCTCTCCGGTGTTGGCGATTAAGATCGAAGGGCTCGATCTGGAAGGGGCTTCGCCCGGCTTCGATCTGGCTTCGGTACGGGTATCCAGCACGAGTTTGACGGAGCCGCCCGTGATTCCGGAGCCGGCCAGTCTGGTGCTTTTGGCCCTGGGGCTTTTGGGCCTGGGCCTCTGGAGGCGCTTGGGCGGGGCTAATCGAAGTTAGGCGTCGGGACCTACCGCATCCACCCTGAAACCGGTGTTGTTCAAAAACAAGGATAGTTCGGCGGGAACGACAAGTCATAACTTGCCATCTCGGTGCACAGGCTCTGGAAGCGCCTAACGAGCATTTGGAGCCGACGCCGAAACTAGCGCTGCTCAACCGCGTGTAGGCGGCTCGGTGCATCCGAAAGGGGAATGCGATGCCACTGACCATTGCCCCGGAAACGGTTCCTCTAGTAACGGACATGGACGGCGTTATCCGGGTAGGAAAAACACGAGTGACTCTAGACACCGTCATCTCAGCTTTTCTGGACGGCGCTACGGCGGAAGAGATAACCTATCAATATCCATCTCTTGATCTGGCGGATGTATATTCGGTCATTGCCTATTATCTGAGACGGCGTGCTGAGGTAGACGCTTATCTCCAGCAACGGCAACAGCAAGCAGACACGATTCGGAAACAGAATGAGTTTCGTTTCGATCCGTCAGGTATCCGCCAGCGTTTGATAGCACGGCGAGCCAGCGGGAGTTTGTGATCATGCTTCGGTTGGCCGCCGACGAGAATTTCAACAACGACATCGTCCGTGGCCTATTACGCCGCAAGCCGGATGTGGATATTGTACGTGTCCAAGATGTTGGTCTTTCAGGAGCGAATGACCCAACGATACTGGAATGGGCTGCCCAAGAAGGACGGGTGTTGCTGACCCACGATGTCTCGACGCTAACGCGTTATGCTGAGGAACGTGTTGAGGCTGGGAAGCCTATGCCTGGCGTTTTTGAAGTCAGCCGTAAAGTTCCCGTTGGGGTTGCCATAGAAGACATTCTGCTGATAGCCGAATGCAGTTTGGAAGGGGAATGGGAAGGGCAAGTGCGTTACTTGCCATTGCGATAAGTCCCTTTGCAAGACGGGCGCTGCCTAACATGCGGATGGAGTCGATCTTGCTGCGCTGGGCAGCTCATCCGCAAACCGTTCGCCCATGGAACCTCGGCGAGGGACCGGTTTTTACTTTTGGCCAGGGGACCGATTGTCAAGCCAGCTCCCAATGACACACCCTTGGTGAAGGCGTCAGGTTTCTGACGCCTTTTTTGTTGGTACCATGTTAGCCGAATGGAGGGCGATGTGTCATTCCTGCGTAAGCAGGAATCCAGTGTTTCCTTCCTAGATTCCTGCTTGCGCGGGAATGACAGAGGGAGCCCCCCTTGTATGTCATTCCCACGAAAGTGGGAATCCGGTTTTTCCTTCCTAGATTCCCGCTTGTGCGGGAATGACACCCCTCACCCGGCGGTGCCGAAGGTACTGCCGGCCTCTCCCGCCAGGGGAGAGGCGAGTTGCTTCATTCGGCTAAAGTCTTCCTTTTTTGTTTTTCAGGGGACTTGCTTTTCGGAGAGGATTTTGGTAAGCTACGCTGGGTTTTTTCTGAAGTCCGGATTTTGGGGAAGGTTCTTCGACACCTACCATTGGGGGGGTGGTACGATGTGTGGTCCCTTCTGCTTCCGTATGGTCCGCTGGCCAGCGGTGGGGCTTGTGGGGCGTGGGCGGAAAGATGCCCGAGGCCGTCGGATCGGCCGGGGATTCACGTTGGTGGAGCTACTCGTCGTTATTACGATCATCGGGATTTTGATATCGCTTTTGTTGCCGGCGGTGCAATCGGCCCGTGAGGCGGCCCGCAGGACGCAGTGTACCAACCATCTCAAACAATTGGGCCTGGCCTTTCATAACCATCATGCCGCCTATGGTTTTTTGCCCACGGCAGGCGGGCCGGATTGGTCTTGGCACATGACCTACATCAACGGACAGCCGGCCGTGGCCCCCAAGCAGCACGGCGGTTGGGGGTTCCAGATTCTCCCCTATATTGAACAAGAGGCCCTTTGGCTGGGTGCCGGCAAAACCGACGACCTGGAAAAATCCATCCAGGCCATCAGTACGCCCATTTCCATCATGTTCTGCCCCAGCCGACGCAGGCCGGAAGTGGTCGTGGCCAATTGCTGGTACAAGTATCCCAATGCGGGGCGCAGTTACGGCCATGCTAAAAACGATTATGCGGCCGGGAGCCTCAATTGGTCCATTACGTTTGCCGACGGCCGGACTGTTTCGGTTACCGGCGGCGTCGGGCCGGTCGTCTATAACAATCCCGACGACACGGAAGGCTATACGAAATACAAGGGCGTGATTGGCTGGACAGAAATCCGGGACGGCACCAGTAACACGCTGCTACTGAGCGAAAAACGGATGAACCTGGCCAAAATGGGGACCATGCAGGCTAACGACAACGAGGGCTATACCTGCGGCTGGAACCACGACACCTTGCGCTATACCGATCGGGTCCCTCAGCCGGACTTCTATCACGAATCCAACTACGACGATAGTTTCGGCTCTTCGCATCCGGGCGGGCTGAACGTGCTTTTGTGCGACGGCTCCGTGCGGTTTGTCAGTTATTCGGTGGATTTGGAGCAGTGGAAGCGGCTTGGACATCGGCAGGACGCCCTGCCGCTGCAATTGCCGTAAACTCTTCTGTGGACTTCAGGCCTTCTTCTGGGCACATGAAGTCGCTAAAAACAACCGCCAGACGCTCCTGGGGAGTTTTGGACCAACCTACGTAGGATCGTCAGTTTGCCTATTTTCTAGAGAAAGGAAAATTTCTCGCCATTCTGCGGGGAGGTATTGGGGGATGAGTCGGGAGAGGGTGGCTCGAGTGGTGTTTTGCCTGCTCGCATGGGGGAGTTTGGTTGGTCTTTTAATCGGCTGCGGAGGCAAGGGGCAGGAACCGGCGGTGCGGGCCAAGGGCCGGATTGTGATGAACGGCAAGCCCCTGGTCGTCTCGCCGCAAAACCGGCAGGTGGGCATCGGCTACGTGCGGGTGGAGTTTTATCGGCTTGGACCAGACGGTCGAACCGGCGATCCCGTCGGGGGCATGGTGGTCGATGAGAACGGCTATTTTGAACTGATGGGCCGAGGCATCCCGCCTGGAAAATACCGGATCGCCGTCTATCACCACGACCCGGATGACAAACTCGGCGGCCGATTCGATAAAGACCATTCCCCTATCGTACGCGAAGTAACTGGTAATGAAGATTTGATCATCGACCTGGCCAAACCTTAACGCTCCCTGCCTAGGCACACCTTAAGGGGCACTGGCTGGCCAAACCTTAACGACTATGTCTGGCCAAGCCTTAATGGGCATTGCCGGAAGGAGAAACCGCAGACCGGCCTCGTTCGGAAGTCGCCGGCAGTTGGAGCAGACGGGCTAGCCAAACCCCGCGCAACCGATATTCGGCTACCACGGTGGCCTGCGGAAGCAGGGGTTCGACGTCGGCTAGGTCGGCCTTCCGGTGGTAAACAATAAGCCAGCGGATGGGATGTTCCGGTTGTTTTGCGGATGGAGCAGGTAGAGGGCCTGGCCCAGCGGAAGAGGGCCGGGGAAGATGTTCCGGTTGGTTTGGGGATGGAGCCTGTGGGGGAGGGCGCTTGCTGGGAGCTGGCCCGTTTGGACCTGTCGAAGATTCACCTGGTCCTGCTTGTTGGGGCTGGCCGGGGTCCGGCGCGGGCCCGTCCAGGCCCAGAAGCGGCCCATGAACGGCCGGGTCCCAGCCGATCAGCTCGGTCTGGCTTTCTGCCAGCGCAGGCGACGAGATGGCAATGCCCGGGGCCTGAAACGGGGCTAGATGGGGCGCAAAGAGGACCTTCTGACCGGGGGCCTGGGCAGCGGCTTCCGCCAACAGCGGTTCCCGGACGGCATCGGCCCAGTAGTTGACTTCCAATCCGAGCCGATCCGCACCGGCCAACCCGCCTACCAACAGATTGTAGTAACTCAATTGGCACGGATGGTACAGCACCAAGCCTACGGCCTGCAGGAGCAGCAGCATCAGGACCACCCCGGCGGCAACCCGGTCCGGAGTCCCCATTCCCCATCGGCCCATGCGGGCGGCAAGCTTCAGCGCGGCGGCGCGGGGGAGGCTTTTTTGAATCCATCGGAGCAGGGTTTCCCGGAGCCATTGGCACCCCACGCCCACCCAGGCCGCCCAAACCGGATAAACAAAAAGGAAGAGTCGTTCGCCGTCATAGACGGGCACGCCCGGCCAAGAGAATAGCGTCAGGCCGCCCACGGCCAGGCCGATCCAGAGCAGCCCGTGTGGCTGTTGGGTCCAGAGCCGGCGTTTCGCCCATAAGCCCGCCAGGCCCAGCCCCAGCAAACCCGCCGGGACCGTGCTGAAAAAGATCACCCAAGGATAATGCCACGGAGTTTGCCAGTCTTGCCAGACTCGGCCGAGGTAGAAGACATGGATGGGCAGACGCTGGTGGCCGCTAGCCAAATACAATCGCAGACGGTCCAGGGTAGCATACCAAAGCCAAGGCCAACCGAAAAAGAAGATCAGAATGCCACCCCAGGCCCAGATGGCCAAAGGGGCCAAAGCCTGCTGCCGACGCCGCCCAAGAAGCCAACCGGCTACCAGAGGCCCCAAAAGCACCCCATGAAGCCGGGTCAACAAGGTCAAGCCCCAGACCGCCCCAGCCCCTAACCAAAACACGCCCTCCAGCCGGCAGAAGACTTTTTCGCCCAGCCGCCCTAACCCCTTCCAAGCCGACCGGCCTTCGGCTTCGGCAGCGGCCCACAGAGCGGCCCACAGAGTCAAAGCGGTCCAGATTTCCAAGGCGGCCAAATGCCCGTGGGCAAAGACCCGTGGCATCAGAGCACAGGCCAAGGCGGCCGTCGTACCGGCCCAGGGTCCCTCATACCGGGCCGTCCACAAACCTACCAAAAGCACCAACAGCCCATACCCCAAAGCCGCCCCCAACCGAGCGCCCACGATGGAAACCACCCGAAGCTCTTCCGGAGCCGGATCGACCAGCCGGTGCACCAGCCCGAAAATCCAATGCACCAGCGGCGGATGGGGGGGCGGCCCGTCGGCCTGAAACGGAAACACCTCCTCCACGACCGCCGGGCGGAAAAACCCCAGACCATACCGCTCCAACGCCCAGACCTGCCGTTTGGCCGTCAGGGCATGATAGAGTTCATCACAGGTAACGCCTGGGCCGTTGCCCTCCGGGGCCAAGGTGGCCAACACTGCCAGCCAAGCTCCCAGAGCTACCCCCACCGGCCCGGCATAGCATCCTTGCCACCAGTTGGTCTTTCCCGAAGGCATGGAGTTCCTTTCGAAAAGCAGCGCCGGGGACATTTTACTTTGTCCCCGCCCTGTGCCAAACCCGGGGCAGAAGCACCGAAGGCGGAGGCAACAAGGTAGAAAGCCACCCCCCGGAAAGCCTGGGCCAGAAAGGAGAACCTAGAAGGCGCAAGCCAGAAAGAAATCCCGGGGCCTCTTTGTAAAGGAAAGGTCTTTCAGGTAAAAGGAGCAAGCAGTGGGGTAGGGAAGGGAAAGCAGGCGGAGGGTGCTGCTCTGTGGGCAGCACGTGCTCACTTCGAGTCCATAGGGCAAAAGGAATGGGGCGACCGGGCTGTCCGAACCGGGCTGTGCGAAGGGGAGGAAGACTTCAAGAAAAAAAATATCCGTCGCGGGGGTCTTGCCGCGACGGGTTAGGCGGAATCGGCGAGTGGAAGGATGGTGGAATGATGTTTTGGGAGGGGACCTTAGACGAGCTCTTTGCGAGCACCGATCAAGGTCCGGAGCCGTTCGGCCAACAGGGCGACGTCGAACGGTTTTTTAAAGGTTTCGTTAATTGTGGAGCGGTCGAAGCTCAACATGCTGCCGTCGTCGGGCAGCAGGGCGATGAGGATGACCTCGGCGAACTCGGGATTACGCCGCAGGTTTTGGCAGATTTGTAAGGCTTCGGTCCGCCCGATGGAGAAATCCACCACGATACAATCGGGGTGGAAACTTTCGGCTTGCAGACCGGCTTCAAACCCGCTGGCCGCAGTAGCGAATTTGAAGGATTTTTCCGGCGGGAGTTCTCGTTTGAGGTTTTCGATCAGGACTTGATCTTGGGAGACGATCAGCACCTTGGCGGTGGTTTCGTCTTCGAGTTCTCCCAAGGGCATCCCGTGTTCTTTGAGGAACTTAATGAGATTCTCCCGAGGGATACGACGGTCTTGAGAACCAGGGATTCGATATCCCTTCAGCCGGCCCGAGTCGAACCATTTACTGACGGTGCGCGGGGCCACCTTACAGATTTTGGCGACCTGACCAGTTGTGAAGACCTTCATAGCAGGCACTCCGATAACATTCACACCTATCTGGGAACCGCTCCGGCACTCCCCACAGGTTTGTGCCGGAACCAACCACCCCTGCTTGCGCCGGAGGCCGTTTGTCGATCCTTCGAGCCGGCTGTGGGGTGGACCGGCCTGGCGCAAGCACCTGGGTCGGGGCGTAAGGGATTTTCTGTCCGAGGGCTGGACTCAGCTCCCTCTGATCCGCGCCTCAGTAATCAACATCGGCAAGAAGGTTTCGGAAAGTCAGAGAAAATCCGTAAAATAGAGAAACCTTCGTCCAACCCCCCTGCTCCCCAATCTTGCCCCTATCCGTCGTATCCGTGGGGTAGGTAGAACCCGTTCAGGTGGAATCCCCCCTGTTGGGAAAAACCGAGCAGAAGCCCTGCTCGGCCGCACAGCAAAGCCTCGGCTGCGCTGCCAGATTCCCCCCTGGTTATTCGGAGTGGTTGACTACGGCGTTTTCCCTAACCCACAGAGGGCGGTGGAAAATGCGCCTCCGAAGAATAGTTTCGATTTTTCGCCAAAGAGGACTTTAAAAAGTTTCTCCAATCGTATCAAAGATACCGGTTATAGTGGTTATGCCGATTCTGCTTGCTTTACCCAACGCAAGGCAAAACCCCAGCCCCATGGTCTTGGGGTATCTTGCCCCACTATCTCCACAAATCCACCGGGGTGAAAGGAAAGCCCCCTGATTAAGGGGATCAAAATAGACCTTTCGGCTTGATAAAAACCCCCCATAGGAACGCCCCAAAGCCCAGGATTCTGAAATACCAGCTTCCCAGAGTTTTTGCTAGCAATCCGGGAAAAGCCAGTTTATACTGGAATCTATGGAGGGCGGTTGATCGTTCCATGGGCTAAGAGGCTGTCTCGAAATGGGCAGTCTGGCGTGGCCCCCAGCGTTTCCAAACCCTTTAGGTTTCCCAACATGCCCGGTTTTATAGGTTTTTTGGCAGTCCGGGGGCGGAGGATGGGGGACATCCGGCTACCAAGGAATTTTGGGACAGCATCTAAACCAACTGTGGGATCAAGTCTTGGTTAGGGAGGTTTTGCCTGTGTCTGAGCCACCCGAAAAACCTACCGATTTTGGAAGCCCCGATTTTCCGGAGGGGATTCCCGAAGCTCCCCCTGAAGGGGGGCTTTTTGGAATGCAGCCCGAGCCATCGTTCGAACAACCTCTGACTCCCCCGGCGGAAGCCGGCCCGGAAGGTACCGCTTCCATAGCAGTCCCTATGGAGCCCAGTGTGCCGGGGATGGAGGAGGCGGCGGAGGAAAGTGCCCCCTCCGCAGAAATCCCGGAAGAACAGGCCGAAGAGACGGAAGAAGAAGTGCCGGCCGGGCCAACCTTCTGGCAACGCCTGGGGGAACAACTGGACCGTTATACCGTGCTTCTTCTGCTCAGTCTGTTGGCTGTGACGGTGGCGGTGGTGCTGTTGGGGCTAGAACTGTCCGCCTACCAATGGGATATTGGGGCCAAGGCAGCCCGATAAGGCCCGAACTTCTCTTGTCTTTCCCATGAGGGAGAACCCCATAAATGGGGGCAAGTCCTAACTACCAGGTGGGGTCGGGTTATCGAAACGCTGGGGGAGGGAGTGAGAGGTTTTCCTCTCTCTTAGGGGCTGTCCCGAAATTCCGTTTTTAGTTTGACTGTATCTACCCGCCCGGCCCCCTAGCAGATGGAGGGCAAAAATCAGATCGAACACCCCAGATTGTGGTCGTTCTTCCGGGTGGATAGAGTCAAGCCAGCCCGATGTACTGCCAACCGGCTGCCCCCAACCGGCCAAACTCCCATAAAACGGGCACTTTGGGAATTGGGAAATCGGAAGGGTTTGGCCACGGTCCGGGCCGCCGCCCGAGTAGCATTTGGGACACCCTCTTGGCGGGTTGAGCGGGGAAAGTAATTTTAGGCAGAGGCCACGATGAGGGCGGCAGCCTGGCCCGAACGGTTCCAGTTCAAGGCCAAGACCGGTCCTTTAGATTCCCAAGGGCTGCCGTGCACCACCCGCACCGGACAGGCCGGGTCTGGAGTCTGGTAGTTGAGCGTGGGCGGAATCAGGCCTTGGGCCAATCCCAAGAGGCTTATGGCAAGTTCCACGGCTCCGGCAGCCGCCCCCAGATTCCCAAAAAAGCTTTTCGGTGCCGTTACCGGCACCTCCGGAGCCATCTGATGAAGCACCTGCGCCTCTAGCCGATCGTCTTCCGGCGTGCTCAGCCCATGGGCGTTAATATGTCCAAGTTGTGAGGGGACAAGATCGGCCTGCTGAAGAGCCTGGTGAATCACCCTGCGGAGAGCGATGCCTTCCGGGAGTTGGCCGGGACGGTAGGGTTCGGTGGCACTGGCAGTAGCCAAGATGCGTCCGAATATCCGGGCCTGTCGAGCCAGGGCATGGGAGGCACGTTCTAGGACGAAGACGGCGGCTCCTTCGCCTTTGACTTGACCGTCCCGATGGGCGTCAAAGGGTCGGCAGGCGGCGGCCGGATTATCTTGCCGGGCAGACAGCCCCCCCAACCGGCAGTGTCGGACCCAGTCATACGGGTCCATCTGCGAGCTGGCTCCACCAGCCAACACCACATCGGCCCAGCCCCGCCGAAGCACCCGAACGGCTTCTTCCAGGGCTAAAAGCGACGAAACCTCCCCCTGGTGGATCGTATTGTTCGGCCCCCGCGCATCATGGGCGATGGAAATGTGGCAGGCGATCATGTTCGGCAACACACGCAGAAAACTCAACGGATAACTAGCTTCCAAGCCGGCGGTGCCCCAGCGGGAAAAGTCGAATCGGCCATCGACCATGCAGTTTCGATAGGCGGCTTCACTGTCGGTTACCGGGTTGCAGATGCGATCGGCTCCCAGGACCACGCCGATCCGTTCCGGATCCACCGCCCCGGCTTGCAGGCGGGCATCTTCCCAGGCCAGTTTGGCCGCCGCCACCCCCAACTGCGTATCCCGCGCCATCACCTTGAGCGCTTTGCGGTTATACAGAAATGGCTTCGGATCGAAGTCGGGCAATTGCCCGGCAATCTGAATCGGCAACCCGCTGGGATCAAACAGACTGATCCGTCGAATCCCGCTCCGACCGGCCAAGACCGACTCCCAACAAGCCTCCTGGCCAATTCCAATCGGCGAAACAATTCCTAACCCGGTGATGACAATGGTGCTGTCGGAATCGTCCACGGGGCAATTTTCCTTTGGGAGACCTATGCCATTTTCCCAATCGGTAACATTTTTCATTTGACTGTATCGACCCGTCCGGGCCCCTACCAGATGTAAGAGGCGAACAATCGCATCGAATACCCCAAATGGTGCTCACAGTTGCTGGAAGATACAGTCACGTTAACCGAATGAAGTAACCTGCCTCTCCCCTGCCTGTCGAGAGGCCGGTCCAGGCGAAGCCGAGGCTGAACTGGGGGTGTCATTCCCGCGCAAGCGGGAATCCAGGCCCCCTTGTATGTCATTCCCGCGCAAGCGGGAATCCAGTTGTTTTTCTGGGTTCCTGCTTTCGCAGGAATGACACATCGCCCCCTCGGCCGGCCAGCGTGCCTGCCCGGCCTCTCGACAGCCAGGGGAGAGGCGAGGACTGGATTCCTGCTTGCGCAGGAATGACCCATAGACCGCTTCATTTGGCTAAAATGTTACCCCACTGGAAATATCTGAAAAAGCGTGGGAATCCTTCCCGACCCGACTTTCCTCCGGGGGATGAGAAAAGCAGATCGGTTCGAGTCGGCCTGCCGGGAGGCGGAGGGTAGGCAAGGAGTTTGAAGAAGGCCCCCTCCGGGGGAGAAACCAACACCTCTGTGCTGGGGTTCAGGGGGTGTTGGGGGGCACAGTGCCGGAGCCCTCTTCTGAGGGGAGGCCTTTGACGATTTCGACACAAATCCCGCCGGCCCGAAACCACTGATGCATCTTACTAAACCAAAGTTCCTGCCGCCAGTACAAACCTAACGATTCGCAAATCTGTCGGAGTTCTTGGCGGTTGTAGGTTCGGCAACACCAAACCCGGCTCGTCCAGGCCCCCGAGAAGTTATCTTCCGTGGTCAACAGCAGCATTTTGGCCCCCGGCGTCATCACCCGAGCCAGCTCCGCTAGGCCCATCCGGGGATCTGGCACATGCTCCAACACATAGCCGCAGGTAACACAATCGAACTGGGCATCTTCGAACGGCAGTCGGCACATATCGGCCACTACGTATCGGGGCCGATCGCTCCGAAGCCGTTGCCTGGCTCGACGAAGCATCTCCCAAGACAGATCAATGCAGGTAATGCGGGCTTCGGGATCGGCATATTTGAGCAGATGCTGGACGATCTGGCCGGCGCCGCTGCCCACATCCAGGATATGCCGGACGCCTCGCAGATCAAACCGCCGCTCCCGAATCAGCCGCTCCCCAAAGGCCAAATGCCCCGAAAGCATACTGCAGACCGCCAGAATCGCCCCCCGAGGTCCGTCATACACATGCCGGACCTTCTGACGGTATTCCTCGTAGCTGAGCCGTTCGGCCCATCGACTTTCTAAGAGTCGATTCACCAAACTCCGACGTGCGCCCGACGCCGGGCCAGAAGCTCCTTCGGAAGACATGCGAAGAGGAAACTTGACCGCCATGTCCCACAGACCCTTTCCAAATGGGGTAACATCTCAGCCGAATGGCCTACTTCCTGGAGTTTCTTTGGTACTTTCCTGGGATCAGGGATAGCACATCCCTTCCAGACACAGGGGCGGGACCGCCGCATTCCCGGGGATTTCTTTCGTTAGGCTGAAGGTTCCAGACATTTTTTATATATACCTAACCGAACCGAATTCGCCTAGCCGGGCCGGGCTTTCCTTTCTCGATGCCCATCTCCTTCTGGGGTTGGCCACCGCCATCCCGCCCCCAAACCCGCGTTCATTCCCGTCTCTCAAGTCTTTCCTTCTGGTGCACAAAATGGGTAGTTTAGGAAAATTGGGATAAATAGTTAACCGCCTAGTGCCTTTGCAACCAGTTGCCGAAGCCGATCTTCCAGTTTCTGTTGGCCTTCCACCAGGCGAAGGCCGATCCGAAGTGCCCACAGGGGGTGCCCACCCAACTCGGTAAGCGGAATCTTGGTAAGGTCTTTCAACGTACAGAGGACGGCATCGACCTGCAATTGGCCGGCCCAATCCGCCAATCGCGCCAGTTGCCGGGCATCATACGGATCATGGTCCGGCAGTGCCCGGAAGTCTTGAAGGTGGTAGTGGCACTGGTTTAATGTATATCGAAAGCCTTCCGGTTGGCCAATCCCACAAAAGGCGGCTACCGGTTTGCCCGCCAAAGCAGCCACCGCTGCGGTTTGGCCCTGGGCATTGACCAGTTCCATCGGCTCATGAATCGCTTCCCCCCAATCGGCCTGAGGGGCTTCGCAGAGGAGTTGTTGGCGGAGTTCGGCACGCCGGGTTGCCGAGACCATATCCGATCGAGAAAGGACCACCACATCGGCCCGCCGAAGGGCGCCGATCGGCTCTCGCAGAAGACCTCGGGGAAACAGATAGCCAAACCCCCACGGCTCACTAGCATCCACCAGGACCACATCCAAATCCCGGGCCAAGCGGCGGTGCTGGAATGCGTCGTCGGCCACGAGGATTTGGCATTGGAACTGCCGGATGGCTTTCCAGGCGGCCCGCACCCGATCCGGATCTTCCACATGGACCAGGCTGGGGAGTTGCCGCTGCAATTCCAGAGCCTCGTCGCTGGCACCTTGGCGGGGGGCTTTGTAGCCTCGGCTAACGACGCCCACCCGGAGATGGTGGTCAGAAAACCACTTAGCCAGCCAGGCTACCATGGGCGTTTTCCCGGTGCCCCCCAACGTCAAATTGCCCACACTCACCACCGGTGTCGGAAGCCGATAGACCCGGGCCCGACCTGTATCAAACCGCCAATTCCGATATCGCACCGCCCATCCATACCCGATGGATACCACCCGGAACAAACTCCGCAGGGCCGCTGCCAACGGCCCCCGACGTGTGCCGCTAATGATCTCCCGATACCAACCCACGGGTAGCTCCCTTTGCCACTCTCCCACCACGTTGTTACCGGAGTCCAAAAAGATCGAAGGGTGGCGATTCCCGGGCCTCGTCATTTCCTTTATGAGGCTATCCCGAAATTGTCTTTTATAGCCGGATTAACCACCAACTGGCGGCCCCCACACTTCCAAAACCCTTTATAAAACGGGCAGTTCGGTAAATCTGAAGGGTTGGGAAACGGTCTGGACCACCGCCCGAGTCCCCATTTCGGGACAGCCTCTCAGGGGCTGGAGGAGAACTCAGGGGTTCGGATTTTGACTTTTCCACGGCTTTTTGTAACAATACTGAGAGGTTCCTTAGGGGACAAGATGAATTTGGCCCCTCGGAGGCTACGTGCCGCTGGTGCTTCCGCTTGGCCTCTTTCTCAACGAGTAGGGACGATAGATACTGTCTGAGGCAGAAGGTGGCCTGGAGCGAGGTGTCTGAAAGACGGTCTCCGCCCGATTGCGTCCGGAGAGGATCTCTTTCCAAGTGGCTTGGGACGTCCGTTGGATACTCAGGGAATTCAAAGGAGGATAACCTATGTTGCCAACAGGCCGTGATATTATGTCTCGTCGGCAGTTTATGACCCAGAGCAGTTGGGCGGCCGGTGCCGTGGTGCTCGGAGCAGGTTCCGGAATGGCCGGTGCGGAATCGTCGAGTTCGCCTAAACCTGACCGGCCGTTGCCCACTCGCATCCTCGGAAAAACCAAGGTACCGGTAACGATCATGACGTTGGGCACTGCGCCGTGCGGCTTTTCGCCGAAAACCACCGTTCAAGACATCGCCGACCTGGTCAACGAAGCCATTGACCTGGGCATCAACTCGATCGACACCGCGCCGGCCTATCAGAAGGCCGAGGAAGGAGTCGGCCTGGGGCTGGGCCGACGCCGAAAAGAAGTCTTCCTGGCCACCAAAGTCCGCGCCAACAATCTCCAAGAAGCGGAAAAATCGTTAGCCAATTCCTTCAAAATGCTTCGCACCGATTACATCGACCTGCTTTACTACCACTCGCTGGGCAACCTGAACCTAGAGGGCACCTTCCGGCCGGAAGGTGTCTTCACCTGGCTGCTCAAACAAAAGCAGGCCGGCAAGTGTCGATTCATCGGCATTTCGGGTCATCATCTACCGGGCCGATTTGCTCCCTTCCTGGAGACCGGCCAGGTCGATGTGGTGCTGATGGCGCTGAACTTTGTCGATCGACATACGTACAACTTTGAAGAAAAGGTCCTTCCCTTAGCCCGTAAGCATCAGGCGGGAGTGGTGGCGATGAAGGTTTTCGGCGGTGCAAACCCGGAAGGCGGCGGATACGGAAATCCCAACTCGGTGGCCCTCCTGCCCGCCGAGTATCTTCCGCTTGCCGTTCGCTATGCTCTGAGTTTGCCCGGCGTGGCCACCCTGAATCTGGGCGTGCGCAACAAAGAACAACTCCACCAGAATCTAGCGATGGTGCAGGCCTTCCAGCCGTTAAGCCCGGAAGAGGAACAAAAACTCTTGACCCTCGGCAAACAGTTGGCCGAAAAGTGGGGCCCCCACTTCGGCCCAGTTACCGAAGAAAAACTCAAAATCTAACCCACCCCCGCCGAAACGCCTATCCCACTCCGGGTCCGGTTAGAGGCCCGAGATGCGCCCGGTTGGCCGGCCCCCGACGCCGCCCTGTATAGCTCCAAAAGTACCGGAACGCCCCGAAACGCCGAATCATCCTCCGGCTCTTCCCAAGAAGCAAGAGTATCGGACGGATTTCCCCCGTTTTGGACGTCCGTTCGCCTGCCGCAAGAATTTTCCCGCCGCCTGCCCCCGGAAAAGTGGTCTTTGTGGAACTGCGGCCTCCTCCACAAGGAAAGCCCAGTCCATGACAGCAGAACCGATATTTCATGGCAGTGGGTTTTGTACTCAAGATAATCGGATGGAAAGTTCGCCGAATCTTCCCGAATCGGATCCCCCTTAGCAAATGGCTTCCGGTGGTCTCCTCCAGGAAAATTTAACTTCCCGGAGGTGTTTCCGGCCCTTCAGGGGCTCCGTCTGCAGAATCTGCAGAATTTCGCGGCTGCATATCTTCGGGGAAACCCTCTAGTTTCTTTTTAAAATCCTCCAGTATCTTCTTTACAGCTTCTCTGAAATCCTCACGCATTTGGGGAAGAATCGCCTCAATGATTTCCACAATCTTTTGGCATTCTACTTTACCGAATACCTGAAGAACTGCATCTTGGTAATTTTGCTCTGTTAAATAGACTTGGGCAAATACAATAGCGGCTCTGGGACTACCTGCCTCTATGGCAGATCGTAACGTCTCGGCCACGAGTTTAAAACTTTCGTCCTTAACCAGAGAGACCAGAAGATGAGCTAGAGGATTCCGATGCCATTGGACAGTTAATTCAAAATGAATTCTGGCGAGCTTTTGAGTCGCAACCGCGAAACGCTCTAAGGGGACATCTATTTTCTCTTCTTCGACTTCCGAGATATGAGCGATCATTTCTTCGATAAGATTTTTGAGCCATCTCCAGTCGATTTGTTGGGGAGATGGATATTGATGGCAAATAAATTCTCCTATCCACTGATTGAATACTTTCACATATCCCTCGGTCTTTAATATTTTCTCGCCTAATTGTGGTTTTCGTTTTTCTGTCGCCTTGGGTTCTGAGGACGAAGTGCTTTTAAGGGGAGTTCCCAAAACATAGTGTTCGATTTCCTGGATGACCTCTTGATCACGAATTTCGTCCGGGGGAATCCGCTCATTGATGGCCCGGTACCAGTATCGGAGGTTTCCTACTCCTTGGGGCCTCTGTAAAGAACCAAAAGGAGCCTGAATATCTAGCCAACCTTGTGCCGTGGGAAGAAGAAAAGCAATCAATGGCCCCACGGCCTCGGCGAGGGGGCCCAGAGCTTTCTTCGTCTTTTCCCAATCCGCTTTGACTTCTTTCTTTCTTGTAGAATAATCCCCTCCCAAATGGTGAACGTCCATAAAGAGAATATTTTGCCACCTTAAGAGAAAGTTAAATGCGTCGGGTACTCGTTCTCGAAGGACATTAAGGCCTAGTAAACTATCCCAATCCACCTCCCCGGCAAGTACCTGCCAACTTCGATACGTTCGGCCAAGAATACGACGCACAACTCGAGGAGTATCCCATAACATGTAAAAAGAGGACCGTTCTTGCCAGAGCATAATATGTACAGGAATCTCCCATAGACGCGTCCAAGAGACAGGTTCCGGTTGAGAGATAGGATGGATAGGATATTGTTTCATACATTTTTCTCGAACAAGACGAATAATTTCCATTACTGTTTCTGCCCGGATAGGGTGGAGTATTTCGATATGGTCGGCAAGGCGGGCTACGTCGATTCGGTTCGTGGCGCCGGGGTCCTGGGTAAGAATATAGGAAATATTTTTCACCTCGCGGAGTTGTTTCAGTTGGGCGAGGAATCCGGTTACTTCGGTGATGTGGAATTGGGGGCCATCGGCGCGATCCAAATCTTCGATCACAAAGACCAAATGGATTCCCACTCTCTCCAAGAGCTCGGAAAGTCGGCGGAATTGGTCTTGCCAATCCTCTGTGCCTAAAAAGGGTTCCAGGAGCACTTCCAGCCAATCTCGGCCAGCAAAAAGCGCCCGGCGATAGGCTTTAGGAATACCGGCCACGGAGAAGGTATCGGTGTATAAATTCAGTTTTTCTAGAGCGCTCTGGAGAAGTTCATAAACGCATTCTTCCGAACTCTTAAACCCCCAACAACTGTGCTTACAAAAGAGAAAACGAGGCAAACTGGGACTGTTGGCCGCTCCCGTATCCGGGGAATCGGACGGAGAGGCCGGAGGGGACAGCGCCTGTTCAATCCAGTGGACCAGCGTGGTTTTACCGGAACCATAAGGCCCCAAGATGGCCACGGAGCGGGTCCCTGAACGAATTATTTGGGCCAATCTCTCGGCCACGACCCAGCGATCCCCAAGCATATCCTTTTCTGCCGGCGCATCTTCTAAAAGCCAGCGTTCCAACACGGGCCAATCCCATTGTTCGGGGGGACTGCTGGGGGCGGGCTGCCTTTTGCTGCTTGTTTCTCCCGTGGAGGGGAAGGCCCCAGTTAGGCCACACCAAGAGAAAATCCCGAGGAGAATCCCTCCATACACCCCCCCATATTCCCATCCGATAGGGTTCACTGATCTTGTATCCCACCAACCAAACCCATCGGAGATCCACACCAGAAATAGAGATATGACCCAGGCTATCCATACGGGCGGATTAGTTTTCAAATACTTGAAATGACTTATTCGAGGCCGGAAAAATTGGCAAAATAGCAAGGTCAAAATGCTCCAAACGAGCACGTGGAACACGAGCAGAATCCCGGCAGGAATTTGCTTGGCATAGTTGTGAAGAAACTCCGGATAGAGCCTGAAAAAGGCAATCACCGGAATGACTACCACAAACGCATAGATAAGATGCCATATCCATCTTATCCAGGGGGTTCGTCCCAATTCTACAAAGCCCGTCGGGTAAGGATGAGCCATATCCTTTTCTCCCGATCTACCACGGCATCCACCGGGCGATGAGAAACAAATATTTCTGGAACCTAAATAACTCCCCATGATTGCGAACGTGGTCCAAAGGTGCGAAATACCTTCTTTCCGAGGCATCTGTACTCCAACCACTTCGGTATTTTGTGGACTGATTTAGGAATTATTCTTTCTTTTCGCGGTCTTGGGTGTTCGCCTCTTCATACCAGAAAGGGTACCGGGCCACTAAGCTAATACGCTTCGTCAGCGGTGTCGGGCCTATTAGCTTTCACAGGCCCAGCAGGCTCCACGTCCCACCAGGGTGTGGCTCCTGCCAAGCTCATCGGTCCAGTGAAGCTGAAAGCCTCAAGAGAACGAAAAGATACGGAGCATCCGCTTGTTAGTTTAGTGGCCTTGATGGTGCCGGGCAAGATGGGGAGAAAATTTTTCTACGAGTTTCCCCCGGGTGCCGGTTCCCGACACTCGCCCCGTTAATTGTTTTAAGCCGTGGATATTCAAAAAGGTATGATTTTAAAGATTCCCGTGTTTTTCTGTTTCCTGTCAGATTGAAGGAGACCGGCCATTTCTGGCTTTAGAATTCCCTAAACCTATTTTTTTCATCCTTCTTGCCACCAAATACCTGCCAAGCTCATCCGACGCCTCGGTCTCCGAAACGTGTTTTTCATAACTGTCTGCTGATTAAGAGCTTAGAACTTTTAGTAACATATCGGCCTGGGAGAGACGGTTTCATAGTTTGAGAGGATTAGGCGGACTTGCCCAGGCAGGCGGCGATCTCGGAGGGGCAAACCGGTCGGATGATCCCCCGTTCGCAGATGATCGCCGTGATCAGGTGGGCAGGGGTTACGTCAAAGGCCGGGTTATAAACATCCATCCCCTCCGGAGCGATTGCCTGACCGAACGGATGGGTTACTTCTCGCTCTGCGCGGTGTTCGATGGGGATATGGTTTCCGTCGGGAATGGTCAGGTCAAAACTGCTGGAGGGAGCGGCCACATAGAAAGGGATGTTGTGGGCGGCTGCCAAAAGGGCCAAACTATAGGTGCCGATCTTATTGGCCACATCGCCGTTAGCGGCGATCCGATCCGCACCGGTCAGCACGGCCTGGACGCGGCCCTGTTGCATGAGGCTTGCGGCGGCATTGTCGCAAAGGACCGTGGTAGGGATGCCTCGCTGCCGAAGTTCCCATGCGGTAAGCCTTGCTCCTTGCCACAACGGTCTGGTCTCATCGACATAAACATGGATGCGTTTGCCGGCTTCTACAGCGGCATAAATGATGCCCAAAGCGGTGCCGTAATCGGCCGTGGCCAACCCCCCCGCATTGCAATGGGTGAGCACCGCTTGCCCGTCGGCCAGCAGGGGTTGGCCATAACGGCCAATGGCCCGACACATTTGGCGATCTTCTTCGTGGATGGTGCGGGCTTCCTCCAGGAGAGCATCCAAGATGGCGGGAATCGGCAGGTTCCGAACCGCCAACGCCCGCTGCCGCATCCGCTCCAACGCCCAGAAAAGATTCACCGCCGTCGGCCGAGTCCCGGCCAACCTTTGGATGACCTCTTCGAGCCGAGCGAAAAACAACTCCTCCTTTGCCTCGGCTAACCGGGCCGAACAGGAGCCTCCGTGCGGCGGGCCTTCCGGCGGGGGCGTAAGCTGTTGCAATCCCAACACCACGCCATAAGCGGCGGCAATCCCGATGGCCGGCGCCCCGCGGACGCGTAACGTTCGAATCGCCTCGCAGAGCGTCGGCAGATCCCGACATGCCAGATAGCGAAACTCGGTGGGGAGCAACGTCTGATCGACCAATTCCAAATAGCCGTCCCGCCCGCCACACCACCGGAGCGTCTCGATATGATGAACATAAGTTTTCATTTCCATGTCCCTGCATCTCTCCTCCACGTTCTTTTTCCCTTACCCCAACGTGGCTTCCAGGAGACGATCCTACTGCGGTTGGGGCCCGGCCAAGGGGCGGAAAGGTCCCTGGATTTGCTGGGCCTGGCGCACGGCGGCCACGGCCTCTTTGTAGAACCATTCCTGGGCTCGGATGGCTTCTCCTTCCCGGGGCACCCGTTCATAACGGCCGTCGGGGCACAGACGCCAGGCCTTCACGTTGTCGGCGAAAAAGGTTTTTAAGATGTCGATTAGCCGACGCCGCAGATTCGGCTGCACGATCGGGAAGAGGATTTCCAGGCGGCGGTCGAGATTTCGGCTCATCCAGTCGGCGCTGCCGAGGTACACCTCTTCATGGCCCCCGTTATGGAAATAGAAGATGCGGGCATGTTCCAGAAACCGATCCACAATGGAAACCACTTCAATGGTTTCCGACACGTTGGGCACCCCAGGCCGAAGCACACAGATGCCCCGAACGTTGAGCAGGATTTTCACACCCTTTTGGCTTGCCCGATACAACGCTCGGCAGATTTCCGCATCTTGCAGGGAATTGACCTTGGCCATGATCAGGCCGGGTTGCTCCGGCGTGGAGAGTTCTGCTTCCCGCTGGATCAGGTCGAGGAAATACCGGCGCAGGCCGGTGGGGGCGATGACCAGGCGATTCCAGCCGACCGGTTCGGACTGGCCGGTCAGCAGGTTGAACAGGGCGGCCACGTCGGCGGCTAGATCGCGGTCGGCGCTCAGCAGGCCGATGTCGGAGTAGAGGCGGGCGGTGCGTTCGTTATAGTTGCCTGTGGATAAATGAACATATCTCCGAATCCGGTCCTCCTCCCGCCGGACGATCAACAGCGCCTTGGCATGGGTCTTCAGGCCCGCCAGCCCATACAGCACATAACACCCCGCATCTTCCAGCCGACGCGCCCACTGAAGATTCCGGGCCTCCTCGAACCGGGCCTTCAGCTCCACCAGGACGATCACCTCTTTGCCGTTTTGGGCGGCCCGCTCCAGGCTACGCACGATCGGCGAATCCCCGCTGGTTCGATACAGGGTCTGTTTGATGGCCAGCACGTTCGGGTCGTCGGCGGCCTCTTGCAACAGTTGCACCACGGGGTCGAAGCTCTCGTAGGGATGGAACAAAAGCACATCATGATCCTGAATCGCTTCCCACAGGTTCTCCTGCCCCAAAAGGTCTCGGGGCGTCTGCGGCGGCCAGTCGGGAACCCGTAAATGCTCGTAGCCTTCCCGCCCGATCAGCTCCCACAAACAGGTCGCATCCAACAGCCCATCGATCCGATAGACCAATGGCTCCGCAATTTGCAAACGTTCCTGAAGAGCTTTCAGAAGTTGCCGGTCCGCACGGGCGGACACTTCCAGACGCACGATCTGCCGACGCCGTCGATCCAGCACCGCCTGCTGCACCGTGGAAAGTAGGTCGCTGGCGTCATCGTCCTGAATGGGCACATCGGCATCTCGTGTAATTCGGAATACGGTAGAACTTTTTATCATCCGGCCAGGATACACCAGGTCCAAATTCTCGATAATGACGTCTTCGATACAGACCAACGTCAACCCCTCCTGGCCGGGAAGTTGCACAAAGCGTTTGCACTTGGCAGGCACCGGCACTGCCACCAGATGGGCGGCCTCCGGCGCCCGAGGGGACGGATCGGCCGGTATGACCAGGGCGGCAATCTGCAGACGCAGACCGGGCAAAATCGGCATCGGGTTCAACTCCGAAAGACTCAACGGGCTGAGCTGATCCTGGATTTCCCGCTGAAAGTAGCGGCGGAGCCATTGCCGCTGCGGGTCCGTCCAATCCGACGGCCGAAGCACCTGGATGCCATGCTGCGCCAGCTCTTCTAAAGCGCTGCGGACTCCTGTGGAATGTTCCTCCACCATGCGGCGCACCCGGCGGCGGATAGCTTGCAGTTGTTGGGTGGGGGTCAGGCCGGCAGGGTCTCGTTTTCGTACCCCGGCCAATTGCATCTGCATCAGACTGGCCACCCGAATCATGAAAAACTCGTCCAGGTTGGAGCTGACGATGGCCAGGAATTTGAGACGCTCCAGCACCGGTAACTGCCGATCGAGTCCTTCCCGCAATACCCGATCGTTGAACTCCAGCCAGCTTAGTTCCCGATTCAGATAATACCGGGGCGAACGGAGTTTATCCTTCGGACCGTCCTTTTTCGCCATAGCGGATTAGCTTTCCTCCACACGAACTCGTAGCCCATAGATGTCTTCAACCATATCGCCGACCATGGCTAGGGAACGTTGGATCAACAGCAGATCGGCGCCCGGGCCCACCCAAACGACCAACTCGTCGCCTTCTCGCAGGATGCGCTCCACTCGGACGGGGTGCAAGTGGCTGCCGGCCAGGGCATCGGCAATCCGAAGGATAGCTGCTAATTTGTTTACAATGACCCTTTTTTCCCTTGGCAAACTCATATATTCCAGATGAGTTAGTTTCGGGCCGCTGCGGCGATGATACCGGGCAATATGGGCCACCATGACAATCTCATCTCGATTCAATCCGAAAATCTCCGAATTGAGCACCAGATAATAACTGTGTTTATGGTAGGCCTGGGGACTGACGAAAATGCCGATCTCGTGCAACAGCGCCGCCGCACGCAGTAGGAGCCGATGTCGGCTGCCTAGCCCGTGGTCCGGCCGGAGCTCGTCAAAAAGCCGACAGGCCAACTCCGCCACATGCTCGGCGTGGTCAATGTTAATACGATACTTTTGTGCAATTGCTAAGGCCGAATGGATCACTCCGCGATAAACGGTTTCGTCCTCCTGGCCGGTTACCTCCCTGGCCAACTCCAAAAGAAGGCCGTCCCGCATCGAAACCGGAGAAACCCACATCCGCGGCACATCGGTCGCATGGAGCAACATCTGATAAATCAACAGGGCCGGACAAACCATCTCCGCCTGCGCAAACGGAAGGCCATACCGACGACTCATTTCCTCCGGAGAAAGTTTTTGCAGTCGGCGAACCAGTTTGTCGAAGTCGGCCGTTTCCACCACGGCCCAGCCATTCGCCCCTTCCGTCCGACCTGCCCATTTGGCGGCCAAACGGGCGTCCCCGCCCACGGCGATAAAAACTTTTACCTCCTGGAGATTCAACGTGCCTTCCATCATGCTCAAGGTGTTCGCCACGTGATGGCGCACCAACTCGGCAGACCGCTCCGGGGGTTCTTCACTGGTGTTCAAAAGTTCCTGAATCCGGATCGATCCCAGGCGTAAACTCTCCGAAACCACTATCTCCCCGCCTTCCAATAGAGTCAGCAGCGTTCCGCCACCACCGACCTCGACAATCAGCGTTTTATCCCGCTGGATGTCCAACTGCTGGCCCAGGGCATGTAAAACGGCCGAGACGGTCAGTCGGCTTTCTTCCGTAGGCCCGATCACTTCCACATTCAGCCCGGTGGCCAAATAGATACGATCCAAAAAGGTATCGGCGTTCATGGCTTCCCGGACGGCACTGGTGGCCACCGCCCGGACGCGCTGCACCTGATAGACCTGAAGGGTTTTGCGAAACTCTCGAAGTACGCCCAGGGCAGTTCGCATGGCCTCGCTGCCCAATCGGCCATGACCAAATGTATCCTGCCCCAATCGCACCGGACGATGAAACCGCTCCAGGACTTCGATCCGGCCATCGGCAAATACCTGCGCCACCACCATCCGCACCGCATGGGCGCCGATGTCAATGGCAGCCACCGGGCACGCCTTCCCACCAGCAGATGCAGAAGTGGACGATTCGGCCATCATAGAAAATCTTTTGGGTATCCTCTCAAAGTCGCACTATTCCTCGGCCTAGCCGACGGCCCTCAGGACCTCCAACCTAGGGCGAACTGCCTCTGAGGCCCTTCCGAAGCTTCTGAACCGCGCAGTAACGCCTGCTGGACCAGCCTGGCCAGCCGATCGCCTACCTCCTCCTGGAGCCGGGCGTGCCAAAACCACCCCACCTCCTCCAGAAGCTTTGCTTGGGCAAGACGCCGGTCTTCCTGGAGCCAGCAGACGGCGGCCCGGAACGCCTCGGCATTCCAGGCCGAACCCAACCCCACCTTCTCCCACTTCTTCCGCATGCGCCGGAGGGGTTTCCGGTCCTGGAAAGCCTCCAATTCCATGAGCCAGACTTGGCAGTCATGTAGCTGACCCATCCGCGTCTGGAACTCTTCCAAGGCCTGAAGTACCGGGTGCACGGCAGGCCCCAGAAGCGGGCTGAGTATTTCCAGGCTATAACGGAGCTTTTTGGCAGCGATGCGCATTGCATGATGGCTAGTGTGGTCTTGGCCGTGTTGGAGCGAGGGAGCATAAGCGGTAAGTTCATCGGTATATAATTGGATCTTTTCGGCGGCCCCCTCCCAAAGAGGCCACAAGAGAAGCTCCTCCTGGGAAACGTTCACCTGTCGAAGCACCCGCCGGCTCTGGCCCTGAATCTCCTGTAAAACGCCCGTTTTACGGAACCGAACGACCGCCTTGTCCGCCTTTCGGTAGGCGGCCTCTCGCTGGGCCTGGTGGACAAGAATCAAACCCGCCAAACCCACCCGCACCTGCAGGGAGGGAGCCCGATCCCACTGGTCGGAAAGAAAGATCAGTTGAACATCTTTATCTCTTGCCTGCCCTAGCTTCCGCCCCAGCCGACGCAAGCCGCACTGCCAGCGGCGATGCCGTTTCGCCGAAGGCCAATCGGTAAAAAGCTCCAATCCTGCCCGTAATCGTCGGCAAGCCACCCGGGCCCGATGCACACACTCGATGTCCTCGGCCTGCCGGATGCCGGGCAGTTGCTTGCCCAACCGCCGCGACTGTCTCTGAAACCACAAAGCCGCCAAATACCGAATATGGCTTTCCATATATAAAATGCCTTCCCGATTCCTTACCGAAAAGGAGCACCGAAGTTAACGCCTGTTTTGGCCATCCTTTCAAGTATCATTCCCGCCAAAGCGGGAATCCAAAAAACTTCTCCTTTTTCCCGGATTCCCGCTTTCGAGGAATGACAAGGAAACAACCTCTCCAGAGGCTTGGAATTGTTAACCGTGGAAAATAACCCGTTGGAAGAGGAGAAAGGCCGCTATGATCCCCCCTGTTAATGACTATTGCCCCCCCAAAGATACTAGTTATCCTAAACGTTTGGTGAAAGTCTCCCCATCGCATTTTTATAAATTATTGTAATCCACCTCCAGGGCCTGACGCTACCCACCCAAAAAGTGGGATTATTGTACCCTTAAAGTGGTGTTCTCGGCGAAATATTGCCGTTTTCTTCCGGCACGGAACGGTTATCCCCCTATAATTAGTATTTCTGGGGGGTATGCCGCCCATCCCAATGGATTCTTCGGTCCCCGGTTTTCTTCTCACCCTGTGCATTCCGTTGGCTTCCTCTCCTGCTCCAACCCTGTTGATTCTGTTGGCTACTTCCTCACCCAAGAATAAAGTTGGTAACATGTTAGCCGAATCAAAAAACCCTTGCAGGGACCTGCTTCGGAGGTCCGATCCCTTGGGAAATATCTGTGTTGAATCGTTTCTTTGGCGGGCCTGCCAGCACGCCCCTCTATTCGGCTAAAATGTTCCGAAAATTGGGTCCCCGCTTCCTTCTCAAGTGCTCAAACCAAAGTTGGCTCGGCAGGCCTTGCCGGTGGGGTACCCATGCTTTCCAGCGGATTGCCCAGAAAAGGTCGCTCCGGTTCTATCGGACGTATCGACAGTAGGGGATATGCTGCGGGTGGGGATTAGGCCAAAAAGATCGGTCCTATGCAATGTATCTGCGCTACCTAAACCGCCGGACAAACTGATCCTACCGAGCCGATACCTCCTTACAACCCCTCCTGCCGCTTTACGCCGAACAAACCGTGCAACCGGAAAGGCATTTTCTTGCCTCCCGGCAGGTGGGGTTTTTCAGAGGCTGTCCCGAAATGGGTACTCGGGCGGCCCGGACGGTTGTCAAACCCTTCCGATTTATCAAAGTGCCCGTTTTATGGGGGTTTTGGCAAGTCTGGAGGCCGCCGGTGGGTAGTCCATCGGGCTAAAAACGGAATTTCGGGACAGCCTTTCAGAAGGGGAACGTTGGAGCCGAATGAAGCACCCGCCGTCCGACGGCCTAAAGCCAGTATGTCATACCCGGGAAAGCGGGAATCCAGCAAATCCAAGGCCATGGTATCTGGACTGCTCCTTTCGGAGGAATCCAGGTTCCCTTGTGGCTGCTCCTGTGTTGGTGTCTTGGAAAACGGTACTTAGGCGACATGGAATTCGAGTTTTTCTGGATTCCCGTTTGCGCGGCAGCGACATCCCTGACCCGGCCAGTCCTGCCTCTCCCGCCAGGAGGGGGCCGGCTGCTTCATTCGGGTCCAATGGTACCGAAGACCAATCGGTTGACGGTATCCACCAGAAGGAATTACCCCAATCTAGGGGGGACGAGCCAATTTTTATCCCCGACACGCTCTAGCGGCCTGGCCGGGTGGATGTGGATACAGTCGAAATAGGAAAACTCCGTCAGAGGAACCTTCTCATGGATCGCCTCAGGCCAATAGGATCGAACCGGAACTTAAGCACGCCGTTCTTCATGCGATCCGGTTTGGCGATGTTTTTGGTATTTCTTCTGGCTGCCGGGTGCCGGGGGCTGACCGTGCGGACGCAAAGCAAAGTCTTTCTGCATTCGTCGCCAGTCGAAGACCGGGGGCCGCTAGCCGAAATGCCCGTCCAACTGGCCCGCTCCGAAAGCCCGCAGAAAATCGCCCTGATCGATGTAGATGGACTTTTGCTCAACAGTCCGATTACTGGCCTGGGCAATGTGGCTGAAAATCCGGTGGCCGTGTTTCGCGAAAAGCTGGATCGGGTGGAAGCCGATCCCTGTTTCCGAGCCGTCGTGCTTCGGATCAATAGTCCCGGCGGCGGCGTAACGGCTACGGACATCATGTGGCGGGACCTCCGCATGATGAAGGCCCGCCGTGGCATCCCGGTCGTGGCCTGTCTGATGGACCTGGCTACCGGAGGGGCCTACTACCTGGCCACCGCTGCCGACCAGATCATTGCCCATCCCACGACCATTACCGGCGGCATGGGCGTCATCCTCAACCTCTATAACCTCCGGGATGCCATGATGCAGTTTAACATCCTCGGGGTGCCCATCAAAGCCGGTCCCTATACTGATCTGGGCAGCCCGATCCGGGAGCTGGACGACCAGGGCCGGGCTTTGCTCCAGCACTTGGCTGATCAGTATCATGCCCGATTTCAGGAAGTGGTACGGATGTGCCGGCCGCAGCACGACCCGGCTCGGCAGGAGGATTTCGACGGCCGGGTCTTCCTAGCCCAGGAAGCAATGGACCGGGGCTTGATCGACGGCATCGGGTATCTGGACGACGCCATTGCGCTGGCCCGTCGGTTGGCTCATGCCCCCCAGGCCAAAGTGGTGGTGCTCCATCGCTCCTATGATGCTGCCCGATCCGTCTATGCCACCACGCCGATCCAACCGATCCAGACTAATCTTTTCCCGCTGAGTGTTCCGGGGTTCGACCGATCGCAACTGCCCACCTTCCTCTACATCTGGCAACCCGAACCCACCCTGGAACGCCGCGCCACCGGCAGGTAAATTGAAAATTTCGTAACATTTTAGCTGAACGAAGCAACCCGCCCTCCGGCGGCCTACAGCCAGAGTGTCCTTCCCGCGAAAACGTGAATCTAAGAAGGAAAAACGGGATTCCCACGTTCGTGGGAATGACATCCACGGGGCAAGCACAAAAAAAGCACCGGATTCCTGTTTACGCTGGGGACGCCTCGCACCCATTTATTCGGCCAAAATGTTACAAAATTTCGGCCATTGTCTAGGTCCAATCGCCCAGCCGCTTCTCTCTCCTGCCCCCCTGGAGCCGAAGACCGTCTGGGGATGTGGAGTATAGCCGGATGTCTGCACCAAGGGTATTGGGTTTTCTTTGGATTACCTCATGTCTGTATGTGGGGTTGCCGTGGATGCTGTTTTTGGTGGGTTGGCTTCGGTGGTATTGGGCCTGGCCGGCGGTGGCGGCGTTGATCGCTGCCGGATTGGGCATGGTGCGCCGTTCGGCACAGGCGTCCTATCAGGCCCCGGAACAGGCATCGGACGATCCATTTTCTTCGGTCGAGGCGTCTCAGGGGGAGGGTAGGCAGTGCCGGCGGTTTTCCCCGGCTGGCGGAGCTCGGGGTTCCAGAGAACGGGGCTGTAGGTTTTCTCTGTGGGGAGAGTGGTTGGCAGGGATGGATCGCCGCTGGGTCCTTCAGGCGGTTTTGTGGTCGGCCGTGGCGCTGATGCTGGTCAGTCTTTCCGGTGCCGGCGGGGTGGGCCTGCAAGAGGGCGATTATTTTAAGCACAATGCGGTGCTCAAAGGGCTGATCGAGTCGCCTTGGCCCGTGTGGGTGCCGACCCCCCAGGGGGCGTTTCCGCTGGTCTATTATTTGGGCTGGTACCTGCCGGGTGCGGCGGTGGGGAAACTATGGGGTTGGGAGGCAGCCAATGTATTTATGTTTATATGGACATATTGGGGGGTATTGTTAGCTCTGGGTTGGTTTGCCCTGCTGGTGGGCCGGTGCAGTCCGGTGGTGTTGGCGGTATTTTTTCTTTTTTCTGCCCCGGATGTGGTGGGGGCGGCTTGGATGAAGCTGATCGGCTGGGACCCCGGCCCGCCGCTGCCGCCGCCGATCCGAGACGCCTGGGGCATCAACTGGTACGCCCTGCGCTGGTGGAATTGGGAATTGCGATGGTGGGCCGGGCCTTATACATGGAACTATTGTTCCCATATGGAACTCCTCTTCTGGGTCCCCCAGCAGGCCCTGGGCGCTTGGATCACTACCGGCATGATGGTCGCCGGCTTCTGGCAGCCGGGAATTGGCTGGCGGCGATGGGCGTTGGTGCCGATCGCTTTGTCGGCGCTGTGGTCCCCGCTGGTCAGCCTGGGCCTTTTGCCCTTCTTGGCGGCCGAATTGTTCCGGCTCCGAGAAACTGGTCCAACTGGGCCAAACCAAAATGCCCCGACGGTCGCTTCGGTTTTCCGGTGGGGTTCTCTTGGCGGGAGCTGCCGACCAACCGAATTGCCCGCCCTGAGAGGCTGGTTCGACTGGCCCAATGCGGCCGCCCTGGTGCTGCTGGGAGTAGCCGGACTCTATTATGCCGCCCATTTCGGCCCGCTGCCTTTTACCAACGATCCCCGGGCAGAGTTCCGATTTCTGGGGTTTGACGATTGGCCGATCGGGGTTTATCTATTGCGGCTGGTGTTTTTTTGGGGGATTGATGTGGGGGCGCTGGTGGGGCTGATTTTGCTGGTCCGTCCGCCCCGGCCTGGACGAGAACGAATCCTGTGTGGTACAGCCGTTGGGGTACTCCTTGGGTTGGCCCTGTTTCGCTATGGGCTGAATAACGACTTGGGAATGCGGGTGTCGATACCCTGGCTTTTTGTGCTGGGGGTGCTGCTGGCCAAAGGGGTCGTCCGAAGGCGTTTGCCGGCCATGCGCCGGTGGATTTTCTGGGGGGCCTTGGCCATTATGGCCGCCACGCCGATAGCCGAAGTGTATCGGCATCTGTGCGAGATGCGTCGGCAAGGCCGATGGGTGAACATCCCACCAGCCGCCCAAGTGCAATCCCTGTGGGAATTAAACGCTCAGACCAGGCAGAAGAGCGGCAACGACTTTTTCATCCGCCAATACATCGGCTCGCCGGAGGCCTCCTTTTTCCGTTATCTGGCCCCCCCCTGTGTCATTCCTGCGAAAGCAGGAATCTAGTATCCATACGGCGGATACGACCGTGGAATAGACAGGGCAAGCGGCCGGGGAATGAAGCAGGGAATTTAATGGCTGGTTCGGCCGGGACCGCCTCGCCCATGCGATGGCCGATCCCCTCGACGTGCTCGGGCCTGCAGATTGGCGGATATAATTAAGTCCATCACTTCATTCCACGTGGGCACCCCCCGATGGACCTGAGAGGGCTGTTCCGAGGTCCCACCGGCAGCGGACGCCTCCGTGGAACCGGCCGACTGCTCCGCTTCTTCGGTTTCTTCCAATTCGGCCGGTTCGAAGAGGTCTTCCGGTTCGAAGAGTTCTTCCGGTTCCAAAAAGCTGGGAGGGGTCGGCTCCGAAAAGTCCAATCCCGCCGAAGAGGGTTCCGATAGGGCGGACGGTTCGGACGCCATGGGCCCGGCCAAAGCGCCGGTTTCCGGTTCCCCGGGAGCGGAGGGCCCCCTTTCAGGGGGCTTCGGCTCGGCAGCCAAGTCCGACGGCGCTGCCACCGGGTAAGCCTCGCCCGGTTCAACGGCAACCGGTGCACCACCAAAGGCTTCCTTCTCCGGCAAAACCTGTGTCTCTTCCGGCATTGCAGAGGTCTGGGGTTCGGTTGGGGGGGGAGGCAGTTGGGCCGATGGAACCTCCTCTAGCTCCCACCTGGCGGAACCGGGGAAAAACAGTTCGGCAATTTTGCTCTCCCCAGCACCTGATGGAATCTCCTGGAGTTCGGACCTGGCCGTAGGGGTTTCCGGCTTCTGCGGAGCGAGGGTGGGTGGGGGAAAATCAGTAGGTGGAGTCGGTTCCGGCTCGGGAAGTTCCGGTGGAGAGGAAACTATTTCGGTTTCTTGGGGCCGGGCCAATTCCCAGCCCAAGCCAAGCCCTAACGCCGTAGCTCCCCCCTCCGGTGGCAGTTGAATCCCCTTTGCCTCTTGCAATTCGGAAGCGGTTGGCTTGTGTTCCGGGGCTTCGGGTGATGGCTTGGGCTGCCCGGCAAACTCCACTCCTTCTTCCCCCGCTGCCAGGGGTTCAGAGAGTTTTTCCCCAGCGGCTTCCGGAGGCTCTTCTATCGGCCGAGTTGGACGGTCGGAATCCTGGACCGGTTCTTGCCATCGAGGCGGGTGGGCCGATTGTTCTCGGTGTTTTGGCCGACGGCCTTTTTGCTTCCGAAGTTCAGTCCGAGTGGGTTTGGCGGGGCCGGAGGGCTTGGCGGGGCCGGACGGTTTGGCGGCCCCAGAGGGTTTTGGAGGGCCAGAGGGTTTGGCCTGCGGGGAAGCAGGTCGATGTGCCGGAGGCCGGCCCTCCGCCGCCGAACGCTTGCCTTGGGGAGGCTGCTCAATCCGGTGCGAAGCAGGCTCCCCCCGGGAGGGTGGGACCCTCTTTTCCGGCCAAAGGATGGGTACTACCGGAGGCATTTGCCCCCCAGGCCCACCGGCACTTTCCCGCCCTCGGACCGGCGGTCGAAGCATTTCCGGCGGGAGTTCTACCCCTAACTGCTGGGCCAATTCCACCCAATGGTTAGTCTCCGTCGCAGGGCTACCAGACGCTCCGGGTTCGGCCGGGCTAGGGCCGGAAACTGCCGCTTGCTCGCCCCCAACCGGACCAGCACCCTGAATGGGCTCTGGCATAGCCCCTTTAGGGAGGGCAAAAGATGCCCCCCTAGCTTCTCCCCCCACTTCGGGTAGCTTCTGGGCTTCTAGCGGGATGCCGGGTGGGGAACCGGCGCCTTCCGGAAAGGGGGACGAAGCCGAGAGCATGCCCCGATCCGGGCAGTAACCGCTTTTTCCGACGCCTTCCGGCGGTAGGGGCGAAGCCGACACCTGCTCCGGCTGGGCCGACGAACCAGCTCCTTGGTCAGACGGCGCTGAAGAAGCCCCCTTTAGCTCCGGCTCTGCCTTCGGTGCCGAGGGTTCCGGCACTGTCAAGCCCAATTCCAAAGCCAACCGAGTCCAATGATCCTGCTTCGACGAATCGCTCATACTGAAGTCCAAAAGAATAATTTCCGTGAGATTCCTGCTGTGGAATGCTGTTACATTCCGGTAGATTTCGGGAAAACGCTGCGGGGAATCTTTCTGCCGAAGGGGGCACCCCCCGGAGTCCGGCCCGGAAGGATGATCCGTTCGGGTATCAAGGGGTTCCTGGCCCCCCTTTTGCGGTATTTTCGTCCGACACCCCCGGTCTTTTCCCCGGCCAGTCCGGTATAGCACCTAAGGAGTCCTGGTTTTTGAACCGGGCGGTAGAACCTACGGGAGTGCCAGAAGCCAGGCCCTTCGGCAGAAAAACGGCATATTCGGGAACATTTTAGCCGAATGGAGGATCGATTTTTTCCTCTGCCCACTGGCGGGACATGGAACGGGGAAGGGAAATCCGCCTTTTTTCTCCCCCTTGGATGTCATTCCCGCGAAAGCGGGAATCCAGTTGTTTTTCTGGATTCCTGCTTGCGCAGGAAAGACACATCGCCCCTTGACTCCCAACCCAGTATCTCATCCGGGGGTGCTTTTCGGCACCACCCATCTCTCCCACCAGGGGAAAGGCCGGTTGCTTCATTCGGCTATCTTGACTGTATCTACCGGAAGTAATTACCGCAATTTGTTGGGTTGGGCCAATTCTTACCCCCTAAAAGTTGTAGGGGCTTAGCCGGGTAGATACACTCAAACTAATACCAATATAAACCTTTGGAAGCCGGAGGAAAAGCCGCAGGAATAAGAGCCTGTCCCAAAATGCCGGCCCCCTTTCCGATCCCTCGATGCAAGTAGGTTTCCGGGGGGGAGGATAAATCGAACCCACTTTGCGCCAAGCCCGATTTTGGGATAGGCTCTAAGTCAGGGTTTCTCCTCGCAAAGGAGCATTCTCCCTGCTCGAAACTACCCCCCTTATGGAAAAACTATTCCTGAAGCTGAGGATTGCCCCTGCGAAAGTGGGCATCCTGCCTCCCCGTGCCACCGGATCCCCCATCCCAAACCAGAGGGGGCCCTATTCCGGGTAGCCGTCCGGGTGCTTTTGGAACCACTGCCAGGCCGTAGCGATCATCTCGTCCAGTTGGGTGTATCGGGGCTGCCAGCCGAGTTCCGAGCGGATTTTCGAGGCGTCGGCATAGAGCACCGGCGGATCGCCCGGCCGACGGGGGCCGTACTGCAGGGGAATCCGCCGAGCGGTTACCCGGCAAGCCGCCTCATAGACCTCTAGGACCGAGTACCCCCGGCCAATGCCCAGGTTGTAGTAGCGTTGGTCTCCGGGCCGAAGGGCCTCCATCACCTGAATATGGGCCTGGCAGAGGTCTTCCACATGGATGTAGTCCCGGATGCAGGTCCCGTCCGGGGTGGGATAATCGGTGCCGAAGAGGATGAACTTTTCCTGTCGGCCCAGGGCGGTCAAAAGCAAAACAGGAATGATATGGGTTTCCGGCCGATGGTCTTCGCCCAACGAGCCGTCCGCCGCGGCCCCGGCCACGTTGAAATACCGCAGCGATGCAAACGCAAATTCCCGGTTCGCCGCCGCATAGTCCCGAAGGATTTGCTCCACGCACCATTTCGACCAGCCGTAAGGGTTGATCGGCCGCTGCGGCGTCGTCTCCAGGATGGGCATTTGTTCGGGCTGGCCGTAGGTAGCGCAGGTGGAGCTAAACACTAGCCGCTGCACCCCGCTTTTTTGCATGGCTTCCAGCAGGCTGACTGCGCCGGCCGTATTGTTTCGGTAATACAGAAGCGGGTGCTGGACCGATTCGCCCACATAGGCCAGGGCGGCAAAATGCATCACACACTCGACCGCCTCTTGGCGGAGCAGCTCGGACAGCCGGTCCGTCTCCGCTAAATCCACTGGGTAAAACGCTGCGGCCGGGTGCACCGCCTGCCGATGGCCTCGGACCAGATTGTCGATGACCACCACCTGATGACCGGATTGGATCAGTTGTTTGACGGCATGGGAACCAATGTACCCCGCTCCGCCCGTAACCAGCACTTTCATGAAATTATGTTCCCTCCATCGGTAAATGGTCTAAAATG
>Ga0209017_10000059_pt1 | contig 101704 bp, 70 predicted proteins | sample YNPBryunderm2012_FD_185812 | JGI IMG/M metagenome (GOLD analysis project Ga0209017, IMG submission 185812) | Anoxygenic and chlorotrophic microbial mat microbial communities from Yellowstone National Park, USA - YNP Bryant MS undermat 2012... ... | reverse complement strand
GGAAATCTGGATTACTTACAAAACTTCTCCAAAATCCCTAGGTCTGAATGATCCAAGCGTATCTGACCATAATGGCAGATGCCTGTCATGAGCCGTCCATGACATCACATGATCCTGCCTCCGGCCAGACCCTTAGCCCACGGACCGGTGATCGCGGTCCGCAAGGACGGCAGCAGGGATACTGAGAGACCCTTAGCTCACGGACCGGTGATTGAGGTCCGCAAGGACGGCGGCAGGGATACCGAGAGAAGTGCGATCAGCCCTGGCGTGGCGGCGGAACAGGCGGGGCTATAGCCCGTGTGTAGAGATGTTCACAAACCACCTCCAGGATGCCAACACAAGGTGCTTCTTCCGCCAGATTCAACGTCGGCATCGGGATGAAAGCGAGGTCGGGGCCAAGGTACAACGCCACCAGACCGCGGCACCTCTGAGCATAAATGCCGATGATCCAGTGGACCTTCTTATTGCCTTTCACCCAAGAGTTTGGAGATTCTGCACGGCAATCTAAACATCCGTTTGCGGCTGCCTTGTGTGGGCAATTGTTTGAGCTTTCCTCGCAGAGGGTCGCCGCTTTGCCAGTACTATTCCGACTGTGAGCACAACTATGCATACCGCTGGCTTGCGCCGGCTGGCAACAACCCGAATCGGGCAAAGAGCTGGTACCACTGGTGCTGCAACAACAATTGGTGGTTTGTTCGGATGGGTTGGAGCTGGGGTGCACTGAGGCCGATCCGCGGCGAGAACCATTCCCGGCAGACGCTTGCTGTGCCGCCATCCGCTCTTGTACAGAGGGAGGAAGTGGAACTCCGTTCGCCTTGGCCCAGGCCACCTTCTCTGCCAGGGTAAAGCAGCAGCAATCTCCGGCCCAGCACTGCTCCGCTGTCAAGCAACCGCAGGGGCGATTTTGACAAGGGAAGGGGACGCCGCTTTCCGCCTTGAGACCAGACCTACCCGCCAACGGAGGAAAAGCAGGAAAACCGACCGCGGTCAGCAGGTGGGCACCCAGCGTCAGGATAGGGAGAACCTGCCGCTGTCGCCTCAGAATTCCGCGCACGATCGGCTGGACTTTGCTCATGAGCAAATCGCCCCCGCAGCAGAGTGCGACCGCTGGTCCGGCCAACGGGTACGACAAAATCATCTTAGGGGGCATAACAACCCAGACAAGAAGGTCCGGATTCCAACCCTGCCAAGAGGGAGGCAGCCGCGGTAAGTTATTCAAACAAAAACCATGTAACTTTAGCAACCATATCGCATGCTGTTGTAGATCAGTGTACTGCACGATTCTATCCTCCGATGCAAAGTCGAACATCAAGTCAGAAGAACCAATGCCGTGGGAATCGCCCCCACATTTTCAGGGTGGGATCCTTCCTGTCCCGTCGGGTATACGAGGGCATACGGGAACCGCGGCTTGCCAGGGGCAAGGTCCCACACGGATGCTGGTTTGCTTCCTCTCCAGCAAAGGCCATTCCCTCCTGTCTACGTTTGGCACGCCGAATGCGTCTGGTGGGCCAAATGCGAACCGATCACGCCTGGCGGGTCGAGAGCGAAGCGACGGTCCATCTATTTCAGCGTGTAGCGTAAATCGAGACGCTGACCATTCCTCAGGATGTTCAAGGTAATGGTGTCACCCACCAGATAATGGCGGCGTACATGAATCAACAACTGATCCCCCGCTCCCCGGAAAGTCTGGCCGTCGATACCGAGGAGAATATCTCCGCCCCGCAAACCTATCCGTGCGAGGCTCTCATGCACCTGGGGTTGTTGTCGCAAAGCGGCCTGGTTGGGGTTCAGCCCCAACGCCTTTTTCTCCTGCGGTGTCAGATCATCCCCCACTACGGGCAACGACGGCAGGAGCTCCAGCAGGGAGGGGCGCCAGGTGATGTCGGTTCTTCGCCAGCCGGCTGGCAGCTTCAACATCGCTGAGAACTGCCGATCGCCCCGCGTCCAGATCACTGGTATGCTGCCCTGCTTCGGTGCTTTATGCAGGGCGTAGGAGACATCGGCAAAGGAAGCCACCGAGTAACCGTTGAGCCGGAGCAGGCGGTCCCCCGCTTGCATGCCCGCCTCAGCTGCTGGGGAATGCGGTCGCACTGCCTCGACCCGATCGCCCTGATCTTTGTGCAAGGTGATCCCGATATTCTCCGGCAAGGGGTAAGCCCAGATGCTATCCCGATCCCAGGTGCCCGCCGCTTTCTCGGCGGCCCGGCGAAACTCGTGGACATTATGGCAATGGATGCAACCGCGATGCCGGCGTGCTGCGGGGTAATCCTCGGCCCGCAGAGGCGGACCGCTCAACGGCCTCGCAGGGGGTGGATGACGGTGTTGCTCCCAGGCCCGTTCCAGGGCATAGCGTAAACCCGCCAGGGATAACCGTCCCTCGCTATCGCTGGCGTCACGCCCTCCATAGCGGCCGTAGATCGTCTCATCAGCATTGAGGAAAAAGGCATACTAGGTCACATCGTAATCGAACTCGAAACGTCGCAAATCCATCCCAGCAATCTGGACCAGACGCACGCGGACAAACTGCTCCGCCACATCACGAATCTCTTTCGGCAGACGCACCACCTGGGCGTCAAATTCCGCACAGTCCAGTCAAGGCTCGCAGCGAAACACCAGGAAGATCGGTTTACCACTGCGACGGGCCTCCCTCAACGCCACCGCATAATCGGATAGCCACCCATAACGACTCGGATCGAGTTTCTGAACCCCAGCTCCTCCCATCGATGCCCACAGACTGACCCATACCCAACTGATGGCCACCATGATGTCGATCCCTCCCAACTCGCCGTGATGTCGATCCCTCCGGACTCGCCGTTGCAACCCAAGATAGGATACTTTACTGAAGGAAACACGTGCTGATCGGAAAGCGTCTCGGCCGGTGCCCCAACATATGGAAGAACACCCAGTCCGCTCCTTCCTGCCTTCCTGCCCCGGCAGGTGAGGTTGTCCTCATGATTCCCCCCTCCTTCCCAGAAACCCGGCGGATGTCTCCGGCATGTAGAGCCCTCGGACACAACCTCCCCGAGTGGGAACCGCGTTGCCGAGGCACTTTGCCCTGGAGTGTGTTGCCGCGACGGATCCACCGGTCACCACCACCGACCGGAATAAGCTTAGCGGTTGACCGCCGCTGTTAACTGTACATATGCATCATAGATTTCTTCAAGTCAAATCGTTTCTGGAAATTTTTTCATCACACTGGGCTGGTGGCCTGAAATGCTACACGTTCCCTGAACGGCAAAAGCTGAAGCGGCTCGTTTTGCTCTTTTCCGTTCCCGAACTCATTCCGTCTCCGACGGTCGAAAAGTTTGGGCCGAGGTTGGGTGGGCGTCCCTGAAGAGACCGAGCCGGGGTCGGAAAAGCCGGGGAACTTAGGCGATGGCAGGGCATGCAAGCCTTCGAGGCATGCGAACCTTCAGGGCAGCGAGCCTGCAGGGCTAGTGGTGGTTGAAGTCTTCCTCACCCCTTTGATTTCACTATCGAAACAAGCCTGTGTTCCCCTCCCTGGGTAGAAAGGTGAGGGAGGCTCTTGCTCACCGGGTGATTGCGTACGGAGATCGCGTACGAACTGGAGGTTCGGGAAATCACACCTGCGGTGGGACAGCGGGAGCCGAGGGAGACGGAGACTGCGCCGGTGTATCGTCAAAGGTGGGCTTGGCAGCGGTAGGGGTCACCCGCTGCGGGGGCTTGACCGGCTCGGGTTCTATGGCGCCGCGGGCTTGGGGCGTCTCGCTGATTTCCTCTTCCAAGCCGCGCATGCCCCGCTTGAATTCGACCGTCGCCTTGCCCAGGGAGCGAGCCACTTCCGGCAGCTTGCGGCCGAACAGCAGGATGCCCAGGATGATCAAAAGCAGGATTTCCGGTCCGCCAAGGTTCAGGAAAGCCCAGAGTGTTGGTGTAGACATTGCTCCTCCTCGTCTGGTTACGGAATGGGGTTATGAGATTTTGTATACGGGAGGAGGTTGAAGGTAACCCCAACCACGTGGTGTGTCTGGCGTGTAAGCCTGAAGATAGGCACATTCGCCGACGGTATTATATAGTGTGTCTCATAAGGCGGACAAGAGCAGGTACCGGCATCGGTCGATCCTTCCGGCTGGCGGAGCGCTTCAGGAACATGAACCGGCTGCCGACGGTTGGCGTCCCGGGTGACCACCAGACGGTCGCTGATCGGAGTAGTCAGAAGACATTCCTGGAAATGGTGCCGGGCTGGGAAACTGCCGGGTGAATCGCTCGAAAGGAGGAGGGGGTAATGGATCGTCGCAGTCTGCTAACACGTTCGCTGGCGGTGTTGGGGGGCACGGTGTCGTGGTCGCCGCTGTGGGCCGTGGAGAGCAGCCGCGGTTTTTTCGCGAACGATCAGCTCCAGATCGGGCTTATCGGGGTGGGCGGGCGGTGTCGGCATCTGGTGCGTTCGTTCCCCGAATTGCCGAATGTACGGATCACGGCCGTCTGCGATGTCTGGGATGCCGCCTTGGAAGCGGGCCGAAAGTTGAGTGATCGGCCGGTCTTCGCTACCCGGCAGCACGAAGAGTTGCTCGCCCGCAAAGATGTCGATGCTGTGCTGATCTGCACCCCGGACCACTGGCATGTGCCGCTGACCCTCGCAGCGTGCGAAGCCGGCAAGGATGTGTACGTGGAAAAACCCCTGACCCACAAACCGGAAGAGGGAGCAGCGGTCATCGCAGCGCAAAACAAATACCGCCGCATCGTCCAGGTCGGCACTCAGCACCGCAGCATGACCCACCTAATCGAAGCCCGTCGCCTGCTGCGCGAAGGGATCATCGGCACCGTCCACAGAGTCCATTGCTCTTGGAACCGCAACGCTCCTCGGGCCCAACGTTACAAGGATACAATCGATGCCCAAAGCGTCGATTGGAAACGCTTCCTCGGCAACGCCCCGGACCAACCCTTCGACGCCTACAAATTCCGCCAGTGGCGTTGGTTCTGGCATTTCGGCGGCGGACTGTTTACCGACCTGATGGTACACTGGATCGACACGGTGCATTGGTTCCTGGACATTACCGAAGAGCCGGCCGAGGCGGTCAGCATCGGCGATTACATCTCCGCCGCGGGGGTCTGGGAAACCCCTGATACCGTGCAGACGTTGTTACGGTACCCCAAGCGACCGTTGCAGGTCCACTTCGAGGGGACGTTCAGCAGCAACCGGCTGGGGTCGATGTGCGAATTCCGGGGGACCGAAGGGACACTGTATGTGGACCGCGGTCGTTACGAAATCATCCCCGACCGGGGCAAAACAGCTCCCGCTCCTCGTTCGGTTGTACTGGGCAAGGGTCCTCCTGGTCTGGACTTCTACGATCAGCCCAATGGCGAACTGTTGCACCTGGCCGACTGGGTGGCCAGCATCCGGGACCGTTCCCGTCCCGTGTCCTGCCCAGCGGAAGCCGGAGTGTTAGCCGCTGCTGCCGCCCACAAAGCCAACCGTGCCCTGCCCATGTTCCCCAAGCATCATCGTTGACCACACGCGGCCACTGCCGGAGACTGTCCACGTGATCATCGTTATGGACCACGCACGGGCACTGCCGGGGGTTGTCCCGCCTCGGACGTGGCCCGATCTGGGATGTTAGGTCGAGCCTGGTCTGGAGTTTTGATGTTATCCCGAGCTCTGACGTAGAATTGCCGCCGTTTGTCACCCGTTGGAAGGGCCACCCGACCATGACGCAACGCTACCGTCGTCCCCATCCTCGCCATTTGACCCTGTTGCTGGCCGCCTTCAGCCGACTCCCTCTGCCGGCTCAACTGGCCCTGCTGGTAGTGCTGCTGGCAGGTTTGGCGCTGAGCTGGTTGCTGCAGTCACGCCCTACCGCTCCACCTGCAGGGGCTGCGGCCACCCCCGACGGCGACATTCTCTTCTGCCACTGGAACTTCGAGAACCTTTTTGATGATCAGGACGACCCGCGCCGGCAGGTGGATGAAGAATACGACAACTGGTTTGCCCGGGATGCCCAGGTGCGGCAACTGAAATATCAACGTCTGGCCGAGGCGTTGCTGCGGTTGCGGGACGGACGTGGGCCGGACATCATCGCTGGCAACGAAGTGGAAAGTCGTCGGGCCGCGGAACTGCTTTGCGAGGAACTGAATCGCCGTCTGCCTGCCGAGGTTCCACCGTACCAACATGTGGCCTTCGTCGAGCTGAAGGATGCCGGCCGGCACATGGCCCCCTGCGTTATTTCCCGGCTACCCCTGCGGGAGGCGCGGCTCTTGGGACGCCGCCAGCGAATCCTGGAAGTCCTCGTCAGTCACAACGGCTGCGACCTGGTCCTGATCAACTCCCACTGGACCTCGCAATTGTCCGACAAGGGGAACGATCCCACTCGGGGCCGTGGGGCTTACGCCACCGTCATCGCCGAACGCTTCCGCCACTGGTATCAACAACGCCCCGACATCGATTTGCTCCTCTGCGGCGACTTCAACACCACCCCGGACGACCCGCTGCTGCGGGAGCGCCTCGGCATAACCGACCGACGCGAGGAGTTGCAAGGACCGCCCCCCCGCTTGTTCGGCCTGATGATGGGCAAGCCCGCCGATCGCTACGGCACCATCTACTACAGCGGCAAACTCCCGGATGGCCACCATTTCTCCGGCCCGCTCATCTACGATCAGATCGCCGTCTCCCCGGGTCTGCTCGATGATCGCGCTTGGACCTGCCTGCCGGAAACGCTGGAGGTGCCCACGGAAGGCCTGGTCCGCACCGGCACTCGGCACCGTCAACCCTGGCGATTCGGCGGCCCCGGAGATCAACCCTTCGGCCGCGGCTATAGCGACCACCTCCCGGTGCTCCTTACCCTCCGCGTGTTGACCGCAAACCCGTAAAGCCGCGAACCCGGAAAGACGACGGGTCAGTTCACCCTGCCCATTCAGATAACTAACCCCTATGTGATAGCAGCCGCCTCTCCCCTTTCAGCTTTTCCTTTCAGCTTTCAGCCTTTGATTATCGACGCTATCACAACTAGGGATATTAACCCGGTGGCCAATGCTCCCATGAGGATGCCGAAGATGGCTCGTCCCATTCCGCCTTTGCCCGGATGACGGCGTATATCCCGCACCGCCAGGATGCCACAGAGTAACGCCAGCGGCCCTGGCACTAGCAACACCGAAAACAAGCCGAGATAACCGGCAGCGATGGCCCATCCGGATCGCCCCACCGGCAGTAGCCAGTACAATGCCGCCTGGTCTGGTGGTAATCCCCCTCCTCCCTGGTTCAGTCGCGCCGGCCCACCTCCTACTACGGCGACCGATCCGCTCCGCACCCCATCTCCTGCCGAAGCCACGTTACCGCCAGCCACCGCTTCGGTCCCCACTACTGCTTCGGCACTCGGCCCTGCTATTGCATCACCAGCCCCGCGTCTGACCGGAGCAATCACCGGTATCCCTTCCGCGGCCAGAGCTGTTTCCGCGTTCGGCTCGGCCAACTCGGCGGCATATACCTCACCCTCCTCGCGGGACTGTTGCAGCAGCTTTTGATACTTAGCCGTCTGCAACCTTTGCAAAGAACCGACTAACGACATGGCTGCGTAAGTCTGGACGATGCCCAACACTCCTACCGCCAGACCAAACCATGCAGCGATCAGCAGTTTTTCGGCGAGTTGCGGTGGAATAGCGGGCTGCTGTTCTGCCACGGGCGGAGGCGGTCCCACCTTTGCACCTGGAGGAACAAAACCACCCGCGGGAACACCGCCACCTGGAGCAGCACCACCAGCTGGAGGAACTACACCAACCGGCGGAGCACCCCCGCCACCTGGCGGAACCAGCTGTCCCTTTGCGGGTTGGACAGGGCCGGCCTGAGCTTGCAACTTTTTCTGTTCGGTTTCAGCACTCATTTCCAACTGCAAAGCAATGTTTCCCACTATCCCGCCCACTATCCAGGCCATCCACCACAGGGGAACAATCGCCGGCCGTGGGGCTTGACGCCAGTCGTTCGGACCGTAATCGGGATGGGAGGCCCGGAAGGTCTCGTCCATCACCCGAAAAGGCATGTACAGATTCAGAAACGGGATGAAGTACCAGCCCACCGCCCAACCCGGTGTGATGGTCATCCCGTTGGCTCCCAAAGCATGGGCATTGGCGTTGACCAGATACGTCCAACGCAGAAAGCAGATAGCTGTCACCACAAACACCACGAATGACACCAGGCTAATCAGCACGATAAGAACGTCGTTTTGCTGCAATTGATCCTCAGGCACCTGAGCACCAGCCGCCAACTGCTGCAACAACTCGATCCGTGAGCCGGTCACCCATACGTCCAAGGCACTCAGGATACCCCACACCCCCAACAAAATAGACAAAACTATGCTCAGGCTTTGTGTGGATCGGTACTGTTTCCAACGTCCCATGTTTGACCTCCACGACGACCACGGCGGCGCCATCCGTTTCCCGCACCGTTCCCGCACCGTGGTCTATCGGCCCCCAGCGACCGCTCATCGATCGGTAAGGCTCATCGATCAGTAAGGCTCATCGCCTGCAAGCGGTTGTCGAACTCGGGTACAACTATATCAGATCGACCGGCAATTGCCTATACCCTACCGCGATGAGGGCGGAACGATGGTCAAGATGCTACCGACAAAACGAAGGGAGCGGAGTTCGCGGAGCGGTTGGTCCAGCGAGTGGGAGCCTTATAACCGGCAAAGCGCGGGGAGCGGAGCTTGCGGAGTGGTTGGCTCCGAGAGCGGAAGCTTCATGGTCGGCTCAGCAAGCAATCAGGGGGTTCTGGTTGGCTCCAAAAGCGGAAGCTTCATAGTCCGGCTAAGCAAACGATGAGAGTAAGCTTTTAGCCGAATGCAGTGATCCTGCCAGCCTGGGCCAACTGTCACGCCATTGGCTCATCTTCCCACGTGACTGCGGGTTTATGTAGACTGGTTCATTCATCTCATAGCCTGGGTCGATTTACTGCATTTGGCTTATTTATGTCTTATCGCTGAGATTGGTTCCGGTTGGCTCAGGGAGCAGGAGCTTCGTAATCGGCGAAGCGAGGAGAACGCAGTTCGCGGAGCTGACCGGTGGTTTCATCGATCCAGGCGAGGTAAGCGGCGGCAGCGGGGGTGTCGGCGATCAGTTGCATGGCTTGGGCCGGCGGGAGGATGCTGACAGCTTTGGTGAGGCTGTCGGCGTCGATACCCCGGGGAGCGATGACGGTGACGCTGCGGCGGCCACTCAGACCCAGACCGGTGCGGGGATCGACGATGTGGGAGTAACGGACCCCGTTGATGACCACAAATTGCTCGAGGTCCCCACTGGTAGAGACCGCAGCGCGGGCCAGGCGGAGCCAACGGGGCTTTTGCGAAGCGGTGATCGGGGCGATCTGCACCCGCCAGGCTGTTTCTCCGGGAGGTGGTTCCCCGCAGGCAATATCCCCCCAGGCGGCCACCAGGGCGTGAGGCAAACCGAACTGTTCGCGCAGCAACCGCAAGGCTTCATCGGCGGCGTACCCTTTGGCAATCCCACCCAAATCCAGCCGCATTCCGGGCACACTCAGGTGAACCGTTTGCCGCAACGGGTCCAGGCGAACTTTATCATATCCGACACGGGCTAGGGCTTCGGCCAACTCCTGTCGGTCGGGCAATTGCTGGGTTCGGCGGGCATGACGCCACAGGACTGACAGCGGCCCGACGGTTACATCGAAGGCTCCCCCGCTGCGGCGGGACAGCCGGTCGGCAGCGGCCAGCACCGTGAACAGATCATCGCTGACCCGCACCGGCGGACCGCTGCAATCGGTGGCAAAGGCCCGGCACAACCGCATCAGTTCGCTGCTCTGCTTGTAGTCGCTCATGATATCGTCGAGCTGGGCGATTCGTTGAAAGGCGGCCGCCGCAGCCCGCTGGGCCAGCGCTTCGTCTGTCGTGTAAACGATGATGCGGAACAGCGTCCCCATGTGTCGGGAATCGAAGGTGCACCGCTGCCAGGGTCGCGGAGCCGGTGCGACCGCTGGCGGATTTTCCTCGAGTTTCGCCAGGCCACGGCTCGAAATTCCGCCTGTGACGACCACTCTACCCGTGCTTTGCCCACCGGCGGCAAGTCCGTCCCTAGCGGACACTTCGGGCCCCCAGTCGCTACACTGAATACAGATGAGCACCGTCCACGGGATGATCGGCCTCAGAACGGCCCATGGCATGGCATACCCTCCTTCCATCGGTGGAATTACAGCTACACCTTTTGCCAGATTACCGGAGATATGGGAGCAACGATGGTAGTACGTCTCCGTCTTATTGTAGGATCGGGAGTGGTGCTTCTGGGATCGCTGAGCGGTCTGTTGAGTGTATCGCTCGTCGGGGAAGCTCCGCCGCCCTATGACCAGTCCATCTACAAAGTCAAGTTGGAGCGCAAAAACTTCGTGGAAAGGATTCAGAGCTATCGGGTCATCGGAGGCCAGAAGCAACAGTTGCAAGCGGAGTTTGAGATGGTGTATGTGCCAGGGGGGGAAGTCACGATCGGCAGTCCACCGGATGAACCGGGGCGACAGGACAACGAGGGGCCGCAGTACCGGGCCAAGGTGGGCAGCTTCTGGATGCAAAAGTGCGAGGTCACCTGGGAACAGTGGGATGTCTTCTGGTACGACGAGGATTTTCTCAAGGCGGATGATGAACGGGCGGCCCAATTGCCCGTGGGGGAAGTCACCCGCCCGACCAACACCTTCGTCGATGAGACCTACGGTCACGGTCGCGAAGGCCATCCGGTTCTTTGTATGACCCATCACGCCGCCATGGTATACTGTGAATGGCTGCGGCGGAAAACGGGCAAGCCCTACCGTCTGCCCACCGAAACCGAATGGGAATATGCCGCCCGTGCCGGCAAAGGGGACTTGCCCTGGTTTTTCGGCCGGGACCCCGAACAGTTGAAAGAGTACGCCTGGTATGCGGAAAACTCGTACGATGAGGACTACCCAGATAAGCCCAAAGGGTGTACGCATAAGGTAGGCACCCGCAAGCCCAATCCGTTCGGGTTGCACGACCTGTACGGAAATGTATGGGAATGGACGCTGGATCAGTACGACCCGCAGGCGTACGCACGCCGGGCGCGGCTGCCGTTGAATCTGCGGCCGGTCACACCACCAACGGACAAGAAGTGGTCCCACGTGGTCCGGGGCGGTTCCTGGGCGGATAAGGCCGACCGCTGCCGCAGTGCCGCCCGAAGGATTTCCGAAGAAAGCTGGCAAAAACACGACCCCCAGGAACCCCGCAGCATCTGGTGGCTCACCAAAATGGACGTCATCGGCTTCCGCGTGGTGCTACCGGAAGAGGAGCAACCCGAACTGTGGGACCTCAAGCCGCGGGTGGTCAAACGCTCGGAATGATTCCGGCTTCGGCCCAAAGCCCGGAATGACCCCGGGTTTGGTCGATCACTCCTAATGATACCGGCTTCGGCCCCGGAGGCGGGTGGACCGCTGCCCGGGTTGTTTCCTTCCCCGTAGGGGATTTTTCTCCTCGACCCCTTCAAAACAGGAGCCTTTCCCATGACTGAACCGACGCGTCGTGCCTTTTTGCAAAGCAGTGCGGCGGCCGGGTTGACACTCGCCAGCAGCGCAGCCGGTTTGTATGCCGCCAATGGCCAGCCGCTGCGGGTCGGCCTGATCGGTTGCGGTGGTCGCGGCACCGGAGCAGTGCGGGACATCCTCGAAGCCTCGGCCCGCCTCAAGAACAACCCTGCCGTCGAAATTGTCGCCGTTGCCGACGCTTTCCAGGAACAAACCGACCGCATCTTGCGGGACTTCGCCAATAGCAAAAACTTCGCCCCCTACCGAGCCCAAATCAAAGTCACGCCGGAGACTGCCTTCCACGGCTTGGACGCCTACCAGAAGGTGCTCAACGCCGGTGTGGACATCGTCTTGCTGGCCACACCCCCCGGCTTCCGGCCGCAACATCTGGCCGCCGCTATTGAAGCGGGCAAGCATGTGTTCACGGAAAAGCCCGTCGCCGTCGATGCTGCCGGGGCACGCCTGTGTTATGCCCTCATCGACAAGGCCAACGCCAAAAAACTCTCCATCGTCGCCGGCACCCAACGCCGTCACCAGAAAGGGTACATCGAGACCATCCGCCGCATCCATGAGGGAGCCATCGGGGACATCATTGCCACCCGTTGCTCCTGGAATGGCACTGGCATCTGGTTCCGCAATCGCCGTCCCGGTCAGCCGGATGCCGCCTATCAGATTTACAACTGGTACCACTTCCTGTGGCTGTGCGGCGACCACATCGTCGAGCAACATGTGCATAACATCGATGTGATCAACTGGGTGATGAACGACCACCCCATCCGCGCTGTGGGCATGGGAGGCCGTACGGTCCGACCCAGCGGGGATCCCAAAGACGTGGGCAACATCTGGGACCACTTCGCCGTGGAATACGAGTACAAAAACGGCGTCCGCATGTACTCCTTCTGCCGGCATACCCCGGGGGACTCCGATGTCTCGGAAACGGTCTTTGGCAGTAAGGGCCGCTGCCGCGTCGATCAGTACCAGATCAACGGCAAGCGTGTCGCCGACGACGACATCAGCCCCTACGTCCAGGAGCACATCGACCTGCTCACCAGCATTGTCAGCGGCAAGCCGCTCAATGAACTCAAGGCGGTGACTGACTCCACCTTTACAGCCATCCTGGGCCGCAACGCCGCCTATGCCTGCCGCAGTCTCCGTTGGGACGAGGCCCTCTCCGCTGACGAAGACTACTTCCCCAAGAATCTGACCATGGACATGAGCCTACCGGTCAGCCCGGCACCTGTCCCCGGTGGCTGGAAGTTGCCTCCCAAAGCCCGGAGCTGAGCTAACTGCATTCTTGCCGGAGCTGAACCGCATTCTATCTCAGCCGCATTCTCGCTGAACCCATTCAGTTTGCTCCTCGACCGGCGTGTCGGTGTCACACCCTTCCTTAGGCTCCGGCACGCCCCTTCTTTTGCTCCCCCACCCCTTTCCGCACAACCGGGAATGCACGGACCCTATCCTTCCCGGCCCCCGTCTTTCTATCTTTACCTCGCCACAACAGAACCATTAGAAACCGGGCAGTCTTTACTCTTGGGGTTGTTTACAAATCAATGTGTTGTTTGGGAGCATTGGGATCATCGGCAGGTTGCGGGTCAGGGGGGTGGGTGTCCACCGGTTGAAGCGGCGGAGGGTCAGGCTCGGCAAGCGGCGGAGGGTGAGGATCGCCAAAGAGGGAGGGTTCTGACGGGGGCAGGGGCTTGAGTTTGTGCTTACGTCGCGGCGGTCCTTCGGGAGGTTCGACCAGTAAGGCGGAACGACGCTGGGGAGCGGGCAGTTCATGGCGGGACTCGAGGAGGCGGAGGACTTCCGCGGCCCGTTGCAGGACCGGTTCGGGAATCCCAGCCAGGCGGGCGACATGAATGCCATAGCTTTTGTCCGCATGTCCTGGAGCGATGCGATGGAGAAAAATGACTTCACGATCGGTTTCGCGGACGAGCACGTTGTAGTTGCGTAGATGAGGCAACGACTGAGCGAGTTGGGCCAACTCGTGGTAATGGGTGGCAAAGAGGGTACGGCAACCGATCATGTCATGGAGGTACTCGGTGATGGCCCACGCCAGGGAAATGCCGTCGTAGGTACTGGTACCACGCCCGATTTCGTCGAGGATAACCAGACTGCGGGGCGTGGCATTGTTGAGGATATTGGCGGCTTCGGTCATTTCGACCATGAAGGTGGACAGGCCACGGGCCAGTTCATCACTGGCCCCCACACGGGTGAAGATGCGGTCGGTGATGCCGACACGGGCCGAACGTGCCGGCAGGAAGCTGCCGATGTGGGCCATCAGAGTCAGCAGGGCGACCTGACGGATGAAGGTGCTTTTACCGCTCATATTGGGGCCGGTGATCAACCAGAAGGTGCCACCTTCCGCATCACAGCGGACATCGTTGGGGACAAAGGTACCGGCAGGCAAGGTTTGTTCGAGTACGGGGTGCCGACCCTCCCGGATGTCCAGAATTGGTTCCGTGACGATGGCAGGGCGGACGTAGTTGCGTTCGACAGCCAGTTCCGCCAAAGCCGCGAGGAAATCCAGGTTGGCCAGGACTTCAGCGGCGGCCAGAAGGCGGGGAGTGTAACCGGCTGCTTCCTCACGCAAGCTCAAAAACAGCTGCGTTTCCAAAGCCCGGGCCTTTTCCTCGGCGGTCAGCACCTTTTCTTCGTATTCCTTGAGAGCGGGGGTGATGTAGCGTTCGGCATTTTTCAGGGTGCCTTTGCGAATGTAATCCGGCGGGACCCGATGGGCGTGGGTGTGGGTCACCTCGATGTAGTAGCCGAAGACCTGGTTGTAACCCACTTTGAGGCTGGGAATGCCCGTGCGAGCGATTTCCTGGGCCTGGTAACGGGCGATCCAGTTTTTCCCCTCGCGGCTCAACTGGCGAAGTTCATCGAGTTGGGCGGAGAACCCGGGGCGGATGATCCCACCGTCTTTGCAGGAGAGCGGAGGTTCGTCCACCAAGGCAGCGGCGAGTCGATCGGCCAGTTCCGGGCACAGGTCCAGTTGCATCCGCCACTGGTGCAGTAAGGTGGCCTGGCAACTCTGGAGGCACTGGCTGATTTCTGGAAGGTTCCGCAAGGTGCGCAGTACGGCGGAAAGGTCCCGGGGCGAGGCCCGGCCTGTGGCGATACGACTGGTTAGGCGTTGCAAGTCAGCACAGCGGGACAACAATTCCCGCAACTTCCGGCGGAGGGACTGTTGTTGGCACAATTCCTCGACCGCGTCCAGCCGCTGGTGTATGGCTTCGGCCCGGCTCAGCGGCGCCAGAATTTGCTCGTGGAGCAAACGAGCTCCCATAGGGGTGACAGTCCGGTCGATAGCGGCCAGCAGGGAGCCGGCCCGCTGGTTGTCCCGTAAGGTCCGTGTCAATTCCAGGCTGCGGCGCGTGACTTCGTCCAGCCACAGACGCTCTTCCGTCCGATAGGGATAGAGACGGCGGACGTGGCGAAGGTCGGCCTTGAGTGTTTCCCGCAGATACTGCACCAAGGCGGCCGCCGCCCGCAAGCAGAGCTGATCGTCGGCAAAGCCGAAACCCGCACACGTGCTGACTCCGAATTGTTCTCGCAACACTTGCAGAGCGGTTGCCGGGGCAAACTGCCAGTCGGGCCGCGGTGTCCGACCCGGGGGTACCACCTGAACCGGCAAAGACGCCACCGTCGCCGCTAAAGTTTCTGGATAGACCAACTCGGCCGCCCCAATCCGACCCAGTTCGTCCGCCAACCGTTCCGTCGGCACATCCTGAGCCTGAAACATCCCCGTCGTCAATTCCAACCAGGCCAGTCCGTACACCGACGCCCCGCTTGCCCCGTCCGCCACCACCGCTGCCAGATGATTCGGGGAACGCGGGTCGAGCAAACCCTCCTCCGTGATCGTACCCGGGGTTACCACTTGGGTTACTGCTCGCGGAATCAGCTTCTTCTTCGGATCCGCTTCCTCCAGCTGATCGCATACCGCCACCCGATAGCCCGCTTTGAGCAGTTGCCCCAGGTAGCGTTCCAGATGATTCACTGGCACGCCAGCCATAGGGATTTCCTTATCCCGCCGGGTCAGGGTCAAGCCCAGCACCCGGTGCCCCAAATAGGCATCCTCCTCGAACAACTCGTAAAAATCGCCATTGCGGAAAAACAACACTGCATCCGGATACTGGGCCTTGGCTTGATGATACTGCTGCATCATCGGCGTCAGCGGCCGCGATCCCGCACTTCCGCGTACCGTTTCCACACTCCCAGATTTCGGGGTTTCCCTGCGTGGGTCCATAGCTCAGCTCATCCCCGTCGTCATTCCCAGGCTGTCCCACCCTTCCGCCCGAGGCGTCCTTACAACAACCTGGTCAGCTCAGAACAACAACCTGGCCAGCTCAAACTCGTTCCTCCAACAACGCTGGTCAGATCAAATAATCCTCATCAAATTCCTTGACCCCGGAAACTTCCATCGGCCACCAACCCCTCGAGTTTCCATCGGCCATCAACCGGTGGTGTCTATGCCGTATTATCCCTTATCGCTACCAGCAGGGGAAAGGGACGTTGTGCTGATCGGAACCTGGTGTTTGCGGGCGGTGATTCCACGAAGCGGGGTCTCCTTCGTCAGCTTGCCTCCCTCCCCGGGAAATCCCTTCTTTGGAGCACCAACGTGTGACTTCACAAAGGCCTTGATGCTCGCTTTTCCAGTATGGACGTTCGCCTGGGGAAGTACTGCTGCTTCAGAAAAAGTACCTGAGGAAATGTTCTTGCTTCTTCAGAATAAGCCAGGCTAACCGAGAATCTGCTTTACCTATCGAGTTTTTGCGTGTAGATTAGAACCGTGATCGTCATAGCTCGCGGCATAGCTCCAGTGCAAAGCTGGGCAGAGACGATCTGACCCGTCTGGAAAGTGACGGCAACACGGGTCCGTCCCCTGTTCCCGAGCTACAACCCATATCCCTCAGAGGGTGTCGGAGGGGAAAACCATGTCTCGCCCCGTTAGGAAACAGAGCAGTCTGTACCGATCCTTGTGGCTGAGTTTGGTGGTCCTGGGTAGTACTGGACTGTTGAGCACTTCAGGGATCGAAGGCAATCAGGTTGCGTTGTCACCGGAGATTGCTCCGCCGCCCCGCCCCGATCCTGTAGCTCCGTGGATCGATCAGGAAGGCTCGTTCGACTATGCTGCTGCGCTCAACGCTGTCTTGGGCCGCGGTGTCACGCCTCAGAACAACGCAGCCGTACTCATCTGGCAAGCGATAGGACCCACACCAGCGAGGGGAAATCCCTTACCCGTGGAGTTTTTCCAGTATCTGGGCATTCCGCGTCCGGTGGCCAGCCATGAGGATTTCATCAACTCAGACCGTTACTTCAGTGAGGTTCTTCGCTTGCCGGAAAAGGCGGTGCAACAACTGCAAGAGCAACTGCACCTCCTCATGAGCCTACCTTGGAAGGAGCGGGAAGCGCCTGAGTTGGCAGCCTGGCTGAACCGAAACGAGAAGGCCTTGGAACTGATCCGCCGAGCCACGGAACGTCCGCACTATTTCACCCCGGCTTACCGATTGAACGATGACGGTACCACCATCTCCCTCTTCAACAATCTGTTCCCTCAGGGTCTGGCGATGCGCGACGTAATCCGGGCTTTGGATCTGCGGGCGATGCGCAAACTCGGCGATGGGGATGTCGCCGGCGCCTGGCAAGATCTTCTGACGACCTACCAGCTGTGTCAGTTGCTTAAGCGAGGAACCTCGATTGAAGTGATTATCGGGGCAGCCGGGGAGAGAATCACATTCAGGACGGCAAAAGCCTTCCTGGAACATGCCTCCCTGACCCCTCGTCAACTCGCTCAATGCTTAGAGCAACTCCGGCAACTCCCGGAATCCCCCTCCTTCTTCGCCCACGTCATGTTGTGCGAGATGGCAGGGATTCTCGATTATATTCAACATAAAGCTCCGAAGAATTACGTTGAAGCCATCGGAGGGATACGCGAATTCTTCGCTTCCCCTCCTCCCCCGCTTCCGCGCCGTCTCGAAGATTTACCGATCACTCAAGAGGGATGGATCAACCTCCAGCGTGAGATTATCACACATCATCTGCGATGGAGCGATTATTTTCGTCAGCATCGGGCCAGTCGATATGACCCCCAGGCTCTGGAGGCGTTGGACCCGAGTCCTCAAGCTGTGGAAGAGTTGCGCCGTCAGATCGAGCACGAAATCAACATGGGAAGGAATAAGGATGGGTCCGACGCGGACCAAGTGGTGCGATTGCAACTTCTGGCGAGCCGTTATACGGCGTGGGTGATCGTCTCCGACACGAAAAAGTATCTGCCTCACTGGGATGAAATCTACTGGCACTGCAGGCAGTGCATGGAGCTGCTCCAAGTGGCATTTGCCCTGGAACTGTACCGCTGCGAACAGGGGCGCTATCCTGAGAAACTGTCTCAACTGGCCGATAAATACCTGTCGGAAGTGCCGCCCGACCGCTTCCGGGACCACCCGTTGCTCTACCACGTCAGCCCTGAGTTCGTCCTGGTGTACAGCGTAGGACGCAACGGCCGGGATGATGCGGCCCGGAGCCGACTCGATGACCCCAACAACGACCCCGGCGCAGATGACATTGTCATCCGCCTGCGACCACGACTGAAACACTAAGCTGCGCCTCGGGGGCAGGGAGCAACCCAGTAGCAAACACTCCTACGGGAGCGATTGCTATCTTGTCGTCGCATCCCGAAGTGCGGTATTCTCAGATTTATGAGAAGTCAACCTTTGGGGCGCGGGGTGTTTATTCTGCTCCTGCTTGTTTGGACGTGGAAACTATTGGAGCCGAATCCGGTTCCGGTGGCCCTGGAGCAGGAACTACCCGCGGACTGGCGTTACTGGATATCGAAAGCCGTCCATTTCGGCATCTATCTGCTTTTATGCCTGCTGGGGCTTTGGGGCCTAGGGCAGCGCTGGCGTTGGGCCGTCCCTGCCTTCCTGGTCCTACATGCGGGCCTGACGGAACTGGCCCAGACCTGGGTCCCAAACCGGCATGGTTCCCTGCGTGATGTTCTGATCGACAGCGGTGGGATCGCCGTGGGGGTGCTCGTGAGCAGATGGTGGAGCCGACGTCCACCCCTCAACGCCCCTTAGCTTTCTCCCCTCCTCATTCATTCATTTCTCCATGGGAAAGAAAATAACTTTCTCCACGTGACCCGAGAGATTATACTGGCTTATTATGGAACCTTCCCAAAGCCCAACGCCGGCTTCGTCCTCTCCGAACCCATCAACTCCCGGGGGACTTGGAGGGGAATCCGGCCGTAACCCTCTCCCGGACCGGACCCCTTCTGAAGCCAGAAGCAACTCGGAGCCGGAAATGCCAGAGGCAGCGGAGATCCAGGTGGGGGAGACCTTGCCGCTGCCCCAGCCGCGGGAACAGACGGTCAGCACTGTGAGAAGGGAAACAGCCCTTGCGTGGCAGGAAGGCGAGTCCGCTCGCCCTGATTCTGCTGTCCGGTCATCTCCGGTCCGTCCGTTGCCATCGATTCCCGGATACGAACTGCTCGGCGAGTCAGGCCGGGGTGGCATGGCGATCGTGTACAAGGCCCGACAGACGAATCTGGACCGCCTGGTGGCTTTGAAGGTGCTCCGAGAGGGAACCTATGCGAGCGAACAGGAACTGACACGTTTTCGTCACGAAGCGTTGGCCATCGCTCGTATCCAACACCCCAACGTCATCCAGGTGTATGACATCGGCGAGCATGAAGGGCTGACCTATCTGGCGATGGAGTACGCCGCAGAGGGCACCTTGCAACAATGGCTGGCAGGCCAACGGCTGTCGGTGGTGGGAGCTGTCCGTCTCGTGTACACCTTGGCCCGTGCGGTGGGAGCTGCCCATCATAGGGGAATTACCCACCGTGACCTCAAACCGGGAAACGTGCTCATTGTCAATGGCGTCCCCAAAATCGCGGACTTCGGCCTGGCCAAACAGATGGAATATTCGCTTCACACGGTCAGTGGGGCGATCCTAGGTACGCCGCAGTACATGGCTCCAGAACAAGCTGCGGGGGATAGCCGGCGGGTCGGGCCACCCAGTGACGTCTATGCCTTGGGGGTCATCCTGTTTGAACTCCTCACCGGACGTGTGCCCCTCAAGGGGGATACGTTGCTCGACACTCTGGATCGGGTTCGGTTCATGCCGCCACCGCCGTTGCGGGAGCTTCGCGACGATATCCCCGCGGAACTGGAAAACATCGTGCAACGCTGCTTACGGAAATCCCCGGAAGAGCGCTATCCCAACGCCAACGCCCTGGCCGAGGAGTTGCAGCGTATCGTTCCGCTGCTGCAGAAGACCAGCGAAACCACTGCTACGAGGGCGAACAGCTCCATTCCGTCCGTTGTCTGGTCGCTTCTGGGTACCATCGCAGCCTTGCTTCTGGCCGGGTTGCTGATCCGAGAAAGCGGCCTGCTCCCGTGGCGTCGGCCCCCCGCTGCTCCCACAGTTGCGCCGGCTAGCAGCGATAAGTCCTTGCCCTTGCCCACACCCTAGGCCAACAGTCTTCACGCTCTCCCGCGTTCCACCGTTCGTTCGGGTTTCTTCCCGCTTTCCGGAAATAGGGTGACGATCCTGCTCCACCCGAGGATCCTATCCCCACGTCACCCTATGCTTACGACACCACTCCTACGATCCTCCACCGAAAACCCTACGTCTATGACCTGGTCACCCACACTGGCGGTGGCGTGATCGTGTCGGCAGGACGCGGCCCGGAATGGGCTCGTCCACTGCCAGCCAACCGACTGATGCAGCGGACGGTCATGTCGTGATCGCACAGAATCTGGCAACTCAGGCGCACACCCTGCAATCCCCGCTCCGCTAGGACCTTCTTCTCCGCTTCGGTCATCTGCTCCGGTTCTCCTGCGACGAATTCCACCCGGCAGGTGGTGCACCGGGCGTTACCTCCGCAGGCGTGGAGCTGATCGATGCCGGCTTCATCCACCAATGCCAGCACCAGCCGTTTGCCTGCCGGGACATCAAACGTGCCAACTCCTTCCACCGTCAGACGAGGCATGGATCGTCCTCCTGGGTTCGACCGTTACGTCGAGGGGCTTCCGCTCCTTGAGGGACAACCCCAGTGTCGCCCGCTGGAACTTCGCCGGAGACTTTGCCCGGGTGGTTCTCGCAGAGAGAAGTTACGATCATTGTAGTTGCGATCCTCATGCGGGAGAGACGGGAACGGGTTGGGGTATTACCCGGAGCAATAGGGCAAGGTAGCCATTGCCGCAGAGCGTGGCGGTTCTTGAAGGTGCAATGGTAGTCCGGGACGGGGGATGCTACACTGAAGGGTACCACCTGAAAGCCGGAGGGAGTTTGGGCGATCCATTCGGAGGGGACATCATGGCCGCACTCATGCCCATGGATGACCGGGACGGGGTGATCTGGTTCAATGGCCGACTGGTGCCGTGGCGGGAGGCGAAGGTGCACGTGATGGTGCACAGTCTCCATTACGGCAATGCGGTGTTCGAGGGGGCACGGATTTACAACGGCAAGGTGTTCAAGTTGACGGAGCATTCGCAGCGGCTGCATCGTTCGGCACGGATGCTGGCTTACGAGGTGCCCTATTCTGTGGAGGAACTGGATGCAGCGGTGCGGCAGGTGGTGGCGGAGAACCGGCTGGAGTCCGGGTATGTCCGGCCGCTGGCCTGGCGGGGAGCGGAGACGATCGGGGTGTCGGCAGTAGGGACGAAGGTCCACACGATGATCGCGGCCTTTCCCTGGGGAGCCTATTATGAGCAGCCGGCCATCCGCTTGACTGTGGCCCGGTGGAAGCGACCCAGCCCGGAGTGTGCCCCGGCCGGTAGTAAGGCCGCCGGCTTGTATATCATCTGCACCCTGGCCAAGGACGAAGCGCTGGCCGCCGGCTTCCAGGACGCCCTGATGCTCGATTACAAAGGCCGACTCTCCGAAGCCACCGGGGCCAATCTCTTCCTGGTCATCGACGGTCAACTGCACACCCCCACCCCCGAAACCATCCTCAACGGCATCACGCGGCAGACGGTGATGGACCTGGCCCGACGGCGTGGTTTGACCGTGGTGGAACGGGAAATGTGGCCAGAAGACCTGGACCGGGCGCAAGAGATCTTCCTGACCGGCACGGCGGTGGAGGTGCAGCCGGTGGCCGCCGTCGATCATCGTTGCTACGAAGTGGGACCGATCACCCGTCTGTTGCGAGACGACTATGCCGCGTTGGTCCGAGCTTGATCTGCCGCGTTGATCCAGGCTTGATCTACCGCACTATCTCACGGCTCGATAGGTCTTTCGCCTTGAGAAAACACCGGAGAACGTCGGCGGCAAAAAACGTCAAACCGGCCGATGTCACCGTTCCCAGAGCCGGCTGGGACCACCGCCCCCGGAGCCTGACCAGCAGTCCCTGTCGGCAACGGAGAAGACCGGCCCCTTGAGGAACAAGCTGTCGCGTGGGTCTGGGAATCAGCCGGTGCGGAATGACGCCTATCTCCAGATCATACCGACAAACCGGATGCCGGAAAGGAGTCATTATGCTTCCTGCGGTCACCGTGTCGCTGCTACCGGAATTGCGGCAGGGGCCATTCGTCTTTTGTGGGGATGGGAGTGACCTGGCCGAAATCTGTGCGCAGGCGGCAGAACTGGGATTTGCTGCCATCGAACTGTTCCCTCCGGACACCGAAGCCATCGATGCTCCGCAAGTGCAAGAGTTGCTGGAGGAGCACGGCCTGGTCCTGGCCGCTGTGGGTAGTGGCAGCGGGTGGTTCCGGCATCGTCTGAGTTTGACCAGCGGCGACGAACAGGTGCGCCAACAAGCAATCGCCTACATACGGCGGCTGATGGCATGGGCCGCTCCGCTGGAAGCACCGGTAATCATCGGAGCCATGCAGGGCAAGGCCGAAGGAACGGTCCATCCGGCCACGGCCCGACGTTATCTCGGTTACGCCTTGTTCCAGCTCGACGAAGCTGCCGAAGAACTGGGCGTCACCGTCCTCTACGAACCGCTCAACCGTTATGAATCGAATTTGATCCACACCCTGGCGGATGCTGCCGCCTTCCTTCGCGGGGCTGGGTTGCGCCACGTTCGCCTGTTGGCCGACTTGTTCCACATGAACATTGAAGAAAGCGATCTGGCAGGTGCTTTGCGCCAGGCAGGGCCGCTGGTGGCTCATGTACATTTCAGCGATTCCAACCGCCGGGCCGCGGGCTGGGGTCACACGGACTTTGCCCCTATCATCCAGGCATTGCGGGAGATTGGCTACCGTGGCTATCTGTCGGCCGAGGTGCTCCCCGTACCGGATTCCGAGTCGGCGGCCCGCCAGGCCATCACGGCCTTTCATCAACTCGTCGGTCCGCCATTGAGACAATAACGCTGGCTCCACCCGACATTATCGCTGGCTACACCTGCATCGATCCCTTTCTGCAACGGTCATCCAGGGACCGCTTGGCAAAGGAACGAAAAGAAACTATCCGAAGCCAGCGGGGAAAGCTCTTCTTGCTTGATAATGACTTTCCCTGGAGTGTTCCAGCAATTCCACTCCCTGGGCTGTTCCACAAAAGTGGATCATCGATCAGTCCTGCCGATCTGGACCAATCACCCCATCCCTTGACCCAAGGCGTTGAGGTAAATGGAGGCGATCCGGAAGATGGCCAGGATGATCAGCAAGGCAATCAAGGCGTAGATGGCCCAAGCCGTCAGCGTGGCTGCCGCACGGAGCTGACGGGCGGCCTCCTCCGCATAGTTGTGGGAAAGACGCTTCATCACTTCGGGCAGATTGCCGGTCTGTTCCCCCAACTGGACGTATTCGTAGAACTCGTTGGGAAAAGGCCCACCGCAAGCTTGAAAGGCTTCGGCCAATGTACCGCCCTTTTTCACTACCGACACAGCCCGGGAAATCCCCCGCGTGAAGGCGGCATTGCTTGTGGCCTCCAGGGCCTGACGCACGACCTTCGGCACACTCAGACCAGCTTGATATCCCATCTGTATGGCCACGGCACACCTCTGGAGTGCCAGAAGCAGAAAGGCCGAACCCCATCGCGGCACCTGAAGCAGAAAGGCTTCCAGCTGACTTTGCCACTGCACGCGGTCCCCCGCCCACTTCAACAGTGCCAACAGAAGCAAGGGAACACCCAAGGCGATTGCAGCAAAGATCACGGCACCGGCTACCCCCGACAGACCCAACCCCAAGGGGTCGGTGGTAATGGCCTGCCCCTGACCGCCCAAATAACCCAAGACCAGAATCAGCAGCGTGATGACACCTACCGCCGCCAGATACATCAACACCGGATAGGTCATAGCGGAGCGGAACTGCCGTTGGATGGATAGGACTTGCTCATAGTATTCTTCCAGAACCCGGAAGGTTTCTTCTAAGTTTCCTGTCTTTTCCCCGACGCGGATCAGTTCCATAAACAGGGGAGAAAACCGGTCCCGAAACTCCCCCAGGGCGTCGGCAAGGCTGTGCCCCTGTTCCAGGTGTTGGGCGATCCGAGCTGCCACGGGGCGCAGGATTGTCGGTCCCGAGTGGCTCTGCTGACGGAACAGCTTCACGGGGTCCAGACCTGCCGCCAGGCCATACCGCAAAACCCGACACCACTGGACCAGAGCCCAGACTGGGCATCGGGAATTGGAAAAGATCATACGCCCGTCTCCCCTCCCCCAGGATCGTGTGGGTACACCCCGGCTGAGCGCCACCTTCGCCCCTGGCTACGATCATATCCTAGAAACGGCTTCCGGGGGAGGTTCCTTTCGGGATGGGTGTGTCCGAACGGTGTGGACCAAGGGGCACGCTTCAAGGGACCAATGAAGCAACACTGGACAGAATGAAGCAACCCCGGACATTCGCCTCATTTGGGGGACACAAACGTTCGCTCCCCAGGAAGATCCGGGCACCTGTCCACCGCAGAGGGCCAACCAACCCGTTATCCGTTCCTGGAGAATCACCATTTTCCTCCTCGCTGCTAGGTTTTCCTGGATGCGTGTCTGGAAAATGCCTGGGATTGCTTGCCATACAACAACGTTCGGAAAATACCGGGAATTGCCGGCAGGACAATGTTTTTCCCAAGGCTGCTAAAATGACCAGTCAGCAGCAGAGCTGAGACACACGGCATTCTGGCAGAGGTGAGCGCGGTGGAGCCGTCTGAGTTGTTCCTCCAGGGCGTTGAGCATTTTCACAGAGGTGACTATTTCGAGGCCCACGAGGTATGGGAGGAATTGTGGCGGGAAGCGACGGTGGAAACGCGGGCTTATTACAAAGGACTCATCCAACTCGCCGTGGCGCTCCTCCATGCCGAGCGCGGGAATCGACAGGGTGCCGAGCGACTCTTCCACTCGGCGTCACGCCTGTTGGAGCCGTACCGCCCTGCCTATGCGGGTTACGATCTGGACACCCTGCTGCGGGAATCGCAGCAGTGGTTGCAAAACCTACTTCAGCCAGACAATCGCTCGGCCATCCCAGCAGTGGTACGCCGACCTCGGTTCTCCCCTGCCACGGAAACGCAGAAGCAATAGGCTAACCTTTGCTCCCCGATGGGTATCCACCTCCAAGGGGGAACTCAGGTTGTTTGTGCGTGACGGCATGAGCCACGTGCCTGTGCAGGAAACCATGGTCCCGATACGCCACATTCGAAAGGAGAACCCTGATGGCTCGGAGCGTTACTTTCAAAGGGAATCCTGTGACGTTGGAAGGCCCGGAGCTCAAGGCGGGCGACAAAGCACCGGATTTTGCCTGCCTGAAGGGGTTGGACAAGGTAACCCTGGCGGACACTCCGGCCAAGCCGCGACTCTTCAGCGTCGTCCCCTCGCTCGACACCGCTGTGTGCAGTGCCCAGACGAAAACATTCGAGGAAGCGATCCGGCAACTGGGAGACACCGTAGCCTGTTATACCGTCAGCCTCGATTTGCCTTTCGCCCAGGGTCGGTTCTGCACCGCCGAAAAGATTACCACCATGCAGACGCTGTCCGACACCCACAATCATTCCTTCGGCAAGAACTGGGGGGTGCTTATCAGCAGTGGCCTGCCGCTGCCGCTATTGGCGCGGGCGGTCTTCGTCGTAGATCGCCATGGTACGATCACCTATGCCGAGTATGTCTCGGAGATCACCCATCACCCCAACTATGATGCCGCCTTGGAAGCGTTGAAGAAGGCAGCGGCCTGAGAGGATCCCGCCTGCCGACTGCTCGTTTCAGGGTTTGCCCCCAAACCTGGATCTTCCCAAGGCGATTACGTCGGGAGGAGATGACACTCTCCTGCAAGGTCTGCAACGGTGGGGATCGTTTCGAGTCCGCACCCGTTGACGAACAGGGGCTGCCCCATCGTCTGAAAGATGGCGAAAGAGCGCCGAATGCAAGAAGTGTATCGTTTGTAACGGCTAGAGCCAACTATCAGGATTATGCAGAAGTCAAAAAAACTTTCATCCTCTCCCCGTGCGGATTAGTCTAAAGAAATGAGGTGTAATCAAGAGCTGTCTCAATCGCGAAGGATGACGACCATGAGCCGATCAGTGGTGCATCTTTTCGTCCTGAGCGTGGCCGGAATGGTCTGGAATGCGAACCTAGCGCAAGCCGGTTGGGATAATCTGGTTCAGTTGTGCTGTTTCGGCTGTGATCGACCTCGGGTCAGCTTTGCTCCCCCCTGTCCGCCTCCGCCATGTCCCCAGCCGGAGGTTCGCGTCAGTTATGTCCAGCGCACCTACTATCAGCCGGTGACGGAATATGTACGGAGCACCTACTACGAGCCGGTCACTCGAAATGTGACTACTTACTACTACGAGCCGGTCACGGAGTATCGTTACACCACCTATTACGATCCCTGTACCGGCTGTCCGGTCCGCGTCTGCCAGCCCACCACCTCCTATCGGCTGCGAAGCCAGTGCAACACGGTCACCAGTTATGTGGAACGGACGGCGTTGGTACCAGTCACCAGTTACCGACCGGTGACGGTGCAGCAACCGGTGGTGAGCTATTACTATCCTCCCACCAGCGTTTCATATGGGGCACCGCTGATACCAGCTCCTCCCGCAATGATCCCACCAGCTGCTCCGAGCGTCCAGGAACTGCGAGATCAGGTGCCCAGTGTGATGCCCCCCGGCAGCGGTGGCGCAGACAAAATCCCGCCACCCAACGTACCCACCCAACCCGGTATTTCTTACCCACGCCCCAGCACTCCGGGACAAGTCCGACCCGAGCGCACCGCCAGTCTGCCGCGAACCCCCACGGTGACCGTACGCGGCGAAGTTGTTCTCAAGGATCAGATCACTCCCCGGAGTGGTGCCCGACTGGTCTTCGTCAACGCCGACAACCTCCAGCAACGCCATTACGTCACTGCCAACACCTACGGTGAATTCGACACCCTCCTCCCAGCCGGGCGGTGGTACCTCTACCTGGGCGGCGATGACGGACGTGCTGTTTACCATAAGCAGATCACCCTGACGGGAGATCGCGAACTTGTGGAATACAAAGTCGTCAGCCGCTGAGTGCTGTTCTCCTTCACCTCTACCTCTGGCAGTTGCATCACAAGGGCCGGCATCGGAATGATCGGACTCCCTCATGCGTGGGGAGGGAGGCACCGCCGCACCGCCGGCACCGGGCCGCACATTGGTACTTACCGGCCAAAGCAAGACACAGGGAGAAATATCCGCTGCCGGTGCTCCCGATCTCACCTGAGGTCAGGGTTCGCGCCTGGTCAGGATTCGCCCCTGGTCAGGATGCACGCTTTGCCATCACAACGGCTTGGGCGAAGGGACGAGCGGTCGGCCGATGCCTCCCCGGGGTATGACGGCAAGCATGCGGCAGTGCGGACACCGTTGCGCCAAGGTCGAGAGGAGTTGTTGAGCGACTGCAGACAGGCCCGCAGGGGCCACCGGCAGATTCTGCAAAAAGTCATGAAGCACTTGTAACCAATCCCGGAGTCGTTCGGGCAGATAGGCGGGTAATGGCCGGAAGGTGTACAATACCTGACCGTCGAAGACCAGCCCGTAGCCATTCGCCATCAACCGGATATCGGCTTCGGGATTGAGACTCCGGTAGCCTGCCAGACTCACACCCCCTGCTGTGATGAGGATGGGGCCCAAGGTTGACTCATGAACAGGATCCCACCGGTCGATCCAAAGCAGATCGGGATGATTTGTCAGCAGTCGGTCTGTCCAATCGGGCCAAAGTTGGGCGCACTCGAAAACGTTCGCAATTCCGGAAGATCCAGCCGGGATCATATCCCTCTGATGCAAGCCATAGAGTTGTTGCCACCGTTGCGAGACCGGCGGTGTGAGCAGCCGCCCCAAAGCGGGCATCGCCAGGCTCAGGGTGTGCAAGTCTTCCGGTGTCCAGCCGCAGGAGAAAGCCTGCTGACCCAGCAGAAGCTGAAGCCGTAGCAGGCGTCCCAATTCCACAGGCTGGGACAAATAAGCCTCGGCGACCGCCTCCGCATAAAACCAGGGAACCTTGCCCTCAAAGGCCGGGGAAAGCATAGCCAACAGCCGTGGAGTCCGATCGACACCGGGCGGCAAAGTATCAGACCAGTACAGCCACTCCGCAACTCCCCGCAACCGCCACCAGTCCCTGCTGCTCGGATCATGGAGTTGCCGGAGGTAATCGAGGATCGAGTGAAGCACCCCCTGCCGCTTCGCAGGGTCACCGCGCCCGATACTGGTTTGACAGAGTCGGATGAGCCACTGAAGGTGATCCGGCTGCTGCCATTGGAGTTCCGGAACCAGATATTGCCAGGCCGTATCAATCAACAGGTCCTGCGGCGGCGTTGGGGAACGAAAGAGGTAGCGAACCAGGGCATAGGTAAGGATGGAGACCAGTGGCAGAACCGGCATTGCCGCAAAGGGAGGCAACACACTCAGCAGTAAACCAGCAGCACCCAGCACGCTGAGGCATGCGATCAGGCGGGCAGCAGGGCGGAAGCGAAGCACGGCCTGCCGCTGCGGTGTCTGCATCGTCAAAACTTCCCACCAGGGTCCCGGGCTGTAATCTACCGACCAGCCGCTGGTGGACAACCGCCGGGGAGTAAGAGTCAACGTGGGCCATGGCGGCGGAGTGGAAGCCGGTAACGGGACCAGACAGGTTGGGCATAGGCCGCTGCCCTGTTGGGCTGCCTGCTCGAGCAGAGGGCGCAACTCCTCACCATGAACCACGGTGCGCCGGAGCCAACGGCGTAAGGCAACCTCGCCTCCCCAAATCCACGCCTGATCCAGCCATTGAGGATCACGGCTTTGCCGCCAACGCTGCCAGTGTTCGCGGAGCAGCTGACGAGGAGGAAAAGCACGCCGTCGCGTAACATCCAAAATCAAACCGTGGTCGTTCCAGAGATGGTGGACAAAATCCGTGGTAGGGAGGCGGATTTGGCATCGCGGACAGCGCCAGCGTCTTCGGCGTTCCCAGCGTGCCACCCAACGGTCCAGTATCTCGCAGCGGGGCACCTTTTCCCGCAACCAGCGCAGGCACTCCCAGACCTGACGACGGGGCAAACCTCGGGTCAAGGCCCGAACCAAAGGGCGAACAATATGCAAGCGACCCGGCACCAGACGAAGCCAGCGAACCACGATCTGCCGGCGGACGTCCCAGTCGATCTGTTCATCCGCAAGCCAGTGGACCGCTGTTTTCAACAACTGGAACTTGACCCGCGTGGGGCGTGACTCCCATTGCGCTAGCAATTCCAGCACTTCCTGATACGGATGCGCGGGCGCCATAGGTTGGCCACCTCAAGTTCCAATCGCCGGTTCCTCTCAAGCTCCACGAGGTGGTGGCCCCGCCAGACGTTGATAGTCCGGGGGTTGTAAGGTGCAGCCCTGTTCCCCGCCCTGCCAACCGAGAATGTGTGCGGGTTGGCCGCGTTGGAGACTGCGATGCCGCCAGGCGGCCATCCACCGACCCTCGACAGGCACCGCTTGCATCTGATGGGGATCCCAACCCAAAGCCACCCCATGCTGCAGACTCTGTTCTGCTAAAGCTACCAGCACCGCCGCAGCAGCCCCCAAATCCGGCGAGCACCAGGTGTTCTGACGCCGCTGACGGACACAAGCCAAAAAATGCCGCCACAACGCCTCCGTTTCGTTCGGCGGGGGTACAGTGCTGATCTGCTCGTGGGGAGTCAGAGGGCCTTCCAGGCGAGGAGGGTAGCTCGTTCCCCGGCAGGGATCATCCCGGAAAATCTGCATCGAACCACGGAGGAATTTCAGAGTTCCCAGGCGGCACCGGATCACTTCTTCGAGGGGGTAGTTGCTTAGGGTGGTGGCCGTAGCCAGAAGCTGGCACCCTTCCTCGAAGTCAGCCACCAGCGTCACGACATCCGGCACCGTCCGACCGTCATATTCCAGATAGATGCCACCAGAAGCCTGCACGCGTGCGGGAAAGCGCACCCCCATGGCCAGGAGCATTCGGGTCAGCGGGGCGTAGAGCAACTCACTGAGCGGCCCGGCGCTCAATTCATGTCGGCAACGCCATTGGGCGAACGTTGCCCGGTCAAATGGCATCTGCCGAGGGGAAGGGCCGATCGGTTGGCCGGCCACCTCGAAGCGATGCCCGAGGAACATATTCCAGTCGATGGTGCGGGTGTTCATCGCCTCGACCAGACGGTAGAACCTCCACTGACCGCGGATGTCGTTGCGGAAGGCTCCGGTTTGACCCTGCACTACGTGTCCCAACTGCCCGCTCCGGAGATAGTCCCACGCTTGCCCCCAGGTGGGATCCGCCAGGTTTTGCACACCGACCACCACCACGCGTGCGGACTGTCGCCAGGCGGTCCAGACAGCTGCCGCTTCTGTTGCGGTGCGGGTCATCGGACGTTCGACAAACACGTCCTTGCCGGCCGCCAAAGCATCCAATGTCATGCGAGCATGCCAATGATCCGGGGTGGCAATGCAAACAAGGTCCACTTCCCGCAAATCCAGGACACGACGGTAGTCCTTGGTAACATGCTGATGATCCGCAGGGTTCAAACCGCATTTGCGGGCCGCCGGATACAAACCCTGGGCATAACGCCGTTGGTTCAACTTGCCTCCGAAGGTGGTGGTATATTCTTCTTCGTGCCCGTCCCAGACATCGCAAACCGCAACCGGAGCGACCGCCTCCCCCGCCTGACGCAAACGCAGGACCATATCCATATGAGCCTGGGCCCGCCCGCCGCATCCGATAAAAGCCACCCCCACCTGCTCATTGGCGCCAAGGACCCGATTATAACCGGCTGCCGACAGCGATAACGCCGCCGCCGATCCCAAAAACACCCGTCGATCCACTGCAGTAGCCATTTCTCCCGATCCCTTCTCGCACCGTTCAGGTTCCGCTTGCCGACTCATCCTACTGCCACTCCCCCTCCTACAGATCAGCCCGCTGTACGGACCGAGTGACCCTCCGCAGCGTGGGACTGGTCCCTGCGGCATCCTGTTTTCCGGCTCCCCAGGATAACTTCCACCGAATCTATCCTCCATCTTACGCCGGAGCAGGACGTTGCAACACCCGATGTCTCGGTTTGCTCCCTCTCGGTGGGATTTTCTTCAGTTTGCTGCCTCTCGGTGGGATTTTCTCTAGCATAGAACCGGGGAAAGCCGGCGGCGGCCACCGTCGGCCTCAACGGAACTCGACCGGCCTGGACCCTGAATGACGAGTTGACACGACCGATGCAAGCGAAACTGGCGCTGGAAGACGGGACCGTTTATTGCGGGGAAGCCTTCGGCGCTCCCGGCGAAGCGGGGGGCGAAGTGGTCTTCAACACCTCGATGATGGGATATCAGGAGATTCTGACCGATCCTTCGTATGCGGGTCAGATCGTCACCATGACCTACCCGCACATCGGCAATTATGGGGTCAACGCGGAAGATCGCGAATCCTCGCGCGTGCAGGTGGCGGGCTTTGTCGTGAGAGAACTGACGACCGTGCCCAGCAACTACCGTAGTCAAAGCGATCTGGACACCTATCTCAAAACGGCCGGCGTGGTCGGAATTGCCAAAATCGATACACGGGCTTTGGTCCGGAGGTTGCGGCTCCGGGGAGCGATGAACGGGGTGATTTCCACTCAAGACCTCGAGGATCACTCCCTTATCACCAAAGCCCGGGCCCTGCCACCGATGGTCGGTCAGGACCTGGTGCGGACCGTTACCCCCCGGGAACCGTACACGTGGCAAGAGCGACCCGGCTTGCTCGCTCGCCACCTTCTGCCCGCTCGCCCCCCGGAAAAACATGTCGTCGCCATCGACTATGGCATCAAATGGAACATCCTCCGACTGCTCACCCAGATCGGCTGTCGGGTCACGGTCGTGCCGGCCACCTTCTCCGCCGAGGACATCCTCCGCTTGCGACCTGATGGCATCTTCCTGTCCAACGGCCCAGGCGATCCCGCGGCGGTCACTTACGCCATCGAGACCATCCGTCAACTGCTGGGCAAGCGTCCTATGTTCGGTATCTGCTTGGGACACCAGTTGCTCTGTCTGGCCTTGGGTGCCAAAACTTACAAATTGAAATTCGGCCATCGGGGGGCCAACCATCCCGTCCGGAATCAACAGACGGGCCATGTGGAAATCACCACACAAAATCACGGCTTTGCCGTCGATCCGCGGACCCTACCCCCCGACGTGGAAATCACCCACATCAACCTGAATGACCATACCTTGGAAGGTATCCGGCACAAACGACTGCCGCTGATGTGTGTGCAATATCATCCCGAAGCCTCCGCGGGTCCGCACGACTCCCGCTATCTCTTCGAGGAGTTCCGCCGCCTGATGGATTGACCATCCGCTTCCACCCTCGGGGCCATTGCCCCTGCTCCTGGCTTCCGCGATCATTATCGAGGTCCCCCTTGCTCTCGTGAACGGAAGGGTCCCGTCATCTTGCTGGTTGGTGCTGCCCAACGCTTTCCACAGCAGGTAGGATTACGACTCGTCCCGAACCCTGTTCCTATGGGAACGATCCGGATGGTCACCCGCAGAGGTCCTACCTTTTGAGAAAACAGCAGCCGGAACAGGAGCCCGTTGAGAAAACATCAGGCGGAACAGGAGCCCGACGCCGATCTCGTTTTCTTCTCACTCGATAGCCAGCATCCCGATAATTTACGGTCTCCCTGGTGCGGGGGATGCAACTGCTGAGGATGCCCTGCGGGGGCGGATGGTGTAGATGCACTCTGAGTTGTTGGAGGACTGTGGATCAGGCGGAAGTTTGACCAAGGGCGGCAGCTATTTGGGCTTCCAACTCGGGAGAAACTTTGGCTTTCCCCTTGCATTTGGGGTATTGGGAGCAGCCGAGGTAGTAGCCGGGGCCGAAGCGGGATTTCATCAGTTTCATGGCAGCGCCACACTCTGGGCACGTCTCGGAGATAGGGACATTGGGGACGGCGGTAGCAGCGGAGGATTTTTTCTCGCGGGGAGGTGGAAGGAGGTCTTTGAGTTTTTCGCGGAGTTCTGCCGTGAGGGATTTCGCATTCCGGCATTTCGGGTAAGCGCTACAGGCGAGGAAGGGGCCGCGCCAGGCGGTTTTGATCACCATGGGGCTACCACACTTATCACAGGCGATGCCCGTATCGGGAGGTTGGACCGGCTGCCCCTGTTCGTCGGCATCGGCACGGAATCGGCACTTGGTATCCGGGCATTGTACATACCGCTTGCCGGTTTTGCTGGCTTTGAGCAACAGGCGATGCTGACCGCAGCGGGGGCAGGTGGCCGGTGAGGGCAAGGTCGTGATCACGGGTTGGCCGTCCGACCCGAGGTTCATGGTGGTGGGACATTGGGGTGCGGCGGAACAGGTGAAGAAGACGCCGAAGCGTCCCGACTTGCGCACCATGGGTTGACCACATGCAGGACAGGGAATGTCGGTGGTGGTCGGTCCTTCCTGTTCCTGGCCATCGCTGCCGCGTTTGTACTGGCACGGATTCTCCTTATCTTTCCAGCCGCTGCAGCCGAGGAAGTAGCTGCCGGTCTTGGGCGAATACCGTTTTTCCAGGGGCCGGCCGCACTTGGGGCAGGGTTCATCGGTCCGCGTCCGGGCCGGCTCCATTTCCACGTCCGCCTTCTTCAACTCCTCAGAGAAGGGACCCCAGAACTCGTCCAGGACCTGCTGATACTGACACTTCCCCGTCTCGATCTCATCCAGCTCTTCTTCAAAGTGGCTGGTGAATTTGACATCCATGATGCGGGGGAAATGATGGACCAGCTTGTCCGTCACCAGTTTGCCGATCTCGGTGGCATAGAAACGGCCCCGCTGCTGGGTGACGTAACCTCGTTTCTGAATGGTCGAGATGATGGTGGCGTAGGTGCTGGGTCGGCCAATCCCTTCCTTTTCCAGGGCCTTGACGAGCGAAGCTTCCGTGTATCGAGGCGGAGGCTGAGTGAAGTGTTGGGTAGCGAACAGCTCCAGGCGTTGTAGTGACTGTCCCTCCTGGAGGTGAGGCAGCTCCGCGTCTTCTTGTTTCCCCACAGGCGGTAGAACCCGGCGGTAACCGTCGAAGCGCAGGACCCGTCCGGAGGCTCGGAACAGGCCAGCATCCGCAGCGATATCCACGCTGGTGATCGCCAGCACCGCCGGCTTGCACTGACTGGCCACGAACCGGCGCCAGATCAATTCGTACAGCTTGAGCAAGTCCCCGCTCAGACCCAGTTGCTGGGCTTTCTGGGGGGTGAGAGTCACGTCGATCGGTCGGATCGCCTCATGGGCCTCTTGCGCCGCCTTGGCTGAAGCAAAGAGATTGGGAGTCTCCGGGAGATAGTTCGGTCCCAACCGAGGCTCCTGGGCAATGAATTGCCGGACCGCTTGCAAGGCATCCTGGGACACGCGGGTGCTATCCGTACGCATGTAGGTAATCAGGGCGGTGGGACCCAACCCGTGCAGGTCCACCCCCTCGTAGAGGCGCTGGGCCGTCTGCATGGTACGGCTGGTGGAAAACCCCAAGCGGATATTCGCCTGTTGTTGCAGAGTACTGGTGATGAACGGAGGCGGCGGACGATCGAGCCGCTCCTTCTGTTCGACTTTGACAACCGTGAAAGACGCCTGACGCAGAACGGATAAGAGTTGATCGGCGGCGGCCTCGTTGGACAAGCGGGCCTCGCGATGATCCCAACGGATCAATTCGGCAAAGAAAGCGCCCTCCGGTGGAACCGGTAAGCCGCTGCGCTTAGGACTACCGCCAGCGCTACCATTGTCCGCTTTCTCCTCGGCTTCCGTATCCACAACCGCTCCCTCGTCACTTTCGGAGGGGATGTCGGCATCATCCTTTTTCCGGGCATAGACTTTGCTGCGACTGGGGTCGGCAGACCAGGCGATGGTGATGCCCTGCGGGGCGAGTAAGGCGGTAATTTTCCAGTACTCTTCGCTACGGAAGGCCTCGATTTCCCGCTCCCGCTCGACGATCAACCGCACAGCGACCGACTGAACCCGACCGGCACTCAGGCGTGAAGCCACTTTTTTGCCCAGCAGATTGGAGAGGGGGAAGCCGACGACACGATCCAGCGCTCGTCGGGCCTCCTGGGCGGCCACAAGGTTGGAATCGATTTTTTCGGGATGGGCCAGGGCCTGTTGGACAGCGGTTTTGCTGATCTCGTTGAAGCGAATGCGGAAGGTACGCTCGGGAGGCAGTTGCAACTCATCCGCGATGTGCCAGGCGATGGATTCCCCCTCGCGGTCCGGGTCGCTCGCCAGGAAGATGCGCTGAGCTCCCGCGGCAGCCTGACGGATTTCTTCCAGAATCTGCTGCGCCGATTTGCGACGACCCCGCCGGTCTTCATCATCCCCTTTGGCATCGACAACGTAACGCAATTTCCAGCCGTCGGCGATGCGGATGCCGGCTACCTCTTCCCCCTTGCGTTTGCGGGTGTCCAGATCCCGTACATGGCCGTAACTGGCCACGACTCGGTAGCCCGGGCCAAGGTATTTGGCCAAGGTTCGAGCCTTCGCCGGCGATTCCACGATGACCAGATCATACCCGCTGGTCTTGCTTTCGCTGCTGTGGGACTGCCCGGAAGCCTCCCCCTTCCCGCGACGCTGTCGGCGAGTCGTAACAGCAGTGGAATCCCCCGGGGATGGAGAACCCTCAGCATGCTCCTCGACGGTACGCTTCGTGCGTGCTTTGGCCACGGCGTTGTCTCTCCTCGAAGACGAACCTTCTCGATGCTTCCTCAAAACCAGGGTTTCAACACCTTATGAGTTCTGAGCCGTTGGAAACGGTGTGGGCTTTCCTCACCTCACCAGTCCACGCGTATGAGTGAGCCCCAGTCGAAGTCACCTTGTCCCCCACCTGGTCATCTTGTCCCCCACCTGGGTGGTGTCCGAGGCCGCGGATCCGGGAACAGGGCTGTCCGCGAATAAAGGACTCGAGCGACTTTGCGGTTGTTGACATCCGTAAAATCCGTACAATCGAACCGGCAGGACATTCGATGTCCCTTTTCCCTAATAGGACGATATAGCATCTGTCAACCCCCTCGAATCAGAGCGGGAAGGGGAAAGGAGAAGCAGCCATACAGAAGCTGAGGAATGACAATGGCTTACAATCCATTCAATTTTTTCCGGCGGAATCAGAAGACGATCTTTGCCATTTTGACTGTGTTCATCATGATCATGTTCACCCTCTCCAGCGGTCTGGGCGGGGGAGCCGACTTTTTCGACTGGTTGCCGCAGTGGCTGGGTCGCCAAGCCGGCAAAAAAGGGGAGCATGTGTGTACCATCGACGGCCGCAAGATCTACGACGGCCAGTTACGGGAACTGAATCGACAACGGGTAATGGCCAACCGCTTCATGAGCCTGGCCGCCCAACAAACCATGCTCACGCTCAATGGGGTGGTCAGTGAACTCAGCGGCAAGCTCTCTCCGGAAGCCCGCAACATCCTCCAGCAGGTTTCCCAGCAGGAAGGATTTCTCCGCTTCTTTGCTAGCAATCCAGAGTTGGCGGTTCAGGTCCCGCAATTGTTGGAGCAGATGAAGGCGACCACCGCCCGCATTCTAACCCTGCCGGACGCCCGTGCCGAAGACAAGGAAGCCGCCCGGGCTAAGATCGCTGCGCTCACCCTGATGCTCAGCGGCAGTGGTGATCACTATTTTACCAATATCCCCAATCGTAGCAGCCGGGATTTGATTGAATTCCTCCTGTGGCAAAAGAAGGCAGATCAACTGGGCATCCGCTTGACGCGGGCGGATGTGGCCCGTCTCATCCAGGACGAGTTTTACGGTTACTTCCGTTCGGATGTGCAAGTGCGCAAGTTACTTCAGCAGCAAATGGAAGGCTTCCAGATGGAACGCTGTCTGGATGCCATCGGGGAGGAGTTTCGCGTGCGTCTGGCCCAATTGGCGTTGCTAGGATCGCAGAGTCCCCAGATTTCGCACGATCAACTGGCCACCGGTTTCCCGGCCTTCCCCACGGCCTACGAACTGTTCACGCATTATCGGGATCAGTGCAGTGCCACCACCCTGGCAGCGATTCCTGTTCCGGTGATCAACTTCCTCGATCAGGTGACGCAGTCGCCCTCGGAAGATGAGCTCCGAAGACTCTTCGAGCAGTACAAGAACAACGATTACAATCCGACCCGGGAAACCCCGGGATTCAAGGAACCTCGGCGCATCCGTCTGGCTTACTTTGGGGTCAACGGGGAAGAACCGTATTATCGTCAGGCCGCGGAACAGTTGCTCCGTCAGGCGGAAATGCACGCGAAAGTCGGCTCGGCCCTGACGATCCCTCTGCCGGGAGCGTCGCCGCTGTGGGTCGCTGGGGCCCTCGGACCGAGTCAGGGGGGGGAATTGTTGCTGCAACAAGCGTATGCTCGTTACGAACGGGAGCATCGAGATACCACTCTCTTTCGCTACCAATCTCCGGGTTTGAGTGTGGAGCGGTTGTCGGAGGCCATCCTGGCACGTCCGGCCACAGTCACGGCAGCTGTGGCGGCGGTTATGGGACAAACCGCGGGCTGGGGACACCCTGGTGTCTCCGTTACTCTGAGCGTAGGTCCGCCTGTGGGTTACGAACTACGGCACCGCGTCCAGGCAGGCACACCGGTGGTGCTCAGCCTGCTCCCCACGCCGGCCTTGCTCCCCCAGCTTGTCGCAGCTGATCTGACCTTCCAACAGGCTATTCCCCGTCCCTTGCCCTTGAAGGCCCTCCGCGAGCAGTTGTCCCAGCAGTTGATCCGCGAGACAGCCCGTCGCCTCGCCTTCGGTGATTCCCCCACGGCGGTCCCGGGAGCCCCGAATGTGCTGGTGGGCGATGTCCAGAAATTCATCGACGAAGTCCGCAAGCTTTCCAACGACGGACGCCTGCGACCGGCCCAGAAGGACAAGATCGCTGAGGTGGAGAAGTACATCCAGGAGTTTGTAACCCGGCGGGGTCTGACCCTCCGCGGGAATCGGCAACCCCGGCACGAGTGGAATCTCGAAGAGGACCCCGAACTGGCCCCCCTGGTCCTGGCGCAACGCGAGTCCGTGCGTCAAGCCGCACGCAGCCATGGCGGCACCACCTACATCCCCTTCGGCCGCTCCTTCTTCTGGCGTGATCCTGCCCGACGGGAAGCTCTCAACACCCTCTACCTGCCGATCTACTATCCGGAAGAGCGCCTGGACCCCTTCCGACGTCAGAGCAGTGCGGAGGCCACGGTGCAGTGGGTCGTCTGGCGGGTGGAGGAATGGCCCAGCCGAACCCTGACCTACAGTGAAGCCCGACCCATGGTCCTGAACGAGTGGAAGCGGCAACAGGCCCGCCGCCTGGCTCAGCAACAGGCCGAAGCGCTAGCCCAAGCCATCCGGAACCATCCCGAAAGTCAGCCGGCTACCCTCAAATACGTCGTGGATGACGAACGACTCAAATTCGCCGCCCGCTTCTCCGATCCCCAAGCTCGCGATCGTATTCGACCCTTCCTGATCGAGGGTGTGGCTCCGCTTACCACCGTCACCAATCCCACCGCGCAGCCCCTCTTCCCCTTGATCCCCACAGTGCCCCAACCCTTGCACCCTTTCCGGATCGTTCCGAGCGAAAACATCAAATACCCCACCCGCGAGATGGCTCAAACGCTCCTGGACAAACGAACCGAGCCACCTAAGACAGTCTTCCTCCTTCAGGATGAACCACGCGACCATTTCTATGTCGTCACCATCCTCCAGCGGGATGTCAAAACACGTCTGGAGTTTGAAGACGCCATCCTCCGCGCTCCCTTCAACGACCCGAACCGCAATATCGTGCTCAACAGTTTCCAGGTACAACTGCGGGACCGGACACTGGAATCGGTCCTGACTCTACTCAAACGGGAGTTCCGCTACGAGGAGACCGAAGAGCAGAAGAAGAAACTCGACGAGTCCGAACGCCGCCGGGAAGAGACCTGACCCACCCCCACCACGTGACCTGCTTCCCCTCCTCACCCACCCCTCTGATCCTCACCGGTCTGACCACCGCCCTGATTCGGGACAGGTCACCCCTTTGTCGTCCGCTCGTTTCCCTTCTTCTTTCCACCAAGTTCCCGGCATACCCGAAAAGTTCCCCCCAAGACCGGCAAGCTCCCGGCACGCCCGAAGAGGACGACTCCTTCAGGTCAGGGAGAGACAGTGACTCTCGTTTCAGCCGACAGCGAGCGGACAGCAAAGCTACTCTCCGGCTGCCCACGGACGGAAGGTAACAGGCCACGCATAATCGAGTGAGGGTGTTGTGCAGCAATTCGGTTCTCGTCATCCTCAGGCGGAAGATATCAAACCCCGTCAGCAATCAATCGGGGCACATGCGACTTTGTCAACAGAGAATCGGGACCCATGCCATTTTTCAACCCGACTTATCAGCAGAGAATTGAAGCCCACGCGACTTCTTTTCAAAAGGTGCAGGCGATTTTTCTGGGGAAATGCTTGGCTGCTGCGGTGAAGCCTGTTACAAAAACAACAATTGCCCCACCCCAAAACGAACACTTTGATCTGTGAAGATCCTTTGGAGACCGGTGGAGAACCCTTCGTATGCCTGGCAATATGACAACAAGCCATTACCCGCAGCAGCGATTGGGAAGTTGGCTAACAGGTGCAGCAGTCTGTTGGACCAGTTTATTGGTTTTCTGCTGGTCTCCATCCGAAGCTGGTCAACGGACAAGCCTCTCCCTGCCCTCCCCGACCCGCTTTTTCGCACAATCCGAGTTCGCACAATCCGAACAAGCGACCACCCAACCTCCCTTCCGCTTGGAAAAAGGGGACCATATCTGCATCATCGGTAATACTCTGGCCGAACGCTTACAGCACGACGGCTGGTTGGAATCTTTCATCTATGCCCGCCATCCGCAGCACAACTTGATCATTCGCAATCTGGGCTACTCCGGCGATGAAATCACGGTGCGGTTACGTTCCCAGGATTTCGGCACCCCGGATCAGTGGTTGCACGGTTCGGCACCGATTCCCAACCCCAAGGCGATTGCCGACACAAGCGTGGTCCGGGCCAATCGTTTCGAATTGACTCAGACTCGGGCCGATGTGATTCTAGCCTTCTTCGGTTACAACGAATCCTGGGCCGGTGAGGCAGGATTGCACAAGTTCCGCGACGAGCTGGATCAATGGCTGCGTCATACTTTGGCTCAAAAGTATAACGGTCGGAGTGCCCCTCGCGTGGTGCTGTTCTCCCCGATCGCCTTCGAGGACCACCGCTCCCCCTACCTACCCACCGGTGCAGCCGTGGAACTGCGTAATCGGCATTTGCGTATGTACAGCCAGGCCATGGCTGAGGTGGCCGCCCGACACAAGGTGCACTTTGTGGATTTGTTCCAGCCCACCCTAGCCCTGTACGCCCAGGCGACACGCCCATGGACCATCAACGGCATTCATCTGACCGCCGAGGGGAATCGCAAACTGGCGGAAATCATCGATGCCGCTCTTTTCGCTCCTCAAGGCCAACCCTACACACCACCGGATGAAGCCTTGCTGGCCCGTATCCGCCCCGCCGTGCAGGACAAAGCCTTCCACTGGTTCCAACGCTACCGGGTCACCGACGGCTACTCGGTGTACGGTGGCCGGGCATTCCTCAAATTCGTCAACGGCCAGACCAATTATGAGGTCCTGCAGCGGGAACTGGAAATCCTGGACATCATGACCCACAATCGGGACAAAGTGATCTGGGAAGCCGCTCAGGGGCGGACTGCCCAACCCGATGACAGCAACCTGCCACCGTTTGTTCCCGTCATCACGAACAAGCCCGGCCCACTCCCCGGTGGCAAGCACGTCTTCCTCTCCGGCGAGGAGGCCATCAGCAAGATGACCGTGGGCAAAGGGTTGAAAGTCCAACTCTTCGCCGACGAAAAAATGTTCCCGGAACTGGTCAATCCCGTCCAGATGGCGTTCGACACCCAAGGCCGGCTCTGGGTCGCCGTGTGGCCATTGTATCCCCACTGGAAACCCGGTGAGCCTTACAACGACAAACTCCTGATCCTGGAGGATACCAACGGCGACGGCAAGGCAGACCGGTGCACCGTTTTTGCGGATCGCCTCCAGAACCCCACCGGCTTTGAGTTTTACAACGGCGGTGTGATTGTCGCCCAAGGGCCAGACCTGATGTTCCTCAAGGATACCGATGGAGACGGCAAGGCGGATGTGTATGAACGGATCCTGCATGGGATCGACACCGCCGACACCCACCACACTGCCAACAGTTTTGTGTACGACCCTGGGGGAGCGCTCTACTTCCAAGAGGGCACCTTCCACCATACACAAGTGGAAGACCCCTACGGTCCGCCCAAGCGTTCGGCCAACGCTGCCGTCTTCCGCTATGAGCCCCGGACGCACAAGTTTGAAGTGTACATCAGCTTCGCCTTTGCCAATCCTCACGGACACGTTTTCGATCGCTGGGGTCAGGATATTGTCATCGACGGAACGGGAGCCCAACCGTATCATGCCACTCTGTTCAACGGATATTTGCCCTTCCCCCACAAGCACGCCCGACCACCCCAGGTTTACCAACAACGGACTCGGCCCTCGGGGGGCATGGAATTGCTCTCCAGCCGGCATTTCCCCCCGGAATTCGAGGGCAACCTGATCGTGACCAACTGCATCGGCTTCCAGGGGTTGTTGCGTTACCGTCTGCTGGACGATGGAGCCAGCTTCAAAGGTCAGGAACTGGAGCCCATTCTCTACAGTAGCGACCCGAATTTTCGACCGGTGGATGCCAAAGTCGGCCCGGACGGTGCCCTGTACTTCCTGGACTGGCACAACCCGATCATCGGTCACATGCAGCACAATCTGCGGGATCCCAGCCGGGACCGGACACATGGGCGGATTTATCGTGTGATCTACGAAGGCCGACCTCTTTCCGTATCTCCGAAAATCGCCGGGGAAAGCATCGACAAGCTGGTCCCCTTGCTGAAGCACCCGGAAGACCGCGTCCGCTATCGTGTGCGGATCGAGCTAGGCAGCCGCGAAACAGCAGCGGTATTGGCAACAGTCCAGAAGTGGCTAGCGGGATTAGACCCGAAGGACCCCGATTACGAGCACGCCCGGCTGGAAGCGTTGTGGGTGCATCAATGGCATCATGTGGTGCAACCGGAGCTTTTGCAGGCGGTGTTGAATTCACCGGATTTCCGGGCCCGAGCCGCTGCCGTGCGCGTACTGGTCGCCTGGCGGGAGAAGTTACCGCAAGCGCTGGATTGGCTGCGCGTCGCGGTGAATGACCCCCATCCGCGGGTACGTCTGGAAGCCGTGCGGGCTTTGAGCTTTTTCGATCCCGGCAATGCTCTTCCCATACTGGCCGAAGTCCTAGCCCATCCGGAAGACCCGTACATCCGCTTCGTCTTTCGCGAGACCCTACGGGCTTTGGAGCTGAAGCTGGGCATAAGTGGTGGTAAAGGCGGGATCGCGACGGTTCTGACGAAAATGCTCATCGGTGGCAAAGTACCTCCGGAACGCCAACCGGCGTACATCGAAACCATCTGCCGCCAAGGCAGCGCCAGCGACCTGCAAACGATCTGGAACCATATTGCAATGGACCCGCAACAGGCACCGGCCCTACGCCGTCTGGCACTCGATGGGTTGTACGACGCCGCCGTTACTCGTGGTGTCCTGCCGCCGCGTGTCCCAGAGGATTTGTCCCCCTTGTTGCAAGCCGAGGACCAGGAATTGCGGGCCGCCGCGGTGCGGCTGGCGGGCGCGTGGAAAACAGCCATTGCAGCCATCCGTTCGCTGGCAGAAGAATCGACCCAACCCTTGCCTGTGCGTCTGGCCGCCCTGGAAGCCCTGGGGCGTGCCGGCGATGCCGAGTCCCTGGCGGTGTTGCGCCGGTTGGGACAACGGGCCGAATCGTTGCGTCTGCGGAGTGTCGCTCTGGCCGCTCTGGTGCGCCATGATCTGGATGCCGCAACCCAACTGGCCGCAAGTGCCCTCCAGCACGTCACTGATGGGAACGACATCGTTCCCCTGCTCGATGCCTTCCTCACCCGCAAAGGTGGCTCCGAAAAACTGGCCACGGCACTTCAACGGACTCCTCCCACCCCGGATAGTGCCAAACTCCTGCTTCGCTACCTCTACGCAGCCGGCCGGTCGGATCGAGAACTGACCGAAGTCCTCAGCAAAGCCGCCGGCCTGAGCGGCGAGTACAAGCCGCCCACTCCTCAGCAGATCAAAGAATTGGCCGCCCAAGTCATGGCCCGGGGCGATCCTGCCCGAGGCGAACAGGTCTTCCGCCGGGCCGATTTGGGATGCTTCAAGTGCCACGCTGTGCAACGGGCTGGTGGGAATGTCGGACCGGAACTGACAGCCTTGGGTGGCTCATCACCCGTAGATTACATTGTGGCTTCGGTACTGGATCCCAATGCCGCCATCAAAGAGCAATACACGACCCGAATCATCACCACGGTCGAAGAGAAGGTAATCACCGGTATCGTTGTCAGTCGGGACGACCAGCGGGTCCTGCTCCGCGATGCCACCGGTAAGCTTCTGACCATCCCGGTCAAGGATATCGAATCGGAGCGCGAAGGTCGGTCCTTGATGCCCGAGGGGCTCACACGGATCCTGACCCATCAGGAACTGCTGGACCTGTGCCGTTTCCTTGCGGAATTGGGCCGACCCGGTGGTCCGTATGGCGTTTCCTACTCACCAACCATCCAACGCTGGCGCATCCTGCGACCGCGCGACCCCGCCGTTGTTCGTGAAGTTCCCAGTGATGCGGTCTTCCAACGCCTTGTGCTCGCCACCGATCCCGCCTCCTGGGAGGCTGCGTACGCCACCGTCTCCGGTCATCTGCCCCTGGAGGAACTCCGCCGACCCAACAGCCCTCCCGTGATCTACGCTCAAGGGGAGATCGAACTCACCAACGACGGCCCCCTCTTCTTCCAGATCGAGGGACCGGTGCAACGGGCCTGGATCGATGGCCAAACGCTGAATAATCAGCAAGCCGGTCCTGTTCGTCTAACGGCGGGCAGACACCGCATCACCCTCCGGCTCGATCTCTCCCGCGACCCACCCGGCTCTGTTCGGGTCAGGGTTACCAAGCCTGAAGGTGCTGCCGTCCATTACGAAATCGTCGGCGGCCCCTGAACCACACGCACTCCTTGATGGACTCTGAGGGAACAAAACGCCATCCTCAGCGAGCCTTGAACAAGCGGCCGCACTGGGCCTTCACTTCTTCTTCGAAGGCGGGAGTCCGCCATTGGGGCTGAGGTGTTTCCACCAGTCCGGCCCCTCTGCCTCCACCTGAGCATTGAGTCGGATGAGTTCTTCCCGCAATTGCTGGAAGATTTTCGGCTCTTGAGTTTTCCGATCGGTGGTTTCTTTGGGATCGTCTTTGAGATTGTACAGCTCGAATTTCTGGAAGTCGCGGGAGGCCAGCAGTTTCCAATCACCGCGGCGGAGGGCCAGGTGCAGATTGTAGGGGGCCATGTCCAGCCGCCAGTATAGGGGCAGCGGTCGTTCCAGCGTCTTGGCTTTCCCCGTCAGTACTGGCAGGACATCCACTCCATCGAGCACTCGGTCCTTCGGTGGCTGCAAACCGGCCAACCTCAGGACAGTAGGAAACAAATCGGTACCGATCACGGGCACATCGCAGGTGGTTCCTGCCGGAATCTTGCCCGGCCAGCGAGCTATGCCCGGCACGCGAATCCCGCCTTCATACAGGGCACGTTTGCGACCCCGCAAACCACCCGTCGAGCCCCGGGGCAGACCTTTGATTCCGGTGCCCTCCGGACCATTATCCGAAGTGAAGAAAACAAACGTCTGATCCGCCAGTTGAAGTTGCTCCAACGCTTGCATCAACAATCCGAAGGCGTGATCCAGTTGGGTGATATTGCCGTGGTGCTGGCGGATTTCGGGGTCTGAAATCCGCTCATAAGGCTTCTGGAATTGCGGATCTGTTTCGATCGGCAGGTGCGGCTCATGGGTCCACACCGCCAGGAAGAACGGTTTGGACCGGTCCCGGTGCTCGCGCAGCCAGCGGATGGCCTCTTCCACAACCAGGATTGCCGAGTAGCCTTCCCACGGGCCGACGGGTTTGCCGTTGCGCACAAAATTGTTCGGGTTGCGGTGGCTGGGCGCCGCATTGTTCTGAGTGGCCAACCACCAGTTGTACCCATGATCATTCGGCTGGGGCTGAGCCGGAGAGTTGAACTTGCCGTTGAGATGCCACTTCCCCACATGACAGGTATCGTAACCCTGCTCACGCAGCAATTTCGGCAAAGCCACCTCGCTGGTGCGCAAGTGCACCTCCGACCCTTGTTGAATCCAAGTGAACACGCCGTTGCGATAGGGCGTCCGCCCTGTCAGAATTGCCGAACGCGACGGAGAACAGACAGCACTGGCCGCATAGCATTGGGTCAGGCGCACCCCTTGTTGGGCAAACGCATCCAGATGGGGGGTGTGCATCAGTGGATGACCGTAACACCCTAGGTCCCCCCATCCCAAATCATCCGCGAGGAATATCACCACGTTCGGCCGCGACTCCGCCGCGGCTTCCCCCACTCCGCCGATTATGCAGCCCAACAGAATCCACCACCAGCGTTGCATTGCTTGCCTCCTGTTGTCCTCATAACCACGATACGAGTCACTTCCCGACTCATCCTCATTATGCTGGAACCAGCAACGATGGCAAAAGGAAACCAGGCCACCCTCCATGACACCGTGCACCTGCGAGATAGACCGTGCACCAGCTGGACAACCGGAGAGGAGTAAACTTCCCTGCGTCCCCGACTATCCCCGCGCTCAAGAAGTGCCGGCAACGTTGGTGGCAGACGGGAGTCACCCCTTTCAGGTCCCCGTTCTCATACCACGCTGCGAGTTACCAATCGGAAGTAAAAACTTCCCCGCCATTACGAGTCTGGATCGCGTACCACACAGACAGGTTGATGGAGTTGTTGATGGTATGGACGGAACCATCCGCAAACAGGCAGTTCAGGCCCATCGGATGGCGGCTGTAAAAGTCTTCAATATGTGCGGAGGGGCTGTTCGGCTCATGATCCCCCCGTCCCAACACCAGCACCGGATGATGCTCATACTGGCTCGGGTCGCGACGATAGGGCACTTCCACCCCTGGGGGTGCTCCCACCCAAGTGGACAAGGCAATGTCACTACTGCGTTCCCCAATGACGAAAGTATTGCTCAGACCATCGGTCATATCTCCAAAACGCACTCGACTGTTGCGGAAAAACGTCCCGTTGCCTCGTCCGATCTCATCTTCCATTTCGTTGGTTCCGAATACGCCGACATAATTCCCATGGGCCAAGTTCATGACCACACCTGCCGTTGTGAATACTCCCACAGAACTGTCCGAGGGACACAGGAACACCTTCAAACTCTGAACCCGGACCGCATCATGAACGGCTGCGGCGATTGGGACTTGGAACTGGATCTGCCGACGGAGGTTATCCTGCTCCAGGTCGGCCAGCAAAAATGCCGCCCAACCCCACCCGGGACCGGCTTCCGCCTCCACAGAGGCTAACACAGAGGGAACCGTGCTCTGGTACCCCGGTGGAAGCATCCCGAAACGGTCGTGATAGTTGTGCAGTGCCAAACCGATCTGTTTGAGATTATTCTTGCATTGCAACCGGGAGGCCGCCTCCCGCACCTTCTGCACCGCAGGCAACAACAACCCGATGAGGATAGCAATAATCGCAATCACCACCAGTAATTCAATCAAAGTGAAACCGCGTCGCACTCTTGCAACCATATCACACCTTGAGCGTTGACCGTGATACATCGGTAGTCTGGATCATAAATGTGATAAAACATTTTGTCCATCCTGTATATCTTTCCCGTCGAGGATTATGTCTTTACGCCCTACCTGTCGTGGATCCGGGAGATAACAGGATTACCCTCCGTAAAGCGTCGCGTGCCGAATGGACTCACAAAGCCTCACAAGCCCGGAATCCTTAAATCCTCTTGGGCATATCGTGTTGAGCACAATCAACTTCGGCGGGGCAGATCGAGCGATCATCCGATGGACAACAGGGTGGCCCCTCCTGACGCCATCGCCTCGGCCACTCCCATGAAATCGAACCCGAGGACATGAGTTTCGGAACTGCCGGTGCGGTGACAGTCCTCGACATCGCCTTTACCCGAGGAAAGGAGGAATATGGCGGGGAGGAATCGCGTGAAACAGTCTTTACGGTTTGCGTCCGGTGGCGAGGGTTCGCACGGTATCACGGTCGTAATAGCGGCCCGCTACGAAAACACCTTCGATTTTGCGGATGTTCCGGATATCGGTGAGGGGATTGGCTGCCAGGAGGACCAGATCTGCGTATTTGCCCCGCGCAATCGAGCCGAAATCTGCGAGGCGGTCCAGGAATTCGGCGGGCCGGATCGTGGCCATCGCCAGCGCTTCCCGAGGGGACAAACCAGCTTGAACGAGCAATTCCAGTTCATCGAGCAAGCCGGACCCGGGAAAACAATACGGCACCGGCGAGTCGGTCCCTGCCATCATCTTGACCCCCGCTTGATGCAGGGTACGAACCAGCCGTAGATGGCCCGCGTAAAGACGCTTCATGTTCTCGATGTCCTGGGGAGTCAATTCGATATTGCCAAAGAGGGGAAAACGAATCCGTCCAGCTTTGACCGTGTGGAACCAGGTCGTGCGGACCGTCAGAGGCAAATACGCCTTGCGGGGATCGTTGAGGAAATGTTCGTCGTGCAAGCTGGCCCAGTTCCGACGACACACCAGTGTGGGAACCACCCAGGTGCCATTGGCAACGAACTTGCGAAACAGCGCCGCCGCCTTGTTGGGGTCATAGCTGTCCAGAGCCTTGACCTCAAATCGCCAGCCGCTAGTGGCATTGAGGGTATCATCCGCTAAAGCACCCGCCCGGATCATAGCGGCTATCTCTTTGCGCAGTTTGGCCTCGTCTTTTGAGCAAGCCAGGAAAATGCCGTGGGCATGTTCCAAGGATTTCTGCCCTTTATCCGAAGCGGCAGCAGCACCGACCAGGTGGGGAACGTGACCGACCACCGGCAAAGGATGGGGACCCCGTTGGGCTTCATCCAGGATGGCGTCGTACACTTCGGGCAAGAGAAAGGGATATACTTTGACGAAGGCATCGCCATTGGCCCGAACCTGACGCACAGCTGCCCGACCTTGTTCCGGAGTCGTCGCCACGATGGTGCTCTGCGCCACGGTAGGTTTATCTCCGTTGAGACCATCGATCACTTTGGTGGTAGCAATGATGCGTGGTCCGATCCGTTGTCCGGCGGCGGCCTCTTGACCCCATCGCGCCACGGGTGGCTGCAAAGGCGAGCCACTATACATGTGTCGCACCCCTGTCACCCCATGACCCACGTAGAGCAGGAGGAAGCCCTCGGCCTCGACATGCGTATGCATATCCCACAAACCAGGAATCAGATATTTGCCCCGAGCGTCGATCACCCGCGTCCGTGGAGGGATTTGTGCTTGGGAAGCGGGCTCGACGGCCACAATCCGATCCCCGCGAATCAGCACGGTGTGATCCGGGCGGGGGAGGGCTGCCACCGCATCCAGCACCGTCGCGCCGACTATGGCCACATACTCAGTCTTCTCTGAGGATTGGGCTTTTTCCTTGGGCGACCGGACCGGTCCTGCCGGCTCCCTCTCCGCACTGACGAGGTACCCCCCGACACATATCAACACCAACCCTGCGAGATAACCTCCAACAGATAACCTCACAAACTCCGCCCCTCGTCCGAGCCACGGTATGCGCTGGAACGTGCCCATGATGGCCTCCTGCTGGAAGTAGTCTCCGTTGGTATTTATCCGCCAGGGAACACTGGGGGAGATTGTCCCGGCCCAGCGGTACCCCCAATGCCTACACTATTCTTCGCCAGCCTTCTGCTCCATCCAAACGCTACCGGAGCCATGCCCATGACGCCAGCGACGCTCTCGGAACGTTTCGCAGCGGCTTTCCCCCGGTCTCGTTCCCTCTTTGCCCAGGCAGCCCAATTGTTCCCTAACGGTGTGACTCACGAAACCCGTCGCTTGGATCCATTTCCCATTTATGTCTCGCATGCCCGTGGACCGTACAAGTGGGCCGTCGATGGCCAACGCCTCATCGACTATTTTGTCGGTCACGGTGCCCATCTATTGGGACATTGTCCGGAACCAATCGTCCGGGCTGTGCAGGAACAGATGACGCGGGGAACCCATCCGGGGGCCTGCCATGAATTGGAAATCGCCTGGGCGCAGTGGGTGCAAAAACTGATCCCCTCGGCGGAACGGCTTCGCTTCACCAGCAGCGGCACCGAAGCGACCTTGCTCGCCTTGCGCTTGGCCCGTCTCCACACCGGTAAACAGAAATTTCTACGCTTCCAAGGACACTTCCACGGCTGGCACGACCTGGTGACACCCGGCGCCGACCCGCCCTATGACGACCTATCCGTTCCCGGAGTTCCCGAAGCGGTCGCCCAGCTTGCTGTGGTCATCCCGCCCAACGATCTCAACCGTCTCGAGGATACTTTGGCTCATGACCCGGAGATCGGGGCAGTCATTCTCGAACCGACTGGCGGTCACTGGGGAACTGTGCCGATCCGCGGTGACTTCCTCCAGGGGCTGCGTGAAATCTGTACTCGGCATCAGCGTGTGCTGATTTTCGATGAAGTCATCACGGGATTCCGGGTGGCACCGGGGGGAGCACAGGCCCATTACAATGTCCGCCCGGATTTGACCACCCTGGCCAAAATCCTGGCCGGTGGGTTACCCGGCGGATGTGTGGCGGGTCGCGCAGATATCCTCGCCTGGCTTGAACACCGACCCGGAAAAAAACGGATCCGCCACCCCGGCACCTACAATGCCAATCCCCTTTCGGCTGCCGCCGGCATCACGGCCCTGCAACTGATCGCTGACGGTACTCCCTGCCAGCAGGCCAATGCGGCCGCCCGGCGACTCCGCAACCGCCTCAATCAACTCTTCGCCCAACGGCACATCCCCTGGATCGCCTACGGAGACTTCTCGATGGTGAAAATCCTGCCGAACTACCACGGTCCCCGCCCGCCGGAGCACCACGGGGATTGCGATGCGTTTATCCCTTGTGACGGCGATGTCGAGGCTCTGGATGGTCCCAAAGACCCGCGCCTCATTCATGCCTTGCGCCAGGCCATGCTCTTGCATGGAGTCGATTGGTGGGGCTTGGGAGGAATGACCTCCTGTCAGCATACCGAGGATGTGATCGATGCTACCGTAGATGCTTTTGCCCAGGCCCTGGATGAACTACCCCGAGCCTTTCTGACTACCTCCGCGATGTCACCTTGATCCGAATTTGTCAAATACCTGATCTTCCTATCATGACATCTCGGTGTCATGATGCTGATTTTTGTCTTTTTTCTTGTTTTTCTGGAAAGGATCAGGGTCATTGTCAAATCGCTCCAGATCACGGTCTGTCCAGCCGAAATGATGGGCAATCTCGTGGATGACCGTCTTGCGGATTTCGATCTGCAACTGTTCGGGATCGGGAAAATCCTCTTCCAGGGGCCGCTTGAAAATGATGATCCGGCTGGGGTGCTCGAGCAGGTCTGCCGCTGCCACTCCTGCCAAGGGTTGAAAATAGCCATAGAGGGTTTCGCCTGCAGCGATTTCTTCTTCCGTAAAACCTGCCTCTCGAAGAAACTCCTCAGTGGGTTCCTCCTCCACATCGATCACGATATTCCCCAGATGGCGTTGAATCTCGGCCGGCAGACTCCGCACCGTATCCCGGACAATCGCACAAAACCTCTTCATGGACATTCGGGTCATCGTTGCATTCCTACCACAAAGTCCGCTATAGGTAAGAACCACGGAACTATCACATCCCGGAAGGCTCCCGCCCTCACTTGACCTAGGTCCCACTCAGAGAATCAACATGGCATCGCCGTAGCTATAAAACCGGTATTCGTGAGCAATCGCTTCCTCATAGGCCTGTTTCAAAAGATCATCATTACGCACGAAGGCGCTGACCAACAGGAGCAAGGTAGTCCGCGGTAAGTGGAAATTGGTAATGAGAGCATCCACCACATAGAATTCAAAGGGTGGGTAAATGTATAGCTCTGTCTCCCCTGCGAAGGGGGAAAGCTGTGAGGATTCTCCACGTCGTGCGGCCGTCTCCAGGGTCCGAACGGTGGTGGTTCCGACAGCGACCACTCGCCCCCCGCGTTGCCGGGTCGTCTGAATGGCCATGACCGTTTCCGGCGTCACCTGACACCATTCCCGATGCATCGCATGGTGTCGGGGGTCCGCATTTTTGATCGGTGCGAATGTTCCCAGGCCCACATGCAAGGTGACATGGGCGATGTTCACCCCTGCAGTTGTAAGTCGCTGCAGCAATTCCTCTGTGAAGTGCAACCCGGCCGTGGGGGCGGCCACCGATCCGGCTCGTGTGGCAAAGACCGTCTGGTAGCGTTCCCGATCGGCTGGTTCATCGCGTCCTTTGCGAATATAAGGTGGCAAGGGTACATGACCATGCCGCTCCAGGAGTTCCCATACATCCCCCGCTTCTTGCGGTTCCATCAGCCAGTGATGGTCTTCGGTACGGCCTTGCAGGATCAGGGTCAGACCGCTGTCGGTGATGAAGCGTGTTCCTCGTCCCGGGTGGCCGCGGGTCTTGGCCAGCATCTCCCACAGGTGGCCGCGTAGCTGAAGAAAGAGTCCTTCCCACCGTCCGCCTGTATCCGCTCGTCGGCCAATCAACCGAGCGGGGATCACCTTCGTGTCATTGAGTACCAGGAGATCGCCGGCCTGGAGCAACTCCGGCAGGTCCTGGAAAATGCGATGTTCGAGGCGTTCTTCCTTTCGACGCAGTACTAAAAGCCGCGAGGCATCACGACGCTGGGCAGGATACTGCGCGATCAGATGTTCCGGTAACTCATAGTCGAAAAAAGGCATATCGGGAGCAAAAAAGGCGTAACTGAATCTGGGAATTCATTTCTCAATCCGTGAGTTCATTCACTGGCTGGGCGATGGTGCATTTTTCTCACTTGAAGCTTTTCACCCAGTCGACAAAGGCCTTCTTGTGTTTTTCCACAGTTTTGGCTGGTCCCAAAAGCGTCATGGAATAGACAATTGTGCCGCCATTCTCCTGCACTTCAAAGATGACATACAACTGTCTGTAGTCTGGCACACGGGTGATCTTCGCATCGGGAGCGAAGGGGGGAAACTTTTTCAAGTAGATGCCGCGGATGTCCTGCAGATAAGCCTCATACTTGCCACCGAACGAGAACTTTTCTAACTGGATAGCGTCCTCCCGTTTGACTCCCGGGGGAATCTCAAACTTGGCTTCCTGACGTTTCAAGTTCGCCTCGACGGCTCCTCCGCCCCGCAAGACGAACAGGGCCAACTCAGCATCCTCCGGGTCCCCTTCCGCTTTGGGCAACTTGAATTGCATCATCCGCAGAGACTTCGGAGGCAGAGGTTCTTCCCGCCAATCCGCCGGTGTTGTGGCCTTGCAACCGGCCAACTCCACCGTCACCCCCTTGCGCTCCTGGCCTGCGAGCGTTGCCACCACCACCAGCACCCCGGCCATCACTCCGGCGAACCGCACCATAGCATTTTCTCCCTCTACTTTTTTACTTTTTTCGAGCATACTCGCTGTCGCCACAACGGCGCTACCGGCTCCGCACCCCCGCGGTGCCCGTGAGTCACCGCCCTGGAACCATTCTCATTTTAGAAACCGTATTCATTCTATCGGCGGGTGATGGAACAGCAGGAGGCAGGGGATTCACCCGATGATCGACCCCGCATCTTGCTGGGACAAGAATATCCCCACCAGGCTTTTTGCCGGCTGTTTTGTCGAAAGAAGAGGACTTATCGCCTTGGTTCCCCAGCTCAGTCTGCGGCGGGGGGAATACGTGGAGGTACCGGCGGCGGTGGTGGCCCATCTGCAGCCGTCGGGAGAAACGGGGATGACTCCATATCAAAGGGCACAACAACAGCAGAGGAACTTGTCCCTTGTTCTTCACCGTCCACCAGGGCATCCAGGGGAATGAGCGTCACCACCTCCTGCTCCAGCTGACGGTTTGCGGGAAGACTCAAGGGCTGGATCGACCGTGCCGTAGGACCGGCAGGATTCTCGGACTCCTTCGGGGATGGAGTTATGGGCGCGATTCTTATCTCCTTCTCCGAGCTGGACTCGACCAGAAGAAAACTGGTCCCGGCTAAAAGAGTCCCAAAGGCACCACCCAGGACAATCCGGACTGTCCATGAAGATCGCATCGCTCGCCGGTCCATGGACACCCCCCGCAAGTGCATCGGGTTTCCCGCATATTACGGTTTTGCCGCATCCGGGATTGGAACAAGAGCATCAACGAACGCCGGATATCGGACAGTTCATACCACATCGTGCCCGGTCAAGCCAAGAGGAATTGGCCGCATCAGAGAGAATTGAATGGGCCGTCCCAAGGGAACCGAATGGACCGTCCCCGGCGACTGTAAGCCGCAGCGGCGTTGTCTTGCCATCGATGTTCGCGGAAGGGACAAGAAGGAGCATCCGATACGAAGGAGAAGCCACCAGGGAACTGATTGCGAAAACCATTGCGGGAAACCAAAAGAGGATCCCATTTGAACTCCCATTCCGGCAGGGGAATCCCCGTCCGGGCGTATACCACTGGCAAGCGATATGCCACTGGCAAGCCAGGAGAAAGGGTGCGAAAAAGGGCAAACCCCCGTGCTCCTGTTCTACGCCGGGGGACAGCTCCTTAGTTCGCCATGTCTGGAAGTGGATCAGCCGAGATTCATCGAGAGGAGGAATTCGGCGTTGGATTTGGTTTTCTTGGCGCGGTTGACGAGCAATTCCATCGCTTCCACGGGGTGCATGTCCGCGAGGACCCGGCGGAGGATGCGAATCTTTTCTAACTCGTCCGGATGGAGCAGGAGTTCTTCTTTGCGGGTTCCCGAGCGGTTGACATCGATGGCGGGATAGACCCGTTTTTCCACGAGCCGACGGTCCAGGTGCAATTCCATATTTCCGGTGCCTTTGAACTCTTCAAAGATGACTTCATCCATGCGGGAACCGGTGTCGATGAGGGCAGTGGCCAGGATGGTCAGGCTCCCGCCTTCTTCGATGTTGCGGGCGGCTCCGAAGAAGCGTTTGGGCTTCTGCATGGCGTTGGAATCCAGACCGCCGGAGAGGAGTTTCCCTCCTGGTCCCGCTTCCGTGTTATGGGCACGGGCCAGGCGGGTGATCGAGTCGAGCAGGATCACAACATCCTGTTTCATTTCCACCATCCGTTTGGCTTTTTCGAGAACGATTTCCGAGACGTGGATGTGTTCCTCGGCGGGTTCATCGAAGGTGCTGGCCACCACCTCGGCATTGGTTCCCTGCACCATCCGTTGCATTTCGGTCACTTCTTCCGGACGTTCGTCCACCAGCAGGACGAACACGTAGCATTCGGGATGATTTTTGAGGATGGCATTGGCCATTTTGGACAGCAAGATGGTCTTGCCGGTGCGTGGAGGAGCCACGATCAGACCCCGTTGCCCTTTCCCGATGGGGGTGATCAGGTCCACGATCCGCATCGAGATTTCGTCGGGGGTGGTCTCCAGGCGCAGGCGTTGATTGGGGTGAAGGGGTGTCAGGTCTTCAAAGTTCGTCAGAGTAGCGATCTCGTCGGGGTTGCGTCCGTTGACCCGCTCGATCTGCATGATGGCGAAGTTGTCCTGGTTTTCGATGGGTAAGCGGATCGGCCCTTCGACGACCAGACCGGTACGCAGACTCATGCGACGGATTTGCGATGGGGAAACATAGATATCTTCCGGACTGGCGAGGTAGTTATGGGCCTGGGAGCGGAGGAAGCCATAGCCATCGGGCAGGATTTCGAGAGTGCCCGAACCACGGACGATTTCCCCCCGTTCGATCTGCCGGCGGACGATAGCCACGATGAGCTGGGCCCGGTTCATACCCGAGTGTTCGTGGATGCCTTCTTTCTCCGCCAGTTTGAACAATTGGGGCATGGGCATCCGGTAGAGGTCATCCAGACGGAAGGGAACTCCAGAAGGAGCTCGCATGGGGCGCTCCGAGAGGCGAGGTTCCGCGGGAACACGGGACTCGCCCATGGATCGGGTCTCGACCGGTGTCCCGTCGGTGGCCCGTACCTCTGTTACGCTGGCCGTTGGTGGCCCGGACCCCGGGACAGCCGCTGCCGAGGATGGTGATTCCGGGGGTGGACTGGCCACCGGCGTGGAATCACCGGAAGTCGTCGCGGTTTTTCGGACCAATCGTCGTGCTGCAGCAGCACGCAAAAGAGAGGGGCGCGAAGGCGTCCCTTCGACGCCTTTGGCGTCGGACATGATCTTACTCCTCATCCAGGTTGGGATACCAAAAGACCTATCATACAGGGATCGGTAACGACGACGGACAACCGTCTGTCATCACCCAAGACAGGGGATCTTTACCGTCCCTTCCCCCACAGGGATACCCAGGGAACCGCCCCCGGGTCAGACGTTGCTTCTCATCAGCTCTCTCGATACTCACAGCTTGGGCTTCCCAGGAACCGCCCTGGAACGGGTGCTCGTCGTGACTCCTCCCTCACCGTACAAGCCAGGCGGCCTGATGTTTCTCTGATGGAACAGGGCTTGTCCTATCACTTCTTGTTCTGCCTGCCACTTTGCCACAGTGCGGTGGGGAAGTCAAGATACGTTGCGCTCCTTGGGGGAGACAACGCCAGAATGTGTTTATGGGCGACGTTCCTTGTTCCAATATTATCCCTCTTCGCAGCCAACGTCAAGCACTTTTTCTTGACGGCTCCCCGAAAATTGAAATGGCGGAGACTGACCGAACAAATCTCTTCCCTCACCAATTCGTAAGTTCCTCATCGCTTTCATCACGAAAGCGCCCCCTGAATCACGAAAGCGCCCTCCGATCAAGCGTATGGACAAACCTCCTCCTGCTCTCGGCCTTATATGTTTCTCTGAGAAATGCTTCGGCAGTCGATGCAAGAGGGGATCTTTAGTAAGCGAGTGCTCAAGGGCGATCGATGCAGAAGAGTTTTTTCAAGGTAAACACCACCCTGATCATTATCATCAGGGGTGTTTCCTGACAGATGCGTGAGGGTGTACCCTAATGTAGCGCATGAAGGTGGTATTTCCCCAGGCAGCCCATGAAGATGCTGTTCCCCTGCGTAGTGCATGAAAATAGCCGAAGTAATGTTTTGACTTTTTAGCTTCTTGAGGATAGCGGCATCTGATATAATGATTGCTGTAGTAGCTTTGTAGCTTGGTTTAGGTACGAAACCTTCCCAGCAAAAATCAGGGTGGGGGTCCGAGCAGGCTGGTATGTGTCCCTCCACCCGGTATTTCAGGCCAGGCAGCCCACCCCTACTTCCCCAGAAACAACGGCAACAGTCGCGCAAACACAAGTGGGCAAAGAGTCGTTGAGGGCATGTATCGATCCAAGGCGAGTTAGTCATGGCCATGAAAGTTGCATTCCCATCGAGTTGCCGGAGATTTGGTACTGGTGCCTTGCTGGTTGCAGCCGGCTGGATCCTGGCGATTGCGGGCCCAATCAGTTACGCCCAAGGGGATAAGCCGACCACCTCATCCCCGAGTCAGCCTTCCCATAGCGAGGCGGTGGATTACATCCGGGATGTGCGGCCGATTTTATCGACCAACTGTTTTGCCTGTCACGGGCCGGATGAGAAGACCCGCAAGGGTGGGTTGCGGTTGGACCAGCGCGAAGAAGCATTGGCAGTACTGGCTCCGGGTAAGCCGACAGATAGTGAGTTGCTACGGCGGGTCTGCAGCACCGAATCGGATGAGGTAATGCCTCCCCCGAAAACGGGACGCCGACTCAGTCCCCGGGAGATTAACACGCTGCGACGGTGGATTGCCCAGGGAGCACCATATGCCCCGCATTGGGCCTATCGCAAGCCGACGCCGCCAGCCATCCCGGACCTTACCCCGCCGGCCCACTTCCCGATTCGCAATCCGATGGACGCGTTCGTGCTGTACCGCCTCAAGCAAGAAGGGTTGATGCCCCAGCCCGAGGCGGACCGTTACACCTTGGCCCGCCGGGTAGCCTTGGACTTGACCGGCCTGCCTCCGACGTTGGAAGAAGCTGAGGCTTTTGTCCGTGATCCGGCCCCCGATGCGTATGAACGCTATGTGGATCGTCTGCTGGCTAAGCCGGCCTTCGGCGAACATTGGGCCCGCTTCTGGCTCGACCTGGCCCGCTACGCCGACAGCGCCGGTTACGCCGACGACCCCCCTCGCACCATCTGGAAGTACCGCGACTATGTCATTGCCAGCTTCAACGCCAACAAACCCTTCGACCGCTTTACCCTCGAGCAACTAGCGGGCGATCTGTTGCTCGAAGAAGAAGGTTACGTTCCGAAAGACCAGCCGTTGAATCTGGACGAGGCCTGGCGGTTACCAGCGCCGGCGTTGGAGATGCTCACCGCCACCGCCTTCCACCGCAACACCATGACGAACAACGAAGGGGGCACCAGCGACGAAGAGTTCCGCAACGTCGCTGTGGTCGATCGGGTCAACACCACCTTCACCGTCTGGATGGCCACTTCCATCGGCTGTGCCCAATGCCATAATCACAAGTACGACCCGATTACCCAAAAGGAGTATTTCCAGGTCTTCGCCATCTTCAACAATACAGCCGACGCAGACCGACCGGACGAAGCCCCGGTGCTGCCATTCTGGACCGAAGAATTGCTCCAGAAGAAGCGAAACCTGCAGGAACAGATCCGGCAACTGGAAGCATCCCTGCAAGGTAAAAAGCCGGAAGAGGTGGCAGCCCAGCACAAGCAGCTGGAAGCGTTGAAAAAGCAGTTGGCGGCCATCCGACCGGTAACGACCGTACCGATCATGCTGGAGTTGCGCGGCAACCAGCGGCGGATCACCCGCATCCAGCACCGCGGCAATTTCCAGGACCTGGGGGAGGAAGTGAAGGAAGGAACACCGTCTGTTTTTCACCCCTTCCCGCCGCAGTGGCCGAAAAATCGCTTGGGCTTTGCTCGCTGGCTCATGAGTCCAGACAACCCCTTGACGGCCCGGGTCATCGCCAATCGCTTCTGGGAGCAGATCTTCGGCGTGGGAATCGTCCGCACCAGTGAAGAGTTCGGGATCCAAGGGGAACTGCCGACGCACCCGGAGTTGCTCGACTGGCTGGCCTTGGAGTTACAGAAAGACTGGAACATCAAGCGGTTTTTGAAAGTCCTGGTTACATCCAGCACCTACCGGCAGTCGGCCCGGGTTACACCCGAGTTGTTTGAACGGGACCCGGACAACCGGTTGCTGGCCCGTGGCCCACGAGTACGGTTGACCGCTGAAATGGTTCGGGACCAGGCTCTTTTTGCCGCCGGCTTGCTCAGCAACAAGATGTATGGACCCTCGGTCAAGCCCCCGCAACCGAATCTGGGTTTGACAGCGGCCTTCGGGGGACGAATCGACTGGGAAACCAGCAGCGGTGAAGACCGCTACCGCCGTGGACTGTACACCACCTGGCGACGCACCAACCCCTACCCTTCCATGGTGATGTTTGATGCTCCCAACCGGGAGGTATGCACCGTGCGTCGCAGCCAGACCAACACGCCGCTGCAGGCCCTGGTGACAATGAACGACCCGGTGTACGTGGAGGCCGCTCAGGCCCTGGCTCGCCGTATTCTGCGCGAAGGTGGAGCGACGGTGGAAAGTCGAGCCGCTTTTGCCTTCCGCTGCTGCCTGATCCGTCCACCCACGCCAGCGGAACAACAGCGGCTGGTCACGCTCTATCAGCAGGTCCGGGCTCGCTTCGCCACCCAGCCCGATCAGGCAAACCGATTTGCGACCGACCCCCTAGGCCCGTTGCCGGCTGGAGTCGATCCGGTCGAAGCCGCTGCCTGGACTACCGTGGCGAACGTGTTGCTCAACCTCGATGAAATATTCCTGAAGCGTTGATCCGCTCCCGCTGTTGGTAGTTTGTTAGGAGAAACCCAGGAGTGGTGGAAAGACTGTTCTCCTCCTGCAAAATCGTTGACCGCTCCCTCAGGAAGAACCGCCCCACCACCAGACCTGACAGAAAAGGGGGAAGTAGGTTATGCATCCACGCTTGGAACGCCTGCAATGGATGACGCGCCGCCATTTTCTGGGTCGCGGCTCACTGGGTTTGGGGGCATTGGCTCTGGCCGAAATCAGCGGGCAGTGGCCCACCACGGCACATGCCGCCAGCCCTTCACCCACGGCTGCCACCGCCGTGGAGCAGCGGAATGATCCTCTGGCTCCCAAACCTCCTCATTTCCCGGCCAAAGCGAAGCGGGTCATCTACCTGCACATGTCTGGAGCGCCCCCGCATCTGGATTTGCTCGATTACAAGCCAGAACTGGTCAAATACGACGGCAAAGATTGCCCGGAAGAGTTCATCCGCGGCCGGCGTTTTGCTTTCACCTCCGGAGTCCCCAAGCTCCTGGGCACGCGGCAGACTTTCCGGCGCGTAGGGAAAGCCGGCATCTGGATGTCGGATGCCATCGCCCCTCTGCATGCAATTGCTGATGAGGTGACGGTCATCAATTCGATGACCACGGACGAATTCAATCATGCGCCCGCCGAACTGCTGCTGTTTACCGGTTCGGCTCGCCAGGGACGCCCCAGCTTTGGAGCGTGGGTCTGCTATGGCTTAGGCAGCGAATCGCAGAATCTGCCCGGATTCGTAGTTCTGATCTCCAGTGGTAGCCAACCCAGTGGGGGACAGGCTTGCTGGGGCAGCGGTTTCCTTCCTACCGTCTTCCAAGGAGTCCAATGTCGCAGCAAAGGGGAACCGGTGCTGTTCTTATCTGATCCCCCGGGCATGAGCCGTGACACGCGCCGGCTGGGCCTGGATGCTCTGCAAGAACTCAACCGGTGGCAACACCAGGAACTGGGCCATCCCGAAACGCTGACCCGGATTTCGCAGTACGAACTGGCTTTCCGTATGCAACTAGCTGCCAATGAGGCCATGGACATCTCACGGGAACCGGCCAAAGTACTCGAGGCATATGGGGCTGTTCCAGGATCGGGCAGCTTCGCCAACAATTGCCTGCTGGCCCGTCGGCTGGCGGAACGCGGCGTCCGCTTCATCCAACTGTTCGACTGGGGATGGGACTTCCACGGCACCAGCCCGGATACCGAAATCCGCAACGGCTTGATCCAGAAAGGGACGGTGACCGCCAAAGCGGTGGCGGCCCTGATCCGTGACCTCAAAGCCCGTGGTATGCTGGAAGAAACATTAGTCATCTGGGGTGGTGAATTTGGCCGAACGCCCTTCCGGGAAGGACGTACCTCGCAAAGCGCATTGCTTGGCCGGGACCATTACCCGGATTGTTTCTCTCTGATCCTGTGTGGAGGTGGAATCAAGGCTGGCTATGTCCACGGTGCTACGGACGACCTGGGCTTCCGCGTCGTCCGTGACAAAGTCCATGTCCACGATCTGCAAGCCACCCTGTTGCACTGCCTGGGATTCGACCACACCCGTCTCATCTTCCGCTTCCAGGGCCGGGACTACCGCCTGACCGACGTCCACGGCCACGTCGTCCGCGAGATTCTGGCTTGAATCCCGCATGGTACCAAGCAAGCTCTCGCAGAACCAAACCTTCTACCTCCTTCTTGGGTAGTCAGATACAGCTTGGGCACCAATTTGGGTCATCAGACAATCCCCGGGCAATAATTCGGCTGGCCCGACGCAGCCGGGGCACCAACTTGGAAGCCCCGCAACTGGCCGGACGCTCCTTGTGCTCCCCGGTGGCTTTGGTGACAAACGATATGGCCCTTGCCCCAACGGAAAGATTGAGCCGAAAAATGGGTTTTTTCCATATAATCTTGTGTGGGGTAGCCCAGGAAATGACCCCTCCTTGATAAAGACGATAGAGGCGGGAGAGCCACCCGAACCAGGGGCAGGTCTTTAATGCCCCCGCCCCATGATGGGACTGACTTGTTCGTAGCCTGAAACGCAACGGTGCGACAAGCCTCTGAGAGCTGCGATGCATCGCACCTCTTGGAGGTATTACTAGCCCTGTTCAACTTGCAGGTGTCCTGCAACCCCGCGGAGAGCGTTTCACAAAAGTCATTTTGTTTGATTGATGGGAGCAACGGAAGCATGATCAACACGGCACTGCGGGAAGCGGTGATGGCAATCCTGCCGAGGGTCCAGACGCCGGCTCAGTACATAGGGGGCGAACTGAACGCTGTGGTCAAGGATCACCGGCAGGTGCGAGGCAAGCTCTGTCTGGCCTTTCCCGACGCTTACACCATCGGCATGAGCCACCATGGCCTGCAGGTGCTCTACTCCATCATGAACAGCGATCCGCAATGGGCCTGTGAGCGGGTGTTTACTCCTTGGATCGACTTCGAGAAGCAGTTGCGCCTGCACCGGCTGCCGCTATATTCCTTGGAAACGTTCACGCCACTGCACCAGTTCGATCTGATCGGTTTCAGCCTGCAGTACGAGGTGTGTTACAGCAACATTTTGACCATGCTGGATCTGGGGGGTATCCCGCACTTCAGCCATCAGAGGAGCGTAACAGACCCCTTAGTGATTGCCGGCGGCCCCGGAGCCCAAAATCCGGAAGTGCTGGCTCCCTTTATCGATTTGTTCGTGATCGGCGACGGAGAGGAATCGCTGCCATGGGTGATGGACCGGTGGATAACGCTGAAAGAGCAGGCTTTGCGACAAGGAGATCTGTCGCCGCGGCGGCGGTTGGAAATGCTGGCCGCTCTGGCTGCTGAGGCCAACTGGCTGTATGTACCCGCCTTCTACGAATTCGATTACCACGCCGACGGCACGATCGCGGCCTTCCACCGCCTGCGTTCGGATGTGCCCCTGGAGATTGTCAGCTTCGTCAACAGCCGTGATCTGGACGACATTCCTTTGCCCACCCGCCCGGTGGTGCCCTTTGTGCAGACACCGCATGATCGCATCGCCATCGAGATCATGCGGGGATGCCCTCACCAGTGCCGCTTCTGCCAATCGACCGTCATCAAGCGTCCCTTGCGGGTACGGAGTGTGGAAACGATCGTCCAGGCCGCTTGGGAAAGCTATCGCAACACCGGACTCAATGAAATCAGTCTGCTGTCGCTGTCCAGTAGCGATTATCCGTACTTCGAGGAACTGGTACAACGGATGCACGAGGTGTTCGCCCCCCTGGGTGTCAACGTGTCGCTGCCCAGCCTGCGGGTCAATCACCAGCTTCGATATATCCCGAAACTGATGAAGGGATGGCGGCAGGCCGGCTTGACCCTGGCTCCGGAAGTGGCCCGGGACGATATGCGGGAACAGATCCGCAAGAAGATCAAAAACGAGGACCTGATCGAAGGGTGCCGGGCGGCCTTCCGTGAAGGGATCAGCCACGTCAAACTCTACTTCCTCTGTGGCTTGCCCGGAGAACGGATGGTCGATCTGGACAGCATAGTCGAACTGGCTGAAACCATCAGCGCTTTGGGCAAAGAGGTGACAGGCCGTTACAAAGAGGTGACCGCTAGCGTCTCCAACTTCGTCCCCAAGCCGCATACCCCGTACCAGTGGAATGGGATGCAATCCCGCGAGTATTTTCTAGCCGTGGGGGAGCACCTCCGTCGCCGGAAACGCAATCGCTTTGTCACTATCAAGCAACACGATATCGAAACTAGCTTGCTCGAAGGAATCCTCACCCGCGGGGATCGCCGCATTGCTCCAGCCCTGTACGAAGCCTGGAAACGCGGGGCTCGCTTCGACGGCTGGCGAGAATGCTTCCGACCCGAAATCTGGCACCAAACTTTTGCTGACCTTAATATCGACGTCGAATTCTACCGTTCCCGACCCCGATCCTTGACCGAACGGCTACCGTGGGACCATATTCAGGTCAAAAAAGGGCGTGCCTACCTGCAAAAGGAGCAGGAACGCAGCATCCTGCAGTTACAGCTGCTCGCCCGAGCCGTCGCTCCGAACGATTCTCCAGCCTGTGGTGGATGATATGGGTGGATCATATTCCAGATGAGTAATCCCTGACCGCATTCCCGATGGAGGTGTGGAATTCACTTCCCGTCTCCTTCCATTTTTCCCTTCACTTCCTGCTGTTATTTTTCCCCTCCGGGTAACACGGCGGAGTCAGCCGACAATCCTTTACATTCGCTATGTTCCCTCATGGTTGCGGCCTGAAAACGAAGCCTCATTACGACACACTCACCAGAATGTGCTGTGTTTGGGTAATGTCAGAGATATGTCCGGACCTGCCAGAGTGTTGTGACAAAGGGACAAACGCGGCAGAGGTTCCCGAATCTCATGTTTGCGAGGTGAACGCAGCATGAGATGTTCCCATGGTATCCGATCCTGGAGAGGTGGATCAGATTCGCATGCTTGAGGAGATCGGATGGATTCTGTCTGGATCGTAGTTGCCTTTGGGGTGATTGGTTTGCTGTTGATGCACCAGGGTTTGCGCTGCGGAGGTACCGTAGGTTCCCTCCTGCAACGGACCGGGGGGATGATCGGCGTTATCGCATTGTGGCTGATAGCTACTCGCTACCTCCACAGCAGTAGTTCGCTTCTTCTGCAAGGGATTCTGCTGCTGACGGCTCTCGGATTGTTTGTCGCGTTAGTCCGGCTTGGTGGACAGATGTGGTATCAGCGCTGGCATCTTTCTTGGGGCGAGGATTCCCGCCGTCTTCGCCTGCTCGTCCAATCTCTGGCTGCTTCTTGCGATGGTATCATGATCGCGGAAGGAGGGCGTACTCCTGGAGCACCTTTACGGATTGTTTACTCCAATCCCGCTTTCGACCGACTCATGGGATATGCCGAAAGCGAGGCGGTAGGAATGAGTCCTAGCGTCCTGGCCGATGAATCGGAACCGACGGCATTACAGGCTGTGCGCCATGCTTTACGGGGAACCGAAGTCACACGCGTGGAGGTGCCCATTCGCCGAAAAGATGGCCAGCGCATCTGGACTGAGTGGCAGATTGTGCCGGTGGCCGATGAACATGGCCAGTTCACCCACACGGTCGCCATTATTCGGGATACCACCCAGCGGCGGCAGATGGAGCAGGAATTGCGGGAAAGTGAAGCGCGCTTTCGCAGTCTTTTTGAACATGCTGCGGATGCTATTATTCTGCTGGATTCCCAGGGTTATGTGGTGGATGTCAATCCCCGGGCTTGCCAGAGCTTCGGCTACACGCGGGAGCAGTTCCGGGGTCGCCATTTGTCCCAATTCGAGTTGGAGTGTTCCCACACGGAGACCACCGACGAGCACAGTCTGACCAGCGAGGGTTTCTACCGCCGCCACGACGGCACCGTCTTCCCTGCCGAAGTTCGTTACGCCTGGATCGAGTCCAACGGCCGCCGTCTGCGCATGGCTCTCATCCGCGATATCACGCGACGCCGTCAGACCGAACAGGCTCTCCGAGAACGTGAAGGGTTGCTCCGGAATATCCTCGCCACCATTCCTTGTGGTGTGTTCTGGAAAGATCGGGAACTTCGCTATCTGGGTTGCAACGAACAAGTCGCCCACGACCACGGCTTCTCACATCCCAACGATTTGATCGGCAAGAATGACTACGAGATCGCCTCCTCTCGCTCCGAGGCCGATTTCTTCCGTTCCTGCGATCAACAGGTTCTGAGCACGGGTCAACCTCTGATGCATATCGAGGAAACGCTCACCCGTGCCGATGGCACCCAGCGCATCCTGCTGGTCAGCAAAGTTCCCTTGCAAGACTCGCAGGGTCAGATCGTGGGTGTCATCGGTGTTTATCAGGACATTACGGAACGCAAACGCCTGGAACAACAGTTGCTCCAAGCTCAGAAGATGGAAGCGATCGGCCGACTGGCCGGCGGCATCGCTCATGATTTCAACAACCTGCTCACGATCATCCGTGGGAACGCCGATCTGCTCCGTGCGCATCTCAGTGACCACTTCGCCCCCTCAACCCCTCCTCTGGAATATCTGGATGATTTACGGCTTGCGACGGATCGGGCCGCAGCTCTGGTTCGTCAGCTTCTCATGTTCAGCCGCCAGTCGAGTGGTCAGAGGGAAATCGTGGACCTCAACCAGGTCATTCGGGGTCTGGCCAGCATGCTCGACCGCCTCCTGGGTGAACGCATCCGACTGGTCACGGAGTTGTCTGCCGAGCCGGCAACGGTACTGGCCGACTACAGTCACCTGGAACAAGTCATCATGAATCTGGCGGTCAACGCCCGCGATGCGATGCCGGACGGAGGCCGACTGACCCTCAGCACCCGATTGGTACCGTCAATCGATACTCCTTCTTCCCAGCGGTGGGTTCAATTGCGTGTCAGCGACACCGGAGTCGGCATAGACGAGGCGATCCAACACCGCATTTTTGAACCCTTCTTCACTACGAAAGGTCCGGACAAAGGGACTGGACTGGGATTGGCGACGGTCTTCAGCATCATCCAAAGCCTCGGCGGCCACATTCAGGTGGACACCGCTGTAGGATGCGGAACCACCTTCTCGATCACCCTACCCTGGACACAAGGGCAGGTGTCCCAGCCAACCTGCACTCCTCTGCCTGCCGCCTTGATCCGAAAAACATCAGTCCAGAACGGGCGGGTGCTGCTGGTCGAAGATGAGGACTCGCTGCGGAAGCTGGCTCGTCTGACTCTGGAAAATCAAGGATACGAAGTGCGGGAAGCCACCCATGGCGAGGATGCCTTGCAACAGGTCGAGATGCTGACAGATGACTTCACCGTGGACATCCTGGTCACCGACCTCATTATGCCCAACATGGATGGCCAAGAACTGGCCAGGAATCTGATCCTTCGTTATCCTCATCTGGCTATCGTCATCATGTCGGGCTACGTTCCCGATCGTGTCCAGCTCAAGGCATTCCCCCATGCTGTCTTTCTCCCGAAACCGTTCACGCCTTCGGACCTGATCCGAGCTGTAGCGACTGCCCGTCAACGTGCCACTTTCCCAACTTCATCTCCGCTCGACGTCAGTCCACACTCTTCGACGAATGTCCAGACAGACGCCAGCGTGGGATCATCATGTATCCAAGCGGTTGCTCATCCGGAAGATCCCTTGTCTCATCTTTCGTCACCCTCATGAAACGTAAATGGGGGCTGGCTGGAGATCCCGGGAGATCAACCGACAGAAATGCTAGTTGTCGCGATGCATTCAAGGTTCGGCGAGCGGCCCATGCAATATTCAAGGTGCGGGGGCAGGCCAGTGTAGTACAGAGAGAACCGCTCGGCAGGCGGTGGCTAAATTCGCGCCCTCCCGCCCCTCCAGCGCTTGCTGAACCTCGGCGAGGGCATTATCCAGATAGAAGGCTTCGAGGAGGACCCGCCATTGCCGGAGACCCGCCGGCACGAAGGCAGCCTCTCCAGCAGTCTGGCGGTAAGCTCGAAGGAACAACGCAGCCATCCATTGCTGCCAGTAAATGCACCATGGCTCCAGACGCTGACGATCGTCCGGACGGACAGTAGCAAGCCCTGCCGAGGCCCCCCCATTATGTCCGACAAAAGCCGTCTGCACCGCCTGGTGGAAGGAATAGAGCATGCGAGCCACATCACGGACCAGGGACCGTTTAATCCGGCGATCACTGATGCTGCGTCGTGGATCCCCCTCAAAGTCAACAAACACAAAGTCCTTGCCGGTGTAGAGGACCTGGCCAAGGTGAAGATCGCCATGACAGCGATAGCGCTGCACCTGCAATGGTGTACTCGCCACCAGTTGCAAACGAGCCAACAAGGCATCTTGCGATTGAAGCACCTCCTGCACCAGACACCGGTCTGCATCGGAGAGGCTATTGTCTCGCGTCGAGTTCGAGAAGAAGCGTTGCAGACCCTGGAGCCGGCGTCGGGCTTCTGTCCGCAGCGACTGGTAAACCGAGCGTTGATACAACGGAGTGTACGGTTCCCCTCGGAAAGCCCCATCTTCCTCTTCACTTGCCAGGACCTGATGTAACTGGGCGACCCGTTGTCCCAAAAGTCGGACAGAATCCAGAAAGGGGCCGACCGCTTCCACCAACAAGGCGGGCGGCTCCGTCTCCTCGGACAACTCAACGATGGAGCGTATCAGTTGTGGGGGAGCCCGCTCGACCACTCCAGACGTGAGGACCCAGTCCAGGTAATGTCCGACGGCATTGAGGACATGATGCCAGGCTGTCCCTTGACTGGGGACGTAGGCGTGCAGGACCGCCAGAGTCAGCGGTTCACTCTTGGGCCGGCGATACTCCAAAGCGCCCAAAAGAGCGGCCACGTGGGCAAAGCCACGCTCGGTCAAAAACCGCCCCACCTCCCATTCGGGATTGCTCCCCTCATCCAGGCGGCGGAACACTTTGAGAAATGCTCGTTCACCATATTGAATCACCGTATTATGTTGATCCGCTCGGCTATGGATCGGTTGTGGGGCGGCTAGCGGAAAAGGATCGATGGTAGGCAAAGCGATGCCGACGATCTTCCCGGCTCCCCCAGCCAGGCTTTGTTGTTCCCGAATCACCTGCCACAGGACCGTGGTGAAATGCGGGTCCCACAGGGCATCATAGACCACCGCGTTCTCATCGCCTTTGAGAACCGCCACCACAGCATGGGACAACTGCTCGAGAACCTGGGACATTGCCGGGCCGCTGGCGGTCACCAACGGGAGAAGATACTGCTCCGGCTCACCTTCCAGATAACGCACCTCGACAACACAACCGAAGATCAGGCGGTCCTGCAGGGTGAGAGTGATCACATCCTGGATAACTGTTTCGTTAATCTGGCGCTGCTGGCCGGTGAACCACCGTCTTTGGGCAAGGAAGTGGGGCAGGATCGCTTCCAAGGCTTGCCGTTGTCGCCCGCGGATGAAACGTTCCCAGGTGCCGCGTACGGTGATTTCCGGGAATCGGGTCGGCAAGCTACTCAAACCTAATGTAGCCGGACGACGGGGTTGCAAGCGGAACCAGACGAAACCATGGGGCCCTAACATGATCGAATAGGGAGTTTTTCCGATCACAGGGAACTCCACGCGACCAAACATCTCCACCGGCACTAAGCCGGCGTAAGCCTCCAGGTGCAATTCTGTATGCTGGGTGAAGCGGGAAAGATTCGCCACCACAAGAATCGTTTCCTCCCCGTAACGACGGAGGAAAGCCAGAATCTTGGGATTCTCTGGGAACAGAAACTCCATGCTCCCGCGTCCGAAGGCTTTGTAGCGTTTCCGCAAATCAATGATCCGCTTCATCCACCACAGGAGCGAATTGGGGTTATTCTGCTGGGCCTCCACATTGACCGCTTCGTAGTGGTACTCCGGATCGATGATCACCGGCAGGTAAAGCTTCTGCGGATTGGCTTTGCTGAATCCCGCATTGCGATCGCCGCTCCATTGCATGGGCGTGCGTACCCCGTTGCGATCGCCCAGGTAGATATTGTCCCCCATGCCAATTTCGTCGCCGTAATAGAGGACCGGCGTACCCGGGAGCGATAGCAACAGGCCCACCATCAACTCAATGCGACGACGGTTATTTCCTAGAAGCGGTGCCAGACGACGGCGAATCCCCAGATTGATCCGCGCCTGGGCATCTCGTGCGTAGGCACGGTACATGTAATCCCGCTCTTCGTCCGTCACCATCTCCAGAGTCAATTCGTCATGATTACGGAGAAACAGACACCACTGGCAGGTTTCGGGAATCGGCGGCGTTTGCTGGAGGATATCTACGATCGGAAAACGGTCTTCTGTGCGGATGGCCATGAACATGCGGGGCATCAGAGGAAAGTGGAAGGCAGCGTGGCATTCGTCTCCATCACCGAAATAGGCTACGGCATCTTCCGGCCACTGGTTCGCCTCCGCCAAGAACATCTTGTGGCGAAACTTGCTGTCCACGTGCTTGCGTAGGGCCTTGAGAAACGCGTGCGTCTCCGGCAGGTTCTCGCAAGAGGTTCCCTCCCGTTCGTACAGGTAGGGGATGGCATCCAGACGCATCCCATCCACCCCCAACTCGAACCAGAAATCCACGATCGGAAAGATCGCCTCCCAGACGGCGGGATTGTCATAATTCAGATCCGGCTGATGGGAATAGAAACGATGCCAATAATATGCCTTGGCTACAGGATCGTAGGCCCAATTCGATGTCTCGAAGTCCTTGAAAATGATCCGGGCTTGTTTGTACTTCTCCGGTGTGTCGCTCCAGACGTAAAAATCCCGCTCGACACTCCCTTTGGGAGCACGGCGGGCTCGCTGAAACCACGGATGCTGATCCGAGGTGTGATTGATGACCAATTCGGTGATGACCCGGATACCCCGACGGTGCGCCTCCCGCAACAAATCCTTGAAATCCTCCAAGGTGCCATACATCGGATGCACCGACATGTAATCCGAGATGTCATAACCATCATCTTTGAGTGGTGATGGATAAAAGGGCAACAGCCAGAGGGCGTTGATCCCCAGGTCCTGGAGATAATCGAGCTTCTCGATCATGCCGCGGAAGTCACCGACCCCATCGCCGACGGAATCCCGGAAGGATTTGACGGGAACTTCGTAAATGATGGCATCTTTGTACCACAGCGGATCATCCGACAAAGACGCAAGCGGATCGGGCACGGCATCCTCGCCTGTAAATATGGAAGAAAAACCACACCACGAAAGGCTGAGCCTTCCTGCATCCAGCGTTCTTCAGAGGCGTGATACACACGACGGCCACGGTGTCAAGAAGTGCGCCCGTTTCATCCACCCACGGCCCATACAACAGCTGTTCACCTAGAGCCACCCCAGGCGCAAGATCACCGGACCGCGTGGGGATCACCACAAGCGTGAGATCAGAGCAACCAGGAGCATGCCAAGCAACAGGTAGAAGGCCAGGCGGAGGGTTTCATCCGGTGTGCGACGGTTCAACAATTGACGCAAAGCCACCCGATCCCCACTTTCCACAGCGATTTGCAAATTCAACTCGTAGCTGCCAGTGGGATAATTCCGGACGGCTTCTTCTTCGAGGAGATCATAGCAGCTCCCGCCCGGATGCGTCCCTGTCCCGGCAGGGCGGGTTTGCAGAGGAGTTACCCAGAAGTGGAAGCGCAGTTCGTCGCTGAAGGCAAAGGTGGCCGGCCAGAGGTCCACACGACTACGTTCCGGCAACAATGCCCACAGCCCACGCACCAGACATTCGTCCGGTGCAGAACGGGCGACCACCACACGGTTGCCATCGACCAGGGCTTGGGTAGCGGCGAGTAACAGCGGGCCGTCACCTTGGCGAAGGATCGCATCCAATTGTTCTAACGTCCGTTCGGGAAGCGGTTGTGCAGTCCAGGACAGCGTGGGCAGAGAACCACACCGGCTCCAATCACTGGGAAATCGATCGGCAATGGCGAAGGGATCCCCCAGATGGCGATACAACTGCCGATCCAGAACGAGAAAATGGAAGCCGAGACGTTCTCCCCCTCCCGGCAGATCAGCTACCCGAACCACACTGACGTGCCGCTTGCCAAACGGACAGGCAAAGTGAGCCAAAGGGCAGGCTACCCCTGCCGGACGTTGCCCAAACAGAACGGCGATCCGCTCTCCTTCCGAACTGTCAAATCCTGCTGAGGCAGCGGTCACACGTACACTTCGGCTATCGGCAACCAGATAGGCCTGTTCAATCTCCCAGGGCAGGTTCATTCTTGTCTCGGTGGAGAGTAGCTTACCACCTGCGCTCCAAGCGATGCTACCCACAAGTAAGAATATCTCGCAGGTGGACAACGCGATGTTCTGTGCTGGCCTGCACAACCGCGGTGCAAAGGGCTAGGGTTTCCAGATTGTCACGTCCGGATATTTCTGGTTCTCGATCCTGTTCCAAGGCAACCAGGAGTTGGGCCATCGTCCCGATGAAAGCTTCGGGAAACCAGGCTTGCTGCCAATGAGGGCGGAACCAGTAGTTTCCCTGACGGCGGGTGCAGAATTCCAGAGTGCTGGGTTGGTGGTTGGGATATTCAGGCCAGCCGATGGTGCCCTGAGCGACTCCGTCGGTCCCTTCGATCCGCCAGCGGATGATATGATCGGGGGCGGCTCCTTCTTTGCTGCCCGGTCCGGCCCAGACATCATCCCAGGCGGCCGCCCGCGTACCGTTGTCGTACTCCAGAATGTACAGGTTGATGCCGTCGCGATGGGGAAAACGGGTTCGCGGATCCGGGCGGGTCGAGGCCAGAACACGATCCGGCGTTCCCAACCAGTAGCGAAATGTATCGAGGTGATGAATGCTCATCACAAAGGTGGACAGGCTGGATAAGCCCTCTGCCCAAGGCATCCAGTGAGGCACCGCCCGCATCTCGATGGTGGCCAAGACAATGTCCCCCAGCCACTCCCGCTGAATCAAATCCTTCGCGGCTCGTACCGACTGATCAAACCGCATATTCTGATTGACTGCCAGCACAATTCCCGCAGCTGCACAGCGTTCCACCAGATCACGGGCCTCCTCCAGGCTCATGGCCAGGGGCTTTTGGGCCAGAATACCCCGCAGTCGCCCCCGACCCGACTCCACCGCTTGCCGGATGATCTGCGGCTGCACATCCGGTGGCACAGCGATGTCCAGGACTTCCAGACGCGAATCCTGGAGCAAGTCGCCGACCCGCTCATACACCGTCGGGATACGGAAACGTCGGGCCACCGCCGCGGCAGACTCGGGACTCCGCGAAGCAATCGCCAGCGGCTGCCATCCGGCCTGCTGATAGGCCACCAGGTGGCAGTCCCGCATGATGAAGCCGGCCCCGACACATCCGATCCGCCAGTCCGAACGACGGGGCAATTCCGGTTGATACCGTAGCTCCAACTCCGGACACAGCCGTTGCGTCATGATGTCTTCCCCTGCTCTCAGTTGCCACTTTGGACTTATTCCCTTGGGTACACCTTCGGTACCCTGGCTCTCTCATTTTGGTACCCCTTGGGCACCCTTGCTCTCCGATGTTTCTCATGATGCGGTTGTGAGCAAGCGGAGCTCCCGGGGCAGGGGAAAGCTGACATGTTCTTCACGAACAGTACGACTTTCGACTTCCGCACCAAAGCGGGTCCGCAAATAGGCCACGCAATCCTGGACGTTCTCCTCCGGCGCGCTGGCTCCTGCGGTAATCAAGACGGTATCTTGAGGGCGGAACCATTCCGGACACAACTCTGTCACCCGGTCGATCAGATAGGCTGGCTTGCCTAGGGATCGGGCCACCTCCGCCAGACGTTGGCTGTTGGAACTATTCTGGCTCCCCAGGACTAGGACAACGTCCGCCTCCCTGGCCAACTCCCGTACCGCCTCCTGCCGGTTCTGGGTAGCGTAGCAGATATCATCCTTATTTGGCCCAACTATCTTGGGGTAGCGCTGTTTCAGAGCGTCGATGATCACTCGGGCTTCATCCACACTCAAAGTGGTCTGAGTCAAATAAGCCAGCCTGGCATCGGGCGGGAAAGACAATCGTTCCACATCGGCCACATCCTCGACCAGGACCATATGGTCGGGAGCTTCCCCCATGGTACCGACTACCTCATCATGACCGGCGTGACCGATGAGAACGATGGTATAACCTTCACGGGCAAAGCGGATGGCTTCCAGATGAACCTTGGTGACCAAGGGGCAGGTGGCATCAATAGCGAAGAGACGCCGGGCTGCCGCTTGACGCCGGACCTCGGGAGCCACCCCGTGGGCGCTGAACAACAGCACAGATCCCTCCGGTACCTCGGCAATATCATCGACGAAGATCACCCCCTGGGTCTCGAATCGCTCCACAATCGGACGATTGTGCACAATCTCGTGGTAAACATAAATCGGCGGCCCAAACCGCCTCAAGGCCTCCTCCAGAGCGGCTATGGCCATATTCACACCCGCGCAGAAGCCCCGAGGATTCGCAAGAATGATCTTCATGGTCGAGGCACCTCCCTTACTGCTATGCTACGCTCCCGTTGTCTTCCTTGCCAACCGCTTCTGGGCCAACGCTGGTTCCAGGGTAGGTCTAGGCTTTGGTTCATTTTCCTCGTTGTCTGTCTGCCTTGCCCACCGCTTCTGTGCCAACCGCAGTCCTAGGGAGTTGCACCACCGGGAGGGTTTCTTTATCCATATCCATCCCAGCCACCTGTCCCTTGTGTCTATTTGTGGTAGTCTCTTTTCATCAATTTCCCTTTCCAGCAGTCAGGTCAACTTGGAGGGAAGATCTGGAAAATATCGCAATACCGCCGGAGCAACAATGAGCAACGCCGTCCGGGAACTCCGAACGGCGTTGCTCAGGTTCTGAGTCGGTTCTGTTCTGATCCACTCGGTTCTAATGCAACGGCTCGGCTTCTAGTTTCGGTTCTGTTCTGATCCAAAATCAGCCTGCTTTTACTTCTGGACTTCCACCTTGGGTGACTCGATGTAGTGCTTGTTTTCCTTTTCCACAACTTTCCCCGTCACGGTCGCTGGCTTGTCCTCCTGGCAAACGGCCCCATGATACGGCTCCCGGCCACCCTTATCGACCAGGTAGTATTTGACCTCTTTGCCGTCCTGTTTGACGATCAAGGCGTGTCCGCAGGCCTTCGTTTCCTTCAGGGCACACTTGGTGCAGGTCAACGTCCCTTTGAGAGTCTTGGTCTCGGCTTTGTCGTCTGCCAGGACGTAGTTGGCACCAAGCAAACCAGCGGCACACACGCCCATCATCAGTGCTCGTAACATAACCACACTCCTTACGGCAAATGCCAGGAGTCGATCAGGTACCACACCCGACAGCAACTCATTGTAGTCGCATTCCCGGGCCAATGCAAACCAATTCTGGCAACATGATTGCCGGATTCGTGAGTATCTACCGGACGCTTCCGGCACAGCCAGGGCAGATGTGTTCGAGGCAACCCGAGTAAGACGGAGTTCGGCGGTATGGCCGGTGGAGGGCCACGTTGACGGTTCACTTCCCTAGGGTTTGCGAGTGGGTTGACGGACTCGGTGGGCTCTGGAACTGGCAAACTCATAAAGCAAGAGGTTGGCCACACCAGAGAGGGATTCCTATCCCTGGTCCTCGCAGGTCCTGGGAAAGGAACACCTGAGGCTCGATGGAGAGCGAAGATTTCTTCCCCCGGCCGACCAGGAGAGTCGCTGGAGCCATTTCTTGTCGGGAAACTCAGACGGCGCCCAAGGCCAGGCAGCAGTTATGTCCGCCGAAGCCGAAGCTGTTCGACAACACCTTTTTGACTCGGACTTCACGGGCCACATTCGGGATGTAATCCAAATCGCAGCCAGATTCGATGTCGGGATGCTCCAGGTTGATAGTAGGGTGCAAAACTCCATAACGGATGCTCAGGGCACAGGCCACGGCTTCGACCCCGCCACTGGCTCCCAACAGATGCCCGATCATGCTTTTGGTGCTGGAGATCATCAGTTTGCGGGCATGTTCACCAAAGACCAGTTTGATCGCCTTGGTTTCGGCTACATCACCAAGGGGTGTACTCGTACCGTGCGCGTTGATGTATTGAACCTCGTCCGGGTTCCATTGGGCATCGCGGATGGCAGCCCGCATCGCTTCCGCGGCACCTAGACCTTCTTCATGCGGTTGGGTGATGTGATAGGCATCGGCGGTGTTGCCCGCCCCGCGAATTTCCGCGTAGATATTGGCTCCACGGGCTTTAGCATGTTCGTATTCTTCCAGGACCAGGATGCCCGCCCCTTCACTCAAGACAAAGCCATCACGGTCTTTGTCAAAAGGCCGACTGGCCCCAGCCGGATCATCATTGCGTTCTGAGAGTGCCCGGCAGGCGATGAATCCTGCCAGGCCCATGGGAGTTACCGCTGCTTCACTCCCTCCCGTGATCATGATGTCGGCGTAGTTGCAACGGATCGCGGTGCAGGCATCGGCAATCGCGTGAGCGGCCGAGGAGCAGGCGGTCGATACCGTGGTATTCGGTCCCCGCAATCCATAACGGATGGAAATGTTCCCAGCCGCGGAATTGACGATCATTTTCGGGATCACGAACGGGTTGACGCGAGTCGGCCCTTTCGACAACAAGGTTTCGTGTCCGCTTTCAAACTCCTTCAGGCCTCCGATGCCACTTCCGAGAATACACCCGCAGCGAAACGGGTTCTCCCGGGAAAAATCGATGCCGCTGTCCCGGATAGCCTCCTCCGCAGCCACGAGTGCAAACTGGGTGAATCGGTCGATCTTCCGAACAGAAACCTTGTCAAAGTAAGCTTCGGGATTGAAATTCTTGACTTCACCCCCAAATTGGACCTTGAACTGACTGGTGTCAAAGCTGGTCAACCGGGCGATGCCGCTTTGACCATTGACCAGCCCGCGCCAGTACTCGGCACAGGACAATCCCAAAGGATTGACCGTACCCAGACCTGTAATCACGACTCGGCGTCGCTGCGTAACCATCACGTCTGCTGTTCCTGAGTTTTTCGCTCTTCGAGTTTGGCAACAATGTAATCAATCACATCGCCCACGGTGCGGATTTTTTCCGCATCCGTATCGGGAACTTGAATATCAAACTCCTCTTCCACCTCCATGATGAATTCGACGACATCGAGGGAATCAGCCCCGATATCATCCGCGCCGGCCTGACCACCTCCCTGGAAGGTGGTCGAACGCTTGATATTCTCTCTGGGCGTATTGAATTGCTCACTAATAAGGTCGATCACACGATTTTCAATAGACTGCTTGTCGATCACGTTAGAACCCTCCGGGTGGCAGCCGTTGTGAATCTTCAGCCCCCGCCGGCGCCTCAGGGAATGGAATCGGAATTTTCCCCAAATCAGGCCCGGTAGCGAGCGGCTCGACCCGTCTCCGCTACACCAAACCCTTCGCCCAAAATGTAGCGATCCAAGCGGGGTACGGAAAGGCATTCTTAGCCAACACGCCGATTTTCCGCAACCCTGTTCGGAGTTTCCCCTCATCCAAAAGTCGGCCTCCCTGCCCCAAGCAATCCCCTCAACTCCCCCATTACGAACCTGGTCGCGGCTCCCTGGAACACACCACTGCGGCCTCTCTCTGATTCTTTTCGTCCTCCCCTCCGCTGCGACCAGTCCGAGGCGAAAACCCGCCTTCCTCAATATCCGCATCATATCAACATCAGTCCCTCGGTGCAACCAAACACGCTTACCCACCGTTGCACCATTGGGATCAATTCGACAAAAACCCCGGGCACTGGGGATGCGACTGCAACACTGGTACAGAGGGCACAGACATGCGACCTCTGGTGCAAGTACTTTTCTTGCTCGATCTCTGCCTGCGGACATCGGCACGCGCATACCTCAGGCTGCGATGTTGATGATCTCAGCTTTGCGTTGAATCCGCCTGAGCAATCCGGCGAGGACCCGTCCCGGACCAATCTCATAGAAGCGTTCAATTCCCGCTTCGAGTAGAGCGCGGATTGTCTCTTCCCAGCGAACCGGTGCCGTCAATTGCTGGATGAGCAATCTTTGCATTTCCGCGGGATCAGTATGAGATTGGGCATCGACATTAGACCAGATGGGATAACGGGGGGGATGCCAGCAGACCTGGTTGAGGGCATGGGCCAGGCGGGGCTGGGCCGATTGCATCAACGGAGTGTGGAAGGCCCCCGCGACGGCCAGACGGACGGTGCGAATGCCCCGCGCCTGGGTAAGCTGCTCTAAACGTTCCACGGCCGCCAGATTTCCGGAAACCACGAGATTACCGGGACATAAGTAGTTAGCGATTTGCAGGATTTCCGCGCCCCGGGCTTCAGCAATCAACTCCTCGACTTCGTCGATCTGTAAACCGAGCACACTGACCATAGCGGAGGGAGCCGCTTCCGCAGCCGCTTGCATTGCCTGCCCGCGCTCCTGGACCAATCGCAATCCGTCCGCAAAACTCCACACCCCTGCCACGGTACACGCGGTGTACTCCCCCAAGCTGAGACCAGCGACGGCTGTCACAGTTACGTTACCCTCCTGCTGCTGTTGCCAAAGCTGATACGCTGCCAGACTGGCTACGTAAATCGCCGGTTGGCTGATCTCGGTCGCGTGGAGACGTTCCGCTGGACCTTCCAGGCACACTTTCAGCAGGTCATAACCTAGAATTTCCCGGCTCTGGTCGAACAAAGCACGAGCCGCCGCCGAGTCTCGGATCAACCCTGCCGCCATGCCGACATACTGGGCCCCTTGACCAGGAAAAAGCAGTGCTGCCTGTACCATGACCGGATGCTCCTTCCGTGTTCTGAAGGCTCCCTCGATACCCGATCGAGCCCACTGTAGCAATCCTTTCTGGGAAGGATCATTTTAGGATGGTTCAACCCACAATAATCCTTTTCCCACCGTGTCGGGAACCGGCTTCTCCATCGTCGGACGCGACCATCTGGAGATTTGATAGGAACTGGAAGGAAATTACGCACCCAACGCAGGAGTCGGGCAGGAATACAGACAGCAGGGATACAGACACAAAGGGGAAGCGATGGCAGAGTTATTCTTCCCCATCCGGGGGCAGTCGTTCTAATGCTGCTGCCAAGGTGGCATTGAGGCGAAGCTGAACAAACCGGGCCGCTGCTCGCAACGCATTGGCAATCGCTACATCACTGGAGGAGCCGTGGCAAATCAGGCAAACGCCATCGATTCCGAGCAAAGGGGCGCCTCCGAAGGTACTATAGTGGTAGCGGGCGATGAGATCTTGCAAGGCCAGGGCTGCCCGATCCTTTTCCCCTTGCAAGGACTCAACCAAGCGTTCTCGCACTATATTCATGAGGAACTCAAAGACGCCCTCGCTCAATTTGAGGACCACATTACCGGTAAAACCATCGGTAACGATCACATCTGCCACACCCCGAGGAATATCCCGCCCTTCGACATTGCCGATGAATTGCTCCCGGAGTGGTCCCTGCCGCAAGAGTTCATAGCTTTTCTGGACCAGTTCATGTCCCTTTCCTTCTTCTTCTCCCACGTTCATCAAGCCGACCACAGGCCGGGGTACACCGAGCAACTGCTGGGCAAAGACCTCCCCCATGATGGCATATTCCAACAGGTGCCGTGGCTTGGGAAAGACATTGGCCCCGACATCGATCACCACGGAATGGCCGCGTGCATTAGGCATCACCGCCGCGATGCCAGGACGGTGCACACACGGCAAGAATCGACGCGTTTTCAACCCGCCGGCGACCACAGCTCCTGTATTGCCCGCACTGACCAGACCATCCACCTTGTGCTCAGCCAGCAGTTGCCAGCAGCGGAAGATGGAAGCATCCGGTTTGCGTCGAAGAGCCTCGCTGGGCTTATCCTTCATGCCCACCGTCACAGGAGCATGGACGATCTCCAGACGTTCGGCCGGGACCCCTCCTTGCTCCGCCAGCAGGGTTTCCAGTTGGGGCTGATCGCCGACCAGGACAACCGTCAGGTCCGGAGTGCTTTGCAAGGCGCGAACGGCCCCGGCTACATTGGGGGCTACTCCGAAGTCTCCCCCAGCGGCATCGAGCGCAATGCGCATGGTTTACTTCCGCGTCTTCGCCTCGTCCGTCGCTACCGCAATCGCCGTGCGTCCCTGATAATAACCACAGTTTGGACACGCGCGGTGCGGCAACACCGGCTCATTACACTGCGGGCAATACTGGACTTGTACCGGTGGTACACCGTCATGACTACGGCGATGATTCCGGCGGGATCGCGAAGTGCGTCGCTTGGGTACAGCCATGGTTCGCTCCTCCAAACCCATCGCTTGACAAACTCGAGGACAACCGCGTTCCGGTGCCTCAGCAGTCTCCAAGCCCTTCAGAAACCGGCTGCGGTCACCAGTCGGCCGGATAAGGCGGTCATACTAGGAATGTCCCACGCTTTGGTCAAGCACTCGCACTTCTCTCCCGTTACTTCTTAGAATACAGGACAGTCCCCCTTATCCCTCTCGCTCTCGATTTCGGTGAGTATTTCTTGATAATTTCGTGAATATCCTCGTATAGAGAACTCATGAGAAAATCCCCCTGCCTTCGATTATTGTAACCTTATGCCGACAACCTGACTTCTGGATCAAGGAGATCTCGGTGGATCGTCTCTGGGCACCTTGGCGACTGGCTTATGTGGCCGCTCCGCAACCTTCCCCTTCGACGGCCGAGGAGAAATGCTTTATTTGCCAAGCTCTCTCTGCCAGGACGCCGCACCAGGAACGCGAATGCTGGCTAGTGCATCGTTCTGCTCACAGCGTCGTGATCCTGAATCGTTTCCCCTACAATAACGGTCATCTGTTGATCTGTCCGCAGCGGCACCAGGGGGAACTGGGGGGGTTGAGTGACGCAGAGCTCCTGGATTTGCAGCAGTTGTTGGTACGCTTCATGGCCATTTTGCAGAAGCGGATGCGACCCGATGGTTTCAACGTCGGCTTGAATCTAGGTCGGGCGGCTGGAGCGGGTGTGCCCGGGCATCTGCACTGGCATCTCGTCCCCCGCTGGCAGGGAGACACCAACTTCATGCCGGTGATTGCAGACACCCGGGTCTTGGTACAGTCGCTGGAGTCGCTCTATGATCTGCTGGTAGAGGAACTCAGTTTCCCGCCGGCGCCTGCGGGCCAATCCACGGATCCTGCTCAGGATATGGGCCATCGCCAGATTGAGATCCGAGAAGGTGATGAGCAGCGCTCCTCTTTCTGCAAGTGACTGGTTGGAATTCGAAGAGTCCTGGCTGGCGCCCTATGCGATGCGTTGCCGGGCTTCGCGGGGTCGGCGCTACCCGGAGCCTCCGCATCCGTTTCGCACGATTTTTCAGCGGGACCGCGAACGGATCGTACACTGCACCGCCTTCCGCCGCATGACCGGAAAAACCCAGGTGCTGGTGGCCAGCGTCAACGATCACCATCGCACCCGCCTGACGCACACGCTGGAAGTGGCCCAGCTGGCCCGCACCGTCGCTCGTCGTCTCCGCCTCAACGAAGACCTGACCGAAGCGATTGCCTTGGCCCATGACATCGGTCACCCTCCCTTCGGCCATGCCGGGGAACAAGCCCTCAATCAATGTTTGCACCGCTGGGGCGGCTTTGACCACAACCTGTTTGGCTTGCGTCGGGTTGATGAACTGGAGGAACGCTATCCGGAATTTCCCGGCTTGAATCTGTCCTTTGAAGTCCGTGAAGCTTTTGTTCAGCATTGCCGACGGCGTGATGTGCCGGAGTGGGAAGAGTTCCGCCACTGTGGTCAACCGCTGCTGGAGGCTCAGGTGGTGGACGTGGTGGACGCCATCGCTTACGATACCCACGATCTCGATGATGCCCTGGGTCTGGGGATTGTCACCCTGGAGGAGTTACGCACCGCCCCTTTCTGGAGCGAGGCGGTTGCACGCGTACGGCACCATCATCCCCATCTCGACGGCCCACCCTTACGCACCGCCGTCATTCGGGAATTGCTCGCCTGGCAAGTAACCGACCTGCTCGAGGAAACCTCCCGCCGACTGGAATACTACCAGATCCGCTCCCTCGACGATGTCCGCAATGCCCCAGTACCCCTGGTAGCCTTCACCCCCCACCTGACCCAACTCAAAACGGAATGGGAACGCTTCCTCCACGATCGGGTCTATACCCACCATGCGGTGCTCCGCATGACGCACAATGGCCAGCGGATCCTCGAGGCGTTGTTCCATGAATATGTCCGTCGGCCGCAACTGCTTCCCGAAAAACACTTGCGTCGTTGGAGCGGCGCCAGCGAACTCCGCGGACCGCCACCCCCCGGTTGGATCACCCAATTCCGCCGACCCATCCCCGAGCTGGAACGGGTCGTTGCCGATTATCTGGCTGGTATGACCGATCGCTTCGCCCAAGCCGAATACCGCCGCCTGTTTCTTCCAACGATGGAAGTGTGACACTCCACTGCCGCCTACCACAGTTCGCGCGGGAGCAACTGTCGCTTCTCCTCCCGGCAATCCATTTCCCTGTGATCAGGCCTTGGGCGGTTCACTCCCTGTTTTCCGGACTCTTCCCCTCAGCGGCTTGACTCTTCCCCTCAGCGACTTGGCTTTTTCCCCCGCGACTTTTCCTCTCCTGCAAAACCACTACAGGACACCCGACTACCACACTCTTTCCCACTCTGCTCGAGGAATCAACCTATCCTCTTCTAGCCAGTAGCCAGGATGATCTCCGGGGAAGAAAATGAGAGAGCTCAGGTTTTGTCCGAGTGGGCACTTCAGGATCTCTCAGAAGAGACATTTCAGGTTCTGTTACAATAGGGAGTCGTTATAATCGAGAGAGTCCATTATGGCCCCGAGTTGGTGGCTGTAGATGTCTCGAGGGCGAAATTGATACAACAATCCTCGGGATCTCGAATTTCATTGTCACCCCTGCGAGAGTTGCCATTATGTTACTCCCTTTGCTGCGGATCACGTTCGTAATTCTGGTTATCGGTCTCACCGCCTACGCAGCCAGCCTGTTCATCGAGCGTGAACAGAATGGAATGGCTCTCGTGGTCAGCGTCGTTGCTCTGGGTGCCGGTGCATTGGTACTTTTTACCGATTTGCGTGAGAAACAGAAAAAAATCACCACCATTTCCGCCATATATTTCGGCCTGCTCTTAGGCCTGCTGGTGGGTTGGCTGATCTCCATCGCGACTGCTCCTCTATTGGAGTTTGCCTTCCCCGGGGAGCGGCGCATGGTTCAAATCGGCCAAGTGTTTATCACCGTCATTAGCTGCTACATCGCCATCTCGACGCTGCTGCAAACAAAAGACGAGTTTCGCTTCATTATCCCTTATGTCGAATTTTCCAAGCAGGTCAAAGGTGGTCGGCCTCTGGTTCTGGATACCAGTGTGATCATCGACGGTCGGATCGCCGATATCTGCGATACACGGTTGATTGATACCAAGCTGATCGTACCACGGTTTGTTCTGCAGGAGTTACAAGCCATCGCGGATAGTTCGGACCGGCTGAAGCGGAACCGGGGTCGGCGAGGCCTGGACATTTTGAAGCGGTTGCAGACCAACCCCAAGATCGAGCTGGAGGTACACGACGGGAACATTCCAGAGCTGCGGACCGGCGAACGGATCCGCGTGGACGAGCGGCTGGTTCTCCTAGCCAAAGCACTCAATGCCCGTGTCGTTACCAACGATTTCAATCTCAATAAGATCGCTCAGTTGCAAGGGGTGGATGTCATCAACCTCAATGAACTCGCCAACGCATTGAAGACTGTAGCATTGCCGGGCGAGACGATGAATGTTCGTGTGGTTAAACCCGGCGACCAGATCGGCCAAGGAGTCGGCTACCTGGATGACGGAACTATGGTAGTTGTGGAACAAGGCCGTCCATTTATTGGTCAGGAAACGACGATTGTGGTCACCAGTGTTTTACAAACACCGGCAGGACGAATGATTTTCGGTCGCCCCGATCAGCGACCCAGCGGCTCCACCACGCCTTACCCCAGCGGCAGCCCCAGCAGTACCAGCAGCACCAGTAACACCAGAACCGGAGATTCCACGGGCAGCCATGTCAGCCTCGGCAGCAAAACCGGAGAATCCCATCCTGGTGCAACCGGCGGCAACGCTCCGACCAACCTGGGCAACAAACCGGGTGATTCTCGCAGTGGCGAAACCGGGCGTACACCCGATGATAGTCGTTGACATCCCCGCTTCCTCTGCCAGAAGTGGGACGGAGTGAACTCTTCCCTGAGATGAAGATGATGTCCACGTCAGCCATGCTACGCTTACTCGTGCCCTTGATGGTGGTCGGCATCCCCCCGGCATTGCCCCGTGGCGTGGTCTGTCTCCAAGCGTTGCACCCGCACACGCTGCAGGCACAAACCCAGCCGCCCGCCAGCCCGCCTGCTTCCTCAAAAGCGGCCACTGACGGAAAAGCACCTCCACCCGTTTCCGATGTGGAACTGGTGGAGCGCTTACATGCCGCACGCAAGGAATACGAAAACAGCCTCAAAGCTCTCTATGAGCACTATGCCCGGGTCGGGGACCGCCAACGCTGGAAGTGGGCAGAAGAAGAGCTCCTGGGGTATCACTTGCTGTTCAAGCCGTCCTACAACCTGGACGTTAAAGATGTGCCTCCCGCCACTCTCAAGGCAGAAGTCAATATCCCAGCTGCTAACGAATTGTATCGAGCCGCTATGGAATACAAAGGGAAAGGGTTCGGTACGGAGTATATCCTCAACCAACGTCGAGCTGAGATCCTTCTTCGCGAAATTCTCGAAAAATATCCCAATTCGGACAAAATCGCTGATGTGGCGTATCAGCTAGGCGATATCTACGAAAGCCGAGCGTTCCGCCAGTATGATCGCGCTGCCCGGTATTTTGAACGAGCATATCAATGGATGAAAGGGGGAAGGACCGATGCACGCCTGCGTGCTGCCATTCTGTATGATCGGTATCTCAACGACCGCACCAAGGCCATCGAACTGTATCGGGAACACATCGCTCACGACACCGATCCCGATCGAATCCGACAAGCCGAGCGCCGCCTCGCGGAACTGACGGGCAAGAAGTGAGCGTCGGACCCGACGTACATTCTCACCGGCTGAAGAGCACCGCTCCTTTCCCAAGAATCATTTCCACCTCTTCCACGGGTAACTGAGCTGGATCGATGCGATACTGATCCCCCAAGCGGAGATGGATCTGTTTTCCCCAAGGATCGCGAATTACAAGGTAAACAGGGCACGAGCCGTGATATCGTTGCAAGACCAGGCGTAGGCCATCCAGTTTCCGCAGGAATTCCGGATCCTCTTCATAAGGCATATACAGCACCAAGCTTCTGGTGAATTCCCGGCGTGCCTCCTCGAGGGTGAGAAGCCGCTTAATTTGAAAGTCGGGTTCTGCCCGATCCGGAGCCTGATTCAGAACCCCTTCAAAGAGGTAAACAGCATCGGGCACAATCCATTCGCGATAACGGGCATATTCATCCGACCAGAGCACACAGCGCACAGAGCCGCTGAAATCTTCGATGCGGAAGGTAGCATATTTCCGGCCTGCATTGCGTCCGCGATTGGCCGTGCGCACCACCAGATCGACAATCATGCCCGCCACACGAGCTTCTGTGCCGGACTTCAATTTGAACAGTTCGGCACATTCATGACTGCGGAAGCGGCGCATCTGTTCCTCATACTGGGCCAGGGGATGACTGGACATGTAGAAGTCGAGAGCTTCCTTCTCGAACCGGAGCTTGTCGGTTTCGCTCCATTCCGGCACATCCGGTAACTCCTCCTCGGCGCACGAGTTCCCCGGAGCATGATGGGCCCTGAAGCCGTTGGTGTCCGTGGCGGATGCGGAGCCATCGAGGAGCAAATCGATGAGGCTTTTCTGTCCCCGGCGTCGATCCGTGGCTTTTTCCTCAGCCGCCTGATAGGCCCGTTCCAAGGCAGCAAAGAGAGCCGCTCGTCGTCCAAAGGCATCGAAGGCACCGGCTTTGATCAACCGTTCCACGGCGGAGCGGGGCACCACACGCCGATCCACCCGTTCACAAAAGTCGAATAACCCCCGGAATTTGCCGTCTTTCTCCCGGACCTGAACAATCTCCTGGGCAGCTCCCCGCCCCAGGCCCTTGATTGCCGTCAAGCCGAAAATGATCCGATGGCCCTCAACATCGAAATCCGCCCGCCCCCGGTTGATATCCGGCGGCAGCACTTCCAGTCCCATCCGGCGGGCCTCAGCGATGTGATCCACCAGAATGTCCCGCTTGTTCCCATCATCGATTTCTGAGGACAGAAGCGCCGCCATGAATTCCGCCGGATAGTAGCATTTCAAATAAGCCGTCTGATACGAGACCAGGGCATACGCTGCACTATGCGATTTGTTGAAGCCGTACTTGCCGAACTCTTCGATCAGGGAGAAGATGCGGATAGCCTGATCTTCGGTCAGCCCCTTCTGCACCGCCCCGCGGACGAATTCCTCACGCCGGGCTTCGATCACTTCCCGGTTCTTCTTGCTGATGGCTTTGATGCAGGCGTAGGCTTTCGATAACTCGATCCCCCCCAGGCGGTTGAGAATCCGCATGATCTGTTCCTGGTACACCATTACGCCGTAGGTCTCGCCCAGGATTTCTTCCATCACTGGGTGCAGATACGTCGGTTTTTTCCGTCCATGTTTGCATTCGATGTATTCATCAATCAATCCCCCTTCGAGGGGCCCGGGGCGGTAGAGGGCGGTTGAGGCGATGATGTCGCGGATGTTGTCCGGCTTCACCCGTTTGAGCAATTCGCGGATCCCCTCCGACTCGAACTGGAACACCCCCTTGGCTTCCCCCCGTTGCAGCATCTGATAGACCTTAGGATCATCCAACGGGATGCTATAGGGATCGATGCGGACGCCACGGGTTCGTTCGATCAAGCGGATGGTGTTATCGATCAAGGTCAGGGTGCGCAGCCCGAGAAAGTCCATCTTGAGCATGCCGACTTTTTCCAGGACGGTCATTTCCCATTGGGTGGTCACCGCAATGTCACCCGCATCGGCGGCGTCGATTTCTTCGCCCTCCATGCGGCGGACCACCCGCTGGACCGGCACATAGTTGATGATCGGTCCATTGGCAATGACCACACCGGCGGCATGCGTGCCCACATTGCGATTGATTCCTTCCAGTTTGAGCGCGATATCCACCAGTTGTCGGACCTGTGGGTCGGCATCGTATTCCCGGCGGAAGTCGGGACTCTCCAACGCCTCGCTCAGACTGGCCGTGAGCGCCCCACGGGTGGGAACCAGCTGACAGAGTTGATTGACTCGCTCCAGAGGCACTCCCAATACCCGCCCCACATCCTTCAGAGCCGCTTTGGCCGCCAACGTCCCGAACGTGCCGATCTGGGCGACCGATTCAGCTCCATATTTCCGCTTGACATACTCGATGACCTGTTCCCGACGATCCTGGCAGAAGTCAATGTCAATATCCGGTGCCTCGCTGCGATTCGGGTCGAGAAACCGTTCGAAGAGCAGATCATACTCCAAAGGATCCACATGACTGAGGTAGAGGACATAACTGACGATGGCGCCGCAGGCCGAACCCCGCGCCGAACAGGGAATCCCTTGTTCTCGAGCATAGCGGACGAAATCCCAGACGATGAGAAAATAGCCGGCGAAACCCATGCGACAGATGATGTTCAATTCATGTTCCAGCCGCTGCTGAGCCGCCGGGGGTGGGGGATCACCATAACGCTGTCGCAAACCGGCTTGGCACAGTTCCCGCAAATACTGCTCCGGTGTCTTCTGCTCCGGCGGCGTAAAGACGGGAAAGTGCCGTTTGCCGAAATCCAGCTGAATATCCACCTGGTCCGCAATCGACTGGCTGCGTGCCACAGCATCTTCCAACCCGGGGAAAAGCCGGTACATCTCCTCAGGACTACGTACGTAGTACGGACTGGGAAAACGTCCCTCGGGGTACTGCCGCCGTCGCGGATCATGCTGCCGACGTGTGTTGATGCAAAAGAGCACATCGTGAGCCAAGGCATCCTCGGCACACAAGTAATGAGCATCTGCCGTGGCCACCAAAGGAATGCCCAGTCGTCGCGCGATATCAACAGCTACTTCCGTACAACGATCCTGCAATTCCAGACCGTTGTTCTGCACTTCAATGTAATAATCCTCGCCAAACAGTTTGTGGAACCAGGCGGCCAACCTCTGGGCTTCTTCCAGTTTCTCTTGCAAGATGTACTGGTTGAATGCACCCGCCAGACATCCGCTCAAGCAAATGATCCCCTCGTGATATTCCACCAGCAATTCCCGATCGATCCGGGGGTGGTAGTAAAATCCCTCCAGAAATGCCAGGCTGGAGAGCTTGATGAGATTGCGGAAGCCCGTGGCGTTCTTGGCCAGCAACGTCAGATGGGTCGCCGCCCCCATCTCGGTGCGGGCACTGCGATCACTCCGGCTGCCTGGTGCCAGATAGGCTTCATACCCGATGATCGGATTGATCCCCGCCTTGCGGCATTCCAGATAAAACTCGATCGCTCCATACAGGTTACCGTGATCGGTGATGGCACAGGCGTTCATCCCCAGCTTCTGGACTTGTTCCACCAACGGTGGAATACGATTGAAGCCATCGAGCAGGCTATAGTGCGTATGCAGGTGCAGATGGACAAAAGACCGACCTGCCATTGTCTCCTCCCGGCTCCTCTCAGAATCCTTCGAGCTGCCCCGAGGATATTGCTGCTCTGTTCCTCCTCCCGCAGGAACACAGTAGCCCACAGGGACTCCCAACATTAGCGCGTTATACCCTGCTGGCCGAGGCGTGGGAATGTCATTCACCGGATCAATCGGCTCGGAACTCGGTTGCCAGGGAAGAAATATGCTTGTTGTGCCGAAGCGTTATGCCGGAGATTTCGCCTCCGCCGGGGGTTCCGCCTCCGCTGGCTCTTGCACCCCTGAGGCCCCATCCGCTGCTGGCGTTGACGTTGGAGTTGCCTCGAGCCAGGCATTGAGGGACAGGCTTTCTTTGTTCTTGGGATCACGCCGTTGGGACCATCCCGCCTTAGAATAAGTTTTGTAGGAAATTTCCGACTCGCGGAGGAAGCATCTACCGACAGGAGGCCAACTCCCAACCTGAGGGCGCGAACCGCCCAACATCCGTCAGCGTAGCAACCTGGGGATAAAGAGAGAGTGGGGGCGATTGTGCAACCGACACCAACGGATGAAAATGTGCAACTGTCACCCTCGGATGAAGAATTACTGGTACGCCTACAGCGGGGTGAACGTGCTGCACTGGACGTGCTTGTACGCCGTTATGAACGGGAATTGTTCGGGTATCTCTGCCGCTATCTCAACGACGACGAACTGGCAGAGGATGTATTTCAAAACACGTTCCTCCAGGTATTCCTGAAGATCGAGCAGTTTGAAGCAGGTCGGGCGGCACGCCCCTGGTTGTATGCGATCGCTACCCACCAGGCGATCGATGCTCTGCGGCGGCAACAGCGACGACGCGATCGTACCAACTTGGGAGAAGAACGCACCGGTGATGAAGAATCCACAGTCTCAGGGTGGAGCCTGGTCGCTGCCGAAGAGGTGGATGACCCCCTGGAGCTTCTGGAACGCGCTGAACAGCAGGCCTTAGTCCGTCAGGCTGTGGCCGAATTGCCCCCCCTGTTGCGTGGTGTTGTTGTGCTGGTGTATTTCCAAGGCTTGAAATATCACGAAGCTGCCGAGGTGCTCGGTATTCCAGTAGGCACGGTGAAATCCCGACTCCACACCGCCATGAAGAAACTCCTGCAGACCTGCTCCCCTCCAGACCCCTTCCACGAACCGGCGCCATCGTCACCCATTCCCTGGAGGGACTTGCGGCCACGACCCCGCTCCACCCCTGCTACTACTTCCCATTCCTAACCGGAAGAGGGAGGAAGTTTTGGAGCACCCGAGCGATGCAACACGCCAACCGTGAAATTTCTGGTACACCTATGCGTCATGAAGTGCTATTAGACTACCTGTTGCAACAACTCACGGAAGCAGAGAGCCGACATCTGGAAGCTCGCTTGCAAACGGACAGGGTTTTGGCAGCCCAACTGGAACAGCTCCGGCGCAAGCTCCGGCTCCTGGAGCAAGAACGCCAGCGGATCCTGCTTCCTCCCCCGGGACTGGTCGAACGAACGCTGGCACGCATTCAGGGCATCTGGTCCCCATCCAGCCGCTCCTTGCCCCGCGCACCACGAACCTTGCCCGACTGGCGTGTCACAGGGGGACGCTTCCGACCGGACATCCTGATTGCCGGATGCATTCTGATTCTCGCGGGGGGATTATTCTTCTCCGCCCTGGGCAAACTGCGGGCACGCCATGACTGGCTTGCCTGCCAGAACGCCCTCCGCCTTTCCTATTACGAGCATGCTGTTCCACTCAACGTACAACCATCCAACACGCAGCTATCCAGCACCCTGTCGCAGGAAGTCTTCCCCACCAGCAGCGAATCATCACTCCCCCACGCCCGTTGGCCAGTCTCCGAGGCTGCCAGCTCTTTTCGACCTGTGTTCCTCTGTTCCCTGGCCGTCAGCCCGGAAAACACCTCCTCTCCGCCTCAAACAGCCACCTTCGACAATCTGAGTCTTTGGGCGGTTCATTTCTCCAGTCGAACGTTCCAGGAACATCCACTCTTTCCCCTCTCCCAACCCAACGGGAGTGGGCTTTCGCCCAGTACCGCTGCACCTACTGCCTCGTATCGTGCACTCTCGTCTTTGACCGGTTCAGCTTCTCAGCACCCACCTCATCCTTACGGTCGGCATATTCTCTACGCCGATGGCCACGTCCAGTGCTTGAATCCTCCCCGCTGGCCTGCCTGTGGGACCATACCTCCCCTGGTCCACTTTGCCCACCCCTCATCTGACGGTGTCGAATGACACCCTTCTCGCAGAAGTCGTTTCCCACGCGCGCGGCACTTCCATCTTTCTTTTTTTACTCGCAAAATACCTGAAAACCCGGAAAAACAAGTCATCCCATGGCAGTTTATTTGGTAGACTCAAAAATTGTGGGCAAAGCATAATTTATTCGGAAAATTGGCAAATATCGCGGCATGAGCATCCGGTTCCCTCTATCTATGTCGTAAAATTGCGGCCAGAATGTGTGCTAGAATATAAGTAAGTCAGGATGTAAGATTTCCACCGGTGGGGCCGTGCGTGGGGTAATGATGTATTCGCATCCCATCGGCGGATCGGATCTCGGGAGCGGCGTCCTGTGAAGCGGGTGATCCGCCTGCGTGGCATCAGTGGAGCCATCAAAGGCAAGGTCTGGGAGTCGGATTCCCTCCTGCGTGTGGGGCGGCTGGCATCCCTGGAAGTCGTATTGGACGACAGTTCTGTCAGTCGCCGCCATGCCGAGATTCGTCTCGGTCCGGAAGGTTGGTCAATCCGAGACTTGGAAAGTACGAACGGGACCTACGTCAACGGCGCACGTATTAGCGTTCTGGAACACCCCCTCCGCCACCGAGATATCCTGCAATTCGGCAAAGTCGCTTTACTGGTCGAACAAAGTGAAGAGGCCGCGGAGGCTCCTTCTTCCAACCAACACATTCTGGCCACCGCACCATCCACCTACGAAGAGGGTATCCGCCGTCTGGCCTTTGACCGCCATCAAATGCCGCGACCCGGCGAGCAGTTGGTGGCTCTTTTACGGGCCGGCCATCATTTCGTGCATGCGCATGAGCCGGAGGAATTGTATCAGGCCATCCTCAGTGACGCTGTCAGCGTCCTAGCAGCTCAACGGGGTGCCATTATTCTGGCGGAAGGGGATAGTGCAGAACCACGCTGGCGGATGGCTGCGGTGGCTCATGGCAGCAACACGGCCAACCCCCGCTATCATTACTCCAAGAAACTGGCCCAACGTTGCTACGCCGCGGGTGTTTCCTTGCTGTACAGCACCTTCACCTCTCTGGATAGCGACACTCGCCTCGGTCAAAGCATCACGGACGGAGCCATGGGCAGTGTCATGTGTGTGTTGCTGCGTACTCCCCGTCGCCGGCTGGGTATCCTGCATCTAGACCGCGGACTCGAGCAACAACCGTTTACGGAAGATGATCTTCACCTGGCTGACGCCCTGGCGGCCCATGTTTCCGCGACCCTCGAAAGCGCCCTGCTCTTGCAACAACAGCGAGAACTGTTTCTCAAGACCATCACCACCCTAGCCCAAGCGGTCGAACTGCGTGACGACTACACCGGCGGACACACCCAACGGGTGACCCGCTACGCTTTGCTTTTGGCCGAACGCCTCGGTCTGGATCGTGAGCAGATAGACATCATCCGCCTGGGCAGCCCATTGCACGACATCGGCAAGATCGGTATCGATGATGCTATCCTGCGTAAGCCCGGCAAACTGACCCCCGAAGAATATGAATTGATGAAGCAGCACACGACCAAAGGGGCGGAAATTCTCCGCAACATCCCCGAGATGGCCCCCATCATCCCGATTGTCCGGAACCATCACGAACGCTGGGACGGCACCGGTTACCCCGACCGCCTCGCCGGCGAAGACATTCCCTATCTGGCTCGGATCGTCGCGGTGGCTGACGCCTTTGATGCCATCACTTCACCACGACCCTACTACACTTACAACCGTTGTCGCACCTCGAATTGGGCCTTCCTGGAACTGCAACGCCAGGCCGGCCGGCAATTCGACCCCGATTGTGTCGCTGCCTTCCTGAACATCCGCGATGCCGTCCACAAAGTCATGCAGGAAATGATGCCCCATCTGCAGTGGGATGATCAGGCAGCCATCACCACTCTCAATGAGCCCTTCATCAGCGAAGAAATCCTCGCCGATCCTCGCTACTGACCCGCCTGTTCCTGTCCCCCTGGGGATCGTTTCCCAATAGACAAACCGGGGGTGTTCCCTCGGATTGCCCCCTCCCCTTCGGAAATGATTCCGACCTGTTTCTGCCGGGATCAGGATGAGACCTGCCCACTCACACCCTCGTTGACCCACCTTTTTGCCCGAGATACCCAGGAACAGACTTCAGAATACGGTCACTCCATCACCAAGCCCAGATAATGTGGTAAGATCATATCCGCGCCTGCCGCCAGCAGTCGATGGCATTTGTCCGCAACCGTGGGGTCATCCCACCAGCTTGCAGAACAAGGGTCATGCGACTTTGCCCACGGTGGCTTCAGGGGCGAGTCCGACACCTCGGGTGTAGCCAATCCGATTGCTGTCCCGCCGACACGTTTGACCTCGCGGATCTCCACGACCCCGTCCCCGAAACCGAGCCAGGTTTCCCCGGGCCAATGGTACTGCTGGAGGAGATGGTCCAGGATTTGTCCCTTGGAAAACAAGTGATCATGTCCATGCGGTGCAAAGATGGCGTGGGGAAAAAACGGGAGCAGACCGAGCAATTCCGCCTCCCGGTAAACCTGTTCGTACTCCGTGCCGCTTGTCAAAAACAGCTTCAGGCCCCACTGGTGTAGGGCCATCAGCACCTCCCATGCTCCCGGCACCAGCCACTGCTGCGGCGTCGTCTCCCCCTGACGGATCGAATCATGGCGCCGCTGGATCAGTTGCCCGAGACGCTGCTGATAGGTCACCACACATTCCGAAGGGTCCAGTTCGGCTCCCCCATGATCCCGAACCATCTGGACGAACACTTGCATCTGTTGCAACGGAGGCATGCCATTGGTGGATAACACCAGTTGAAGCAACTGTCGCTGCGTAGGCTCTGGCTCGCCTGCCGACAAGCCCGCCGCCTGCCAGTAATCCCAGAGTACCTGGACCATCACCTGAGGCCAGCCGGCACGCAAACCCGAAAGGGTGCCATCAAAGTCGAACAGAACGGCTTTGTACTGACCCCGCTGGATAGACTGTCGCAGTTGTTCCACCCGCTTCTGCACATTTCCCGTTGCAGACGGCCCAACGAAAGATGGATTCATACTCTGGACCTTGCAGTACGGTGCGATCGGAGAAAGGCTTCTTCTTCACAACTCCACCCAGGAATGTGCCTTGAGAAACTTGCGGAAACCCATTCAGGAGGTGGGCTGGGTACCGTCCCGCACTTTGACCATCCGGACCCGGTTACCCGGAGGTGCATACTCGACATGAGTCATGAAACCGCGCATCAGAAGTAGTCCCCGGCCGCAAGGACGCTCCAGGTTTTCCGGGTCGGTGGGATCCGGAACATCCTCCGGATTGAAGCCCGGACCTTCATCCGCGATATAGATCTCGAATTGACGCTCATTCACGCTGAAACGGACATGAACTTTCTTGTCCGGATCCATCTGGTTGCCGTGCTTGATGGCATTGACCAGCGCCTCTTCCAGCGCCAGTTTGATTGCGAAAATGTCGTGCTCCGGATAGCCCCAGTGTTGCAGGAGCTGCTCGACCATGGACTGAATCCGCCGCATCTCGGAGAGATCACTGGGTATGATCAATTCATGTAGAGCACTCATGAGTGGCTAACCGCTCATTAGCATTGTGCCGTCTAAGGGCACTTTATCCCGAATTTTATGACCCCATATGCCGAATCTCTCACCGATAGACTAGCATATTATTTTCAGAATGACCGCCGTCTCTTGGAAATTTAGAACGACTGCAACCCCGCCTGTTCATCTGGAACGATCGTCAGGATACGATCCAGCTTGGTGATCTTGAATACCTCCAGGATATCCTTGGCGATGTTGCACAACACCAGTTTTCCCTGCACCGCCTGCACTTTCCGATGCAAGGTGATCAGCTTCCCCAACGCCGCGCTGGACATGAACTCCACGTTGCCAAAGTTGAGCAGCAGTTTGCGACGGCCCAACTCGTCCACCAAACGGAACAAGTCATCACCGATCAGCTGAATATTTTGCTCATCCAATATTTTTTTATCCACGAAATTGACGACGGCGATATCTCCGATGTCTTCAACTTCTAGCCGTCGCCGACGGGTAGAGTCTGTTGCCATAATGATGCACCTCGATGCCAAAAGTCCAAGTCTGGTCTGGTTGCGCGGTGTGTATCCGTTGATATCACTTCTGCCGGAATTTCTTTCCTTGTTCACTCCCGCGGGGCTGCCTGGCTCACCCCATACGCCACGGTATTATTTATGCCAGCATCAAAATGCATCTTTGTGCTTTGTGCCCTATCTGTCAAGATGATCCGAGGCATTTTTATGCCCTTGGGAGGGATAACGCAGAAGTTCGCTTCTTTTGCCGCTTGGTTTTATTCCGTCACCTGATCATCAACTCTGACAATATTATCGATTTGATACAGCACGTTGATGCAGCGGTCTAGCACCGTCGGACATCTCGTTTGATTTCAATGGCTGAGTCCGTGGTCCGTTACAGGGTCATCGGCATCATAGTCTGTTTTGCGGTGGAGTGGAGACAACCATCGTAGCTATGCAGCCATTGCTGACATGGCCCGGCTCGGGGAACTTCATCGACCACGCCTGACAGGGGAAGTTTTCCGGGGCACAGCTTTCCTGGATAAGATGGAACTATCGAAACCTCTGACCCCCGATTACTCGGCAGATTTTGATCAGAAATGTCTTGGAACGATATTCCTCAACCGGCTTCCTGAGTCCCTATCAACCGCTCTCTGGGTAGATGTTTCATCGGGATATCTTGTGAGAACCATGGGGATAAGCCAGAGTGAATGGAGCAGAGCCACGCATGAAGGAGAGATATTCGCGTAACGCGACCAACGAGGGGAAAAGATGTTGTCACCCACCACACTGACGATCGTGCGGCACGAAGTGGGTCGATTCCTTTTGCTAGGGTTGATGGGGGGACTATTGGCGGGGACAGATGGAATCCGTCGGTTTGTATCAGCCGTACCGCCACCCCTGTCAGGAGGGGATCAGACTTCCTCCCCTACGGCAAATCTCGTGGATGATCGGCAAGTCCAGATGCTGGCCGAGGCTCTGGACCGGGCGGCCCGGATGGTCAGTTCCGCATTCTTCAAGCCTATGGAAGAGAAAGTGCTGGTAGCCGAAGCCGTTCGTCAGTGGTATCAGGCCATCGACCGTCCGTTGCCGGAGACGGTAAACCAACGGCTCGTCAGATTAGCTAATACGCAGCAGGAACGTGTACAACTGCTACGGGACATTCGCCATCAACTCCGGGATCATCCCAGATTACGTGGGACGCAATCTCTGCTGTTGGGGTTGCAGGGATTTACCGAAGCAACCCAGGGGCATTGCAGTGTCACCTGGCGGCGCTCCGAAGCAACACAGGTCTTATCCGTGGATTGCGATTTTGGTATAGGTTTGGAATTGGAGGGCTGTACAGGACTGAGGTGGACAGCATATCAATGGGAGCGAGCGTTGGCCTTGGGACGTCACCCTCCGCTGGGCTACATCGGTCCACTGCCTAGTCCGGAGAAACTTTCCGCACCGGTCCATTACCCCTGGCGTGTCCGGCGTGTGATTCCTGGCAGCCCAGCGCATGTTGCGGGAATCCAGAAGGGGGATCTGGTCACTCACTATCGGGGCGCAGCTTTGACGCCGGAAAATGCCCATCGCGTATTTCAGGAATGGGCCTATGCTCCGATGGTCCTCGAACCCGTGACAGGTCGGCCCTTGTTACCCGCCTGTCACCTGACCCTCCAACGAAATCATGAGTCGGTCGAAGTGCGGATACCAGCCCAAGAGCCGTATCAGGCCGAATGTGTCTTCGGCGTTCGGCGTCACGCCGATGGAAGCTGGGATTGGTGGCTGGATCGACCACAACGGATCGGCTACATACGCTTGGGCTCCCTGGAATGGCACGCGCCGGTGCAATTCCGGGCCGCTTTAGAGGAATTGCGGCAACAGCGTTGTCGAGGATTGATCCTGGATCTGCGCTGGTGTGCAGGGGGATATATCCAAAGCGTCATCGAGATGTGCAGTATGCTGCTGCCTGCCAACACGGTGATTGCTCGGCTTCAATATCCTCCGGAACGGGTGCCGCCTCAGGGTGAACTCAACGAACTGCGGACCACCCCGAGTCGGTGGGCGGGCCTGCAGGTGCCCTTGCTGGTGTTGATTGGTCCGGAAACGATGGGGGGCGGGGAAATGATTGCGGCGGCTCTGCGGGATCATCACCGCTGTCTCTTGGCAGGACAACGGAGTGCCGGTCGGGCGGCTCTGCAAACACTCCTCAATCTGGAAGTGGCCGAGTTGCAACTGCGTATCACCACTGGGCTGTTGCTGCGCCCCAACGGCCAACCCCGCCATCGCTTTCCCAACAGTCAACCCACCGACCTCTGGGGATTACGCCCCGATCCTGGCTGGGAGATACCTCTGGATACGACTGCTCGTCGAGAACTCTTTCACCAGATCGAGCTTTTGACCCTCCGCTTACCGACGAGTCGGGAAGCCTTACCCCTGGATGATCCCCGGCACGACTCCGTCCGCTATACTGCCTTGCACCAGTTTCTTCGGCATCTGCAGAAGCTCGAATCCCCGAGGCCGTAAATGGTGAGTCCATTCACCGCTTCTCTCTCGCTCACATCACGCGGCAACCCCAGGACCGCACCCGCCCGAGAATCTCCTCTTGCGATAGGCCAAGCCTCCGAAATAAAGGCCATTCTTCGACCCTGAGTCTCGCCATTCTGCGAATCATTTATTGAATACACCCCGTGATATTCCATGAATCATTCAGGGAATGCACACCGTCAGGGAATGCACCGTGATATGACAATCCCGCTTTTTGGAATGTGAGATTCCCGAAGAGTACGATGGAGAGAAGATCATGAGACTGGCAACGATATTGACACCGGAGGGTCCCCGAGCTGCCCTCGAGCGGAGTGATGGGTACTATGTGGATTTGCACGCGAGTGAGCCGGGTTTGCCCGACAATGTCAAGGCTCTCCTCGCAGCATCGCCGGCGATTCGCCGATTAGCGGCGGAAGTGGCCGCCACGCCCACAGCGGTCGCTTATCCACCTCAGAGTGTGCGGCTTCTCCCACCTATCCCGGACCCGGGGAAAATCCTGTGCATCGGCTTGAATTATCGCGATCATGCCCGGGAAGGAGGAAAAGCCATCCCGGAAGAACCGGTTCTCTTCGGCAAGTTTCGCAATGCTTTGATTGCTCATGGCGACCCGATCCGTCTGCCGAAAGTGGCACGCAAGGTGGATTATGAGGCAGAACTGGTGATCGTCATCGGCAAGACAGGCAAACACATTCCCAACGATGCCCGTGCTTATGACTATGTCGGGGGCTATACGTGTGGCCACGATGTCAGTGCACGGGACTGGCAATTCCGCGGTGAAGAGAAACAATGGATCATCGGCAAAACCTTCGACACATTTGCACCCGTCGGACCGGTTCTGGTCACACGGGACGAAATCCCGGATCCGCACCAGCTGCAAATCCGCCTGCGTCGCAATGGGGTCACCTTGCAGGATTCTAACACCCGCGAGTTCATCTTTGGCGTCCCTCACCTGCTTTCTTACCTTTCCCAGGTGATGACCTTGGAACCGGGCGATTTGATCTTCACGGGTACGCCACCGGGGGTGGGTATCGCCCGCAATCCCCCCATTCTGCTCCAACCCGGCGATATCGTGGAAGTGGAGATCGAAAAGATCGGCATCCTCCGTAATCCCTGCGTTGCGGAAAGCTGAGCCAACTGCAACTGCCTAACAGGATTGCTTTCACACCTGCTGGAGTGGCGCACAGACCTCCGCAAGGCAAACGCTGATAGGCAAACGCTGATTGATCTCACCGAGGCAAAAGTTGTTCCTCGTAACTGCTCTGATAGGCATAACGACTCCCCGGACCCAGGTGATCCCGGATTTCTCGGTCGATGCGGAGGCGGGCACCCTGATATTGTCCGGCGGCCACATCGAAATACAATTCCCCCTCCCACAAGAAGGGGAGCACCGCAGCTTGTTCCGCCAGCGGTGGGTCCTCTGTCCAGCGGGTGGACAGCCCCACCGTCCAGAGGTCCCCCTGCCGACGCAGAAGTGTGTATTTCTGCTCCAGCGTGTAACGGTCTCCCACTCCCAGAGGGGGATCGACCTTAACGCGGGCTTGTCGCTGCCAGGTTTGACCCACTTCCCACCCCTTGTCGGGCAGAATGAGGCGGAAGGGCAACTCCACTTCCAAGCGCTGGGCTGAACCGCTGCGGGCCTCCGTCACAGCGATCAAACGACCCCGCCCATCCATGCGGAGGGTCAATAAGCCTTTGTTCAAAAAGGCGGCCATCTCCTTGGCATGATCGGGTTGGGCAGAATCCCGGATCAGCGGTTCCTCCTCCCCTCGGCGGATTTCGGAACGCAGGGCCAGAATACGCATCTGCACCGTGGCCACACCCATCGCATCGACCGTCTGAACCGTCCACTCCCGTGTCAGTTGCAAGTCACTCGTGGTCCGACGTGTCTGTTTCTGCTGTTCATTCCCGAACGTCTCCTCTACAGTCGTGCGTTGGCGGAGTTGATAGGTCAACGTCTGTCCCGCTGTCCAGCGAAAGCGGGGAACTTCCACCTGGGGTGTTCCCGCTTCTGCAAAACATCCCCAGGCTGCACCACCGAGCGATACTCCGAAAACGACTGCTCCAACAATGCCGACCCCTCGCAATAATCCCAGGCCCTTCTTCCATATTTCAGACGCTTGTCTGAGCATGGTGGCGCCCCTCGGTCCAGCCGTGTTCCCTTTCTGATCCTTCCGCCCCGTCGTTTGCTTCGCCAAAGGGGAATATCCCTGAATCTCAGGGGGATATCACCCTCCGCTGGGAGCGTCAAGGGCAGTCGGATATTCCCCCTGCCCAAGGGGTACCCAGAGTTCTCGGCGTTTTATATGTGAAATCTACTTCTTCTGATGGTCTTGGGGTGATTTTGGGGTGATCGGGTTGGAAATCCACTTGCTTTGGACCGGAGGTGGTAGCGATTGGGAACTTCGGCATCGCCGCTAGAACCCTGGAACATCGAGGTGCACCGCGCCCCTTTACCGCCTTAAGCCCCACCAATATGTTCCCTTCCATTGGCTGCCGACCCAGCCTCCAAAGTAGGCGGTTGGCGCATACTTAGCCAGAATATCCCAGGCTGTGGCCATGTCACGGGCGGGGCACCTGTCCTTGGGCCACTGCTCGACACAGGCTTCGCGGTAGGAAAGTCCTGCCACACTGAGGACCCACCGTTCATACTCGGCGATCCAGCGCAAGGCGGCTGAGAACAGGCGGCGTAATCGGGGGCGGTCATCCTGGTTTCTATCACCACGATAACAAGTCACATCCTCGGGTCCGTCAATATCCCGCGGTAAAGTGGTCACGTCCAGCCAAACCGGGTCAAAACCAAAACGGCGGAGGAATAATCCCCCGTCTTGGGAGGTGCCATAAAGCATGCCCCAGCCCCACAAGCCGATCCAGACTCCGCTGTCGTGGATCATGAAGTAACCACTGCTGGAAATTTTTTGTTCAGGATTACCATCCAGCCAGATTTGGCTGCTGGAGGATTCCGGACGGTCACGATAGTAGCGGGCAAAGCCCCATGCGCACAACAAGTTACCCTCGGGCCGTATCACATCCCGACCCCAGCACCACATCTGCTGGTCGAAAAGGATAGTGCCGAAACGATGCAAGGATCGGCGGTCACGTGCCACGGCGAGGTGCTGAATGCTCCAAGACATCAAGACGAATCCCCTACTTCTGCACTCCACCCACAAGCTGGAGTTGCTTGCGTCCACAATGGTAATTCTCCAACTCACGATTGGCATGACAGATACGCGGCAACGCTTGCTCGACTTGCGTCAGACATCCTCCCGGCAAGGCCAGATAAAATTCGTCATCGCCGATCTGGGTGTAAACGCGATTACCAATGCAACCCAGATTGGTGACGACACCACCGGACTGCTCCGCGGCGGGGATCATACCGCAAGCTGGCCGACCCGAGAGAGGCAGAAGCGGCAGGCCGGCCAACCGCACTGCCTCGACCAGCAGCATCAACTGGCGAGCACGTCCCAAAACGATGACCACGTCGGGGGGAAGCGGAGCCTGATCCAAGGGAGCGTAGATGACGGCAGCCCAAGATCGACCGAGGCGGGGGACCTGAGCGACTTCTTCGGGCCGGAGATAGTCCAGGCTGTGCATCATGCCGAGCACTGTCGTCAACTGCTGGCCTGATTCCTCCGGCAACGACAGCCCCTGCACGTAAGCTCCGATGGGACAGCCGAAGTGGTCCTCAGCCGTGGCGTAAAACACCTGCCCTGCTGCTGCAAGTTTCCAGTAGGAACAACCGGACGGTTCTTGCTTCGACACCCGTGGAATGTCCGCCGGAATTTGTTGGACAAAGGTGACCGCCACCGGAGGGTGCTGCAGGTCCAGCCAGGTCTTCAGAGAAGAGGTAGGCATTGTAAGCTCTCCCGCAAGCGTAAATTGGTAGAATGGCCTAGTATAATTTTATAATACCATATATCACACAGTCAAGGTGTCGAAGCCGATGGACAATGTCACCGTGTGCTAGTGGTTCCCGATGCCAGCCACGGCGGCAGCGAATTCCGGTCACACTCTCCCCTTCCCTTGTAACAACTCCTAGAACAGCTATTCCCATTGACCACGAAAGCGGTCGGGATTCGGGGCATCCACTCGTCAGTAATTCAGGATTGGCGCTCTATGACCGGTTTGCATTCCCTAGCCCACACGCGGGTTCCGACAGTGTTATTTCCCACCGCAGCGGCGGCTGCTCGATATGTGGCTCGGGAAATCGACAAGCTCATCCGTGCACGCAATGCCGCCGGCAAATCGACTGTGCTAGGTTTAGCTACCGGCAGCACCCCCGTGGGCCTGTACCGCGAATTGATCCGCCTCCATCAGGAAGAAGGATTGGACTTCTCTCGGGTCATCACCTTCAATCTGGATGAATACTACCCGATGCCTAAGGAGGACCCTCACTCCTACTTTCGTTGGATGCACGAGACTTTCTTCAACCACGTCAACATTCCATGGGAAAATATTCACATTCCGGATGGTATGCTGGCACAGGAGGAGATCGATGCCTTCTGCGCCGACTATGAGCGGAAGATCAAGGCAGCCGGTGGGATCGACATCCAGATTTTGGGGATCGGTCGCACGGGTCACATCGGTTTCAATGAACCAGGCAGCCCGCGAAATAGCCGGACCCGCCTGGTGACTTTGGACAGCATCACCCGCCGGGATGCCGCCCCGGGGTTTTTTGGAGAAGAGAACGTCCCCCACCATGCCATCACCATGGGTGTGGCGACGATTCTGGAAGCGCGGCGGATCTTTCTCATGGCGTTCGGGGAGCACAAAGCCTCGATTGTGTACAAGGCAGTCGAGCAACCGCCGACCGAAGCGATTTCGGCCAGCTTTCTCCAGGAACATCCCGATGCTACGGTGGTGCTGGATCCCGCCGCCGCCGCGGAATTGACCGCCATCAAACGACCCTGGAAAGTCGGTCCCTGCGACTGGACCCCCCAGTTGGTACGCAAAGCGGTCGTTGACCTGGCTTTGACGGTTCAAAAAGGCTTACTCCAACTGGATGATGAGGACTTCCGCGAGCATCATCTTTACGAGTTACTGCGTGAGCAAGGACCGGCCGAAAAGATCGGTGAGGCGGTCTTTTATGATCGCATGTCCACTATAACGTCGTATCCCGCCGGTCGGGACGGCCCCCATACCATCCTGGTCTTTTCACCCCACCCGGATGACGATGTCATCTCCATGGGTGGGACGCTCATCCGTCTGGTGGAACAGGGTCACCGGGTTCATGTCGCCTACATGACCAGCGGCAACATTGCGGTGTATGATCATGACGCTCGCCGTTTCGTCGATTTCGTCCACGAATTCCTCACGCATTTCGGCAGTGCCACCGAACAGGTCCACGCTGCTGAGATCAAACAGCGGGTATATCACTTTCTCGATACCAAAAAGCCGGGCCAGCCGGACAACGAGGACGTGTTGACCATCAAGACCCTCATTCGGGCCACCGAAGCGCGGGCAGCCGCTTTGGCCTGCGGCATACCCCCGGAAAACCTCAGCTTCCTCAATCTGCGGTTCTACCGAACGGGCCGGATCACCAAAGACCCGATTCATCCTCAGGACATCGACGATCTGGTCGCATTGATACAACGCTTGCAACCCCAGCAGATATATATGGCCGGCGAACTGTCCGATCCCCATGGCACCCACCGCCTCTGTGCCGAGGCCATTTTCACCGCCCTCCGCCGGCTCCAGGAACAGCACGGGCAGCTCCCCTGCCAGGTCTGGCTCTACAAAGGCGCTTGGGAAGAATGGGAACCCCATGAAATCGAAATGGCCGTCCCCCTCAGCCCCGATATTCTGGAACGGAAAAAGCAAGCCATCTTCCGTCACCAGTCCCAGAAGGATCGGGCGATGTTCCCCGGCGGTTCCGATCGCCGGGAATTCTGGCAACGCGCCGAAGAACGCAACCGCCACACCGCCCGCATCTACGACGCCCTGGGACTCCCCGAATACTTCGCTCTCGAAGCCTTCGTCCAATGGAAAGGCCAGGGCCAGTAACGCCCTCCTGCTGGATCATCTCTCGATCTATTGGCTTCAGGAGAAACGCCCCAGAGGACTGCGAACAGATTGCCAGGTAAAGGGGGGGAAATGCTAATTCTTCTTCCGACCGAATGAAGTGATGGTCACTTCGGTAATCACCCCATCCTTGATAGTCACATCCGCCTTGCCAACTCCGAAGCGACCGCCTTTACCGATTGCCTTACCGCCAGCGAACTTACCACCCGCGAACTTCAATCGCCGTTCCCAATCTGCGAAGGTCCCTTCCTTGGTATTGCCCTCTTTGTCTTTGAGGGTCACCTTGACGTTGTCGGCGATCTTGTACGTCACCTCTTTGTCCCCTTCCTTGACCACCACTTCC
>Ga0209017_10000058_pt1 | contig 102075 bp, 88 predicted proteins | sample YNPBryunderm2012_FD_185812 | JGI IMG/M metagenome (GOLD analysis project Ga0209017, IMG submission 185812) | Anoxygenic and chlorotrophic microbial mat microbial communities from Yellowstone National Park, USA - YNP Bryant MS undermat 2012... ... | reverse complement strand
GGGGGTGGAGAAGCTCCCAAGGGTTCGGCTGTTCGCCGATGAAAGCGGTACGTGAGCTGGGTTTAGACCGTCGTGAGACAGGTCGGTCCCTATCTGCTGTGGGCGGAGGAAACTTGAGGGGCTTTCTCCCTAGTACGAGAGGACTGGGAGGGACACACCTCTGGTGTGCCAGTTGTCGCGCTAGCGGCACCGCTGGGTAGCCACGTGTGGACGGGATAAACGCTGAAAGCATATAAGCGTGAAACCTCCCCCAAGATCAGGTTTCCTGCCCGAAAGGCGAAGGCTCCTGGAAGACGACCAGGTCGATAGGCCGGACGTGTAAGTGCAGCAATGCACTCAGCTAACCGGTACTAACAGCCGATCGCTTGGCCGCATTGCTCGCTCCCTCGTGTCCTTCCCCTACCAGATAAACCATAAACCTACACCTAACAAACTCCCCCTACACTAAACACCGAGACTATGCCGGTGACCATACCCTAGCGGAAACACCCGTTCCCATTCCGAACACGGCCGTGAAACGCTTAGGGGCCGATGGTAGTCCGTCCAGGGCGAGAGTAGGTCATCGCCGGCACCTTATAACCCAAACTGAACCCCGACTTGGCCCACAGTCGGGGTTCCTTGATTTTCCACGACCTCAACCCGCCGCTCTACCTACATGCTCACTTGAGTTCGCAGTACGATCCACCCTACCTCGGTAACAATACCGCAGTAAAAAGCACAATCCGTCCTCTTTCCTCCATAAGCACGATCCATTCTCTTTAGCGATGTCCCTCTGCATTTTTTGGCTCCGTCGCCAATTGAGTATCGACAAAATAAAAGCCATCTCGCTCGACCATCGCACCAAGAGTGATGGTCAAGCCATAGCGGAACATCGGTCCAGATACGCATAAGGTATGAAACTCCCCTCGTTCACCGCAGGGATCCACATCATGCGGTAATTCCTGAAGAAATTGCTGGGAATACCATCGGCCAGCCCAGCGTTGCGGTGGGGACAGTTTTCGGGGGTCAACACAAACCACAACCGCTCGCAGTCCAGCCGACAGCATAGTTTCCGCTAGGGTTGCCGTGTCCTGGGGTTTTCCCCACAGGGGGAACAGCGGGATGATACCCGTTGATGCCAATTGTTGCTCCCGGTAGGCTCGCACATCTTCTAAGAAGAGATCACCAAACGCGACCGCTGTAATTCCGGCCTGCTTCGCCTTCATCAGCCACCGGTGCATGCGTAGCTCGTAATCGGCATTGGTACACGGCCAAGGTAGAGGGACTTCCCAAAGAGGCAAACCGACGGCAAGCGCCTGGGCCTGTAATATTTCCCGTCTGACGCCATGCATGGCCACTCGACCAAATGTTTCATTGATTGTGGTCAGTAAACCCACAACTTCCACATCATCCCGTTGTCGCAGGACATGGAGCATCCAGGCGGAATCTTTGCCGCTACTCCACGAGACAAGAACACGCTGTTTCATAGTGGGGAAGGAAGGTGGCATATGGCTGGAATGCCAGTTTCGTGGCTGGAATGGAACGGCTTTCCTCCTGAGATCGATTTCGTTGACTCTGGTTTCCACCTTGCTATGCTAGCATTCGTCGAGCTGACTATCGAGAAGGTCGGTCACAAACATATGCCCCGGTTTGTGAGTGATAGCAAACGGTGGACAAGCTTGTGACAAAGCCGCCTGAGGAGTAACACCACAGGCCCAGAACAGCGGAACTTCGTTTGGCTCGATCGGGACAGGGTCACCATAATCGGGGTGGTGAATGTCGGTAATGCCAATCTCAGCGGGGTTTCCGAGATGAACCGGTGCACCATGAGCGCGTGGATAACGCCTGGTGATCTGAATGACCCGAACGACTTGTTGGAGAGGAAAGGGCCGCATCGAAACTACTAAGGGGCCGCTGAAGCGTCCCGCCGGATGACATAGGATTTGGGTGCGAAACATGGGCACATTGCGTCCAAGTTCGATGTGTCGAATACGCAGCCCCGCTTGCAGTAATGCCGCTTCGAAGGTGAAGGAGCAACCTAGTAGAAAGGCCACCAAATCATCCCTCCAAAAGGCGGAAATATCCTGGACTTCCGCAATACATTCTCCTTTCTCCCAGATGCGATAGGCCGGCAGATCGGTACGGAGATCACTGCCGGGTGCCACCTGACGGGCTTCAGGATCACCGGGGTCGGTGACCTCCAGGATTGGACAGGGCCGTGGATTACGCTGGCAAAAAAGCAGAAAGTCGAAGGCCCAATCTTTGGGCAGAATGACCAGATTGGCTTGTACATATCCCAGGGCTAAACCACTGGTTGGACCACTGAGTTCTCCACGGCGACATGCGAGCCGGACTGCTGCACCCGTAGCTCTTAGGTGGTCGTAGGACGTCACCATCGCATTACCTCTCGGATCCGGACGAGCGGTTGGATATACTCCCCCCAAGCTAAACCATCCACACTCACTGATCTCTGACCTGTGACGCCGTCCACCAACCCCCCTTCACGGACCAGTATTTCCAGGAGATGATATTCCTGTTGCGGGTCGAACAACATAACAGGGGGACGTTGGCCCCGAAGAAGAAACAAGCCCGCGGCCAATGCGTAGCTTCCCCAATTACTTACTCCCGCGACAATCAAGTAGTCGGTGGCCACGCAGCAATGAATTTCTGCTCCCTTGGGGATACTGCTGGCCACAAGTTTGGGGTCGATCTTGCCCATACCAATCTCGTTTCCGCCATCACCGATGCCGATTGTGACAACGCTCTGCCCTTGCGTTATATCATCAACTGTTTTTTGGATCCAGCGATGCACTGGCCACATCCGCTCTGTGATATCCATGCCCCTCATAGTCAGACAGCGACCATTGGCATTAGGTCCAGCTCGCTCGATGAATACGTAATGGGTTGGGGAAAATCCTAACAGGTGGGACGGAGTTGTGTACCAATTCTCCCCATAAAGCCGGGGTAGTTCACGGTATCTGTCAAAGGGGATAGCACACCGATGCAATCCAGCGTGCACTGCGTCTCCACCTTCGGGATCGGTAACGATCACAGAGGAGATCCCCATCGACTCGCAGGCACGCAGTAGAAAGAGAGCACCGAGGGGACCATCCGTTTCGTGAGCTGGGGGGTGAGCTGTAGGGATGAAAAAGCCGGTGACGATGGCCAGGCGTGGGTTCGGGTGATCCGCAATACTCTGGCAGGCCCGTACGAAGTCATCGGCAGTTGCAGTGAATAGATTCCAGTACGGATTACCGTTGAGACCCCGCCGAGCTGGATCAATCTGGACAATATCCCGGAGGAGTTTCAACAACGTCTGCGTCTTTGGGGACAAGTCGTCGTTCATGATATCGCTCTTGGTACACTTCACGTGGGGGGTTCACAACCAGAGTCAACCTATGCCATCCGATGAGGAATGACCGGGTTGAAAATCTCTCATCGAGTCAGCTACCAGATATTGAGATGCGTCAACTCGCGGTGGATTGCAAAAGGTAAGCAAAGCGTCCTAGCCAGTAGCGGGGCAGGGGGGCGGTAACTGTCAGTGGTTCCTGAGTGATCGGGTGAAGAAAGGTCAGGCTTCGGGCGTGCAAAGCAATGGCGTGACCTAAGCGATGGGGACTGCCATATTTGTTGTCTCCGTAAATGGGATAGCCGCGAGAGGCTAACTGCACACGGAGTTGATGCTTACGCCCGGTATGCGGGCGTAACTCCAGAAGAATCAGGCTCTTATGTCGGGCTTTGACTTGAAACACCAACCGAGCCAGTTGTGCTCTGGGATGACCCGCGCGGGTGACGATCACCTTTCGATCGGATTCCTCCTTGATCAACCAATCCTGTAGGGTACCGCTGTCGTGTTGAAACCACGGTGAGGCCAAAGCGTTATGAGGCTGGCGGAGTTCCTCAATGACAGCCCAATAAACTTTTTCCACCGCACCCAAACGGAATTGTTCGCACAAACGGACTGCAGCCTTGCTGGTGCGTGCAAACAGCAAAGCACCACTGACCGGTTTATCCAACCGATGGACGACACCCAGGAATACATTGCCTGGCTTGCGGTACTTCTCCTTGAGATAGCTCTTGACGAGCCGATCCACCGTTTCTTCCCTTCCCTGATAGTGCGTGGTGGGCCAGCCTGCGGGTTTGTTAAGTACCAGGCAGTGATTGTCTTCATACAGTATATCCAGGTATTCAGAAAACATCATGCCTCGATCCTGATAGGAGGTTGCATTCGGGAGCCGTTGCCCTCATTATTGAGGGAACGATGTTAGGGAGCGTCGTGCTCGCAACACGTGGGAATGCTCCCGGTGACGCTCCCATTATAACGACGTTTTCAGGTGTGGAGGCACCCGCGATATTTCGTTTCGATCACAAGGGTGGTGTAGGTGGAGAACAGGGAATATCGTGGATCAACTGATTAGCTGTGGATAGTAAAGCCTCCTCGCTGACAGGAGGACCAATCAGTTGGACGGCTAGTGGGAGTCCTTCTGGGGTCCAGGCGATCGGGAAGGTGACGACAGGTAATCCCAAATAACTCCACGGAGATTGGAAGGCAGGATCACCGGTAGTTTCGCGTGAGGGAGCAGGCCCATAAGTGGCAGGTAACGCTAGCCAGCCTCCGGATGCATTCAACCAGTTTTTGATCATCCTTCGTGCCAGGCGGAGATGGTTCCGGGCTTCATGGTAACGGTAAGCAGGGTGGCTTAACCCGTCTCGGATCAGTTGTGTGATTTGAGGAGGGTAGTCCTCGGGATGGCGTTGCCACCGTCTGTTATGGAATGCCGCGGCTTCGACTGCCAGGATGATCGCATGGTTCCGGCGTATCTCTGCTAGGGGAATGGGCAGGGTGGTTTCATACCACTGCCAACCCGTAGCAGCGGTTTGTTGTTGCCAATGCACAAAAGCCTGGTGCATGATGGTTTCCAAGCGTGGGTCCTGCAGGTAATCCGCAAGAGTAATCAGGCGTGTCCCGCCATCTCCGACAGGAGACGCGACAGGAGTGGATCGCAATGTTGTCCAAAGAATACGTAAATCCTGGATGTTTGCTGCCATCAGACCCACATGATCCAGAGAGGGGGCGAGAGGAAGCATCCCACGTGTCGAAAGTTGGCCGTAGGTTGGTTTGAGGGCATAAATGCCACAATAAGCCGCTGGGCGAATGACCGATCCACCGGTTTGTGTACCCACAGCCAGGGGGACCATGCCGGACGCGACGGCCGCGGCAGAGCCGCTGGAGCTGCCGCCAGGAGTGCGATCCTCACACCAGGGATTGTGAGTGGGGGGTGGATCGAGAAAAGCGTAGGGAGTGGTCACAGTTTTGCCGAGGATGATCAGACCCGCACGACGAAGCCGACGGATCAGAGGTGCATCCTGTCGAGCGTAACTCTGGACCCAGCGAGTAGAGCCACAACCGGTGGGCAGGTCGAATACATCGATGATGTCCTTGATACCAATAGGAATGCCGTGGAGAGGACTCCGCCAGGATCCCTGTTCCCCCTCTCGATCGAGTTGCTCGGCATCTGATATCGCTCCTTCGGCGTCCACGACTGTCCAGGCACGGATCCGCCCGTCCTTCTCCTGAATCTGCTTCAGGGATTGGTCCACCAGTTGCCGGGCTGTCACTTGACCTTGCCGCAATTGGTCTGCAATTATGGTCACGCCGTGGAAGGATGGCATAATGTCTATACTCCACATTGTCTCAGGCCAGGAGCCTTTTATGAGGAAAGTGCGTATTGCCATCTTAGGCGGGTCAGGGTACACAGCGGGGGAACTCCTGAAAATACTCCTCCGGCACCCTCATGTGGATATTGCTGTCATCACCTCCCGCCAGAGGGAGCCCATCGCTGAGTTGCATCCGTTCCTGCATGGCCGGTTGGAAAAAGTCTGTGAACCCTTCGATCCGGATACCTTGGCCGCCCAAGGAGTGGAAGTAGCCTTCAGTTGTCTGCCGCACGGTACGAGCATGGAATGCATCCCGCCGCTTCTGGAGCGCGGACTGCGGGTGATTGATCTCAGCGCCGACTACCGCCTCAAGAATCCAGCGGTATATGAGCAGTGGTATAAAGAGCCGCACCATGACCCGCGGAATCTGGAGCATGCCGTTTATGGGTTGCCGGAAATCTATGGTGAACAAATTCCATCGGCTCGCCTGATTGCCAATCCAGGGTGCTACCCTCAAACAGCGATCCTCGGCCTGGCACCACTGGTCGCGGAACGTTGGATCGATGTGACGAACATCATCATTGACAGCAAAAGTGGAGTGAGTGGTGGGGGACGAACACCGAAGCTGACCTTTCACTTTCCCGAATGCAACGAGAGTGTATCGGCCTACGGCATCGGCAATCACCGACATACACCGGAAATCGAACAGGTACTTAGTGATCTGGCGGGACAGATGGTGAATGTGGTTTTTACACCGCACTTGATCCCTATGGATCGTGGCATCCTGAGTACCATCTACGTAACGCCCATCCAGGCGGTCAGTCAACAACAACTGGAGGAACTGTACCGTAGTTACTATCGGAACCACCCTTTCATCCGCCTGCGGAAACAACCTCCCGCCACGAAGGATACCCTCCATAGCAATTACCTGGACATTTTCCTTCAGCCTGTGCGCGGTGGACGTGTCGTGATCGTGACGGCGGAGGACAACCTGGTCCGTGGAGCCAGTGGTGTTGCCGTGCAAAATTTCAACCGCATGTTTGGACTTGCCGAAACGACCGCTTTACTCCCGTGACTCTTTTTCCACAGCCATCTTTTTCGGCAGACAACGCTGAGATGGGGTTTCTTATCAGCCAGAAACTCACTTGCCAGGTGGTTGCTGCAATACCCCCGGGGGCAATCTCAGGAAGGTGGCATCATCATTCGGATCGGTCTTCAAAGGTGTTGGCAGTTTTCGTTCAGGAATTTGCCATCCGAGGTTGCCGACACCGCAGCCGGGTCCGCGGGCGTTGTCGCGTAACAGTATGCCGGCTAAGGGGCCGCTTCCTCCTTCACCTTTTCCAATTTCACCGACAGAGTCGAAGTAATTCCCGATAACTTGCCATTGATATTTTCCCGGCGTTTCTTTGGAATTACTCGCAGTACTTTCAGTGCTAAGACTCCACACAAGCCCGTTGGGGCACCGCATGACGACGTTGGTCTGGAAAATTCCTTGGCAAATCTGTCGGGAAGGTACGGGGCCCAACTTGAGGGCAGTGCCGAGTTGGAAGAATCGCCCCTCGGTGATTGTGACTTCCTGGCACGGTCCTTCGATCTGGATGCCTATGGCGCTGTTGTTTCCCTCAAAGCGGCATTGGCTGAGGTGAAGATACCGCGTGTCCGCATTAACCGCCACAAGGTGGATACCCACTTGCTCCGGCTTACTCAGAAGGATCCGGAGCCCACGGATATGAATCGGTTGGTCCTTGCTTCCCATAACGTTCTGGCACCTTAGTGCTGTGAGAGAATAGCGTTGTAAGGTTATGTCTTCCAGGACAATTCCTGGAGTGACGCCGTTGATAGCTAAGGCGTTTGTGGCAGAGTCTGCACCATCCATAATGAGCTTTTGCAATCGCACACCTTCGACGTTCGGTATTTCCAGCATGGGTTTGCCTGCAGCGGTGACTTCCCAAGTGGGGTAGTTACCGGATGACAAATCACCGCGTATTGTGATGTTTTTGTGGCGTTGACGATCCAGACGGAGGGGTGGTTCGCTGATTTTTTCCTCACGAATGAGAATGATATCCCCCGGTGCTGCTTTGAGCAAAGCATCTCGTAGAGTCGGCACGGAGTTCGGTTCCCTTGCGGACTTACTAACGATCCAGGAGCGCTGATCTCCTTGAGATACGCTACCCTCCTTAGGGGTGGTGCTCGGTGAGGTAGTAGGGTTGAGTAGATACACGGCTATTGCGCCGGCGACACCCATCAACGCCAAAGCAACACCGACGAGAAGAATAGTGCGGGATGACTTTTGCCTTACTTTAGTCGGTCTTTGGACAGCACGGATAGGAGATGCGGTGCGAGTGGGATGGGCAGTGACTGCGGGATCGGCATCGGAGGTCAATTCTTGGGACAGACTTTCCCATACGGTAGCCGGAGATACAGGGGCGATGAGGGATGCTTCGGGAGTGTTTGCGGGACTTGGAGACGTTACCACTGCAACAGGTGATGGATGGGAACTGAGAGAGGTTCCCGCCGTCAGAAGTGACGAAGGCGGAACTGCTGCAACACCGGGGTACAATTCTGACAGGCCGGGGGGTGGCGGCGTTTGAGGGGGCCCAGAATGAGGCACAGCGGTGGGTCCTAAGGCCGGAAGTGTTGATACCGACGAGCTATCCCGATCGGACGAAGCAGCGGTGGGTGTAACAGGGGTAATGGGTCCGGGAAAATTCTGAGGTCGTGCTCCCCCTCCGGCAGCCCGAGACAATGCGGGCAGTTCTTGCTCGCTCGGTGGTGGAATCGGGACAGCCACCCAAGGAGCCAACGCCTGCATCAATTCCGCAGGGGTTTGATATCGCTCCTGAGGCTTCTTTCTCATCATTTTGTCGATGATCGCGATAATCTCAGGAGGAACATCAGCACGGAAAGCTGAAATCGGCTTGGGATCGCGGGTCTGATGCCAGATCAGCTTTTGCGTGACAGTGCCCTCCGGAAACGGAGGTTGGCCGGTAAGGAGGTAGTAAAATGTAGCACCCAGCGAGTAGATATCAGTACGAATATCCACCGTGTGACTGTCAACAGCTTGTTCAGGAGAGAGATAGTCCGCGGTTCCCAAGATGTTTTCATCGTACTTTTTGGTCAACTCGTCACTATCGTGGAAGAACCGAGCCAGCCCTAAATCCAGAATTTTGACCATGCCATTGCGATCCACCAGAATATTGCTGGGCTTGATGTCGCGATGGATCAGGCCGATTTCGTGAACGTGATTCAATCCGACAGCGGCACCATAGATGTAATGGCAGGCTCGGAGCACCGGCAACGGGCCGATCTTCTTGACTAATTCTTGCAGGCTAACGCCATCGACGTATTCCATGACTAGAAAATGCAAGTTTTCCGCTTGGTCGATATCATAAGCCCGTACCAGGTTGGGATGATCGACGGCGGCAATGGCTCGAGCTTCCCGATAGAAGCGTTCCAGCCCCGCTGGGTCCTGAGCCTTTGTGGTGGGAAGTACCTTAATGGCCACCTTCCGGCGCATCAGGATATGTTCGCAGAGAAATACCTGCCCCATGCCACCGGAGCCGATTTTCTCGAGGACTTTGTACTTGCCGATTGTGAATCGTTTATATTTGCCTTGAAGTATCTGTTCGGCCTGGAAGTAAGTCAGCAAGCCGTCGTGAACCATCAGCCCCGCCAGACGTGCGGGATCAGGAGGGATACCACCACCGGTTTCCGCAAGCTTCTTCAAAAACTCCCGGACACGGGATTCTTCGACAACGCCGCTTTTCAGGACCAAATCCACGAATTCGGAGGCAGTAGTTGGTGCGGGCATAGTGTGGCTATCTCGAACATCAATCCGGGGGCATTTGTGTAAACCTTATCGTGATTGCGTGGAAGTCGTATTGTCGCCGAATGTCTGCTGCGATTACTTGAGGTTGTCTTCATATAGTATATGCCACATTTTCATGATTATGGTGTGATTCGTCACGACACGATGGCAGAATGGTTACGTTGTTTACCCTCTGCGGAGGATTGAAGTTGTGCCTTCGCTCTGAAAAATGAGGGCAAGGCGAAACTGACCGTGTCACGGCATTCCGTCCCAATTGGTAGGCGGCGAACAGGGCTAGGGCAAAAAGAAGCAGCAGCGCAGCAAGGAGGAGCCAAAACGGCCAGCCCAAAGTGCGGGAGGGGCCAGTGAGCGTTGGAAGAAAGGTACTCCCTTCAGAAGAACCGAGGGGGGACTGAATACTAGGGAGAGTAGGGGCAGCTGAGGAACGGGCCGTTGAAGTGGGGCCAATAGTAACGGTAATTTCTCGACTGATTGGTGGTGAACTGCCCGGTAAAGGACCAAAGGTGACCGTACTTTGGGACACAGAGCTTGACATGGAAGAGGATGGTGAGGTCGAAGTAGCACGTCCCACACCGCGAGGAGACGATCCAAAAAGTAATCGTGCCAAGGGGACCGTGTTAGACTGAGAAGTAGTGGGACCTGCAATCATACGGACTAAAGGACAGTGTTGGGGCATCTCCCGTGCGGGCGGAGGGTCGATGGGTTGATGCGCCCATTCACTCAGAGCCTCGGCCACTTCCAAGGGTTGTTGAAAACGATCCGCGGGGTTTTTCGCCATCATTATCTGGAGGACTTGAAGCATCCTTGGGGGTACATCCTTGCGGAAAGACTCCACAGGGCGGGGTTGACGGGTCTGATGGGCTACAAGCTTGGCCGTGACAGTACCTTCCGGGAATGGAGGCTGCCCTGTGAGCAGGAAATAAAATGTAGCTCCTAGGGAGTAGATGTCGGCACGGATATCTACGATGTTGCTAACCGCCTGTTCCGGAGCCAGATAATCAGCAGTTCCCAGGACGCATTTCTCTTCATACTTTTCCGTAACGCAATCCTGTTGTTTGTTGAAGAACCGAGCCAGACCCATGTCCAGAACCTTGATACAGCCCTGGCGATCCAGAAGAAGGTTCCCCGGCTTGATATCTCGATGAACCATCCCCAGTTCGTGGCCGTGTTGTAAGCCCAGGGCCGCTTGAGCGATGTAATGGGCGGCCCGAATGGGATCGAAGAGACGCCTTTCCAGCACGTACCGTGCTACAATCTCTTGCAAACTCGTTCCATCTACGTATTCCATGACTAGAAAGTGCAACTGCTCATATCGGTCGATGTCATAGGCACGGACAATATTGGGATGATCCAATGCCGCAACGGCGCGTGCCTCGCGATAAAAACGTTCCTCATGGGAAGGGTCGGACAGTTTCTCCAGCGGGAGGACTTTTAGGGCTACCAAACGACGCATCAGGATATGCTCACACAGATAAACGGCACCCATTCCGCCCACGCCGATCAGTTCTAACAATTTGTATTTTCCTGCGATGGTGAAGCGCTTGTACCGTCCCATCTTCAGTTGTTTGGCCTGGAAGTAGGTGAGCAGACCTTCTCGAATCAGGAGATTCGCGAACGGATCCAGTTTCTGGGGTAAAGTTCCGTGTTCCCGATGTCGTTGTAGAACCTCTTCCAGGCGGGCCTCCGGGACCAGTTGGCTTCGTCGTAACAGGTCCAGGAACTCGGCAACTGTGCTGGGGGGTGGCATACGTGTGTCATCTCATGGTGTGCCGGTGAGAACTGATCCAATTCCCGTCACGGCAGGACATACACCATAAACTAGCATTTGCAAGCGTGGCCGACGAGAGCCTCACGATAATCTCTCGAGCGGCTACCTGATAGGATAGCAGAAAGATTCCGGTGGATTCATCCTCGTATCAGCCAGCTGGGATCCAGTTATGGAACGCATACAGAGCCGCCTCCAGAAGGAACTGGTACAGATCAAAGGTGTGTGCCCGCATGATTGTCCGGATACGTGTGGCTGGATCGTGACAGTGGATCGGCGGACAGGGCGAGCGGTAGCGCTTCAAGGCGATCCGGAGCATCCCATTACACGTGGCTTTTTATGCCAGAAAGTAGCTCGCTACCTGGAGCGGGTGTACCATCCTGAACGCCTGCTTTATCCGCTTCAACGTGTGGGTCCGAAAGGATCGGGTCAATTCCAGAGGATCAGTTGGAATGAGGCCATTGCTCAGATTGCAGACCGGTTCCGCACCATCATCGCTGAGGATGGTCCGCAAGCGATTCTGCCTTATAGCTATGCCGGTACGATGGGCAAACTCATGTATGCCAGCATAGATCGACGCTTCTTCCACCGCCTGGGAGCCAGTGTTTTAGCACGAACAATCTGCTCGACCGCCGGAGAAGAAGGTTGCAACATCACTTTGGGCACACGAGCGATGATCGATCCGGAAGCAGCCGTGCAATGCCGCTACATCATCAACTGGGGTTCGAATACTGCTGTAACCAACATCCATTTCTGGACCATCGAGCATCAAGCCCGTCGCCAAGGTGCTCGTATAGTGACCATCGACCCTTATTGTTCTCCTACTGCGGCTCGATCGGACTGGTGGATACCCATCCGACCCGGGACCGACGCTGCTTTAGCCTTAGGCCTCATGCACATCATTTTTCGCGAAAATTGGCAAGATACAGATTATCTGGAACGCTACTGTGTGGGGGCGGAGGCTCTGCGACAGCGCGTACTTCAGGAGTATCCTCCCGAACGTGTAGCCCACATCACCGGGTTACCCGTAGCGGATCTGGAACGATTGGCACGTGAGTATGCCTGTGCTCGGCAATTGTTTGCCGGTCCTGCCCTCATTCGACTCAACTACGGAGTCCAACGGCACGGTGGTGGGGCTATGGCTGTCCGCACGATTACATGCCTGCCCGCCCTGACCGGTGACTGGCGCTACCCCGGCGCCGGAGCTTTTTTGAGCACCAGCAAGGCATACGGTTTTGACGACACTGCGCTGACTCGACCAGACCTGATTCCTCCGGGTACACGCGTTGTCAACATGGTGCAACTAGCGGATGCTCTGCTGGGGCACTTGGAGGGACCACCGATCCGAGCCCTGTTCATTTATAATGCCAACCCGGCAACGGTTTGTCCCGATCAGAACCGAGTACGAGCCGGGCTGGCCCGAGAAGACCTCTTTACTGTCGTGCATGATCTATTTCTGACTGATACCGCTGCCTATGCCGATATCGTTTTGCCGGCCACTTCCCAACTGGAACACTTCGACCTGCATGGCAGCTATGGTCATCTCTATGTTCAAGCCAACAACCCGGCGATCACGCCGCTAGGAGAAGCCAAGTCGAATACCGAAGTTTTCCGGCTGCTGGCTCAGGCGATGGGTTTGGAAGAACACCTTTGGGCGGAGCCGGATGAATCCTTGGCAGCACTCTGCCTGCATGGTCGTGGTCCATTGGAGGGGATCACGCTTTCGGCGGTGCGGGCGGGACCGGTACGTCTGAATCTCCCACGTCCCTGGGCACCCTTCGCTGAGGGAAATTTTCCGACACCCTCCGGAAAGTGCGAGTTGTACTCTGAAAGGGAAGCGCGTGCCGGCCGAGACCCCTTGCCTCATTATGTACCCCCTCACGAGGACCCGCAAACACGCCCAGATCTAGCGGCACGCTACCCGTTGCAACTGATTTCTCCTCCCGCCCCGAGTTTCCTCAATTCCACGTTTGTCAATGTGGATTCCCTACGGCAGCAAGCAGGGGAACCGACTCTGGAAATCCACCCGGATGATGCTCAGCCCCGGGCCATCCAGACCGGGGATTGGGTGATTGTCTTCAACGGCCGTGGTCGATTCCGGGCCAAAGCCAAAGTAGGCATGACGGTACGCCCTGGTGTTGTGGTCTCATTAGGGAATTGGTGGAAGCGATACACTCCGGATGGTGTCAATTGCAATGTCACCACGAGCACCGCTTTGTCCGATCTAGGCGGTGGAGCCACGTTTTTCGACAATCTGGTGCAAGTGCAACGGGTGGAGAGTGCGGCAGATAGTTAGTCGGCTGGTGCTTGTTCCAGGTTTGGCTAGTCGGCTAAGGCATGCTCCAGATCATTGCGCAGATCCTTCACGTCCTCGATGCCAATGCTCAGCCGGACGAGTGCATCATCGATGCCGCGAGCTTCCCTGAGATCACGCGGGACACTGGCATGGGTCATCGTAGCCGGATGACAAGCCAAAGATTCGACACCCCCGAGGCTTTCCGCGAGGCTGATCAGCCGGAGTCGGGTCAGGAAGTCCCTAGCTTTTTCGGCCCCTCCGCGAAGACGCAGAGAGAGCATGCCCCCATATTGGCGCATTTGCCGTCGCGCTATTTCGTGTCCGGGGTGGTCTGGCAAACCAGGGTAATACACCTTTTCCACCGACGGGTGTCGCGCCAGCCACTCGGCCAGTACCTGAGCGTTGGCGCAGTGACGGTCCATCCGCACAGACAGTGTCTTGAGACCCCGCAGCACCAGATAGGCGTCGAATGGGCCAGGGATAGCTCCGGCTGCGTTTTGGTAAAACTTGATCGGTTCGAGCAATCTACGGCTGCCTACAACACAGCCGCCAACGACGTCGGAATGCCCGCCGAGATACTTGGTGGTGCTGTGAACCACCAGGTCGGCCCCGAGTCGGAGGGGTTGTTGCAGGTAGGGTGAAGCGAAGGTGTTATCGACGGCGAGTGGAACATTGTGACGATGGGCCACTTCCGCGATGGCGGCGATGTCCAGGATGTTCAACAAAGGATTAGTAGGCGTCTCAATCCATAGCAACCGGGTGCGTGCGGTCAGTTGAGCGGCAAAACCTGCCGGAGAGAGATCCTTCGTGTAACGGGCAACGATACCCCATGGTTGAAAGATTTTTTCCAACAGCCGGAAGGTACCACCATAAAGGTCTTCGGTTGCTACAACTTCATCTCCGGGTCGTAGAAGGGAAGCAAACACCGCGGTAGTTGCTGCCAAACCCGAGGCAAAAGCCAGAGCCATTTCCCCCTCTTCCAGGGAGGCCAGTGCTGTTTCTAAAGCTGTCCGCGTCGGATTACCGCTCCGGCTGTACTCATACCCTTTGTGTACCCCGGGTGCTGTTTGGGTGTAAGTACTAGTCGCATAGATAGGTACGATCGTGGCTCCAGTAGTAGGATCGGGCTCTTGACCCGCATGGATGGCACGAGTTGTAAAACCCCAACTCGTGAAGACCTGATCGTGAGCTGGGCCCATGTTGTTACCTCGAAGATCGTAAAGTAAGGAATCGCAGTCACGTTCGGCGGAATGAATTTCAACTCAGATGGGTTTTGGGTTTGGCATACCTTCGTGCGACTCGGATCTATGATGAGTACGTGTTTCATCCCAATATTGGATCAGGTCGATGCGGGTGATGATGTCCACAACGTTATCTCGATCAGTAGCCAGCACTCCACTATAGCCTGCTAAGAGTAAGCGGTAAACTTCATCCAAATCCGTATGGATGTCCACCAAGGGTAGTGGCCTGGCCATGACGTCCCGGATGAGGACCTGTCTGGGATCTCGACCGTCGTGGAGCAGGCGGGCTAAAGTGATTTCCTGGATGCTTCCAATGGCGCGTCCATTCTCCAACACAGGCAATTGAGATACTCCTAGGTGTTCCATCAGGTGAATAGCCTCGTCCGCCGTGGCATCAGGTCGGATGACGGCCAGTTGTCTGGGTCCACGACGATGGAGTAAATCGGCGACTGAGTTTCGTTGAGTTTGACGGTAGTTGAGTTGATTTTCTGCCAGCCAGTCGTCATCGAAGAATTTGCTCAAGTAATTGCGTCCGGTGTCACAACCAATGGTGACTACTAGATCCTCCGGTCCCAGGCGACGGGCATAGCGTAGAGCGGCGGCTACGTTGGTACCGCTGCTTCCGCCCAGAAGTAAGCCTTCGCGCCGCGCCAACAGTCGGGCGATGTGGAAGGACTCAGCATCGCTGATCCGTTCCCACTCATCCACGTATTGGCTGGAGAAAGTCTTGGGTACAAAATCCTCGCCAATTCCTTCGACTTTCCACGGCTTGGGCGTACCACCGGACAGGACCGAACCTTCTGGGTCTGCCCCTACGACGCGAATGTTGGGGTTACGCTCTTTGAGATACTTTGCGACTCCCGTGATAGTGCCCCCAGTGCCCACTCCCGCGACGAACACGGTTACCTTCCCTTTGGTTTGTTCCCAGATTTCCGGACCGGTGGTCAAATAGTGAATTTCGGGATTGGAAAGATTGCCGAACTGGTTGGGTCGCCAGGCACCAGGAATTTCGCGTGCCAGTCGGTCCGCGACACCGTTGTAACTTTCAGGGGAATCGGGCGGTACGTTGGTAGGTGTGATGACCACCTCTGCCCCATAAGCCTTCAATAAGGCGATTTTTTCCCGGGACATTTTATCGGGCAGCACGCAAATACAGCGATAGCCTTTCACAGCCGCAACCATGGCCAGGCCGACACCGGTATTGCCCGCCGTTGCCTCGATTATGGTGCCACCGGGAGGTAGCAATCCTTTGCGTTCGGCATCCTGGATCATAGCCCAGGCGATGCGGTCCTTGATACTCCCGCCGGGGTTGGCCGACTCGACCTTCACAGCCACACGGGCTTGCAAACCTTGTGTCAGTCGCTGCAAGAGAACCAAAGGCGTGTGGCCGATGGCGTCCAATATCGATTCGTACATCATCACTGCGTTATCCTCGCCAGGCCAACTGGTACTCCAGCCAGCGTTAGTTTACTAAGTATAAAATGATCCGTGTGAGTGGTTGTGGCCGCAATCTCTGCCTTGCCATTTTCCGTCTTTCTTGCCATTTGTACAAGACAAGGCCAACGCAGCATCAAGAAGACTTGGTCAGACCAACGGGCTTTGTTCGGTGGCCCGAAGAGGATAGCTAGCCCTTTTGGTTTCCCTTGATGACCATTGTTTGATCGTGCGTGGTACGATTTGGTCTCGAATGAACTGTCCCGAGGTCTAAGGTTTCCTAACCAGCTTCGACTGAGGTGATCCAGGCCACAACGAAAAGAAGCGAGCAGGATCTATGGGATGAATATGCGACGGCCCTACCAGCAAACGGGCATCAATGGCTGAGTGTGGGGGAGCAATGGGGTCAAAACCACGGTTTGTAGTATGAGTTTGCCATCCCAGTCAATAGCCCTGTTACAAGCAGCGCGGGAGCTGGTTCAGAGCTTACCGGCGGATGCGGTCTTGCTGCTGACCGAAACCAGTCTCCCCTGGGATGACGTGGCCCGTATTCTTGGGGATTGCAAACTGCTGGTGGCGGCGGTCAACCCCGCCTTGACCCGATCCCTCCGAGACCGTGATGGTTGGATGGTTATCGACGTGGATTCGGAACCGCGCCCGACTCAGGAGCTTATGAATGCCGCTTTACTTCGTGCCGTCACGGAACAACAATTGCAACCCGGTGCTCATATAGTGGCCTTGTACAACGGCATCGCCACACTGGAAGTGGGACCTGAACCGATCGACACCCTCAGTGTTATTCACCTCGGTGAACATCTGGAGCGTTTGACACCTCGAGATTTACGGGTATTGCTCGATGTGGCTCCCCTCGATGTTCTGCGAGCTGTTGTGGAGTTGGCTACGGAGATCGGACGGGAGGGTCGGGAAGGACAACCTGTTGGCACTATTCTCGTTGTCGGCGATACCCGTAAGGTGCTTAGTTTGTCACGCTTCCAAAATTTCAATCCCTTCCGAGGATATAGTCGCAACGAACGGGACGTTCGCAAACGCGATGTACGTGAACAAATCAAGGAGATAGCCAAGCTCGATGGTGCCATACTCATCAGCCGTGATGGGATCGCCGAGGCAGCTTGCCTTCATCTGAATGCCCGGACCGATGGTGTCAACTTACGAAAGGGCTTCGGTTCCAGACATTTGGCTGCTGCGGCGATCAGTAAACACACCAATGCGGTTGCGTTTGCCGTCAGCCAGTCTTCAGGCTCGGTACGTGTCTTCAAGAAGGGGGAAGAGGTGCTGCATATCGAACCTCTGGCACGCCCGCACATCTGGCAGCCTTTCCGCCTGGAAACTCAGGAATTAGAAAAGTAGTTCGGGACTCTATTCCTGGAGATCCTTCCCCTGCGGCAACAGGCCTAAGAAGGGATATCATACGTTCCAGACGGTCCACAAGGCTCGTAATAACAACAGCTCTCCGTAGCCCGAAGGTGGCACGAGCCCATCCAATAAAATTTTTGGATGGGCTCGCAAGTAAATCGGGACCTCCTGCGAGAAAACAACGCCGCATCCCGGGTTACTGGTCGCTATTGAGTGGAGGCCACTCTTTCTCCAAACCCTCCTCCTCGATCAATTCCAACTGCTCGGGAGTCAGTTGATATTTTTCGATGATTCTCTGCTTGGATTCCGGCACAGGAATCCCTTGATCCTGAGCTTTGACCAGTGCTTGGAAAATCGACTTCCGCTGTTTGAGAGTCAAAGTTTTGGTAGTCATAACGCAAGACTCCTCCCTTCAAAGGTGTGTAATGGGACAGCTGCCCCCGTATACACGGCTGGCTTGGGAACCGAATCTCTCTTCAGGGAATGCTGGGCGAGGAAAGAGATGCGGTTATAGAAATATACGCTACCAGGGGTGTCCGATTCGAGTAAAAAGTGTCAAATGGAGCAATTTTTTGCCCTCCTTCGAACCCTATTTCCACCTCCTTTGAGGATGACGTTATGTTGCGTTTTGCTCTAATCACTTGTTTGGCAGGTATTTGCGGTTCAGGGCTTTACACTTTGGCCCCAATGAGGGGGCTACCCTTCCATCAGAACACATCAAGCAGCATTATGAAGGAACTGCCCCGTCCTGCCGCATCAGATAAGGTCGAAGCCATCGAGCAAAACAGTGCGATCATCAGAAAGAAACAAATCGATGAAATATTGAATTCGTCGCTGCCCGAGTTGATTCGCCTGTATCAGGAGTTGCATGCACAGCCGGAGTTGTCGTTACACGAGGAAAAGACCGCAGCACGACTGGCTCGGGAAATGCGTCAACTGGGGTGGGAGGTAACGGAGAAGGTGGGCGGTCATGGGGTGGTAGCAGTTTTGAAGAACGGCCGCGGCCCCGTGGTTCTGGTTCGAACGGATATGGATGCGTTGCCGATCGTTGAGCAAACAGGTTTAGCTTACGCCAGTAAAGTCCGCACAAGGGGTCACCTTGGTCAAGAGGTAGGTGTAATGCATGCCTGTGGACACGACATGCACATGGCTTGTTGGGTGGGGACGGCTCGAGTTCTGACCGCCCTGAAAGAGCAATGGAGCGGTACGCTGCTGTTTGTGGCTCAACCCGCCGAGGAGATCGTCGCCGGCGCTCGACGGATGTTAGAAGACGGTTTATATCGACGTTTTCCCAAACCAGATTATGCTCTGGCACTGCATTGTGATGCCCATTTACCCGCGGGTACCGTGGCCTATCGCTCGGGTTTGAGCTTAGCCGCCTCGGATGCAGTGGATATTGTGGTCAAGGGTAAAGGAGGTCATGGGGCAGCTCCGCATCTCACTGTGGACCCTGTGGTCCTGGCGGCACGGATCATCCTGGATTTGCAAACCATCGTGAGTCGAGAAGTCAATCCGATTGATCCGGTTGTCATTACGGTAGGCTCGATCCACGGAGGCACAAAGCACAACATCATCCCCAACGAAGTGAGACTGCAATTGACGGTGCGTACGACCAAGACAGAAACACGGGATCATGTTCTCAAAGCGATTGAGCGTATCTGTCTGGCAGTGGCCGCTAGTGCCCGGGCACCGGAACCAGAAATCCGGGTCCGCTTGGAAGAATATACTCCACCGACCATCAATGATCCTGCACTTACGGAGCGCTGTGTACGGGTATTTCGCTCGCTCTTAGGGGAGGAAAATGTCCGCGAACGTCCCCCGGTGATGGGGGCGGAAGACTTCGGGCGTTACGCTGCGGAGAATACCCCCATCTTCATCTTCTTCTTGGGAACAGTCGATCCGGAGCGCTATGCAGCTGCCCAGAAGCCTGGAGGCAGTCCGCTTCCCGGTCTCCATACGGACCGATTTGCTCCCGTTCCCGAACCGACCCTAAAAACAGGGGTGCGCTGCATGTCTGCGGCGGTTCTGGATTTATTGAGCCGATGACACCCAAGGTATGGCTCTAGTCAAGGGTGTTGCACCGTTGAGAGCGGTTGATTCGACGCGGTAGCATCCAAGAACATTCCTCGGCTTTTCCTGTAAGGGGATTTCCTCCACGCCCAGTGATTTCGACGGGGCGGAGACGATGCCACCCGAGTCTGTCTTAGGATCTGCACCCCCTTTTTCACCCCTCTGGGGCTTTGGGGTAAGGACAGGAAATGAGCGCTGACTCCGAGCATACCCAAGGGTTGGTGGTAGTTACGGTGTTTTTTTCTGAGGATTCGGGGTGGTCCGGAGTCTGGCTCGTTTGCGGCCCAAACGAAGGACCAGGCCGTCCTGAGGCGTCAGTGTGGCCTTGACATCCGTGACCTTCACCCGGTCTGGTCCGTAATTGACAGCACCTTCTTCGATTTTCCGGCGGGCTTCGCTTTTGCTGACGGTCAGGCCGCTGATGAGTAACAAATCCACAACAGGAATGGGGGACGAAGTCGACCATTCCTCGGGCAAGTGGATTTCGGGCATCTGCTCAGGGTCGCCTTTTTCTTCGAACTGCCGACGCCATTCTTCCAGACATTGCTGAGCGGTTTCCTCACCGTAAAAGAACCGGACGATGTCGGCGGCCAGGATTTTCTTCGCCTCGTTGGGCTTGCCGGAGAGGATGGCTTGAATTTCGGCCTCGGAACGATCCGTCAGGAGGGTGAACCATTCGGGCATCAGGTCATCCGGGATTCTCATGGTCTTCCCGAACATTTCATGGGGCGGTTCGTTTACGCCGATGTAGTTGCCGACACTTTTGCCCATTTTTTTGACGCCGTCAGTCCCACGGAGGATGGGCATCGTCAGACACACCTGAGGTTTCTGACCCGCGGTGCGTTGCAGATCACGACCGACCATGAGGTTGTATAACTGTTCGGTCCCACCCAATTCTACATCTGCGTGGATTTCTACAGAGTCCCATCCTTGGAGCAGCGGATAGAGGCATTCATGGAGGTAGATAGGGCTGTTCGCCCGAAGTCGCTTACTGAAATCGTCGCGTTCGAGGAGTCGTTGAACAGTCGTTTGTCCCAACAGACGCAGAAAATCCGGAAAGCGGAACCGCTCGAACCATTCGTGATTAGCACGGACTTCCGTAGCTTCAATGTTGATGATTTTAGCGATTTGTTGCAAATACGTTTGCGCGTTCCTTTCAATTTGTTCGGGAGTGAGACCTTGACGACTGGCATCGCGACCACTCGGATCGCCAACCGCTGCTGTGGCCGTGCCAATGATCAGGACAGCTTTATGTCCGAGCTGTTGGAATTGACGCAACTTCCGGAGAGGAACAGTATGCCCCAGATGGACATCGAAGCCGGTGGGATCAATTCCGTATTTGATGCGTAAGGGTTGCCCTGTGCTGTAACTCCATGCCAATCGCTCGCGTAATTCATCTACCGTTTCAACCTGAGCTGCGCCACGCAACAATACCTGCAGTTGTTCTTCCACGGGGGGAAACATGAACGTCTCACCTTCCTTTATGACCAGCTTTCTGGAGAACGCTCTTTGGGATTATCCCAGTCATAAGCAGGTACCATACAGGATGAGACTTTCGGCATCAGGGTCAAGAGAGGAACCTCGGGATGGCATGAGTGGGGTGTAGATTTACTTACTTCAGCAGTCCTGATTGAGAATATCTCCGGAGCCTCAACAGAAAAACTGGTATCGTCCCTGTGCTGGAAAAGCGTTCGGAATGTGGTGAATCAAGGGATAACGGGACTGGGGCGGCCAGGCTATAACGAGGACATCGAAGCGGACCGGTATCTGCCCTAAGGCACGATGGCGTGCCAGGAAAGCCAAGGCAGCTCGGGTCAATTTCTCTTGCTTGCGTTGATCTACAGAAGCGGCAACTTCCTGGATCACATCCGCTCGGCTGGATTGTGTCGAGCGTACCTCCACGACAACGAGAGTATCACTGTCGATCGCGAGCAGGTCGATTTCTCCACCAGGGAGCCGGAGGTTGGCAGCCAGGAGGGTGTAGCCTAAGCGGCGGAGATGGGAAGCCGCAACCCGCTCACAACGTTGGCCAAACCAGCGTCGCCACCAAGGCCAGCGGGTGAAATACTCGTTCGATGTGTCCTGAGGTTGGGAGGGAAATGGCCACCAGGAGGGAGAAGTCTTCCCCGGCGACTCTTGTGGGGCAGGGTATGTGGGAGGAGTTATATTATTTTTTCTTAGCCTTGGCACTGGTATTACCGCTCGCTTGGGCTTCACGTTTCGCCTTCTTCTTTTGGGCCGATTTGCTGGTACCACCTTCAGCGGTGGCCTTCGCTGCGGCTTCAGCGGCGGCTTTCGCCGCTTCTTCTGCTGCTCGGCGCAATTCCTCGTCGATCTTCGCCTGCCGTTCTTTGTCCTCGCGGATGCGGGTGGCCTTGCCGACACGTTCCCGCAAGTAATACAGTTTCGCCCGACGGACTTTTCCTGCTTTCTTGACTACTATCTTGGCTATGCGGGGAGAATGCAAGGGGAAAATGCGCTCCACCCCCTCTCCTTGTACAATCCGACGAACGGTGAAAGTCTCCCGGACACCATCATGTTGTCGAGCGATGACATCCCCTTCGAATACCTGAATACGCTCCTTTGGACCATCCAGAATACGCTGATGGACTTCCACCCGATCACCGATGCGAAAATCGGGGATGTTTGTTTGCATGTATTGTTGCTCGATATGGCGGAGCAGTGTGTTGATCATGGTTTTCTCTCCCTATGAGTGCTCGAGTTCTGGAAGAATCTGATTTGGCATGTCCGTGAGAACTTCCTCAGCAATCTTTCTCAAAGGTCAGGCTATCCTTGATTCGGCAGGTGCGGCAGAAGACGGTTGCGACGGCTCACCTTGGGAATTACTGTCCCAAAGTGACCGGCAGCGTCTTTGCTGGCTGCGGAGTGCGGCTTGTTGCTTGCGCCAGGCAGCAATGGCTGCATGATTTCCACTCAAGAGCACCTCCGGTACACTGTGTCCACGATAAATCCGCGGTCGGGTGTACTGCGGGTATTCCAGTTCACCAGGTATGTTGTGAGATTCCTCCAGGATACTCTGCTCATCGCCTAACACTCCGGGAATGAGTCGGATCACACAATCGATGATCACCATCGCGGGGACTTCTCCGCCATTGCAGATATAATCCCCAATCGAGATTTCCCACGGCTGAAGGATATCTCGGATACGTTCGTCGAATCCTTCATACCGACCACAGATCAGGAGCAGGCGGGCTTCCTGAGCTAGTCGGCGGACCAAGGGCTGCGTGAGGCGTTCTCCCGACGGAGTCAAGAGTAGGACTCGACCAGGTGCAGGCGCTTGTACTTGTACCGCTTCCACGCACTCTACCACAGGTGGAGCCATCAACACCATTCCGGGTCCTCCCCCGAATGGACGGTCATCCACCTTGTGATGTTTATCCTGCGACCAATCCCGGATGTTCCACAGGTGTACTTCAACCAGTCCTTTTTGAATAGCATCTTCCAACAGACTATGCTGCAAGTAGCTGTGGAATATACCGGGGAATAAGGTCAACACATCGAAGCGGATCACATCCGCCTCCTCCGCACTAGTAGGGGGCTAGTGACCTAGGAACCTTCGCGTGGTGTGGTAGCCGTCTCTGGAGAGGTCCCTGGTGTTGGTGAAGCTTGCGCCACTTGGGCCCGTTCCGCCTCAATCGCTTCCCACTTTTTCAAATATTTGTCAAACAGCACCTTGCAATGATGGGTAGGTTGGGCACCCACGCTGAGCCAGTGTTTGATCCGGCTGGGGCGAAGTGTCACCGCTGCGTCTGGATCCGGAACATGGGGATCATAGGTGCCCAATTCTTCTAATACTTTGCCATCACGGGGCTGCCGGCTATCCATCGCGCAGATGCGGTAATATCGGCGGTGTCGTCGCCCCATCTGTTTCAAACGAATGCGTACTCCCACGGTTCGTACCCCCTCGGGATGACATTCCAGAAATCGGCTTTCACGCGGGATAAGAAAGTATATGGAAACCGCTCTCGCCTGGCTACACGTGTCAGGGATTCAGGGACATGTGGATTGCCTCAAGTCATCCTGCCACTCAGGAAGATTTTTCATGGGGACGGTTCTTCTTCTGCAATGGAAGGGGAAAGATAACCGAGAATGCTACCGGGAGACAGGCGCTGATCCACGCCCACTTGCCTTTCCATAAGTACGCCATCGATGGGCGCAGCTATATCCACAGTGGCTCCAGGGATAAGAACCTCGGCCACTCGGTCGCCAGCGTACACCCTCTCACCAGGGTGTACATACCAGGCACTGAGAGTCACCCAATGAGTTCCCAGGTCGGGCAATACGATTGGAACCATCTCCTTCATGGGATTGTGCGTTTACAAGGAATTCTCAGACCAGGAGGTATGGTGGTTGCATGCGTCGTGATCATCTTCGATGGATCGGAAGCATCTCGGCGGCGTGATAACTGGAGCGGACAAAAGGCCCGGCGACGACCTGGAGGAAACCCAGGGAACGGGCCAACCGGGCGATGTCGTCAAACTCTTCGGGCGGAACATACCGAGCCACGGGGAGGCTGTGATGCAATGTCGGAGCCAGGTATTGGCCGAGGGTCACGATGTCGCATTGGATGGTGCGGAGATCGGCCAGAACATCCAGGACTTCATCTCGTGTTTCCCCCAGTCCGAGCATCAGACCAGTTTTGGTGTAGATGGAGGGAGCCTTTTCTTTGACGCGTGCCAGAAGGGCCAGGCTACGGCGGTAGTCCGCTCGTCCCCGGGCCACGCGGTAGAAGCGGGGCACGGTTTCCAGGTTATGATTGAAGACATGCGGTTGAGCGGCAATTACCCGGTCGATAGCGGAGAGGTTGCCCAGGAAATCTGGGGTGAGTACCTCCAAAGTAGCCTCAGGGAGTCTTTGACGGACAGCTTCGAGGCAGCGGACGAAATGCTCGGCTCCTCCATCCGGCAAATCGTCACGGGTTACCGAGGTGATCACGACATGTCGTAAACCCAGACGCACGCACGCCTCAGCCAGTCTCTCCGGTTCATCCTCCTCCACAGGGTGGGGTGTTCCCTTGGGAACTGAACAGAAGCTGCACGGACGTGTGCACACATTGCCCAGAATCATGAACGTAGCTGTCCTCTGGGCCCAGCATTCAGGGCGATTCGGACATTTCGCGTTTTCGCAGACCGTCTCGAGGCGCAAATCGCGAAGAAGATTGTGGGTGAAGTTATTGCCGTTGCCTCGTGGGAGCGGTCGTTTCAACCACGGTGGGAGGTGTGATCTGGGGCGAATCGAGGAAGGGATACTCATTCCGCTCGGATCCCCGTGTTCACCCGAACAAGGTACTTTCGCTGGCTCAACGACGGTCAATGGTAACATAGCTACGTATGCGGGGTAGGAGGTCCGGTAAGGCGTGGAATATCGACAAACGGTCAACCTTCAGGTACTGCTGCAGGATTTCTAGTAATCGTTGACGCACTCCGCTGATTCGGAAGCGTCCACAGGTCTCACGCTGCAAAGATGTCATCGGCTTATCAGCTCCGTCACAACGTACACGATAGAAGGGCTGCAAATCAGGGTCCACATTGATCACTATGCCGAAACATGTGACGCCGTTACGGATGGCCACGCCTACATGGGCAATTCTCCGTTCCCCGACGACGACTCCCGGGCATCGATGATCCGGTGCAGCGGACAAACCATAGCTTCGCAACAAATCTACGGCAATATTCTCCAACAAATGCACGTACTGAGCAGGGGTCCAGCCGAATTGGGACAGCACCACTATGGGATAGCAGGCAAGCTGGCCAGGCAAGTGTAACATTACCCCGCCCCCGCGAGCATGCCATCGCACAGGCCACCCTTTACGCTCCAGATAACTAGCTTCATAGCGGATATGATCACGGCTCCCTTCCCGGCCAATGGTAATACTGGGTGGATGTTCACAAATGAGAACCGCGCTGCTTCCCGGTGTACCGGTCACTTCATAAATCAGACGTCGCTGCATATGCAGCAACTGATCCCAATCTACCGATCCCAGTAAATAGGCTCGAAGAATGCGGGGATATACCACGCCCGCTAGCGGTTCAAGATCGGTATCATTATCACGCAATTGGCTCACCTTACCTCCGTCACTGCTTATTTCCATTTTGCTTCCCTACTATTTTAGAGGTGAGTCCGGATCATTCCCAGATGAGTTGCAAGTATCACCACACCCTCCCTAGTTCCAGCTACGATCAGCATTCCTTCTTGACCCTATTCCGGTTACCTATCGCGCCCTCTATCCTGTTCTGGCTAACGATGTAAGGCAACTCGGTTAGATAAGCCGTACAAGAATCGGTGGGATAAGCCGTGTGTAAAAGGGAGGAGAGTTTGCAGACTCTTAGCATGTCCAGAAATGTAGTCTTGGAGTCCTACCTTGGTTAGGGTCCTACCTTGGGTAATTGTGACATCAGAGACTCACCCAGAGCGGGCATTTCCGTTGCTTATGCAAACCCTCGTTGCTGGCTCGAACTCGTGGGCTTTTCTTGGGAAATGCATGTTTCCATCCGTTGGATCAACGTGTCTTTCAGTGGGTGACCCGTTGTAACCTGTCTGCCGATGTTCAGTCCGACCTCTATGTCAAGCAAATATCTCTCGGACGACCCTACCGTGAACGTCCGTCAGTCGGAAGTCGCGACCGGCATGACGGTACGTGAGTTTCTCATGGTCCAATCCCAGAAGCCAAAGGATGGTGGCATGGAGATCATGCATATGCACTTTGTCTTTGACGGCGTAATAACCGAACTCGTCTGTTTCGCCATAGGTAAAGCCTCCCTTGACACCGCCACCTGCTAGCCACATGGTGAACCCTTGGGGGTTGTGGTCTCGTCCATCCTTGCCTTGAGTGACCGGTGTGCGGCCAAACTCGCCGCCCCAAAGGACCAGGGTATCTTGGAGTAAGCCGCGGGCTTTCAAGTCTGTGAGCAATCCAGCGATCGGTTTGTCAACTTCCAGGGCATTTTTCGCATGTTGGGGCATGTTGCCGTGCTGGTCCCATTTGAAGGAATGAGAGACCTGGATGTAACGGACCCCGGCTTCCGCGAAACGTCGAGCCATCAGACATTGCCGGCCGAAGTCATCGGTGGGTTTCTGTCCGATGCCATATAGTTCGAGGGTAGCCTTGCTTTCACCTCGGATGTCGGCAATGCGAGGGACCGCGGCTTGCATACGGAAAGCGAGTTCGAAACTGGCAGCCGCAGCTTCCAAGCGGTCGTCCATTCCTCCCGCCCGCTGGGCATACTCCCGATTGAGTGTTTGCAGAAAGTCCAATTGCTGTCGTTGAATCTCGGGTGTCCAATCAGGATGATGGAGATGCTTGATTTGGGCATGTGCCGACGGAATGCCAGCGTGGCCAATCGGTGTCCCCTGATACACAGCTGGAAGGAAGGCATTCCCATACAGTTGTGCTCCGCCGTGTCCCCGAGTCGGACAGATGGTGATGAAGCCGGGCAGGTCCTGGTTTTCCGTGCCCAGGCCGTAGGTAATCCACGCTCCCACACTGGGACGTGTCAAAGCGATCTCGCCGGTGTGCAACATGAGCACCGCCTGGCCGTGGCTCTGACCGTTGGTATGCATGCCGTTGATGACGCAAAGTTCGTCTGCATGACGGGCCACCTCAGGAAACAATTCGGAAATATACAAGCCGCTTTCGCCATGCTGTCGAAACTTCCAGAGAGGCTTCATAAGTTTACGGGAAACGGTGGTCCCTCGGGCCGGCTCAAAGGGTAGCTCTCTTCCATCCATTTTCACAAGCACTGGCTTATAGTCGAAGGTGTCCACATGACTGGGACCACCGTGCATGAATAAAAAAATGATACGTTTGGCCCGCGCAGGATGATGCCCTTGTTTGGGAGCTAGAGGAGACAAACCACCGGATGCTCCGGCCCGGGCTAACATATCAATAAACGCCAGATAACCAAATCCTGCACCGGCTGAGGCTGCTTGCAACATTTGGCGTCGTGACCAAAGACGTTGGCCGATGGTGCTGCTTAGGTCCCAACGAAGCATTGTGCTACCTCCCATTGCTGATTCCAGTTCGCATGACTTTATATCGGGATAAGAATCTCTCGATGGATCAGTTGGAGCGGTGCTCCTCACTCCAGATAACGAAACTCAAGGCTTGCAAAAACAGACAGACACACCGCGGTCCAGGCTTCGAGCTGGATATCTTTCGGTTGTCGTTCTGAAGGGAGGGCTTGCAATTGCCGGGTAAACGCCCGGAGGAAGTCTTGGGTGAGTTGAGTTTCCCGAGTCGTGGGTTTGCGTCCATAGGCTCGTAAGAATAATCGTTCCAGGCGTTTCTCGTTGCTTTCAACCTCCGCCATCAGTCGAGAGGCTGTCAAGCGTGCCTGCCTATTGACCAATGCGCTGTTCATCAGGAAAAGTGCTTGCGTACTAACAGTGGTTGCATCTCGATGACCGACCGGTACGTCGGGATCTGCAAAGTCAAAGACCTCAAGTATAGGTGGTAGTTCATTGCGGATGATCGGCAAATAGACACTGCGAGTTCGGATGGGGTCAGTATCCAGGTGTTGACTACGAGAGTTATTATCTACAGCGACCTCTCCCAAGTGAGATACCACCGGTCCACCACCACGCAAATCCAATTCGCCAGATACAGAGAGCATAGCGTCCCGGAGGACCTCGGCTTCGAGCCGGCGACGATTCGCCCGTCCAAAGAGGCGATTCTCCGGGTCGGCGCGGACCAGGGACTCGGGAGCATGCACGCTCCGCCGGTAAGTGCGAGTGAGGACGAGCAAGCGGATCATGTGTTTGTGGCTGCCACCACTACGGACAAACTCTGCTGCAAGAGCCTCCAGCAACTCCGGATGAGAGGGTCGTTCGCCTTGGGTGCCAAAATCATCGACGGTACGCACGATCCCCTGTCCCAACAGATGTGCCCAGATGCGATTGACCGCAACCCGAGCAGTGAGGGGTTGAGCCGCAATCCACTCTGCCAATTCCCGCCGACCGCTCTGATGCTTCGGCATTTGGGAAGGTGCTGCCTGGGGGAATAACCGGAGCACACCACGCGGGACTACTTCACCCAACTGATGAGGGTTGCCCCGAATGTTGATACGGCAGTCTTCGATCTGATCTTCATCACGGACGGCCATGGCCATGCGGGGGGCTGGAGGTGTTGCCTTCTTGAGAGCCGCTTCCTCCGCTTCCCACTTGCGTACTTGCTCACGAGCTTGCTCAACATGCCTTTTGACTTCCGGGGGTATACCCATCTCCTGGGGTGACAGCTGGGCCAATTCTCCGGATGGCACGAAGCGGACGGCATCCGCAATCACATAACCATCTGTCCCAGTATTCCGGATGGTCACTCCAGCAGTCCGATCGAAAGTAAAGACGCCTAGGGAGTGGAATAAACCATCGATGGCCGGACGCCGCGTTTGATCAATCTGAAACTTTGTTTCACCCTTCTGGTGGCGAACCACCACTGGGACATTGGTCGCACGATTCGATCCAGGAGTATAAGCAATGAGCACCTCATATTCACCCGCTCTGGGCAACTCTGCCACAAAAACAACCTCTTTTTCTCCCTTGCCACTCCGGTCATCGTGAATGTAGCCTGAACCCACATAAGGTTTCGTAAAGGTGGATTCCTTCCACATCCCAACGCGTCGGGCTTGCGTATCATCTACGGTGACCCCTGCTAACGCCTGGGGCGAACGCATTTGAGCTTTCTGCTCGGCTTCGCTCAACTGCTGTCGCGCTTTCTGCAGCTCTCGTTGGACCTGCTTGAGTTTTTCCTGATGCTTACGATACTCAGCCCATTGCTCTTCGCCGGATGGGCCTAAGGGGCGGACGATCCATCCCGATACGGCATTATTGTTGCGTTTGATTCCTTCAATAGTTCGCGTGCTGCGCAAGATTCCTGCCAAAGCATAATAATCGCTGGTAGGAATCGGATCGAATTTGTGGTCATGACATCGAGCACAACCGAGAGCTAACCCGAAAAAGACTTTGCCGATCGTGTCGATCTGTTCATCGACGACATCCATGCGAAGCTTGACTTTATCCCGCTCTGCCAGCACTTTGGGGCCTAGGACCAGAAAACCGGTGGCAATCAGAAGTTCGTCGCGTTCGTCGGGATGGCTCGCGGGAAGCAAGTCGCCTGCCAGTTGTTCCACGATAAAACGGCTATAGGGCTTGTCCTGGTTGAAAGAACGGATCACGTAGTCACGGTACAGGTAAGCCTCGTGATACGTCAGGTTTTCATCTTTGCCGTTGGAATCGGCGTAGCGTGCCAGGTCCAACCAGTGTCGGCCCCAACGTTCGCCGAAGTGAGGAGACGATAGCAGGCGGTCCACCACCTTTTCGTAGGCGTCGGGTGTTTCATCCTGCTCAAATGCCGCGATCTCCTCGGGTGAAGGAGGCAGGCCGATCAGGTCCAGGTAGAGGCGACGGAGCAAGGTGGCCCGGTCCGCCTCGGGAGCGGTGGGGAGTTGCCTTTCGTGCAGGGGTGCTGCAATCCATGCATCTACGTCTGCAGGTGTGAGTGGACGCTCTAATGGACGCAGGGGTTGGAAACTCCAGAACTGCCGGGCCTGGTTCCAATCGATCAAGCCACGAGAAGGCGGCGTTGCCGTGCTGTCCCGTGGGTCAGGTGCCCCTAAGCGAATCCACTTCTCGAAGTCTGAGATAATCGTATCGGGCAGTTTCCCTTTGGGTGGCATCAATGCCACTCCGTCGTCGCCTCGCAGAGCTTTCAGTAACAAACTTTCCATGGGTTTGCCGGGTATCACTGCGGCTCCGGAGTCCCCCCCTTGGATCAGACCCTCACGAGTATCCACACGCAAATTCGCTTTGGGGCCTTTCTGGGTCTCTGCACTGTGACAACTGTAACATTCACGGACAAGCACGGGACGGATTTTGCTCTCGAACAGAAATAGAGCAGCTCGCGGTGGATTCTGATTCTTATCATCGGTTCCTGCTGCAACCGGCTCCGATGCCAATACGACGGTATCACCCGCCATCAGCACCACTACCGCAATGCCGATGATTGCAGAGGGGGGAATAGAGGTACGCAACAAGTAGCTTGGGTGACTTGTCATCGGGGCAGCTCCGATGTAAGCGGAACGGGGTGTACAAAATCCAGACCCGCTGATATCCCTGGTTATCAAACTAATTTACTACACACACCTCAAGAAGGCACACCTGATTTTTGCAAAAATGGGAAGGAGCTTCGGAGACCTCATAGCGAAATTTATGAGGGATTCTGTGGTCTAGAGGGAGAGTGGTGCAAACGCTGGCGGAATGGAGGGGTTCTCGGTGTGAGGTGATGGTACTCCGCTGAGCCGAAGCCGATCCAAGGATACAGGATGAATCCGAAGATCGACATGCCCACCCCAAAGGCTTCTGTCCGTCCAAATCGGCGGGCCACTTCGACGTTGACCACGATTGCTGCGACCAGGTTGACCGGGGGGATAAGCAGCAGCAGGCACCAGAGGACATTCAATCCAGCAACTCGAACAACCAGGACATAGACGTTGTACCCGGGGATGAGAGCTGCCCAGCGAAATTGACCTGCCTTCTGAAACACCCCGAGCCAGCCTGCGATAACGGCAGGGATGGTAATAATGGCCCATCCGAGTACATAGGGCAGTAGCCACTGAGTCTGTGCCGAGGTCCAGGAATAGGGCGTACTCAGGTCCCAAGTTGTTGCGACCAGGTCCGTGAACATAGTCCTTGTCAAGACGCCTCCCGATCCTCCGGAATGGAAGTGCGAAAAATCTTGCTATCGTAACGACCATTTCGGGTGGGCGATACTATTGAATCTAACAGATGGATGAGGGGTCTGCAACTCAACTCGGAATTCGTTTCCGTCCCGACTGATACATGGCCTGAGGCATAACGGCGAAAACTTATTCCACAGTGACGCTTTTGGCGAGGTTGCGGGGACGATCGACGTCACAACCTCGCAGCAAGGCAATCTCATAGGCCAGCAATTGCAGAGGAATGACGGTGACCATCGGCTGCAAGTACTCGGGTACAGACGGTACGACGATAACATCGTCGGCGAGGGCCGTTACCTCGGGTTCATTCCCGCTCGCGATCGCAATGATAGGACCACCGCGTGCTTTGATCTCCTGCATGTTCGCCAGCACTTTATCGAACACCGGACCAGTGGGTACCAGAAAGACACTCGGCGTTTGTTCATCTACCAGAGCGATCGGTCCATGTTTCATTTCTGCGGCGGGATATCCCTCGGCATGAATATAGCTGATTTCTTTGAGCTTCAAAGCCCCCTCGAGAGCTACGGGATAGAGATATTGCCGGCCCAGATAGAGCATGTTGGTGACGTGGGCATATTTTTCCGCCACCGTCTTGACGCGGTCATGACACTTGAGGGTCGCACGCACAGCGTGCGGCAAAGCTTTGATATCCTCCAGTATCTTCTGCCCTTGGATAGCGGACAGGTGACGTAATCGGCCCAAATGTAAGGCCAGCAGGGTAAGAACCAGACATTGTGCGGTAAATGCTTTGGTGCTCGCGACGCCGATTTCGGGTCCTGCGTGCAGATACACTCCGCCTTGGGCTTCCCGTGCGATGGAGCTGCCGACCACATTGCAGATGGCCAAGGTGGTTTGACCCCGTCGATTTGCCTCACGCACGGCTGCCAGGGTATCGGCAGTTTCTCCCGATTGGGTGATGGCCAGTAAGATCGTGTTCCGGTCCATCGGAGGGTGGCGGTACCGTAACTCGCTGGCGTATTCCACCTCGACCGGCAGGCGAGCTAACTCCTCTATCAGATACTCACCCACTAAGCCTGCATAGTAGCTGGTCCCACATCCGGTGATGATGATCCTTTCGATCTGTCGCAACTGAGCTGCTGTCAGATTCAATCCTCCGAAGTGAGCAGTGGCATCAGTTTCATGAAGACGCCCCCGCATCGCATTGATTATTGCTTCCGGTTGCTCATAGATCTCCTTGAGCATGAAGTGGGGATAGTCCCCTTTGTCCGCCTGGCCGTCATTTAAGTCGCCGGGTAGTTCCTGTAATGCTAACGGCACGGAAACAAGCCGCTGATCCAACACTTCCCATTCCTGGTCGGTGAGCACGCAAAGTTGACCATCCTCCAGGTAGTGTACCTTTTCGACCCAACCACCCAGAGCGTTGACATCGCTGGCAAGGTAGCGTCCGTCTGGGCCGCTGCCGACCACTAAAGGACTTCCCCACCGTGCGGCAACGATCACCCCCGGCTCCTGGCAGCTCACGACCGCCAGACCATACGTGCCCCGCACCAGTTGTAAGGCCTGTTGTACCGCCGTGACTAAGTCCCCCTGGTAATAATGAGCGATGAGATGGGCGAGCACTTCGGTATCCGTTTCCGAGCGGAATGGTATTCCTTGATCTTGCAACTGCTGACGGAGTGCCGCGTGATTCTCGATCACTCCATTGTGAACCACCGCGATCAGCCCAGCCTGATCCGTATGGGGATGGGCATTGCGGTCAGTGGCTCCTCCGTGAGTGGCCCAACGGGTGTGACCGATTCCGTAGCATCCGGCTGCGGGATAGCGGGCGATCAGTTTTTGAAGTTCGGTGAGGCGACCGGCTTTTTTGCGAATATGCAACTGCCGACCTGTTCCGGTGGCGATTCCGCTGCTGTCATAGCCCCGGTATTCCAGGCGACGCAGTCCCTCCAGCAAGATCGGTGCTGCCTCACGACGACCGGTGAAACCGATGATTCCGCACATCCTTGTTTCTCCCTAAAGTGCATGCTGCTTCCTGCAGTATCGTCATTCCGCGGAACCGTTCCCCAAAAGCTGTTGTCAGGCTGCCAGAGATGAGGTCTGGCCTAAGGCGAAAACCGGGAGTCGATCGGGAGCATTCAGTAGCCTCTCCACTGCGTCCCAGGCGCGTGTGAACTGGTAACGTCCCAGGAGTTTTTGCAATCGTGCACTTGTACGGCGTAGCCCGACGTAGGTCCGCCAACGGCTTATCCCTTTGAGGGGAAGTCGAGGTTGATCCGGATCAAACTCCCAGGGATGGAAGTAGAGTATGCCGACTCGAAGAGGCAAACTTTTGACTTGCTCTAACCCGGCTTCCAGGAAAGCCAGTGGCCAGAGTCGGAAATGACCACCGCCGCCCACCGCCCAGTTGCGGCCCAGAACTCGCCAGGTCAGGGCAGGTAGCTCCACGATGCGCACCTCTTCTCCGAGCAGCCAAAAGGGTCCCCGCGGAGCCTTGGGAACACCATAACGGTCATGACGCACAGGGTAAATCGAGGCATCATAACAATACCCCGCTGAGACCAATACGTCTGCAACCCAAGGCGTTCGCCATCCTACGCTGAAACTGGGAGCACGGTAGCCATATACCGCCACCCCAGCGATATCCTCCAACGTTTTCTTGCAGCGTTCCACATCTTCCTGGAACTGCTGCCGATCCATCTGATCTACTCGTTCATGACGCCAACCATGGGCTGCTACTTCATGACCTTCGGCCACAATCTCCTGGATCAGCTTGCGATGATTCTGGGCAGTTTCTCCCACGACAAAAAAGGTGGCTCGCTGACGATAAGAAGCCAACCAGGTCAGTATGTCCCGTGTTCGCACCTCCATACGTCGCGCATATTCATGACATTGCCATATTGGACGGAGCAACCCTTGAGCCGCTTCGATCCGATCATGTTCCTCGACATCAAAACTCAGAACATATTGGGGCGGGAGAACATCGTTTTGGCAAGTATCTGTGCCTGTAGGCATGCTTTGGCTCCCCCCACGAATTCCTGCTGCCGCGGGTGGATATTACTCCCGATCCCATGGTTTGTTATCACAGCCCCGACAACAGGGAACCTCATAACTACTTCATCGTGGTCATCCCTGACAACCCCGATTCGGGGACAGAAAGCAAGCCGCGTAGAAGCAGTTGTTGGGCAAACGACTGTTACAGAAAACATACCGCCATGCGACAGCTGTTGAGCAAACGACCTGAAAGCTTCGTGGGGGTGAACCTTCCGTGCTAGCGGCGTAAATTTTTAGGAAGCATATCCTTGAGACATATCTCTTGAGCAGAACCAGAAAGCAAGTTAAGATCCCCTGGTCTGGTTTTTCTTGAGTGTGGAGCGATATGAACATGCCCGATAATCGTCGTGTGGTTGTAATCGGAGCAGGTCCCGTAGGAATTGAGGCCGCCTTGTATGCACGGATGTGCGGTTTGTCAGTAACCGTTTACGAACAGGGTGAGGTGGGGGAGCATCTCAAACATTGGGGCCATGTGCGGATGTTTACGCCTTGGAGTTGGAATGTCTCAACCTTGGGCATGCAAGTTCTTCAAACGGAATATCCCCGGCGGACGTGGCCGGCAGCCACGGACCTGCTTACAGGATACGTCTATCGGGAAGAGTACCTTCTTCCTTTGGCAAATTGCTCGTTATTGCGAGACAGCCTGCGGCTGGGAATCCGAGTGGTGCAAATTAGTCCAAGTCGAGATAGAAAAACCTGGCGATTGCTCCTTGAAGATCAGCATGGGCAGGAGCATGGAGCTGAGGCGGATGTGGTGCTCGATTGTACAGGAGTTTATGGTCAGCCACGTTGGCTGGGGGAAGGGGACATGCCAGCACGAGGTGAACGCAAAGCACGGCCTTATATTCCCCATGGCGTGGTGGACATTACAGGAAAAGAGCGGACGCATTATGCCGGTCGAAGCGTCTTGGTAGTTGGAAGTGGCTATTCGGCAGCTAGTAATGTGGTTGCACTGGCGGCTCTGGCGGAGCAAGAGCGGGACACATGGACTTTCTGGATCACACATTTGCCCCGTGGTCAACCTCTGCCCCGATTGTCCAATGATCCCCTCAAGGAACGCGATCGTCTGGCTGCTCGCGCCAATACCCTTGCCACACGAGGCGACGGACATGTGGAATATTTCCCTCAAACCCTCCTTGATGAGGTGCAATACTTCGGCCCTGACGCTGGGTTTTACGTTTCCGGAAGATGTAAGGGCAAGCCGATCGCTTGGACCGTCGATCGAGTGATTGCATCTGTAGGGTACCGACCCCATACGTTATGTCCCTATCTGGAGCATATTCCCGGCGGCACCTATCATATCCTCGGTGCGAAGTCCCAACCGAAATCGTTTTTGCTGGTTGAGGCCCAAACCCAGATCCAAAGCGTATTCCGGCAGCTGCTTCGACCAGGGCAGGACCCATTCGTTATAACTCCATCCAGGATGAAAGCGGCGTGATAGTCGTTACCGGAGGAAGTGGTTTTATCGGTACTCATCTCGTTCGGCTCCTTCTGGAGCGGGGTGAGAAAGTTCGCATTGTGGATTGCCGTGAACCAGCAAAGGACATTGCCCAGGCGGTGGATTATGCTCACGTGGATATTCGTGACTATTCGACACTCCGGAATGCTTTTTGCGGTGCCGATGTGGTGTACCATTTAGCCGCGAATCCGCAGTTGTGGACGCATAAACGTGGCGAATTCTTTCGAGTCAATTACTGGGGAACGGTTCATGTTCTCCAGGCGTCGCTGGGATGCGGTGTCCGAAGCATTGTGTATGTGAGTACGGAAAGCATCCTGACCAGATCCGGACAGACAGAGGTCATCGCCGAGCATCAGGATGTATCCCGCCGAGAAGTGATCGGTCCCTATTGTTTATCCAAATGGCGGGCCGAACGGTATGCCTGGTTATTGGGTCGTGCTGGAGCACCGGTGATTATTGTAAACCCCACGTTACCCATTGGTCCGGGCGATTGGCTCCGGACGCCACCCACGCAAATGATCCTGGATGTGTGTTTGGGCAAGCGTCCCGTTTATGTCGCGGGGGAGTTGAATCTGATCGATGTGCGTGATGTGGCCCTGGGTTTGGTCGCAGCAGCAGAGCGAGGCCGACCCGTACACCGTTATGTCCTGGGTGCAGAAAACTGGACGATTCATCAGTTGTTTGACGTCGTCGCTCGTCTTGCCCATGTCCCACCCCCGCGTTGGCGTATCCCCTATTCCCTGGCGCTGACCGTTGCCTATGCTAACGAGTTTTTAGCCGACTTGACCGGTAACCCACCTCAAGCCTCCATCACGGGGGTCAAACTCACTCGCCGGCGCATGCATTTCGACAACCGACGTACCTTGGAAATGCTCCACGTGCATCCCCGCCCCATCATGCGGTCTTTAGAGGAGATGATCTCCTGGTTTCGTGAGGTCCGTTGGGTTCCGTAGGCCATGTACGGTACACGACCTGATACGCTCGGGTTGGTGCGCAGGGATAGTGCGCAGTTTTGATTCAGGTCATTTCGCAGAAAGCTTGAGCAAATGAAGTCGGATAAGATTCAAGGCGAGTTTTGCGGTCCGGCTCATGACCTCGGTTCGTTCCCCACTCCAAACCTGCCGAACGATTTCCGTTCCCTGCGGGCCGACCAGAGCCACGTAAGCGGTGCCTATCGGTTCTTGAGGTGTGCCACCGGTGGGACCGGCAAATCCGGTCGTGGCTACCGCGATGTCCACACCGAATCGACGACGGACCCCCTCGGCCATCGCCTGGGCGACCGGAGCACTGACAGCACCGTGGGTGCGTAGCAGGTCCCAGGGTACGTCCAACTCCCGGTGCTTGATTTCTTCGGAATATGCAACAATACCTCCACGGAAATACTGGCTCGCCCCAGGTACACGGCAGATACAATGTGCCACAAGCCCGCCCGTGATACTCTCGGCTGTGGCCAGCGTGGTTTTTGCCTCTTGGGCCAGTCGAACCACTATGTCCTCCAGTTCTTCTTCCTCGACACCATACACAAAATTTCCCAGGCGTTGTCGTATCAGAGATTCTGTAGCATTGATTTCAGTCTGTGCTTCCGCGAACGTAGGGTAGCGGGCGATAATCCGCAGAGACACAACTGCGTCACTCACTGTAATACCCACTTCAGGATTGCGACCACGAACCGTGAGATCTGCTATTTTCTCTTCTACTGCAGATTCACCGAGGCCAAAGGTATTGATCTTGCGAAACACAATGACCCCACCCGTGCGCCGTTCTGCCAGCAGAAGGCGGGGACGGACCTGTTCCTGGAACATGATTTGCAATTCGCGAGGCACGCCGGGCATGGCGAAGATCATCGCTTGTCCCAGATGCATGAACAGACCAGGTGCCGTACCTATTGGATTGGCGAGCAATTCCGCATTTTCCGGACGCAATGCCTGAACACGGTTGCGTTCCGGCATGGAACGACCTCGGCTGCAAAAGAAGGTACGTATGTGTTCGAGGACTATGGGGTCCTCTACAAGCGAAACCTGTGCAGCTTGCGCTAATGCTTCCCGTGTCAAATCATCTTGCGTAGGGCCCAAGCCTCCACTGATGAGGACAAGCGGTACCCGGGCTGTAGCAATGCGGAACGCCTCGACAATATCTGCTACTTCATCTGCCACAATCGTGTGAAAGGCAGTCGATATCCCCAACTCTGCCAAGCGTTGGCTGAGCCAAGGACCGTTGGTGTCTACAGCCTGTCCTGTGGTCAGTTCCGTTCCGATTGCGATGATCTCCGCTCTCATCAATCTGTCCCCGAATTATGATTGACACTGACCAGAAGCATTGTTATGGCAGCATAACCGGTAACCGGGCTGATCAGATCTAGGGGGAGTATTCAGCTCGTGTAGGGGGATCGTATCTATGTCCATTATTACATGCCTTGCGGCTATATGCTTATGGGAAGTTTGGATCGCCGAGCAGAGTGGGCAATTGTTCGGCTGTGCTTGCTTTGCGGAAAGTTCCGATGCTGATGGGAATCGCGTAGCATTTGCAGATCCGTCGATCCCTGCTCTGCCGCTTTCACCGGTCGTGCCACCACCGCCCAAAACAATTGCCCTGGACCCTCCGCATCCCAATGAGGTACGGTGGGCTTTTGCCCATGAATCCCTTCCGCCGATCGTAATTCCTCCGAATGTTATTCCTGTGTCAGCAGACGCGCCGAAGACCTCTCCCCCTGTTCCCGGTGTTCCGGCTGTTCCTCAGGTAACGCCTCTGCCGAGCCAGAGTCCTCCCCCCCTTTTGCCAGCATTGCCCCCTGTACCTCCACCGACCGATCATCGACCACCTTCGTTCCCGGTGCCACCCCACGCAGTCCCAATCCAGGATTCGTTGCCGAAACTCCCGAAGGTTCCTCCTCCTGGGACTGGCACATCAGATCTGCCAAAGAACAGTGAAGCGGGCCAGCCGGCCACCGCTACGCCGCAGTTGCCGAAGCCTCGCGAAGTGCCGAGCACCGCTTCGCAGGTGCCTGTCCCTCAGCCTCGAGAGTCTTCCCCTAATGTTGCCGTATCTTCGGAACCTCCGAAGGCAACGAACGCACCAGAAATCCCACCCTCGGGTATCCGGCAGTATGTCATACTCAAGAACCGTAAGCTCATCGCTGGTCAGGTGCGAATAGAAGGAGACACGGTGATTGTCAGGGAAGGGGCTTTGGATCGTCGATGGTCCAAGGCAGAGGTCCTCGGGATCGCCGAGGATGAACAGGCTGTCTGGCATGTCCTGCGGAAACAGATTCCGGATGAGGACCTGCCTGCCCGTATGGCTTTGGCCCGTTGGTTGATGTTTCAGGGTTTGCGCGAACAGGCTTTGGCAGAGGCCCGCTCCATTGTTCAGCATGATCCCCTGCACAAACATGCCCAGGAACTGATCCAAACTCTGGAGCTGTCTCTCCAGCAATTTCCTCCTCAGGGACGGGTTACACCTCAGGGAATGGGAGGACGGATGCTCTCGGACTGGTCGCAAGAATTGCGGTTGACGAACCAAGGGATTCTGTCCTTTGCTACCCAGGCACAGCCAGTGCTGGCCAATCAATGTATGGATTGCCATGCACGAGCCGATTATTCCGGTCCATTTCGTTTGACCCGCGTGAGTGGTTTCGAAGTGGGATGGCAGCATACGTGGCAGAATCTGCGTGCTGTAGCAACTCAGCTGAATCGACAAGAACCGACACAAAGTCCCCTGTTACTCAAAGCTTTGTCTGCCCATGGCATGATGAGGCAACCAGCCTTTCCTTCGCGTCAATCGCCGGGTTATAAGGCTTTGGAAGCTTGGGTGTTGTCGGCGGTGCCCCAACCAGTTCCTCCGTCGATTCCGCCAGCTTCCGACGTGGATATTCCCTCACTACCACCATCAGGAGGCCAGGAGCCTGGCAAAATACCAGCATCTGATTCCCAGGATTCGCATCCCCGGCTGGACAAAGGCTTTCCCCCGCCCGGGCCGTTGCCAGCAGTGCCTCCTCCCCCTTCTTCCCGTTGACCCGTCGTAAGCGTGGAAGCCAGGAGGTCGTCCTGATCTCCTGACGTTGCCTTGACCGACCTCGCCCAGTCCTTCTTCTCCCTCAGCTGGTGCAGAAATCTCAACACCTGTCGCTGGATCCACTTGAGATTTTCCTCGGGATCAGCTGTGAAACCGTTGAAACCGCCAGCCGCTGCATTCCCCTTGATTTGGCTGCGAAACCGGAACAGTAACCCAAAAGTCTCAAGCAACACTATAAGACGACTCTGGGTACTGTCCTCCTAGGATGGGCTCAAGCATCGGTCGATCTGCTCACAGTGACTTTGCCATATCTTCTGGTGTGCTCGTTTCCCTAAAACCACTATCTTCCTTGTGCGCTTTCCATAACCTATTTGTGCTGCTGTGCAGGCAATCGCCCTGACGAAATGCATACAGCAAGGGTGTCTCGAGAAACGCTATGGCCCAGATGGACTCCTGGAGACGGAATGGTAGTTCAGAGTATTCTCAACGAACCGGTCACGCGGCACATGCGGACGGATCCTTGCTATTTGCTCGCAGGACAGACTGTCGCTGAGGCCTTGGAACGTCTGCGTTGTCAAGCTCCCTCAGGTCGGATTGTCTACTTCTACGTGGTAGATAGTGAGACTCGCTTGTTGGGAGTTGTGCCCACGCGTCGGTTGCTGTTGAGTGATCCCCAAACCCGGATCGATGACATCATGGTGCGCTCGGTTATCGCGATTCCCCATACCGCGACGGTTCTAGAAGCCTGTGAGTTTTTTACCATTCATCGTCTCCTGGCCTTTCCCGTGGTCGATGACCAGAAACGACTGATCGGCATGGTGGATGTGGATCTGTACACCAGTGAATTGACGGATCTGGAGCGACGCGAGGGAAATGAGGATCTGTTTCAGCTCATCGGTGTTCACTTGACCGAATCGTATCAGAAGCGAGTGTTGTCTGCGTTTCGCTCCCGCTTTCCCTGGTTATTGTCCAACGTGACCGGTGGATTGCTGGCGGCCTGGTTGGCCGATGTGTATGCAGATATTGCCACTCTTGTGCTTGTGACACCTTTTATTCCCGTGGTTCTCGCTTTGGCAGAGAGCGTCAGCATTCAATCTGTCAGTCTGGCTTTACAGACTCTGCATGGTGTTCGAGCCACCTGGAGTCTCTATCTGCGGAGACTGGTCCGTGAAGCGTTCGTCGGCCTGATGTTAGGAGCGGCATGTGGAGCGTTGGTAGCTTCAGTTGCCTGGTTCTGGAAGAAAAACATCTATGCAGGTCTGAGTTTATTCCTGGGGATAGCCGGGAGTGTTGCGGCGGCCGCTGCTTTGGGCTTGAGCATGCCCGTGATCATTCGGATTTTACGTTACAATCCGCAAGTCGCTTCCGGACCCATTGCACTGGCCAGTGCCGATATGGTGACATTACTCCTGTATTTCAATGTAGGGCGTTGGTTACTGGGGTCACCACCCACTCCATGACAGCATTCTCCCGAGACACAAAAAGATCGTGGTTACGGGCACCAGTCACGAAGGAGGCGGGCGACCACCACACGCAATCGAGGATGGCTTCTGCCTATCAGAGCTACACTACCGCCATAGTAGTTGGGAATGGTTTGAGCGATGATGGGGTCGTCCCAGATGATCTGGGCAATGACTTGATAGGTACCTTCCGGTAACAAGATCGGAATACTCCCCACGTGAGGACGGTACAAACCCTCCGGATGGGGTGGGATAGGTAAGACCACGATGTCTCCGGACCGAATCTGTGACGAACCCGGAATGATATGTTCCCACCCTTGGCGTAGAGCATAGTGTTGAAAACCCCAATGACCGGTAAACCAGATGCGCCCTGATCCCAGCTGAGCTTCGCGCTCCAGGGCTTGGGAAGCTTGCTCGACGCACCATTTTTCTGCCTGGGCATCGAGCCAGTCGATGGCAGCGATGGTCCACCCTGCCAACAGGGATATGGCCACCCAGCCGGCGATCCGCGTGTGGTTTGTTGGTCGTCTATCCATAATGGATTTGTGTCGGAGGGGCAGGGACAGCGGCAGGGAGTAAAGACGGGCAACGGCCAGGTGCGTGACCAGAGTCCATCCCATCAGACGTCGTGCAGCACCGAAAGGTGTAAGCAGATAATAGCCGACCAGCTCCACACACCCCCATAACACAAGAAAGCGTGAGAACTGTTTTGCAGCCGCATCCCCAGGGGATGCAAACCACAATGCCATCATTCCCACCACCGTGATGATCCCGAAGCCCCCGCCGGTGATTTGCCAGTAAAGGACAGCCAATGAGAGCGTATCGGAGATCAAAAGAATGCGCTCCGGGATGCAACTGACCAGGAGGGTGCCCACGATCCAGAGGCAAGCGATTCCGCCCACAACCCGCGGCGGTAAGCCCAATCGGTTCGCAATAAGCAGTCCGATGGGTGCGCCAAAATAGCCCCAATAACCTAGGAGTGGTCCGGTAAGTGCTGCCTTGGTTTGGAATTGTTCCCAAAGGTTGCTGTTGCACTGCTGGCTCGCATGGTACCAGAAATGCGAGTTGCCATAACGGACCAGGCAGAAACCCTCCCAGATCAGGAAAATCGCTAGGGCGGTGATCACCGCTAAAGCAGTTTTCGACCAGCGGTGATGGGCCAGCCTTGCCATCAGTAACACCGGTAGAAAGGTAAGCAGTGTGTATTTCGTTTGCATGGCCAGACCGAGGAGTACTCCGGTCACGAAAGCCAATAGCCATGCTGGGATGCCTCCCGAGGGATTGTTGGCTCGAAACCAGCATGCCAGGGCCGCGACACCCAGAGCATAAGCTGGCACATCAAGCATCAGGTTGACCGATGGGAGGATAACCGGGGAGAACATCAAAACCGTGAGCATCCACCTTTCAGTAGGGGCTGCTAGGTATCTCAGAAGGGTTCGCAGACTGTAAGCCAAGAGTATGAGCCACGGCCACGTCCCTACCTTGAGCCAGACAATCTGGTCACCAAACAATTTCCAGCCACACGCCAGCCAGTAAAGATACACCGGCGGAGCTAGGACCTCAAAGGCAGGTTCAGGCCAGGTGTACCAGAAGATCGAAAAACCGTAGGGATCAAGAGGGTGCTGGGCAATGTGACGGGCATACAACAGATAGGCAGTATCATCGATCACAACTGGCTTAACCGCATTGTATGCAGTCACTATGCTGGCCAGGAACAAGGGATAAAAGGCCCATAATCCAGGCCAACATTGCTGAAATCGTTGCAGAGGGTATTCAGACATCCGCATAACAAATGGGGGGGCGTCTTATTCTTATAGCTAAGTTTACCTGCGTGCTCACTAACTCACCGGAAAAGGAAAACCCACCCCTACGGAGACGAAGGTAACCTTGGGCAGGAAGTCCCTTCCTGGCTGTATCTGGAAAGGAAGTTATTAAGATACCGTCCCTGCGTGAATACCGGTTGATGGTAGCATAATTAGTTTGTGGCAGAACCGGCTGGCTTAACGGTAAGAACGGGGCAGGGAGCTTCACGGAGGATCCGCTCAGCTTGGGAACCAAGGATGAGGTGGGCTAGTCCGGTACGACCATGGGTGCCAATACACAGCAGGTCGGCGTGAAGGTCTTTGGCGGCGGCCACGATCTCCGCTACCGGGGAGCCAACTCGGATTTCCGTTTGTGGATGGAGATGTTCGAGGTGCTCGGATTGGATCAGGTTTGCCAGTCCCTGTTTACCCGACTCGATCATCTCGGAGAGGTCTGGGCCCGGGACAGGTGTGGGCATGACAGCGTCAGGCAGAGCCAAGGTTACGTCCTGAACTACGTGCAGGAGGATAAGCTCCGCCTGGAGTTGTTCGGCCAGGAAAGCACCCAGACGTAAAGCCGGTGCGGAACATTCGCTAAAGTCCGTTGGCACGAGTATACGACGTATGGGTCTCATGAGTACTTCCTCGTGGGGTCACCCGTTTTGCGGGCGTAAGCTTTTGCGATTTTACCCCCCACAGACTTGGGTTCGCCACCATTCTTGCAGTTGGCGGGTCATCGCACCAACTTGTCCATCTCCTACCTTGGTTTCATGGATCCGTACAATAGGGACTACCCCGCCAGAGGCACTCACCATCAGTATTTCCTCCGCGTCGAGTAGTCGCACGTGCTGGATGGGGTCAGAAGTCAAAGGATAACCGCTCTGTTCAAGTTGGTTTCTTGCAAGCCGAGCGTGAGGATCGGGAATCTGCGTGGACGGGAAATACCAATTCCTTCCTTGGCGAAAGAATAAAGCTCCCTCGGTAGTTCCGCATATTTCACCCAGACGATTGCGGAGGATGGCATCCAAGCAGCCGCCGTTCAAGGCGCTCTTCTTGGCTCGCACCAGGTGGGGATTCCCAAGCAATCGTGGGTCGTTCTCGGGAACACAGGCGAAGACGACGTGGATACCGGACTGGACGAGTTCGGGTGGAAACGGCCAGTATTCTTCCGCCCAGATCAGCAGATGGGGGTCGAGTTTGCGAGGATCCGGTCCGAACCCACCGACACCTCGCGTAACAACAATATGACCATAACCGCTCGACCGCCCATTGGCAGTTATCGTTACGGCAACGGCATCCTGAATTTCGGCACTTGAGTAGGGGATCGGTATTTCTTGCTCAGCGGCGGCAGCAAACAGGTCCTCGATATGCTCCCTGAGAAAAATGGCTTGTCCCCGGTGAAATCGCCAACCAATCCGTATCCCGTCCCCGTAAAGCAGACCATGATCGCAGGGATGGACCTTAGCCTCACGCTTATCTACCAATTCTCCGTCTATCCAGAATAGGGACATCGCATAACCTCAGAATTTCTGATAAGTTGATGTTGCGTGGTACAGTCACTTTCCTTAGGAACATGTATGTCAGTGTGCATTTCTTAATCATGATTTCGAGATTCTCGACCGCGAAGTAATTGTATTCCACACCATAACCAAAGAAGTAGCAACAACGTGGTGTCCCAGGGGTAACGGATGCCTGTTGCTGTGGTCAGTTGTGGGGTGTATACAGCCGTGGTGCCATCATCGTGAGTTGTGATGCTCGAATAATAACCCAGAGCAAAGGTAGCTTGTATGTTCAGGCCCATCAGGAAATTTTCCACCAAATAGAGCATGGCCAGAATGGTGAGAGGGAAGGAGTTGACGTAGCCCCACAGTTGGGGGATAGCTCCGGAGTTCGCGATGGATGGCCAAGGCGTTGTTTGTGACGCTAATATCGGTGGATTCTCGGGAAGAAAATAGTAACGTTGCCGAGGGAACCAGTGTGGAATGTCCTGGAGTAAGACTACGAAGGCCAGAGCGGTCAGTAACACATCGTAATACATGAAACGATAACAACACAACCAGGCACCTAGAAGCAGGAAAGCTGCCCCTATGCCGGTGTTCCGACGGAAGGGAACACAATAGCGGTATATTACGACGGTAAGCAGTAACACCGTGGCCCAAAGCGTCCAAGCCAGCACTTGGGCCAGGATGGTATCACGCTGTTGAGAAGGGACGGAAAAGTCGAGGAGAATGCGTCGTGGAATACCGTGCAAATCACGGCTCAAGTGAATCCAATTGTCGTCGACACAGTAGAGGGCGGTGGCGAGTTTTCCAACATAAAGCCAGTCCCACCAGCTGTGTATTCCTACCACAGGCAGTGTGACAATCATCCACGCGGCACCTGTGGCGATCATGGCGAGTAGAAACTTCCAGCGTCCCATCACCAAGGGAACAAGAAGGAAAGCAACGGCCCAGACCGGTTTGAACGCCAGACAACCCCACAGGCAACCTGCTACCACTTCCCGGTTCCGGCACAAGGCCAACCATCCCCACAAGAGTATGTTCAAGGTGAGGGTGGGATTTTGTCCCAGGTCCAAAGCTGCACGCGTACCAGGGTAGAACAACAACGCCAGGACAGCTAAGGGCCACGGAAGCCAACTCCCACACAGCCAGCTTGCGGCCCGGCCTGCCAGAAAAACCAAGAGCAGGGCGATGACTTGAAAGAGTCGGTAGGCCGTTTGTGGCGGTAGTAGCCCCAAAGGTGCGTATAGCAGAGCGTGGATTGGAGGATAAAGTGGCCCCCCAATAGCGGGTTTTTCTAGTTCCGCCTTCTGTTGAGGTGTCAAACTCTCTTGCGCTGCTCGAATCAGCAGCGGATGCCATAGCGGTACCGGAGATTGCGGGGGAACAGCTAAAGTGACCCCTACTGCCCCTCCCAGATTACTCCAAGCCACTGCGTCCTTTCCCATAAACCAACTCATGAGTTTTTCGGCATCATGACGCACGTCATCATCGGGTTTGAGATGACAGCGGAGATGATTGGGGAGGACGACTTGCTCACGGATGATCGCTGGTTCATTTTCGGGAGTGAAACCTTCTTGGACCACCAGCCATTGTTGTTGCCGATGATAGAGCTGATGACCGCGGCCGGTGACAATCATGCGTCCCATGACCCACTGTCCACCGAAGTCGATCTGCGCATGACCACAGTTACCATCAGCACGGCAACGCTCAGGAGGGGTGCCGGCAGGATCATCGAAGGTATGCCAAGATGTGTAGAGTAGCGTACCAGCGGCAAGGAGGCAGATGCTCCACAGTACCCCGATACACCACGGATGCCTCACCAGCCGAAGGTACCAGGTGGGCCAATCCACGACCTTACCCGATGGGAGCATAGATAAACCACGATCAATCCTTTCCCATATAAAACACTAAAGAGATGGGGCACGATATTCCAGGTTAGCTATTCTGAGCGTGCTCAATAAGTCGGGCAGGGGCTGTGTCTCGGGATGACGGCGAAGCTTGGCCCACCTTTGGGCCAGTGCGCAGAGATGATTGAGGGCTTGGCGGAGCACCACAGCGTAATGGCGGAATTGTTCTCGTGACAAGTTCGGGGGAACATGAAGGGGCGTCCCCACGACACAACGGACACGAGTGAAAGGTTGGGGTACGGCAAAACAATCCCAACTGTGCATCCGCCATACTTTCTGGTAGCCGACACCAACCGGGACGATGGGCCAACCTGTGCGTGCAGCCAGGTAAAGGATACCCGGTTGTACCGTGCGTCGGGGACCGCGTGGACCATCAGGGGTCAGGGCCAGATGACAACCGCTGCGTGCGGCCCTCAACAGCTTCAGCACCGCCGTCACTCCACCACGTCGGGTCGAACCGCGCACCAATTGCATCTTTGTCGTGGCGAACAAGTGTCCTAACAACTCTCCATCCCGATGACGGCTCACTAGCACGGTGAGGGGAATATCAGAAAAACGGACGATGGGTATAAGCAAGTGCTCGTGCCAGAGGGCGTAAATGTAACGCTGAGAATTGTGCCTCTGCTGGCGAGGGTCGGTTTCCGGAGGACCTAGCAGAGTGTACTCAAAGTGCAACGTAGCAGACAAAGCACGCACCAATTTTGTTCCGCACCAGCCGATCAAACGAAGTAATCTGGGATGTCGGATACGCATAGCTTCCTTGCTCCACGCGTCCTGCTCATGGGTAGGATGGCTTATCCCGTCGGCGCATAGTCAGATAGTCAGAAGAAGGCATGTCAGTCCGGCCATACTCCGTGAAACACTTCGACCGCGGGTCCTGTCATGTAGACACAGTTATCTGCCTCGACCCACTCCAATTCGAGGTCACCCCCTGGGAGATGGGCACGGAGCCGGCGTTGAGTTCGGCCGGTCAGGACGCCGGCGACACACACAGCACAAGCTCCTGTACCACAGGCTAATGTCAGTCCACTGCCCCGCTCCCAAGTACGCATCGTCACTTCATGAGGGGAGTGCACGTGCACAAAGTGTACATTCACACGCCGCGGGAATTCCGGGGCACGTTCGATTCGTGCACCCCATAACGCAACTGCATCTTCGGGACCCCCTTGGCTAAGAAAATTCGGTTCCACGTAGATAACTGCATGGGGATTACCCATGGAAACAGCTGTGACGAAAAATGTTCGTCCAGCCACGATTAGGGGTACTTCACAGGGCGGGTCGCCCGCTAATGTGGTCGGAATTTCCTCTGCTCGCAGGATCGGCGAGCCCATATTGACTCGAACGCGTTCCACTCGCTCATCGGTCCCGACTTCCAAATTCACCGTGAGCACCCCTCGACCCGTTTCGACATGGAGGGTGGGTTTTCGCACTAGACCGTGATCATAAACGTATTTGGCGAGACAGCGAATACCGTTACCGCACATTTCTGCTTCAGAACCATCGGCGTTGAATATCCGCATACGAACATCAGCCCGTTCGGAAGGGCATATGAGGATTAATCCATCAGAGCCTACGCCAAAATGACGATCACTGATTCGTCGGCTCAATTCTTCTGGTTCAGAAGGCGGCGGACTTTGTGTACAATCGACATAAATGTAATCGTTCCCTAGCCCATGCATCTTGACGAATTTCATGGTTTTTCCGCTCTGCCAGGTTTCAGGACATTATCGCCTACGTGGATTCCCAGTAGGTTTACACAGAAAAAGGTGGGGCATACAGGTTGAAACACCAGAAGCATCGGTAATCATTATCCTTGGGACAAAAGAAAAGAGCCTGGCAGATCAGCCAGGCCGTGGAGGTATATGGAGGTTGTAGAGCGGTTGGACAGAATCAAGAGCCGGCGGGATCCTTGCCGTTGATCCAAGGCCCTTCCAGTTTCTGATAGGGCGGTGGAATGAGGATGTTGCCTTTATCACCACCTTCCCAGCCGATGATGTTGTTGGGTTTGCCACGTTTCTTACTACGCTCTTCCCAGCGAGCCGCCCAGGAGGCATCGGCTTCCCGTGCCTGGCGTTTTTCTTTGTCCCAGAAAAAGACTTTACCCAAGCGGTAGCTTTGGACGCCCAAATTGACTGTTGTGAAGGCAGCGGCACCCAATTCGGGGGTGCTCAAGGTTTGCCGGCGTTGGACTTTATCGCTCATGCGGCAGTGGGCCAGGAAGTCTTCCCATAGATCGTAGGTGGCATTTCCGCGGCGCGGGTTCTTGAAGACATAAACCGGCTCCCCGAGACTTTGCATAGGCTTAGCCGGTCCGCCTTGGATATTCTGAGCATACACTTCGAAACCTTGCAGGTAATCGCCGCCACCTACGAATTTGATTGTGGCCAGACGTCCGCGGATCATTTCTCCCAGTTGCGTGTCGTTGCACATGGTGGCTGAGATGATGAGTTGACATCCTTCGTCATAATCGGCGACCACTGTGGCGGTATCGGGGACGTCGCGACCGTCGTATTCCAGGTAGATGCCACCTGCACCCACCACCCGGGCTGGATAGCGTACCCCCATGGCTGCAATCAAGTGAGTGGTCTGATGTACGAACAGATCCGTGAACATACCGCCCCCAAAAGGCCAGTAACAGCGCCATTGGGCCCAGAGAGCACGATCGAAGGGCATTTCTTCGGGTGTGGGCCCAAGACGTTCTCCGGCACACTCAAAGTCGCAGCCCAGAAACATCCGCCAATTGATGGTCTGAGGGGTCATTTCTTTTTTGAGCGGATAGTAGCGCCATTGGCCTCCGATGTAGTTCCTGTAGTAGCTGGTTTGCCCCTGGAAGACATGGCCGATATTGCCTGCCTTGATATAGTCGTAGGCTGCCTGCCAGGTGGGGTCTGCCATGGATTGCACACCGATGGTGACGGTACGTCCTGTTTTTTGAGCGGTGTCCACTACGAGATGGGCTTCGGCGATCGTACGGGTCATCGGTTTTTCCAGGTACACATCCTTGCCCCGTTCCATGGCATCGATCGCCATACGGGCGTGCCAGTGATCTGGGGTGGCTATGCAGATGACGTCCACGTTCTTGTTGTCGAGGATGGTGCGATAGTCCTTGGATATGCGATCTTTACCTGCGTCGAGGGGGATACCGCAACGTTTGGCGCTGGGATATAGGCCACGTCCTTTCTTGTTGCCCAATTCAGGGTCACCGTCCCATACATCGCACACAGCGAACGGTTCAACACCTTTGCCTTCTTTCTGCATCTGGAGAATGACATCGATGTGTTGCTGACAACGTCCGCCGACTCCTAAGAATCCGACCCGTAATGTTTCATTGGCTCCTCGAATACGGCCATAACTAGCCGCCGAGAATGTCATGGCGGCTCCTGCAGCCGCGCTGACTGCCAGAAACTCCCGCCGATGAACGAGCTCACTCATGGCTTACCCCTCCGGAAGGTTAGAAAATAGAGTCAACTCTGGGACAAATAACGCCCTCAGACGATTCCGACATTCAGGGCTTGTTTCATTTTCGTTTGTGTTCCAAAAGCCATTGATAAAGTTCATCGGTGTTGTAAGCACGGTCCCAACAGTTGTGACCCACACCGGGATATTCCGTGTACTTAGGGGAACCGCCGGCTTTGCGAAGTGCTTCAATCATGTCCCGCGAGCCCGAAACCGGCACAGCTTTATCAGCATCACCGTGGAAGCACCAGCAGGGTAGGTGTTTGATCTTCTCTGCAGCGGAAGGGTCACCTCTACCGCAAATGGGCACTATGGCCGCCCAACGGTCGGGATAGGCCACTGCTAGACTCCAGGTCCCCATGCCACCCATGGATAAACCTGTGAGATACTGACGCTGGGGATCCACTTTGTATTCCTTCATGACCTCATCTAATATGGCTATGGCCCGTTTGCCGTTGGCCGTGTTGGCACCCCAACCGAACCCTTCCGCACGTGGGATCACAACGATGAAAGCAAAGGTCTTTTCCCGTTTCTTGATGGCCGGACCGATACCGACTTCCACCGGCATCTTCCCTGAGGTTTTCTTACCTTTAGGATCTTTGGTCTCGCCAGCACCATGTAGGAACAGGATCACCGGGTAGGATTTGCTACCGTCGTAATCATGGGGGATGAACACCACATACGGGGATTCCGTCCCATTGGCATTTTTGAAAACACGTTCGACAAAGCCGGTCATGACCTGTGATCCTGTGGCTTTGGGCTCCTGGGCTATTGCTAGGAGACCTATGCTCAGAACCAGCATGCACGTTGCGCCATAACGGCCTGTCAGCTTGGGGCCCATAGGGTCGATGCTCCTCGGAAGTTGTGGCGTGATATTGGGTGTGCAGGATACAAGCCAATCAGGTTATCTTTCAAACAAAGTAGCAAATAGCCCTGTCGTTTGCCAGCGTCCTTACAAAAGAATTATCAAAGAATGCCAAGCACTTCCGAAAAGAATCGCCCCGGAAGACCAGGTTTCTGGAGACGGCAAAACCGAATGAGTGAATCCAACCTTGTCATCGGGACCGAATTTCTTCGAATTGTGGGGTTTAGAGTACAAGTAAAAGCGTCAAGCGGAGGAACAACGTCGGATTTAGAATCGTTGCCCTCCGCTTGGGGTGTGCGGCGTGGGTTCCGGACCACGCCCTGCCTCTTCCTAACCGGCCCCAGCCGTAGAGATGCTCTTGGAGCACATCTGGATTGTTGAGCGATGCATTGTGCAGCTTGCGTGCCATTCTCTGGAGTGTGAGGAATTGTGCCATTTGGAGCCATGAAGTGGCAGTGATTCGGATAGCAATTCGAGTGATTTTGTAGTTTTTACAATCTTTATGCTTACCTAACGTGAAAATACTACCGATAGGAGCCAGGGCGTACCTGAGTGATTTGCGAGGCGGCCTTATGAAATCTCCCGTCAGCCAAGCGGATTTTGTACAGAGCTTTTTGCCCGTCGCTGCCTGGAGAGGGAATGATCCCATTTCAAGTGTTTTCCAGTTAGTTCCTGGGTTGCTCAGGTCGGGGCGCGAATGATCAGCACACGTAAATCCATGACATTGGTCCCTGTCAGGCCGGTGATTAATAAACCACCGGTCGATTTCCAGAATGAGTAGGAGTTGTGGTGTTGCAGGTAATTCTGCCAACGGAGGTCGAGTTGCTTCGCTAGCTGCCAGACAGTCTGGTCGGCAACCGCGCCAGCTGCATCAGTAGGACCATCTTCGCCATCTGTACCGGCACTGAGGATCGTAACGTAGGGCATGATTTGGGGATCGAGGTAACCACAGAGAGCCAGGACGAATTCTTGGTTCCTGCCGCCCAATCCATGGGTAGCATCGAGAGTTACGGTCGTTTCGCCGCCCATCAACAGGCACACGGGTGGTGTCACCGGTTGTCCATCCCGAAAAATGCTACGAATCAAGCCGGCGCATACTTGAGCTACGACACGGGTTTCTCCTTCGATAAAAGCACCACAATCCAGCACGGGATAGCCGAGCTGCTGGGCGTGATGCCGAGCACTGTTGAGTGCCAGGCGATTGTTACCAATGACTCGACATTGAACCGTCGGTGGGAGGGATTTGGGAGTATCGGGAATTTCTCCTCTCCGTCCTGCCTCTAAGTGGTTTCGTACGGAAGCTGGCACCTGATTCCACAACCCGTATTGTTCCAAGATTTGGCAGGCCTCGGCAAAGGTTGTGGGATCCGGCACAGTAGGGCCAGAGGCAATCACGTCGACGGGGTCACCGACCACGTCGGAGATGACCAGGGTAAGGAGTCGTTGACCTCGGAAGACCTGAGCTAGCTGTCCACCTTTGATGCGTGAAAGATGTTTGCGTACACAATTCATCTCCGTAATGCTCGCCCCACAGCGATGTAAAAGTCGTGTTACCGCAAGCTTGTCTTCCAGACTGATTCCTTGAGCAGGAGCGGGTAGCAGTGCTGATCCTCCTCCTGAAAGCAGGCAGAGTGCGACGTCTTCAGGTTCTGCCGTGCTCAACAGCCGCAGCATTTCATCCGCGCCCACGACACCTTCTGGTCGAGGTTCATTTACCCCAGCAGGTCGAGCCGGATGTAGCCGGATCCGCTGCAACGGCATGAACGTGCCCGCAGGGACATTGACGATCCCGGTCACCTGGTCCAGACGATCTGCTAAGGCCCGCTCGACACCAGCTGCCATACCCGCTCCGGCTTTGCCAGCACCGACCACCAAGATGCGTCGAGCTTGCTGCCAACTGCTGTATTCAGATAACGCTTGCTCGACTAAGTGAACGGGGTCCACAGCACGCACACCGGCCCACCAAATGGCTTCGGCGTCCGCACGGCTCATATTCTCCTCCTCAGATGCTCCCAGCTGGGGATCATTCGGGGATTCTGCTCTGGACTACGAACAACGACCGGGAGTTGCACTATGTTACACAAGTCGCGATGGTTGGCTTTGGCTTTGAACCGATGGGTGCGTTCCATGATATTTCCAACCCGCTGCCTCTTCTCCATCCAGGCGGAGGGTCAAGCATTTGGCGCTGCCACCGGCTTTGAGGAACTCATCGAGTTCGACCTCAATCGAGCGGTATCCGGCGTTGGCCAATTTTTCGGCCAGATCGGGACAGCGACTGTTGTGAACAACGGTTCGACCCACGACCACAGCATTACATCCGAAACGATGGGCTTCGGCCTCATTTACTTCGATGAGTCTGGCGATATGGGTTTGAAGCACGCGGCGGCCATAGTCATCGAATGCGGCAGGATAATAAATCGCCTCGGTAGGTGACAAAGGGCAAAAACATGTATCCAGATGATAAAAACGCGGGTTGATTAGTTCTAAGGGCAAGACACGAATTCCAAAGCGTTGTCCGACCCATTGGTGGGCAAGGGCGTCCGAGCGGATGCGATAACCGGCAAAGAGTGTGTCTCCGCAAAATAGGGCGTCCCCGGCACCTTCGTGGTACATACCTTCGGGCAGATGTTCCACCTGAAACCCGTGCTCGGCAAACCAGGCATCGAAATAAGGCGACTCGCGTGCACGTACTGCATGGCGGAAGCGGCTGCTCACAAAGACATCTTGGTAAATCAATCCTGCGTTCGCTGTAAACACCAGATCAGGTAGTCCGGGTTGGGGGGATAATAGTTCTACGTGCACTCCTAAGGTCTCGAGTGTGTCTCGCAAGGTCCTCCATTGGTGAAAGGCCAGTGCCCGGATGGCTCCCATCGAACGATTCATCCACGGGTTGATTTCATACTCGATACCGTAGTGATCCGGAGGACACATCAATATCCGCGGTCTGGTCATGTCACCTCCTCCGAAGCTGTCGGTGGCAGGGTCGGGTGTACCCCGGCATCAGGAGGATGCGGGACACGTAGAACGGGCGTTCGGGGATCGGTCGACTTGATGTGATCCTGCATCACGCTCCCCCTTCAATTCGGCGACGAGCAGGCGGAGAAAGGGCTCGGCATCCGAGACGATGCCCACAGTTTGTGTTGTTCCTCGATCCATGAGTTTGGTCACCGTGGCCGGGTTGATATCGACACATGCCACTTTGACCCAAGCCGGTAGCAAATTGCCTACGGCCACGGAGTGTAAAGTTGTCGCGATCATCAAGCAGAAACCCACACCAGGAATCAGTTCCCGCATAGCATCCTGAGCCCGCAGGGTGTCGGTAAGAACTTCGGGCAGTGGTCCATCATCCCGGATACTTCCCGCCAGAACAAAGGGGATGTCTCGCAAAATACACTCATACATGATGCCGCTGCGGAGTTTACCCAGGGCCACCGCCTGACGGATCCCACCGAGCCGACGGATGGTGTTGATCGTGCGCAAGTGGTGCTCGTGGCCTTCCGCTGTGGGTAAACCTCGATCCAAGGATACCCCCAAGCTAGTTCCATAGAAGGCTTGTTCAATGTCATGGGTAGCCAGGGCATTGCCGGCGAACAGGATATCAATGTACCCCTCTCGGATCATCCAGGCTACCAGTTCGGCACCGCCCGTGTGGACGACGGCGGGTCCCAGAACGGCCAGGATTTTTTCCCGGGCTTCCTTGGTGCGTTTCATCATCTGAGCAATTTCGCGGATACTAGCGGACTTGGGACGCTCACTGGAAATCGGACTGGCCATGAATTCAAATAAATCGCGTCGTCGAGATTCCGACTCCGGAGGGAAAACACGCACCCCCCGTCGCCCAACGACCACCCAATCTCCCCTCCGTACGTTGGCCATAGGTACACATCGGGCTGCTCCTCCTTCCCTGTCCACGACGATGCCGCAGTCCATTTCTTGATCTTCCACCTCAATCCACTCTCCTTGCAGACGGACCTGGGTGCGGAAATTCGTCGTACAATAAAAACCATCCGGGAAGGCGCCATCCATGTCGGCGCATTCCAGGTGGCAGTCCTCCTTATGGATCGGCTCGGCCCCATGTTGGTGAATCTCTGCTAGAATCGTCTCGAGTTGTTCGGGATGGTCGGCTCGAACCTCCAAGCGAGCGTAGCTTGGATCATCCTGCCGTTCTCCGAGGCGGAATTCCAGGATTCGATAGCGACCGCCACGAGCCAGGATTGCGTCCAACACTTTCGGCAACAACAAGGAATCGACGATATGTCCACACATTTCCACGTGTTCAACAAGAGTTGATGCCATAGGGATTATCTCCGCACTGGTAAAGTGAAGATGCTTTCTCGGTACCTCGTCACATGATACCCCAGCGTCCATCATATCCTAGGTAATTTTCCTATTCGCAGTTGCTTTTATGCTGTCGTGGGGATAAAAAGTAATAGGGGCGACCTGAGGGCAGAAAGGCTCTCGCAAGCTCAATGGATGCCCCGACCGATCATGGTGACTGTAGCTCAGCTGGTTAGAGCACCAGACTGTGGATCTGGGTGTCGGGGGTTCGAATCCCCTCAGTCACCCTAAGAACCGGATGGCGATACATCCCGGCATGTTCTGCGAGAATTGCTTTCACTCCAGGGCGAGCTTTACCGCTCGCCCTCGTTTTTTCCAACTTTTCGGGTGATCCTCAACTGAGAGGAATAGGATGAGCAGGACATAAGCAGGGTGCGGGGACGGAGACGCCTATGGCTCGTCCCTATGCAGCGACGGATCGGTTCGACGCCTTTTTGTCTCGGGGAAGAAGGACAGATGAAGGAGAATCATATTACAGCTGGTCTGAGTGATTATCCTGCAGAATGGGAAGTCCAGACTATACACAAAAGGATAAATGAGGTTGTGCATGTTCCACCGAGCAAAAGCATCACGAATCGAGCGTTGGTACTCGCTGCTTTGGCGAGTGTGCAAGGAGAATGTTGCTTGGAAAACGTCTTGCGGAGTGAGGACACGGAGGTGATGGTTGCTGCTTTGCAGCTATTGGGATTTCGATTGGATGTGGATTGGGCACGGCGTCAGATCATTGTCCGAAAGAATCACGAGGGTCGGCGGATACCGGCTAACTATGCAGACTTGCATGTAGCCAATTCTGGTACAACGATGAGATTTTTGTGTGCCGTCCTGAGCCTGGGTCAAGGACGGTATCGACTTGATGGCATTCCTCGCATGCGGGAGCGTCCGATCCAGGATTTGTTGGACGCCTTGAATCAGCTAGCTGGAATCCATGCCTGGAGTGAAGCAGGGACCGGTTGTCCCCCCGTAGTGATCGAGACTGTCGGGGCGCGGGCCAGGCATGTTGTGACGGTCCGAGCTGAGACCAGTTCCCAATTCCTGAGTGGTTTGCTCATGGCAGCGCCGTATTGGGTGCAGGATGGAGATGAAGTGGAAATACATGTGAAGGGAAAGCGTGTTTCGGAGCCTTACATCGCTATGACTCTGGCCATGCTCCACCACTGGCACCATGCCGTTACGGAGATACCGGAAGGTTATCGCATCCAGGGGGCTTCGGCTTCTGCCTACCGGAGTTGTTACACCGTCGAACCGGATGCCTCGGCGGCTTCCTATTTCTGGGCCGTGGCAGCGATAACGGGAGGTCAAATCACTGTGGCAGGGCTTGATTGGTCCTCGTTACAGGGAGATGTGCATTTTGTAAAACTCCTCGAACGAATGGGCTGCCGGGTTACTACCACTTCTGAAGGGATCACCGTGGAGGGCGGGCCTTTGCATGGCATTGAGGCCGACATGAATTCCATCAGCGACACCGTCATGACGCTGGCCGCTGTCGCTTGCTTCGCTTCAAGCCCGACTCGGATTTACAACGTCGCACACATTCGCCATAAAGAAACCGACCGGATCGCGGCAGTGGCTACAGAATTGCGAAAGCTCGGAGTCAAGGTCGAAGAGGCTGACGATGGCCTGACCATTCATCCTCAACCTTTGCATGGAGCTGTACTGGATACCTATAACGATCACCGCATGGCTATGAGTCTGGCACTTGTGGGGTTACGCGTACCCGGGGTAATCATTCGCCATCCGGCCTGCGTGGTCAAGACCTATCCGCACTTCTGGGAGGACCTGACGCGACTGAGTCACTGATCGGCCAGGCAACGGCCAGGAACCGTTCCTATCCGGAGGAGAAAATATTGCAGCCCGTCCAGACCTTATGGTACCTGCTCTCGGTGGGAGATGGCGATTCGGACATTCAAAGTTATGCTGACAATCCCTCCCTATCGCCTTTCGAAGGCTTGTCCCGCTTAGCGTGTACAATTCTTTCCAGGATATGTGTGCCTAACCCCCTTGCGTATTCGGTTCTTTCCAGAAGGGGCTCAAACGTCGAATCTTGTAAAGAATCTTCTCCCGTTCGGCCCCTGTGGCTGTTTGTAGCTTAGCTTTCAATTTCTTCATCTTTTTTTTCCGACGGTAACGCCGATCTAGTTCAATGCGTCGCTCAACCATGGGGTAATACCTTTTCTTATGGTGGGAGTTCCGCCACGGATACATCGGATTCGGAAGCTATCCGAGGAAGCATCACTCCAGACTATCATTATTACATTCCGACATCGCGTGTGTCCATGCGGCCCAGATATATAACGAGACTGTAGCGGGGTGGCATGGAAAGGTGCGTTGGTTCTTGATTACGAATGAAAGAATCCAGCAATGCATCTTAGGGATCAATTACCAAATCCCGAGGTTCCGGGATCCAAGCAACGGTATCGTGGTGGACGATGGCGTGTGGTCATTGCTGTGACTTGGGCGTTGCTCAGTGCATTGGCCGTGATGTTCGTCCAGATGTTCGTCGTCAATGCACCCTACGCCGATGAATGGGAGTTTGTGCCTGTTCTTGTCGGTGTCGAACCGGTCGGACCGGCGTTGTGGTCCCAACATAACGAGCACCGGATGCCGTTATCTCGTGCAATTTATTTTACGGCGTTCCGATGGACTCGAGACTTCCGGACAGGATCGATGTTGCAAGTTGTGCTGCTTGCCACGCTTTGTTTGGGTTTGATCCGTATTGTCGGACACTGGCGGGGCGGACGGAATGAGTGGACCGATCTTTTTTTTCCCGTCACCCTGCTGCATGCAGGTCATTGGGAAAACTGGGTGATGGGATACCAAATCTGTTTTGCCCTATACACCGTAGGAGTTACAGTGCTTGCCCTGGTCGTGATCACCGCCTCACAGCGTCGAGTAGTGACAACAGCATGGCTCGGAGGTGTCCTTAGTTTGGTGATTGCAACCACAGGGGGGTTCGGTTTACCGATAGCCTTGGCTACAAGCCTGTGGTTGCTGTATCTGGCCACTATCCTTTGGCGTGACAAGCAAGTTCTGGGGTCGCTAGTAACCGTCGGCATGATTTTAGGATTTTTCGCCTACCTAACGATATACTTCTGGGATTATCAGCGACCCGAACATCATCCGCCCTTGTGCTTCGATTTGGCGAAATTGCTGTCCGTAGCTGGAGAGGTTATAGCTATGGGATGGGGTATCGCATCGGCGGTTGTCTGGCCTTTCGCTGCCATGGCTGTTCTGATTGCCGTGTGTACTATGCTCTGGTGCATACCGAACGCTCGGAATTATGCTCTGGTCCGTTGGGGATTGACAGCCTTGGTTGCTGGTCAGATCGGATTGGCTTTGTCCATCGGTATCGCCCGTGGGGGTTTCGGAGCGGATATGGGCCTGTGGTCACGTTACTCCTTACTGGCCTGGCCCCTGGTGGGACTTTGCTATTTGTTAGCGGTGCGATTCGGCCAGCAACGCATTGCCGTGGCTTTGTGCTTGACGGCAGCATTATTCTTTCCCGGAAATATGATCCAGGGACTGTACCATGGAGCAAATGTCCTCACACGACAGCAGGCGTTGGCTGTTGATGCAGCAGCGGGATGGCCGGCTGAGCTACTGGTGGAACATCACTTTCCAGACTCCTTCAATGCAGGACAGGAAGAGCGAGGACGTCGTGCCATCCCACTGCTACGGCAAGCCGGCATCGGAGTATTCCGATCATCCCCACCCTAATCGTTCCCCAACAGACAAAAGTAGCAGAAAGGTATTTCTCCGATCTGACAACGACCTGGCCTTGTGACAGTGGTACGAAACGGAAGCTCGGCTATGAGTTTAGCTGCCATTGTTTGGGTTTCCGCCATCACAGTGATAGCTGTGCTGGTCTACCTTTTCCTGCGCTGGATACAGCGTCTGCTTCTGGCGATCCGTCTCGAGCGTGCTCAGGAATCGTTACGTTTGCAGCAACAAAGGCTAGAGGAAATGGTATTGCGGCAGGGGATGGCTTCGGGGAAACCACGGGGTCTAAAATGGCGACGATGTCAGTTTCAGGGTGAACCGATATGGTTGCATGAGGCGGAGAAGGATCAATTGGCCGTGCTGGTGCCTCTGATCATCGAATTTGATCCTTCAGGAGATTCAGAAGGCTGGGAAGGTGACATGCTGAATGAGCCACGCCAGGGTGTGATACTGTTTTACTTCCGCCGTGGAGAGTGGGAAACCGGCGGTCGGGTTTTATTCAATCTGTCCCCCCATCAAGTTGCTCAGCAGCTAGAGCCGCCGTGGCGTATTGCCCCGGTGTTACCGTCGTCAGCTACCTCATCTTCCCCGATGTCGTAAAGTAGTGGTTCTCTCCTAACCTTCCTGGGATCCGGGCGGGTGGGATTTTGCGAGGAGACGGTTGCCCAACGATCTGTGGCCATTATGTCCGAACCAACTCCACCGATAGTATCATCTTGGGGATGGTAGTTGCGTGGTAACTCCAAATCCATGTGCAAACCCTACACGCATGGTGTGCACATGCAACCGATACTGTAGGGTCATGTCAACAATGCCTTATGCTGAGGGATTTGGCGGACTATTTCCCACCTTGTTTGTTACAGCGGGTTGTGGCGTTGGGGGAGAAGGAGGGTTCCCTTGCGCGAGTGCCAGGCGGTCAATCCCTTTAGCTTTGATTTTGGTATGCAAAGTATCGCGACTGATCCCAAGCAATCTGGCAGCGTGGGACACATTCCCACCGGTTTGACGCAAGGCCCGACGGATCGCCCAGGTTTCTACGTCCTCCATGTTCAAACTGGCGGGCAGATCCACACCTTTATAGGTGCCAGAGGGGGGATCGCCGGAACCAAAGTTGAAGGCCTCCGCATCGATAACATCACTTTCACTCATGACAGCAGCATTTTCGATGGCCGCACGCAACTGACGTACATTTCCGGGCCAGGTATAGGATTGCAGTTTATGCATAGCAGCCGGTGTGAGTCGGAACTTGCGCCGGCATTCCGCAGAAACGCGTGCCAGGAAAAACTCGGCCAGCTCCGGAATATCCTCCGGATGTTCCCGTAGGGGCGGTACGCGTATCTGAATAACCCGCAAGCGAAAGAGCAAATCTTCCCGAAATCGACCCGCTTTCACTTCTGTATCCAAATTGCGGTGGGTCGCCGCGATGATGCGAACATCCACCTTGACATCGCTAGTTCCACCGACCGGACGGAACGATTTTCCCTCGATCACACGGAGCAATTTCGCTTGACACTCAAGAGATAACTCGCCCACCTCGTCCAGGAATAGGGTTCCTTCATCCGCTTGCTGGAACAGGCCGGGATGATCATGATCTGCACCACTGAACGCCCCTTTCTTATAGCCGAAAAGTTCCGCTTCCAGTAATGTGGGAGCGATGGCGGCACAGTTGACGACCACCAAAGGACCGTTGGCGCGACGACTGTTCCGGTGCAAGGCGAGGGCCACCAACTCCTTACCCGAACCACTTTCCCCCTGCACCAGGACCGTAAATGGTTGCGGGGCCGCACGCAGAATCTGCTGACGCAAAAGAGTAATCGCATTACTAGAACCGATAATCTCGTCAGCAGCGGGGACGTGGGTGCGCAAACGGGAATTTTCCGCCCATAAGATTCGGCGGCTACGATGCAATTCCAGGGCATGGGCCAGATAACCGCTTAGGGCTTCGATGAAGCGGACATCACGCTCCGTGAAGGCGCGCCCCGTTCGATATACATGCAAGGCGGCAAACGATTCTCCGGAGGCCTTGAGAGGGATACACAAGGCATCGGAAAGCGCAGACAATGAGTCGGTTGGTGAATGCGTGGCCGATACCTGCGACAGCAGCCAGACGGTCTTACCTTCCCGTTGCACTTGGGCGGTCAAACGTTTGCTCAGGGGAATATCGACCGAAGCCGATTCAGGTAACACAATCCGAGGGGCAGGATCGTCGGGGTCCAAAGCCAGATACCCGGCCAGGCGTGCTGTCGTCTGATGCAGGATGACACGCAAGGCGGCGGTGATCAATTCATGGGGTGTCTTCACTTCTACCGCCTGCTGCATGAACTTGCACAATGCAGTCAATTCGTCCATGCGGAATTGTCGGTCGGTTTCGTGGGGATCAGCGACTACTGTGCGCTCCGCGGGAACAGGATGCACCTTGGTTTGCCCATAAGGATTGATGGGTACGCCTTTGACTGTATCACTCGTGGGGGACGCGGCGGAGCCGGCACTTGTGAGAGACGTGGCACTGGATGAACCGGATTTACCCTGGAGGTTCGACTTCGGTTCCACTTGGAAACGCAGGACCGTATCTCCAATACGAATCAGCTGTCCGTCCTGAAGTCGCATGGCTCCCTGAACCCGGACACCATCCACGCGTGTACCGTTGAGACTGAAATCCCGGATCATCCATTGGTCTTCCTCGAAATATATCTTGGCGTGGAGTCGGGACGCCAATTCGTCCCGGATGACGATGGTATTGTCCCGGCTTCTCCCGATGGTGATGGGTTGATCGACCGACCACTCCAAGACAGAGGGTTGACACTGACCCGATTCGACGACGACACGGACACGCATGATTCCCCCAGACTCCAGAGTATTCAGGCGTCAGATAGATTTTTCGGCTGCCGCCTTGGGCTTGGCGGGTGACATCAGCGTCTCATTCTCCGACACTCTAGCATGCAATTTGCCGCCATGCGCTGGATGCATCCTGATTGCCGGACAACAGTCCCACCCTAGCCGTTGTTTCTAGGGTGGTATAACTTGAGTGTAATCCTGGGTTCCTGGGAATGGGAAGTCCAGACCTCCGCATCGTCCATCACACCACTGAATCCAAAGATATGGAATCACGCATCACTGGTCGCGCTTATGTTTTAGGTGACAATATTGACACCGATCAGATCATTCCCGCGCAATATCTCACCTACAACCCCGCGATACCAGAAGAATATCGCATGTTTGGCAAATACGCATTGAGCGGTGTGCCCGAAGATCAGGCCGGCCTACCAAAAGGGCATATTCCCTTCCACGGTCCTGAGGATGAGTTTCTCTCACCCTATCAGATCGTGGTGGCTGGTAAGAATTTTGGATGCGGGTCGAGTCGGGAGCATGCCCCGATTGCTCTGGCAGCTGCTGGTGTAAAGGCTGTCGTCGCGGAGTTTTATGCTCGTATCTTCTACCGCAATGCGGTCAACGGTGGATATCTCATTCCGCTGGAAAGTCGTCAGCGACTGATCGAGCACGTATGCACGGGTGACGAGTTGCTCATCGATCTGGACACCTCCCGATTGACCAACCTGACGACCGGTCAGACTTTTGAACTGCAACCTCTTGGCGATGTGCGCCCTATCCTGGAAGCCGGCGGCCTGTTTCCTTATGCTCGGAAAATGGGAATGTTGACATAAGCCTTGGGGCAGCCTCGGGCACAACTCGGGTAAGCGGTTCAAACCCGTATGTGGGATGCCCCGGGTCGTCACGGAAATCATCTATTCCCGCTTCCGCGAATGAGAGTGGGAGACTGATGCGGAAGAAGCCCCAAAGATGACAACCAAGGATACACATGGTGTTCGGCAAGCCAACGGCTATAGCGGTAGGCGCCTCGACGCAGGAGATGATGCCCATCCGCGAATTCTTCCTCCTGCAAATCCAGGTCAGCCGGAAAAACCGGAACGTTCCATTGCTTAGCCAGTTCTAGCATGTCCTGTCGCCCCTGCTCCCAGACACCAGGAGCAAACCAGCTTCGGAATCGAGGTGAGGTTGGTGGCTCGACCCAGGCCGTGGCAATCCCCCTATGTCGGCAAAGGGAGACAAGCTCAGCTAGGGCTTGGATCGAACGCTGACCGAAGGAAATTCCCTCGAAGGCGTAGGCATATTCCTGCCGGGCGTGCTCGCAGCTCCGGTGCCGGAACTCCTCAGTTGGCTCCACATAGAGAAACGGCGTGAAGCCATCATCCATCATACCCGTCCAGAAGGGGTCCATTCGTTCGCTCCAGGGTAACCACGTGGGGCACCAGTGACTCTTCAATACCAGTCGTTGGCTGGACCAGGGTGTCAGTCTCTGCTTCAACCACTCCCAGTACAATTGGTTGTAATCGACGCAGTAGGGACGCAAATGACATAAATCGCCCCAGCTGAGCCGTTCGGAAGTTCGCTTGAAAACTTCCTCAGCGGGTGCATCACTGGCCAACCATAACGGGAGGACCTCGACAAGGATGGCATCGGGAACGATACCGGCATCCAGCAGACGATGAAGAGTCAGTAACACTTTTAGAGGTGGAGAACCTGTCAGCGCGCAATTGAACACCAACGGCACTGGTTTGTCATCGGACAATACCAGGGCGGCAGGTTGCAGACCGTTTTGTGCCCGTGAGGTACCGAGAATGATCACCAAGGGCCGTGATGTCGAGTTATCATTGCACAATTTCTGCAATCGATGCAGACGATGGCCGAACTCCGGGTCACGCCAATGAGGACAGAGTGTTTCCAAAAGTCCAGATAAACCTAGGTGTAGTAGACACAGCAGTACCACGCCCCAGAGCAAAGATCGCATCGCATGGTTGCGGCGTGAAGATGCTTCTCCTCCCTGATGATGCGGAATATCCTCCTCACGCCTTTGCGAGGACGGATGATCCTGGTCTGTCATCCCATCAATCACTCTTAAGCCAGGTAATCGCTCTGCGCGCAGCTTGAGTCGGGTGTTCATCCTTTACCTTCCCGAAGTCGGGAACTTACAGGTCAACAGTTGGCCCAACCGTTGGGTGAAGGCCGCGGCCCCTTGGCGAGATAGATGAAAACCATCAATAAAGTCGGTCTCTTCCATCCACGAACGGGTATCCAGCCACTCGACGTCCAGATCACGCTGCAGCTGTTGGCGATGCCGGAGAATCATTCCTTCGGCATGGGGAGAGTACCAATCCTGGAATCGCTTTGACTCGGGAAGGTAAATGAGCACGACAATAATGCCTGCCTTTTGCAATAACTGGACGCCCCGGTACAGGGCAGCTTCGGCTTCCTTCGCACTGCGGTATCGCGCGAGTAGAGGCTGATAGATTTCTTGACATTGCTGTGTCATTTTTTCCCTTCCCGCCATTCCAAGCACGTGCGCATCCAGACCTGGGTACCAACCCCAACCATCCAGATACTTCCAGGTCCAATCAATCCGCCGTTCTGGGGGGATCCACTCCGGAACCAGCTGGAGCAGAATGCGTTCACGCGAACTCCAGCAAGGCAGTAAGTGTTGCCACCAGATGTTCTGATGCAAAAGCCTTGCTTTTTCCGGAGGGTAGCAGGCAGTGACCCAAGGCAGGTCTCGTGGCGATAAGCGGTCCTTATTGATGCGTTGATGCTCATTCCAACGCTCATCGTGATGCAGAAAAGGTGGCCAGTATTCCCAGAGCACGAGTGCAGGTCGGATGCCATCTTGAATGAGGCGGCGTGCTGCCAACTCTTGCAACATCGGTCCTGCCCCAACCAGGCCGAAGTTGAAGAGCATGGGTATGCCTTCGGTTCGTTGCGAGGGGATAGATGCTTCCCAAGCAGAAGGACAGATTCCCATGGCGGACCGCGAATTCCCGAGCACCACGATCAAGGGTCGGTGCGGATATTCCGCCTGTCTTTGTCGGCACATGTGGAGTCGGAGAGCGTATTCCGGGTCCCGTCTTCCCGGCGATAAACCGTCGAGAACGTAGGCCAACAGGAATTGGAAAACCGCAAAAAACACCGCTGCCAGCAACAAGCTACGCTGGCTACGATAACGTTTGAAAACAAATCGCTCCCGTTCTCCTTCAGGAGTGCTCCGAACTGTACCGAGCCAACGCAGACGGATCGGTGGCAGCTTGCGCTCTGTGCTGACAGCGTAGGGCATCAATCTCACTCCGTGATAGCTCTCAGCAGAACCTCCTCGGTCAGTCGGATAGTCCAATGTACTGCACCCGTTGGAAGCAGATGATGTCCATCGGAGAAAGCTTCCTCAGTCATCCAATCCCGGCAGTCCACCAGGGGTACACCGGTTTCTTTTGTGAGGTTATGAAGCCATTGCTCGATCCTTTTCTTGGACTGTGGGGAATAATGCTTTTGAAAGCTCGGAGCTTCCGGTGTCCAGATGATCCGGACCTTGACCTCGTGCTGCTGGGCGAAAGACAGCAAATCCCGCAAGGCGTGTTCCGTAACTGGACAGAGTTGCCAGTAACGTAATCGATGCTCATACTCTTGTCTTGCTCTTTCTACTCTGTGGGCACGTCGCTCGGCTAAAGTGTCCTCATCAATGATGGGACTCCAACCCCACGGATCAGGCCCCCGACTCCAGTCATAGCGCTGATGATAGGGCAGCCAGGAGGGAGCCAGTCGCCCCATCAGTCGCAAGCGGAAGGTCCACCAGGGGGCGACCCAAAAGTTTCGTCGTTCTTGTCGCCAGGATACCACTGGGAAACCGTAGCTCTCCAGAATTGGTAATTCCGAATCGTCCCAGGGTATGGCCTCCGTGAAATGTGCTTCCACCGGCAGCCCCCCTGCCTCGGTCATCAGGGCTGGGAATACCTCTAGCAACAACAGATCCACCTTTGCTGGATTCTTGATGAGTCGTCGGAAGTGAATGTACTGGGTCACCGGTCCGGCACCGGGCAGACCCCAGTTGAAAACCGTCACGGGTCGGCCGGTAAGCTCCCCTAGACGCTGTTGAGCCTCGCCTGCTGCGAAACCATTCGCCACCCGTGACGTTCCCAGGAACAGGATCCTTGGCCTGGCCTCGGGTAGCCGGCGGATCAGTTTCTGCCATTTCCGTTCCTTATCGGCATATACGGGATCGCGTAGCCAGCGGGACCACGAAGCGGTGCTGGCCAGTCCTAGGTGCAACACCATGTAGACCAGTGCCCCGATAAGCAATGCCTGACGGGCCCTGTACCGCCGGCGAACTTCATACACCCCAAGCTTGGGCAATCCGACTCGATGTCGTTCCCCCCTCCAAGCCGTAAGCCTGGTTGTTGCCAGTGATAATCGCATGAGGTCAAAACTGGAAATAGATGAATGTGGACCCTTGTCCGGGTGCCAACAGCATCGCCAGACAAGCACAAATGGCGTATCCACCTCCTAGAATCGCTGCGGGCAATCGCTCATAGATCCTGGACCAGATTCCGGAGACAACGATCACGTGGCAGGCCAACACAAACAGAACCGTGTACCACAAGCTGCGGTTATGCAGCGGCAAGGAGGCGCCCGTGTGGATGGTGAACAGTTGTTGGTACATGCTCCACGCTCGACTTACCTCCGGTTGAAACAAAACCCAGCAGAGGCTGACCGTCGTGAACGTGAGACTGATACGCAGTAAGGTTCCCGCGGGAGATCGGAGGAAATTCTGCCAGCGTAGATGTCCTTCAGTTACCTCACGAAACCAACGGTGGATGACTAATAGTAAGCCGTGAACGATTCCCCATATGATATATCCCCATGCGGCACCATGCCACAATCCACCCAGTGTCATAACAATCATAAGATTGCGATATGTTTGCCATCGACTTCCATAACTTCCACCCAAAGGTATGAAGAGATAATCACGGAGCCAACTACTGAGAGAAATATGCCAGCGGCGCCAGAATTCTGAGATGTTGGCAGAGAGATAGGGCATATTGAAATTCATGGTCAATTTGTAACCGAACAAGTGCCCTAAACCCACGGCCATATCAGAGTAACCGGAAAAATCGCAATAGATGCGGATGCTGTAGGCCAGAACCGCCAACCAACAGGCTGTAGTCCGGAAGTTCTCAGGGTTTTGGAAGACAGGATCACAAAACAGAGCCATCCGATCGGCGATCGCCAGTTTCTTGAAGGCACCCATAAGGAACAATTGCACACCCACTTGGATGCGTACCCAATTCCATCGCTTGGGGCGGCGAGCCTGACGGAGAAAGTCTCTAGCACGGACAATCGGCCCGGACACAAGATGGGGGAAAAAAAGGATGAAGAGCAAAAATTTCGGCAGGCTCTTTTCAGCTTCTATCTTCCGTGTATAAACATCGACAGCATAACTGATAGCTTCAAAGGTATAAAAGCTAATTCCGAATGGAATAATGATGCTTAATATATCTAATTTTCCATAACCTGGATCATAGCCTAGTCGTGTTAGAATATCATAAAGTTCATTCAGGAAAAAACCTCGATATTTGAAATAACAGAGAATGCCTAAGTTCATGCTGATGCTGAGTAACAACCAGAATCTCCGCCAGACGCGACGATGTGTCAGGTTCATGAGCCGGCCGAAAGCATAGTCGGCACAGGTTGTGGTTGTGACAAGCAACGCGAGTTCTTGGCTCCACGCAGCGTAGAAATGAAAGCTGGCGACTAACAGGACCCAAATGCGTATCTCGGCCCAACGCCGTGGTATCGACCAATACACCAGAAATACCAAGACGAAGAAAGTCAGAAACGCCTGGGTATGAAAGAATGGCTCTGGCAAAATGCCGCTAATGGTCGAAAAGTAGCGCTCTAATGCGGCCCTGAAGACAAGCCATACGCTCTGCGTTACCTCCGAAAGGTGAGAGAAGACAAGGTTGACATTCATAACGTCTTTCTTCCTCAACGACCTCACCTGTTCCGGCAGGACTATATCCGCATGCGGAAAATGCGGTCAAGCCCGATACAACAGCACCAATCCGGTGGATGGGTGCTTTCCATTCGGGATCAATTCGGTGGACGAAAACCCTCTAACTGCGACGAATACCCCTAACTGCAGGGAGCTGGTCATGACAGAACGCTGGGACTATCGCAAGGCAGGTTTGGATTTGGAAAAATACGAAGAGACCTTAGCCCATATCGCACCTTTGTTGAAACGAACCCAGGACCCCTTGCGTGTCCTGCCACCCCCTTTTCCCCCTCGTCGAGGTGGCAAAGGGAGTAGCGGCTTCGCCGCTCTGTTTGACCTGGACCCCCGTGCCTGGCTTTTCCGCCGACGCTATAAGCATCCCGTGCTCGTTGCTTGTACGGACGGGGTGGGCTCCAAGTTGAAGGTGGCTTCTATGTGCCAACGCTTTGACACTGTCGGGATCGATCTGGTGGCCATGTCAGTGAATGATCTGGTTTGCACAGGAGGTGAACCGCTTTTGTTCCTGGACTATCTCGCCATGCCGCGGGATGATCCGCAGTGGACAGCTACCCTAGTTCAAGGAATCAGCGACGGGTGCCGCGAGGCGGAATGTTCTTTGGTAGGTGGGGAAACGGCAATACTACCTGATGTTTATCAACAGGACGACTTCGATATGGCAGGTTTCGCCGTTGGAGTGGTGGAGCGTGACCGGATCATTGATGGCCGCCATATCTGCTCGGGTGATGCTATCATCGGATTGGCTTCCTCCGGTCCGCATTCCAACGGCTACACGTTGATTCGCAAAATTGTGTTTGAAGCAGCCCGCCTGACGGTGGATGATGAAGTGCCCCAGTGCCAGAGCCGCGTGGGCGACCTACTGCTGACCCCCACCAAAATATATGTTCGGCCCGTTCGCCAACTGATCGCTCATTATCCAGTGAAAAAACGCGTTCTCCGTGGCCTGGCCCACATCACGGGAGGAGGCATCGTGGATAATCTGGCACGTATCCTCCCACCGAATTGTCGGGCGGTGATCCATCGGGGTAGTTGGCCCGTGCCGGAGGTTTTCCTCTGGCTGCAACGACTCGGCAATGTCACCGATGCCGAAATGTTCCGAGTCTTCAACATGGGGATTGGCTTTATTGTTGTTTGCGCACCTGCTTTTGCACACAGTATCATCAATCAATTGAAAAAAATGGATATCCAAGCATGGAATATAGGCATTATTCAAGAAGGAGATACTGCTGTAGATATAATTTAAATTGCTTTACCGCTGTCTGAGATTTGTGATCATCTACTCGTTAGCTTGTATTACGGTTACGAGACGGTGGGCAGTTGCCCTTGCGAGAGCCCCGCTCCGCATGCCATGATGGGACTTCCGACCAGACCCATAAGTGAGGGAGATTATGGACAAACGAGCCGCTATCTTCCTGGATCGGGATGGAGTCATCATTGAAGAGAGAGGATACATATCCAAGCCGGAGCAGCTATGCTTGCTTCCTGGCGCTGCAGAAGTGATCGCTCTGCTCAACCGTGCCGGTTGGCCTGTGGTCATCGTGACTAATCAATCGGGAATTGCTCGTGGTTTGTTGACTCCATCCGCATTAGAACGGATCCATGATCGGTTGCAGCATCTCTTAGGGTGTTATGGAGCTCGAGTGGATGGAATCTATGTATGCCCTCATCATCCGGAAGCAGAAATCGATAGTTATCGGCAACAATGTTTCTGCCGTAAACCTCAACCAGGTTTATTGCTACAAGCTGCTGAGGAACTTCATATCGATCTGTCTCAATCTTGGATGATTGGCGACCGCGTCAGTGATTTGCAAGCAGGTGCGGCCGCAGGATGCCGGACGGTTCTGGTTCGGACCGGCTATGGTTCCCAAGTCGATACGATTGCACTGGATCGTTCCGCCCTTCGTCTAGAGTTGATTGCCGCGGACCTGACTGACGCTGTGGGTAAATTAGGTCTGGCTCATGGTCGGCTGGTGCGAACTCAGCGTTTAGTGGCCTGACTGGCGAACCGGGTAACACTGCCGTGGAACAGTGTGATCTTCTCGTCGTCGGTGGGGGAATTGTGGGGTTGGCAACGGCTTGGAGTTTGCGACGGCAGTTCCATGTGATGGTCGTCGAGGCGGAGAACACCATTGCAACACATCAGACCGGTCACAATAGCGGCGTAATCCATTCCGGTCTTTATTACCGTCCAGGGTCTTTCAAAGCTCGACTGTGTGCGTATGGCAGGGATTTGCTTTACCGCTTTTGTGCAGAGCACAACGTGCCTCATGAGCGTTGGGGTAAGCTGGTCGTTGCGATCCACGAACGGGAACTGCCGCGACTGGACGAATTGGAACGGCGGGGACAAGCGAACGGCCTGGTAGGATTGCGACGACTGGATGCTTCGGAGATGCGGCAGATTGAGCCTCATGTTCGTGGGGTCGCGGCCCTCTATGTTCCCCACACCGGAATCGTATCGTACCCTGCGGTGGCTGAGGTGCTCCGTCAGCAGATCGTCGAAGCAGGGGGGCTGGTCCACACGCAGCGGCGGTTCCTGCGAGGTTTCTCCCGAGAGCAAGCCTTTTGGGCTGAGACTTCGGCTGGTCCCATCTCGGCTCGCCTGCTTGTCAACTGTGCTGGTCTGTACAGTGATCGTGTGGCCAGTGCATGCGGTGTTCAAACTCAGGTAAAAATCATTCCCTTCCGCGGCGAATACTACCGATTGAAACCCTCTGCGGAACACCTGTGTCGGCATCTGATTTACCCGGTCCCAGACCCTCGCTTGCCGTTTCTCGGTGTACATTTTACGCGAATGATCCACGGCGGTGTGGAATGTGGGCCCAACGCGGTCCTGGCCTTGCGCCGGACCGGGTATCGATTCTCGGATATCAGTGGCCGTGATGTGATCGACATGTTGACATATCCGGGATTCTGGCGGTTGGTCGGTCGATTTTGGAGGACGGGAATCGAGGAGATGCGTCGCTCGCTCAGCACCGCGGCTTTTTGTGCAGCGGCACGACGAATGGTTCCTCAGTTGCGCTGTGAGGACCTGGAGTACGTCGGAGCAGGGGTCCGCGCCCAGGCGGTGGATCGACAGGGACAGTTGGTCGATGATTTTGTTATTCAAGAGGAGCGACACATGATCCATGTCCTCAATGCTCCTTCTCCTGCCGCCACCGCTGCCCTGGCCATCGGAGAGTACCTCGCCTCTCGGGTCGTATGTCATCTGCGAGCTCAGTAAGGGTGTTCTCATTCATTCAGACGATGGTGAGGAGCGCAAAACCAGATCACTCCTCCGTTATGCCAGCGGAATGTTGTGGGCTTGGGCGATGGTTAGGATTCGTTCCCGAGCCAACCGTGCTGCTGCGTCGGGATTTTCGTGACAGGTATAGAGTTCGATTGTGATCCAGCCCTGATATCCGATACTCTGCAAGGCCTGCAGGGTGGCGGCGAAGTCGATAACTCCTTCTCCCGGAATCAGATGGTAGTGCACGCGTGTAGCAGCGATGTCTTCCAAATGGACATGGCAAATCCGGGATCCTAAGCGCTGGATGGCAGTAGGGGGATCATCCCCCACACAGAAAGCATGGCCGATGTCAAAATTCAAACCCAAGTACGGCGAGGCTATTTTTTCCGTGAACTCCAGATACTGATCGATGGTTTCCAGAAGCAAGCCCGGTTCCGGCTCGATGAGGAGCAGAACCTCTTCCCGTTCGGCGTGTTCGACGACCGGCCGGAGCACCTCCACAAACAGGCGAAGACATTCATTCCAGGAGCGTCCTTCCAAAGGGCCCCCCGGTTCGGTGGTGATGCAAGGTGCTCCCAATTCGCGGGCCAGGGTCAACGCGCGTTTCGTGTGCTCGATGCGGATCTGGCGGTAGTGGGGATCAGGTTCGATCCAAGAAGGGTGCCAATATTTTTGTCGAGGATCGTCGATGGCGTGCATCATAAAGGCATTGACGTTCGAGATGGCAAGGCCATGTTGCTCTAAAGTGTTCCGAATGGCTTGCTTTTGCTCGGGAAGCAGGTAGGCGGGCCAGGCATGAGGGACGTCGGCCATAATTTCTACGCCCCGATAGCCGATATCAGCCAGCCTTCGTACAGCTTCGGAGAAAGAGAAGTGCAAATATGCATTGGTGGAAAAGGCCAATTTCATTTTACAGATTCCTCGGAACTGTTCATGATCAATCGGTGATAAATATTCCCCTGAGTACCCCTCGGGTGCTGGTATAGGAGAGTATCCCCCTACGACAACAAGCGTTTCAGGAACTGTTCGGGTCTTGCCGGTTGGACGTGAGCTTGTAGCATTTCTATCTGCAACGAGTTTTTGACGGCGTATAAGTCATTCTCGCAGGAGCCACATGCCTGGAAGGGTCTTCACCACCCTAACCAGCGATGGCAACCTCAGTACACGCAGGTAAGTTTATGTCCCTGAAAACGACCTACATGGCCAAACCCGGTAGTGTGAAGCAGGAATGGCTTGTCATTGATGCCACCGATCAAGTGGTAGGCAGGCTCGCGGTACAAATCGCCAATTTGCTCCGCGGTAAACACAAACCGGAGTACACACCTCATTGTGACACCGGTGATTATGTCATCGTCGTTAATGCGGAGAAGGTCCGCTTTACGGGTCGCAAGTGGGATCAGAAAGAATATCAGGACTATTCACACTACCCCGGAGGTTTGAAAATCACACCGGCCCGCGAGATGCTCGCGAGCAAGCCTGAGGAGATTTTGCGCCGTGCAGTCAAGAGGATGATGCCCCGCGGACCGCTCGCATACAAACAACTGAGCAAATTGAAGATTTATTCCGGCCCGAGGCACCCTCACCAAGCCCAGCAACCTAAGGAGTATCAGCCTTCGATGTGATGGCAGGCCGATTACCCTAGAACGTCATTGTAAGGCGTTATGCGAGCAGTATCCCCGCCGATCGCGAAGAGCATGCAATACCATCATCGGATAGTCCTGCAGTAATACCAAGCGGTTTCTAGTGTTTTCGGTACGAGACGAGAACAGAATCATGGCTGAGAAAAAGAGTAAAGAAGGACGGACGTATTATCTCGGCACCGGTCGCCGCAAGACTGCGGTAGCCCGTGTGAGAATTTGTGAAGGCTCAGGGACGATCGAGATCAACGGACGCACCGTGGAAGATTATTTTCCGGAGGAGAAGGACCGTGCCCTGGTTTACGGACCATTGCTGGTGACCGATCAACGCAATCGGGTGGATGTATATGTGAATGTGCGAGGAGGTGGAGTATCAGGGCAGGCCGGGGCTGTCTCTCTAGGGATTGCTCGTGCCCTCAAGACAATGTTCAGTCCTCCTGATGAGCAGAAGCGTTACCAGTTCCACAACACGGTGCTGGTCCGCTCCTATGTGGATGAGCAAAAGCTGCGGGAGCGGGCCAAGGCTCTTCCATCGCGAATCTCTTCTGCAGAAAAAGCCAAGGTCAGTGGTGATGGCGTGATGACAACTGAGGAACAAGGACCTGGCGGTATGATCCGCCGTTTGCGGGATTCCGGGTACTTGACCCGCGATGCGCGTATGAAAGAGCGCAAAAAGTACGGCAAGCGGGGTGCCCGCCGTGGTCCACAGTTTTCCAAGCGCTGATCCTGCTGTTTTCCAAACCGTTTGGGCCATCTTGCTGGAATCCGCTCCCGTCGGAGCGTACCATTCCTTCAAGCATGTTTCTGGAATGAATGCCAAAATCGCGGGTGCTAAGGAACCAAACGTGGCCAACCCCAGATGGTCAGGGCACCTGTCTCCCCACGAGAGGGGAAATCCACCATCAACGTCAAGCGCCGTACCTTGTCCAAGGGTATTTGCAAAAGCTGGGCTGGGCCATAGCTCACGACGCCGTTCTGCGGTAGTGGCATGGGCTTGTCATCGCAAAGAATCCGCAATTGGACACGGCTATCTGGCGCAGCTGTTGGTCTCAGAGAGACCCATGTTTCCAGCCGACGGTAGCGTTGGTTCAACTCGTAATGGATGGTGGTCCGGGGAGCTATGGCGAAGCCCCAATCCACCGTTACAGGAGTGGTCTGACCGATAAGTTGCAGCATGGGACCCCCTGGAAATTGCTCGAATCGGGGGGATAGGCTGTCTTCCCAATACGGCTGGTGTTCGATCTTTGAGGGTGCAAGGTCCGTCAGGCGTGGTGATTGGGGTGAAGTAGCACTGGCCAGAACGACCTTCTGCCAGGGAATCGTCACAGTAATCCCCCACAGGGTAGTTCCGTGGAGTTGGTGGTTAGCCAGGCGGAATCGTGTGAGATGGAGACGGGAGCCATCATCGAGCACCAGGAGTAACTGAGGTTCCTTTGGGAGACGTCGGCGTGCGAGAGTTGGGTTGAAACAGATGGCAGCGATCTGTTCGGGAGCTATCCGTAAGGTCTGCCCCGAGGGGGTTTGCAGTTGCCAGACCAGCTGTTCCGGAGCCCCGGAGTCTTCCAGCAAAATACCGGACATGACATCACCGTTTCGCAAACGAAGCACATCCAGATTTTTGCGTGTTTCCAACCAGGAATAGAAGGAAGGATCTGTAGGTATATCAGCGGGCAGATCGATCAACCAGGCAGCTCGAAGGGCGGAGAAGGGGACACGCCACTGAGAGGTCTGAGTCCCTAAGATGGTCGGTTGGAAAAGAATCCGACCTGTATCAAGACCACGGATGGTACCCGTTATGCGATCACCCGCTGTGGTGATGATATGCGCTCCAGTAGGATGAGAAGGCGGTACAATCCCTTCCCGCTGCCAATGGTACGCTCCGCGGAGAATACGCTCCTGCCCTTCCGGTGTGCGCAGGCGCGTTTCAGAAGCTTCCATTTCTAAGACGACTCCCCGTTGCGGCGTGAACTCGCCCGGATACCAGACAGACCAGTATGAGCCAGTCAATGATGGTAGCTTGTCCTGGGTTTCTTGTGCGAGCAGATGCGGGATGATCGATAAAACCACGAGCAGGAATGCATTTGATATCAGCATCCTGGCTCGGAGCAGAGTGAGTCGGAAGGAATGATAACGAACGGGCATACGTGATCTCCATCCCAGCTTGCTGTCGGTGTGTAGAATATCTGGTAATTCGAACAGGTCAGGGATTTCATCAAGGTTTTCATTATGAGAGAATCGCTCTTCGAAAGAAGCCCCTGCCTGTCCTCGAGTTTGCCCCTATACCGATGTCACCAGAACAGAAACGTTCGATAACAACGTGAGCCATCCCGCAATGATATTGTTCCTGGTAGTGGTACGACTATGAGAGGAATATACCTTCGAGACAACCTGATACCCGCGGTGTTGACGCCGTTTCATAGCGATGGCTCATTGGCTCTTGAGAGGGTGGAGCAGCAGGCGGCTCTGTTAAGCGGCGATGGAGTGAGGGCAGTGTTCGTAGGTGGTACGACGGGTGAATTCAGCTCATTGACCATCGAGGAACGGTTGGCGTTGGCAGAGCGATGGCTGCAGCTAGGGCGGGAAATGGGCTGGACGGTTCTAATCCACGTCGGGGCCAATTGTCTGGCCGATAGCTGCCTCATGGCACATCATGCGCAAAAGTTTGGAGCCGGGGGGATTGCCATGCTCAGCCCCTGTTATTTCAAGCCAGCCTCGGTTGAGATACTTCTCACATGTTGTGCCAAAGTAGCGGCATCGGCACCCGATACGCCGTTTTACTTCTATGAAATTCCCAGCTTGACGGGTGTGCATCTTCCCATCATGGACTGGGTAGAGCAAGCATGCGAGCGGATTCCTAACTTTGCCGGGGTCAAGTATACGCATTCGGACTTACTTGCCTTCCAATGGCTTGTGCATTGTTGTGGTGGGCAGTTGCAGGTCTTCTACGGCATGGATGAGCACCTTCTGGCGGCGTGGGCTTTAGGAGGCAGGACTGCGGTGGGGAGTGGCTACAATTTTGCAGTTCCGCTGTTCCGGAGGTTGTTGCTCGCTGCGGAACAAGGCGACTTGACGACCGCACGACACGAACAGTGGCGAGCGACTCGGTTGATCCGCAAAATGGTGTCCCTAGGATATCTTGCATCAGCCAAAGAATTGCTGCGCATGCGTGGGGTCGATTTGGGACCCGTTCGCCTTCCGCTCCAGAATCTGACATCGGAACAGGTCGCGAATTTACGGCGCTACGTCACCGAAGAGGGGATAGAACATTACTGGTAATGGGGAGTGATGATGCGTGTGCTGAGTAAAGAGCGTACCAATCTGACTGTACAGTGTCCGCTGCGAGGCACATAAACATGTTCAGGCGGGTACTTGCATCGGTTCCGAAGCTGCTCTATGATCGGCGTGCTATCGGTTCGTTTCGCGTATGTGAAGAATGGAGATCGGCATGGCCAGTTTTCCTCTTCCCTTGCAGCAAGCGCGTGGTTTTGGTCAGACTCAGCGACGGGATCGGTGGTGGCTTCAACCTCTAGCTGTGTTGTTCGGATTATCCTTGTTTGTGATTTATGCGACCTGGGCCGCCCTCCAGGGTGAGCATTACACCTATGGGCCTTATTTGTCGCCGTTTTATTCTCCGGAATTGTGGGGACACTCGCCGCATGCCTGGTTGGGTCCGCCGCCCGTGTGGTGGCCTGCCTGGCTGCCCTTTTCTCCTGCCATTTTGATTCTTTGGGCGCCGGCGGGCTTTCGCCTGACCTGTTATTACTACCGTGGGGCCTACTACAAAGCGTTCTGGGCGGACCCTCCTAACTGTGCGGTGGGGGAACCGCGCCAGGGGTATATCGGAGAAAATGGCTGGCCTTTGCGGATCATGAACATCCATCGCTACTTTCTCTACCTTGCGATTCTCTTCATCGGCATCCTGGCTTACGACGCTGCCATGGCTTATCGTTTCGAGGATGGCTTCGGAATTGGAGTGGGCAGTCTGGTTCTGACGGTCAACGTTGTGTTGCTGGCAGGATACACTTTCGGTTGCCACTCCTTGCGTCACTTGGTGGGCGGCCGACGAGATAGCCTGCGTACCAGCTCCACCTGTTACGCGATGTATCGTGGCTGTAGTGCTCTCAATCGGCATCACATGTTCTGGGCGTGGTTGAGCCTTTTTTCGGTCCTGTTCGCCGATGTCTATGTCCGCCTCTGTTCCATGGGCATCTGGCTAGATCGGCGGTTGCTCTAAGCTCCGGAATAATCATGCGGGGAAGCACGGAGGGGTAAGTAATGACAATCGCCTGATGACTTCAGAAAGCAAGGCGAGCCGTGGTCGTGATATTCCGGCTGCGAGACCCATGTTGTTCCCTTATCGTTGAGGCTCTTTTCATAGTGGTAGGGATGAATCATGGCGATCGACTATCCGATTTACGAGCACGATGTGTTGGTGATAGGGGCAGGTGGTGCTGGCTTGCGGGCCGCCATTGAAGCCAGTGCTGCGGGAGTGTCGGTGGGATTGGTCTGCAAATCGTTACTTGGTAAGGCTCACACGGTGATGGCAGAAGGGGGCATCGCTGCCGCCCTGGCCCATGTGGATGCTCGCGATAGTTGGAAGGTCCACTTCGCAGATACGATGCGGGGCGGACAATACGTCAACAACTGGCGGATGGCTCAATTGCATGCTCAGGAAGCACCGGCTCGGGTCAAGGAATTGGAAGCCTGGGGAGCCGTGTTCGACCGCACGGCGGATGGCCGGATTCTGCAGCGGAACTTCGGTGGTCACAAATACCCCCGCCTGGCCCATGTCGGGGACCGCACCGGCCTGGAACTTATTCGCACCTTGCAAGATTACGGCATCCATCGCGGCATCAGCGTGTACATGGAACGCACGGTCTTCCGTCTGTTCAAAGATGGGGAGCGAATTGCCGGGGCCATCGCTTATGAACGGGAACGGGGACGCTTTGTTGTCTTTCGCGCCAAGGCGATTGTTTTAGCCACCGGCGGCGTCGGTCGGGCTTACAAAATCACCTCGAACTCGTGGGAATACACGGGGGATGGTCACACGTTGGCCTACGACGTGGGTGCCGAATTGATCGACATGGAGTTTGTGCAATTCCACCCGACCGGGATGGTCTGGCCACCGAGTGTTCGCGGCATCCTGGTTACCGAAGGCGTTCGCGGAGAAGGTGGTGTACTGCGCAATAGCTTGGGCGAGCGGTTCATGTTCCGGGATATTCCCGAAAACTACAAACCTCAAACCGCGGAAAGTGAGGAGGAAGGTTTTCTGTATGTTCTGGCGCAGAAGTACCAGGGGCGTGATGCCCGCCGACCTCCGGAGTTGTTGACGCGGGATCACGTGGCCCGTTGCATTGTCCGGGAAGTGAAAGAGGGCCGAGGAAGTCCCCATGGGGGTGTTTTTTTGGAACTCCAAACCTTTTCCCAGTGGTATGCCCAGCGGGCCAGACGTTTCGACCCTGTTGAACACTGGAAGAAGAAGCTGCCGAGCATGTACCATCAGTTCAAAGAGTTGGCAGGCTTAGACATTACCCGTGAGCCAATGGAGGTCGGACCGACCACCCATTACATCATGGGAGGAGTGCGTGTCGATAGCGATACCCAGATGTCGCGTGTACCCGGTTTGTTCGCTTGTGGGGAGTGTGCCGCTGGCATCAACGGAGCCAATCGCTTGGGAGGCAATTCCCTGTCCGATCTGTTAGTGCTCGGGAAGCGGGCTGGCGAATATGCTGCCCGATATGCCCGAGAGCATACCAGCTGGCCGACGATCGATGCCGACCAGGTTGAAGAGGCGGCACGTTGGGCTTTAGCACCGTTCGAGCGGTCCCAAGGTGAAAATCCCTTCCTCTTGCAACAAGAATTGCAGGAATTGATGCAAAACCTGGTGGGAATTGTGCGCCGAGAGGATGAAATGTTGCGTGCCTTGGAAGGGATCGAACAACTCAGGCGTCGAGCCCAGAAAGTGGCAGTCAGTGGCAACCGGGAGTATAACCCAGGTTGGCACACCGCTTTGGACCTGCATAGCCTCTTGACTGTCTCGGAAGCGATCACCCGGGCAGCTCTGCTCCGCAAGGAAAGCCGCGGTGCCCAGTTCCGGGACGACTATCCCCGGAAAGACTCTGCCCAATACGGCAAAGTCAACACCGTCATCGCTAAAGGACCGGATGGCCGCATGCACATCCGCTGGGAACCGATTCCGCCGATGCCCCAGGAATTGCTTGATATTATCCGTGAAGAAAACGGCGGTGTGCTTCCCGAGGAATTGCGCTGATGTTCCTGAGATCCCGCAACAGCTACGGTGTTTTTCCAGGTGGAATCCGTCATCGGCTAGTTCACGGAGTGCATTCGGAGATATGGTGTGACAAGTTCCTGAAGATGGTGGTTGTGTTGCGTGTTTCCGATTGCAGGGGTGGGCACATTGGGCACGGCTCATTTACTGCTCAAGTATGAGGAGGGTGTCGGATGCCACAGGCTTTGTTTCGCATCTGGCGTGGGGAACGAGGGCAAGGTCAATTCCGAGACTACATCGTGGAAGTCGGAGAAGGGATGGTTGTCCTGGATGCGTTGCATCAGATCCAGGCCACCCAAGCAACAGACCTGGCCTGCCGCTGGAATTGCAAAGCGGGCAAATGCGGTTCCTGTGCTGCGGAAGTCAACGGAATGCCACGTCTGATGTGCATGACCCGTATCAGCGACTTTCCTCCGGGCGAACCTATCATCGTGGAGCCGATGCAGACATTTCCCCATGTCAAGGACCTGGTTACCGATGTGTCTTGGAATTATGAGGTCAAGAAGAGAATCGCTCCCTTTCAGCCCAGACCTGCAGAGGCTGATGGGACCTGGCGAATGCATCAGGATGACGTCGAACGCGTCCAGGAATTCCGGAAATGCATTGAATGTTTTCTCTGTCAGGATGTGTGCCACGTTCTGCGAGAACATCACAAACACGACGAGTTTATCGGTCCACGATTCCTGGTCCATACCGCGGCATTGGAAATGCATCCCCTCGACACAGCCGATCGCATCCCCGCTCTCAAGCGGGATTTTCATATCGGCTATTGCAATATCACCAAGTGTTGTACCAAGGTCTGTCCGGAGCAGATCACGATCACGGATAATGCCATCATCCCTCTGAAAGAGCGGGTCGTCGATGAGTTCTACGATCCTGTTGTCAAGCTGATTCAGCTGGTGTTCCGTCCCCGCCGCTCGTCCCGAAATGATTCGACTGCGGCGCCTCCAACGTCAGCCTCTACTTCGACGGCTGCCTCATCGTCGTCCTGATCCCCATGTTGATCCCCTTCGACTGGTGGGCCAGAGGGATTGGCATCACATTCTGGTGGAGGTGCGCCCATGTGGACACTCAAACGTCTGCGTCCCGAAGCCATTCCCACTGCTTTGGAGAAAGCGGAGCGTTATCGCTTACTCAATCAACCAGAATTAGCTCAAAGTATCTGTGAGGATATTCTGGCGATTGACCCGGACCATCAGGAGGCGCTGGTCACCTTGATCCTCGCGATTACCGACCGCTTTCAGGAGCCTCGCCCTCCTTCACCGCGTCAGGCCCTGGATTTGCTCGCACGACTCCAGGGTGCCTATGAGCGTGCCTATTACGCCGGTTTGATCGCCGAGCGGGAAGGCCTGGCCTGGCTTCGCTCCGGAAAGCCCCACAGCTCGCAGCATGCCTATACCTGCTTCCGCCAGGCCATGGAGTACTACGAAAGGGCGGAAGCCCTTCGCCCGCAGCATAACGACGATGCGATCCTCCGATGGAACACCTGCGTTCGGATATTACTCGCTTATCCAGACTTGACCCCGCCTCCAGAAACTGCAGAGGCCACCTACAGTCTTGAAGATTAGCCACCAATGACGAAGGGTTAGCCCCGTTGGGAAGGGGGATGACGGACGCCATTTCCAGACCTTTGGGATATCGGTGAGGCTTTTACTGATTGTTCTTTCATCCTGAGGCTTGAATCGAATCTTGCGGCGGTGTACAGTGCTGTACCCTAATATTGGGACGATGATATTCCTCCCGCGTGTTTGTTGGTGATGTGTTGAAGACAGGATTGCTTTTTCGTGAGATAACATTGGTGTCGGGAGGAGGCATTCGTCAGGAGATCGGTGATGTTGGGATTGGATAGCGAACAGGGTTCTCCATGGCCTGGAAGGCGACGTCCACATACCAGTCCTGGCCTGACGCCCGGAGCGTGGTTGACGCTCCTGGTGTCGTTGCTCCTCCTCGCCGGCCTATTTTTCTGGGTGGGGATGCGGCTTTATCATCGATTCATGCCCACCCCCCCACCGCTTAATCCTCACGTGCAGCCCCGTCAAGCTATCCCGCGTGATGGGTTGGACGCCGAGGAGCAAGAGGCGGTCGATCTGTTCAAGAAGGCTTCCCCTTCTGTGGTAAACGTGGATACTGTCGCCAAGGTCAAGCGAGCGCCTTGGGACGATCGCATCTTTGAATTGAAAGCGGGCACAGGCTCCGGTTTCATGTGGGATGATGAGGGCCGGATGGTGACCAACTTTCACGTAGTCGCCGAGGCTTACAGCCAGCCCCAGTTGACGTTGCGTGTTGTGCTTGCGGATCGTTCGGCCTATGAAGCGGTCATCGTCGGCGTGGCTCCCGATTACGACCTGGCGGTGATCCAGTTTGCCCCGCATGATTTCCCCCCGCGTAGCAAAATCCGCAAGATCGAACTGACCAGTTCTCACGATCTGCAGGTGGGGTACAAGGTTTTCGCTATCGGCAATCCCTTCGGTCTGAGCCTGACGATGACCAAAGGGATCATTTCCGCCCTCGGGCGTGTCATCGACTCGCCGGCCGGCACTCCCATCCCTGGGGTCATTCAACATAGTGCTGCGATCAATCCTGGAAATTCCGGTGGGCCGTTGCTGGATCGTTTCGGTCGGCTCATCGGGGTCAATACAGCCATCACGACACCCAGTCAACATGGCGGCAATGTCGGTATCGGTTTTGCCATTCCCTCAGATACCGTCAATGAAGTTGTGACGCAACTGATACGCACCGGCCGACTCCTTCGCCCTGATCTGGGCATCAAGTTGTACGATCAGCGGCGTTTGCGTCAGGCGGGATTTGACCGTGGCGTCATGATTGCCCAAGTCATACCGAATGGACCTGCCGATCGGGCTGGTTTGCGAGGTATCCGACGCAATCCCCGAACGGGTCTGCTGGAGCCCGGTGATCTGATCCTGGCAATCAATGGCCAGCCAGTGGACAATATCGACGACTATGAGCTCTTGCTCCGTAATCTCAAGCCCGGCAACACCGCCCGCCTCACTATTGAACGAGATGAGCGGATTCTAGAGGTGGATGTCGTCGTAGGGGGAGCTTAGCGTTCTGTTGTCTCTTATCAAAGCACCTTTGGACCCAATAATCTTTCTCGCCCAAAAAACCTGGCCGAGAGGGACCAGCTCTTTGGATAGGGACAGCTACATCTGGGAAGCACAGGATTTGCTGGTATGGTGCAAGGGGGAATCGGATTTTCTAGAAGTATTTTTCGATTTATCGAATCCCATCCACTTGCCGATGTTTATGTTGCCGCTATAGTTACATATGGGCAGATACAGGATCATCCGGTTTACCGGTCCAGGCGGTGTTGCCAGCAAAAGGACCTAGCCATGATTCCCAGCATCACCTCTCCCCCCGCTTCCTCCGCGGATGTTGATCTGATCGAGGAACTCCGCCTGCGGCGTTGGGCACGAGAGAATTACGTTCCTCCCCCGCAGCGGGACCCCAACTGGCATCCGATTATTCTCGAGGAAATGCGTCGGAAAGACGACGAAGTGAATGAACCGATTCTCGTCAGTTGAGGTAAGCGGTCCCGGTTGGCTCTCCATCGGGTGATTTCCCGAAGTCAAACAGACTGGGAGAACCAGTTTTATCTTCCTTTGTGCGACCTGTCGTCCATCTTTGCTCATACTTCTTCTTTTGTCAAACCCAGACCTTCCCTGGGGACGACAATATTGGCTAGCTCAGGACCGTTGTGTGCCATGCACTGTGTAGAACAGTGCATGGTCGAGTAGCGTGCCAGAATGACCAAGGGAAGGGTAGCATGGGTTTTTTCTCAGCTCGCGTGGCTTTTGTCCGGTTTCGTGTCGTCCAGCCTCCCCCTCAGCTATTCGGGGAGGAACATCTGCAGCGTCTGGCTGCCCACGCGGCGGGGCGTCAACGTGTGGCATCCCTCGACGGTATCGAAATCGGCTGGACGGCCGGTGAACATGTCCTGGACACCGACTTCCAGTTTGCGAAAAACATCGTCAATGACGCTCTGCTATTTGATCTACGCGTAGATACCGATCGGCTTCCCCCTGACTTGCTGCGTGCCTATATGGCTATCGAGTTGCTAGCTCTGAGTCGGAACAACCCTAGTGGTTTCCCGAGCCTGCGGCAGAGGCGAGAGGCCAAGGAAGCTGCCCGTGCCCGCTTGGAAGAGGAAGCCAAGGATGGACGGTTCCGCAAACGCAAGTGCTATCCGGTGCTTTGGGAACGGCGGAGTAATGAAATTTGGTTCGCCTCGACCGCTTCCCTGGCAATCGACCGCATGACGGGCTTATTGAAACAAACATTTGACATCACCCTGGAGTGTATGACCGCCGGGCGACGCGCTTACCATCTAGCTGAGGCCCACGCGCGAACCCGACTGGTCGATGACTCCGCTCCCAGTCCCTTCGTACCGGGTATTACTCCCTCTTCGATCGCGTGGATCGTTGATGAGCGCAATCGCGACTTTCTGGGGAATGAATTCCTTCTGTGGCTTTGGTTCTATACCGATACCCAAGGCGATACGATACTCCTGGCTGACCGGACGGAACTGACCGTGTTCCCCACTCACACTTTGACACTTGAATGTCCCCGCGGACAAACCGGGCTGGAAACTATCCGCTGTGAGTCGCCAACACGATTGCCCGAGGCCCGCCGAGCGGTTCAGGCAGGTAAGCTGCCCCGCAAACTGGGACTGGTCCTCGTTCGTCATCAGGAACAGTATGAACTCACATTGCATGCGGAAAACCTGGCCGTGTCTGCGGTCCGATTACCCCCGCTGCCTGAGGATATTACGGACCCGCAGCAGATGCGTCAGGAACGTGTGACACAACTTCGTCATCTCGTTGAAACCCTGGATTTACTGTACGATGCCTTCATTCAGCGACGATTGGTCCGGGAATGGGAAAAAGAGTTGTATGCCATGCAAACCTGGCTCAAACGGGAAGAGCGCCGCGCTGCCTGATCCTTCCACCTTCTTCCACGGCCACTTCGCAAGGGTTCAACTCGATGAATGGCGCAACTCTGCATATTGTCATTCACGTCTGAGCTACCTCCCACATTGTGTAACACTGGGATTGCACGTACAATGCAGTGTGTCTGATGGTAGCCTACTATTCGGCTCATTCTGGTGAAACTCGATGTTCCCAAACGACCTGGCTTACTACGAGGCAGTGCAAAACCCACGCTACTGTTTCAGTGATCCTGATTTGGTGGCAGGCCAAGTAGTGACCAATGCTCGAGGCCTGCCATTAGCCTGTTCGGGAAACTTTGCCGTTGTTTTTCGTGTCAAAACCTCAAGGGGGGACTGGGCGGTCAAGTGTTTCACGCGTCCTATTTCCAATCTCCAGCTGCGTTACCAAGCGGTATCTGAACATCTGAGGGCTCACCATTCCCACTTCTTCGTGCCTTTTGACTATCAACAGCAAGGTATACGTATTCAAGGAAACTGGTATCCCATTATTAAGTTACAATGGATCAACGGCATGACACTTCGGGATTTTATAGAACATTCCTTGTTCAAGGAACGATATCTCGATAATATCATGTATTCTCTATATGTAGCCAGTATCAATCTAATGAAAAAATATATAGCCCATGGGGACCTCCAACATGGTAATATCATGATTGCCGAACGTCGGGACGAAGGCAAAACAGCTTATGTTCTCCGCCTGGTCGATTATGATGGGATGTGGGTACCCGGCTTGAAAGATGTGCCCTCCTCGGAGTATGGTCACCGGAATTACCAGCATCCAGGTCGCCCCGGTTACTATGGTCCTTTGGCCGATCGTTTTTCCTGGCTCCTCATCTACACCGGCTTGTGTGCCGTCCGGTGGAATCCAGAGCTGTGGCAGAAGTATAACAATGGTGACAACATCCTCTTTTGCGAGAAGGATTTCCAAAATCCCGAACAATCATCTGTATTACAGCAACTTTGGTATAGCCCATATGAGAATCTTCGACATCTCGTCGGCCATTTGATTTTATCCTTGTATGTACACATTGAGCAATTATTGCCTCTCTCCAAAATTGTTCGCTATGCTAAACCGCTGGCGGACCCGGAAGTCTTACCGCTAGCGCCTCACCAGGTTCGTCTCATCGAACGCGTATTCCAGCGGTCGGAAAAGACGGTTGCCCGAACAACTCCCCCGACAGAAGCTGCGGCGGAGGTACCTCCTACCTCACCCTCGGTTGCTTATCACCTGAGCACATCCGCCCCATCCTTACGTCCGGCGGCACTGCCCAGCATCCCGCCAAATCCAACTACGGCTTTGCGTCAACACTCTGTCGTGCCCTCCGCATTTTGGAATCCTCAAGGAACAGGGTCCAGCAACACTGATGGGGGAATTGCCGTTGCTCCTGCGATTACCAGTAGTCCGGTACGGACTCTCAACTGTCATCCCGGTGTGTTCCATTCGGTTGCCTTCCATCCGACGGACTCCACGTTGGTGTTCATAGCCCCTGATGCGGTCATTCACATCTGGAATCCTGTGAGTGGGCAGTTCCTTCATACTCTGTTTACCCCGCTGGACTGGGCAGCTTCCTGCCTGACGTTCAGCTTTGATGGATTGCGACTGGCGAGCGGCAGTCAGGATGGTACTATCCGGGTTTGGAATACGCAGGATTGGAATTGTATTCTGGAATTCAAAGCCCATCCTGGTTGTGTCGATTACGTCTCGTTTCTGGCTCGGGGTTGGTGGCTGGCCTCTCACGGTACAGACGAGATGATCAAAGTGTGGGATAGCGTCAGGGGTCAGTTGGTGTCTCGACTGACCAAAAACCACGGCAAAATCTGGGGTATTTCTGGCAGTTGGGATGATCAATATCTCGCGGCGGGCGGCGATGATCGGACCATACGCGTCTGGAATGCCCGAACGCTACAACAGACTTACCTGCTCCAGGGTCATACCGGTCGGGTGACGGCCCTCGCCCTCAGTTCTGATGGGCGATGGATGGTCTCGGGTAGTTGGGATGAAACGGTACGCATCTGGGACATCACCAGCGGTCAACAAGTGGGCGGGATGGGTAATGATGTCGGCCGAGTCTCCACTGTTGCTATCAGCCATGATGGTCGATGGCTCGTTTATGGAGGTGAGCGAGGGAAGATAGCGGTGTGGGATTTTTTCTCTCGAACCCGTGTTTTTCTCATTACGAATTTGCCTGCCGCTGTCCAATGCGTTGCTCTCAGCCCAGATAAGCGGTGGATCGCCGCAGCTTTGCGTGATGGCCAACTTCTGGTCTGGGAGTGCTGCTTGAAGTAGGGGCAAGGTTGACTCCGACAACGGCACCATCGGTTTTCATGAGGTCGTTCTATAGAGGGGGCGACGGTATGGAAGAACTCTTGGGTTCAACAAGGCACCCGCGAGGGTTCTGGACTTGCTGATATGAGCCTTCTGGTGGACAACATGCGGACCTTTCCGATTAGTCTCCCTTGAGTCGCGCCGTTCTGTTCGTTAAGGGAGAGCAATCAGCAGTCACGGCAAGCAACAACGCATGTTACCTATAATGGATTAGGGATGAGGAGATAACAATACGGTGGGCATAAAGAGGTAACCGACCCCAGATTACGAATCAGAGAAGTATCCATGGGACGATTTCAGTATTCGCTATTAGAACAAGCGGCACGCGTTCCGGGTAAACCCCGTCATAAGACGCGAGAGGTGCGGATCGGTACGGTAGTGATCGGGGGCAACAACCCCATTGCTGTGCAATCGATGACGACAACCGACACGCATGATGTAGAGGCGACCGTTCAGCAGATCCACGCCTTGGAAGCAGCAGGCTGCGAACTGGTACGTGTCACCGTACCCAAGCCAGAAGATGCTCACGCATTGACACGGATCCGTGAGCGGATCGGTATTCCCCTCATCTGCGACATCCACTTTGACTACAAAATGGCATTGGCCGCCCTGGACCATCCGATCGACAAGATTCGCATTAATCCTGGAAATATCGGGGGCCCGGAGCGATTTCGCCAGGTGGTGCGTAAGGCCAAGTCCCGCGGCATCCCGATGCGCATTGGCGTGAATGCAGGAAGCCTGGAGCGGGAGTTGTGCGAAAAGTACGGTTTCCCTTGCCCACCCGCCATGGTGGAAAGCGCCCTCCGGTACATCGAGATCGCTGAGGAGGAGGGGTATTACGACATCGTGGTCTCGCTCAAGTCCAGTGACGTGTTGGTGGCAGTGGAAGCTTATCGACTTTATGCTCAGTTGGCTGATTATCCCACCCACATCGGTATCACTGAGGCGGGGAAGCCTCCCTATGCCGTGACCAAGTCCGCAGCGGGTTTGGCTCCCTTGCTCCTCGATGGGATCGGTGACACCATTCGGGTGTCTTTGCTTGGTGACCCTGTACCGGAGATTGCCGCTGCGTTCGATATCCTGCAAGCGACCCAGCGGCGTGTCCGACGGCCCGAGTTGATCGCCTGCCCTACGTGTGGTCGATTAGCCATTGATCTGGAAAAGATCGTTGCTGAACTAGAAAAGCGTCTGGCGGGCAAACGGTTACCCATCAAAATCAGTGTGCTGGGGTGCGTGGTCAATGGCCCTGGCGAAGCACGCGAAGCCGACATCGGAATCGCAGCGGGAAATGGCAAAGGAATGATCTTCCGTAATGGCGAAATCATTCGCCGCGTGGAAGAAGCGGAAATTGTCGACGCCTTGATGGAAGAAATCGCCCGTTGGGAGCAAGAAAACCAGCACCGTCTGCCTCCGCAGAGAGATGCCGAAGGTCTGGGCCGACGTCGCTTGCCGTTGATCTCCTCTTGATGGTATGGCCTCACCCCGATCCAACCTACGATGTTCGGAACGCGAACCGCCCAAAACAAGACGTGGCACCACCTCACCGCGGACTTGCCACTGAAAAGATGGGTTGCGACGGTGATCGCATTCGATGGTCCTCCAACAACAAGGTCTGGGCGCGGTACAGTTCGGGTACTGTCGTCGCCAAGAACATATCTGATTTAGGTGCTGAAGACCTTCTGTCATGGTCCTCCCAGGTAATCCCGTGATTCTCATATTCCCCTCATGAGGAATGGATTATCGTAAACAACAACGGAAAGAAACGAAAGACACGTCCGGAGAGGGTCGAGCCGTGCGCATCTTGCTTGTGGAAGATAGCCCGCACATTGTCAAGGCAGTCCGGCAAGGTCTGGAAGAGGAAGGGTTTGCCGTAGATGTGGCAATGGACGGCGAGGAGGGGGACATCAAATGCCGTACTACGCCTTACGATGTGGTCATTCTGGACATCATGCTGCCCAAGATCGACGGTTTGACGTTGCTGAAACGTTGGCGCTCCGCAGGTGTCGATGCCCACGTGCTGCTTCTGACCGCCAAAACGACAACCCATGATAAAGTGACAGGGTTGGACACAGGAGCAGACGATTATCTGACTAAACCGTTCGAGTTTGCCGAATTGCTGGCGCGTGTGCGGGCTTTGATTCGCCGCCGTCATCAACAGAAGGATCCCATACTGCGTTGCTACGATCTGGAAATCGACACTGCTGCACGGACGGTTCGTCGTGCTGGTAAATCCATCCATCTGACGCCACGGGAATATGCCCTGTTGGAGTTCCTCGCCTACCACAAAGGTAAAGTGGTGACGCGTAGTATGATCTGGGAGCATCTTTATGATGAATATGATGAGAATACCTCGAACGTGGTGGATGTGTACATTCGCTATTTACGTAACAAAATCGACAAGGGTTTCGATCCCCCACTGATCCTGACGCGTTGGGGCGAAGGGTACATGCTTCGAGGTGAAGAGCCTCAGGAAGGAGGGGGATCAGCAGCGCCGGCGTCCCATCCGGCCACGCGATGAGGTGATCGTAATAAAGCGTGATCGTAATAAAGCCTGGCGATTACAGGTAACCCAAAGTGATGCGTTCGATCCGCCGCTCTCTCACGTTGTACCTGCTGCTTCTGGTTGCCTTCATGTTGGGTGGGGTGTGGTTTGTCATCGATCAGGCAGCCAGGCGGGCCTTTGCAGCCCGGGAAGAAGCAGGCCGACATCTGATCCTGGCGCGCTACGAGGAAAATGTCCGCAAAGAACAAGCGCAAATTGATCAGGTGCTTTTCGATAAAGCCCGCGAGCTGGCGAACGTCATGCAATTGCACTATGGTCAGAGCTATGAAACTGAAGCGATCAAGTTTCCTACTGTCACAGCGGTTAGCCCGCTGATGTTCCTGACCACCCAACCCAGCTTGTGGGCAGTCCCCACGGCGGGCAGCGTGCCGGTATTGCCGGTAGCTCCCAGTGGAGGTTCCAATCCTCCCTTCCTGGGGAGCGGGGCAGGGGGCGGAAACGGCTTGCCATCCCCGGGGGGGAGTCCCCTTTTGCTAACCTTCCGTCGCCCTCTACCGCATTACTTCACGTGGGTCCAGTTTTATTTCGGCAATCTGCCATTGCCTGAAGCTTTTATCCAGCATTTTGATGATGATAAAGGCAGTAGTGACTACTTCCAGATCAATACCACAGGAGGACGGGAATGGCGTTCTCGTTCATTGGGAAGCCGAAAACTGCCCTTTGACCCCTGGGAACTGGAAAATCGAGGCTCGGCAGGTGGCGATGCCCAGCGTCCGGGAGATGCAGAAAATCTGATCGACTGGACGTTCGCCACCGTGGAGCTACAACCGGATGGCGAGAAGGTACGACGCGTGGTGTATAAAGTCCCCTATTTTCTCCGTTCACCACCACGCCGGCGGGAATGGCCGCAACGCTCGCTGTTGGGAGCGTGGGGGGTGTGGGCTGCCGCGGGGGGGATCGGCTTACCACCCGCCGGATCAGGAACGGCGGGCTTGCCTCGTATCTATGTTCAATGTGCCCGTCCGGACCGAGAAATCCAAGAGCGCCTGCAGCGACTGGCTCAGGAACGGGACAATGAACTGGTCGAGTTGACAGCGGATATCCAGGCGGTACGCCGCCAGTTACGTCAACGGATCGCTCTTGTGGGACTGGTCGCTTTTCTGGCTGTGGCTATTGGTGGTCCTGTGCTAGTCGGAAGCGGACTGCGTCCCTTGGGCAAGCTCTCCGTGGCTGTCAGTCGGGTGTCGGAGAAGGATTTCAAACTTCCTCACGATGGCTCGGAGCTGCCCGCGGAACTGGTTCCAATCCACGCCCGGTTGACCCAGACGTTGGACCTTTTGCGCCGCGCATTTGCCCGGGAAAAGCAAGCGGTGGCCGACATCTCGCATGAATTACGGACCCCGATCGCTGCCTTACTGGCCACGATGGATGTCGCCCTGATGAAACCCCGTGATCCGGAGCAATACCGGACGTGCCTGCAAGAATGTCGTCTCATTGCCCGACAGTTGGGTCAGCTGGTCGAACGCATTATGACCTTGGCCACCCTCGATGCCGGAAATGAGCGTTTGGATATTACTTCGGTGCAGGTTCACGAGCTGGCCACGGCCTGCGTAGCCGTGATCCGCCCGTTGGCCTCCGCCAACCAGATCACCATCGATTGCGATGTACCCCAGGATCTGACGATGGAAACCGATGCTAGCAAACTCCGGGAAGTGCTCACCAATCTGCTGCACAATGCTGTGGAATACAACCGACCGGGTGGACTCGTGGAATTGTCGATCTGGCCCGATCAACAGGAGGTGATCATTCAGGTCCGTGATACTGGTATCGGAATGACTCCGGAAGTTATGGACAAGATATTTGAGCGCTTCTACCGTGCCGATCCTTCCCGCCATGCCGCAGGAGTTCACGCAGGGTTGGGATTAGCCATCGTCAAGGAGTATGTGGAACGTTTGGGTGGAACCATTCGGGTAGAAAGTCAGCCGGGTATCGGCAGCACATTTCAGGTACACTTGCCGCGCCGTTGGAGTCCTCAGGCGAAAACGGCACATTGATCCTCTCTGTACCCCAATCGCTGCATCTGTATTCTCGCATCTCGCCTTAGTTTTCAGGAAGGTGGTGATTGAGATGTCTGATTCGAAACGGACCAGAGTTCCCATGTGTGAGAGTTCAGGTCATACCACTCGTGGTCCCTACGCGGGAACCATATGATGTACCTTAGTGGAGAGATCTTTGAGCAAGAGATATCTGCACAGGCGGAGTTGCGGGAGAGTTTCTGGCTTGACGGGGAGAATTGGGGATGCCCAAGGTTATATTCGTACAAGGAGGTGGTGCCGGTTACGATCAGGAACAAGCTTTACGTCGCTTGTTAGGGGCGGCAGGTGCTGATTTGCACTGGGAGACCCACTACGCTGGTCGGGCCGCTCTAGAGCGGGGTTTGCCCCCGTTGCCTGAAGAGACCATCGAAGCGGTGCGTAAAAACGGCCTGGCGCTCAAGACCAAATTGTTGCCTCCTCCGCCAACCCAGGCAACCTCACCCGATGGGGCTATCCCCGTACAAGACACCATGGGGCACGGGAATTACAACGTAGCCTTCCGTCGAGCCTTGGAATTGTTCGCTTCGGTGCGGCTCATCCGAAACTTGCCGGGGATACCAGCCCGTTTTGAGAACGTGGATATTCTGCTGGTGCGGGAGATCACCGAGGATTTGTATGCTACGACAGAACACGAAATCATACCCGGTGTAGTCCAAAGCTTCAAGATCGTCACTGTGGCCGCTTGTCGTCGATTTTTCCGATTCACCTTCGAGTTGGCCCGGCAGCGGGGACGCCGCACTGTCCATTGCATCCATAAGGCGAATATCTTGAAGATGGCCGATGGCCTCTTCCTCGATTGTTTTCGCCAAATCGCGTTGGAATATCCTGATCTAGTTCATCGAGATTTGATTGTGGATAACGCCTGTATGCAGCTTGTCAGCCGCCCGCATCGCTTTGATGTTCTTGCGGTGGGTAACCTTCACGGGGATTTGCTTTCCGATCTGGGTGCGGGATTGATTGGTGGCATCAGTGGGACAGCCGCCATAAACTATGGAACCGATTTACGGGTATATGAAACTGTCTATGGAGCCGGATACGAAGATGTTCCTCCGGATACTGCTAATCCTTTGCCACTCATCATGCCGGCATTGGAGTTGCTGCAGGATATCGGTCAAGCAGCTGCTGCCGAACGCTTGCGCCAGGCCATCATTGTCGTTTTGAAGGAAGGGAAAGTCCGCACCCCCGACCTGGGCGGCAATGCCTCGACGACGCAATTCACGGATGCAATTCTAGACAAATTATCCTGAATTTAAATGACAAGTGAACCATAGTATTTTCATTTCGAATCGTATTATCATCAATGAATTTTACTTTATATGTGCATTTTGATATACAGTTTGAAATGAATTACGAGGCAATATGCTCAACGTGCAGGCTGCTGTTGGACACGGTAGAGGAAGGCCAGGACGGCGGCCACGGCCTGATACAACTGCGGTGGAATCTCCTGGTCCAGCCGCAGATGACTGAGGACCCGTACCAGTTGCGGATCGTGGTGAATAGGAATATAGTGTTGCCGGGCCGTGCGGAGGATTTGTTCGGCCCATCGCCCCTGGCCCTTGGCAACAACTTTAGGAGCAGCATCCCGTTGCGGGTCGTAACGTAAAGCCACAGCCTGGGGACGCGGCGCTTGGGCCATGCTTCAGACCTCCCAATCAACCAGATGTAATGAGGGCGGACGACCTTGACGCATCGCTTCCGTATGCTGGCGATGACGTGCGGGTAAATCCTTAGCACTACGAAATTCGATGCCAATCTGGGTAAAATCCGATGCTTGTAGCATCTGATGTAACTCTTCTTGCATAACTATAGCCTGTTGTAGTGTTCGTTCATGATCAAAATATAAAACCGCATGGAGCCGATCGCCTTGAAGGGTCATATCAATCCATGTATTGCCTATGGTATCCAGGGGTGCATGGATCAGAATATGGAAACGTTGAGAACTTGGGGGTGGAGAAGAACGACCTTTGGTGGATATGTCCCCTGGGAAAACAGGGTAGTCTGGTTGCACGGCCATATAGAGGGTGCGCCAGGCTGAACCTTCGGGGAAGGGCACTTGCAACCAGTACGGCATACCCTGGTGGCTCGCGAGAACATTCACTGCCTGTAAGGTTGTGATGTTGTGCAGGGCGGGGACAGCGGCGGCCTGAAGTGCCGGTTCGGACTTTCCCCTCAGCGACTGAACCAGTTGAAGCAAACTACCTTTGAGATCCTTAGGAATTTCCGTGTCTTGGGGCGTAGCATTCCACGGGGCATGGGTCTGCGAAGTGTCGGGTGGGGCAGGCTTGGGAGCCGTCCAGGAATTTGGGTCGGACGCAGCCACAAGTCGAGCCTCGTACATCAAGCCGCCGTTTTCTACGAAATGCTGCAGTTGTTGGGCTGTCAGTGGCTGGGGTTTGGAGGGCAAGAATGATTCCAGCACAGCTCGGATCTCTCTCTGGATGCGTTGGAGGACTGCCGTCTCTCCCGATCCCGCATGTTGGTTTCCCAGCGTTTTAGGGTCGGAGGTGCTGTTGCCTGGAAAGGCCCACTCGGCAAGAGCTTGATGGAGGTCGGCGAGGGCCGGTGCCAGATCAGCAGGGGGAAGATGACGTAGTAAAGCGGCAGCCAAGTAAGACGGGGATTGGGTATTATTGGCGGGTCGGGTCAACCACAATCCGTCGGACCGCAATTCCAATTGCACCAGATGCTGTTGTTGTGGGATCAGTGCCTGTTCGCTCCGAGCAAGCATCGTCTGCCCCAGCCATTGGATACGATACGTTTGAGGAGCTACCTCGTCCTGCACTTCGACAAGCAGAGTCAGTCCAGGATGAGACGTAACCATTGCCGCAAAAGTAGCAGGTAGTGTTGAGGTGGCCCCAGTAGGCAAGGGAAGAGTACTCGGCACAGTGCCACTGCTTGCCGAGGTAGGTGACCGTGCCGCTGGACCAGAAGCCGTTGGGGACGCCAGGTCAGCAGTGGCGGCGAGATATTCAACCTGAGGGTGTGGGTCTGGGGAAGGACGCCGCACAAGCCAGACTGTGCCGGGTTTCATAGGGTGGGAGGGTTGAATGATCAACTCCCGCCCTTGAACCAGCAAAGTGGCCGACCCCGCTTCGACACGTACCACCACGGCGCGAAGCAGTTCTCCAACGGGCAAAGCAGCCAGATCACCCCCTGCGACACGGGCCGTCAACGTTCCGGGGGGTAAGGGCGGCGGCTGGAGTGTAGACCATTCTGGTGCTGGTACTTGCATACATTCACTTTAGCACATCTGCCGTTGGATGACATATTCCATGCTGTTTCCGCGGATTGAGCAGTACAACGCAAAAAGTTTCACGGATCGTTACAACTGATAAAGTTGATGCAGCTTCATGCCGATACGAGAAATATGACGCCTGCAGCCTTTGGAGTGGATTTGTTGGCCCGAGTTCTGGATGGAGCGGCCTTTCGACATCAGGTGATAGCCCAGAATGTGGCCAATGTGAACACCCCCGGTTACCGAAGGCGAGCCGTGGTCTTTGAAGAAACCTTGGCTCATGCCTTGGAACAACCAAGTGTGGACTTGCGGCGTGTTCAGCCGCGGGTCGTGATCGATGATGGTCCTATGCGCGTGGATGGAAACACGGTGGACATCGAGCGGGAGATGAATGATTTGAATCGGAACGCATTGTTATACCAGGCTGCTGCTCAGGTGCTCGCGAGCCGCTTGGCATCGCTGCGAGCGGCTGTCTCGGGACGTTGAGCGGATCGGGATGTGCTGGGATATTGCTCTTTCAGAAGAGAAGAGCAGCTGGGGTTTACCTGGAAAGCTCAGAGCAACCGTTTCCCCTGAGCGGGTTGTTGAGAGGAAAAAAACATGGCGTTTTACGATATGTTTCAGGCGAGCAGTATCAGCGCTTCTGGCATGGCTGCGGAGCGTTTCCGCATGGAGGTCATCGCCAACAATATTGCTAACACACACACAACCCGCACCCTTCAAGGCGGACCCTATCGACGGCTCGATGTAGTGTTTGAGGAAGTACTCCGTCCTCCGCAACGCGTTGGGGAAGCTCCCGCTTTAGGAGGGGTTCGTGCCGCGGAATTGGTCGAGGACCCTAGCGAACCGGTGCGGGTTTATCTGCCGGGTCATCCCGATGCCGATCAAAACGGTTATGTTGCTTTTCCCAATGTGCAGTTACCGATTGAGATGGTCAATCTATTGACCGCGGCGCGAGCTTATGAGGCCAATTTTCGGACGGCCCAAGTGTTCCGTCAGCTCAATGAACTGGCTTTGACGTTACTGCGAGGGTAATCGATGACATTAGAAGAAGTTACGCCTCTGGCACGATTGTCACCACTGAGTCCTGCACGTGCGGCTGCTACAGAACGGGGAACCTCTCCGTTGGCCGGGAGTGGTTTCGGAATGGTGTTGCAGGGCGTACTGGGTCAGCATCAGCAGGCTCACGTGGCGGCGGACGCGGCCATCCGTGACCTGGCGACCGGGCAGGCGCAGGACCTGCACACCGTTGCCCTGGCGGTGGCCCGTGCGGACCTCTCCTTCCGCCTGATTCTGGAACTGCGCAACCGCTTGAGTGAGGCCTATCAGGAAATCTCACGGATGCAGGTATGATCCGGAGGTTGCCCGGGAACGGCCGGTGAGTACGGGGCCTAGTGCAGGTGCGGCATGGAAACCCTTCGGCGCTTCTGGCAACAACTGCAGCAATACTGGTCGGGGTTGAGTCTGACCCGACGTATTGTGATTGTCACGGTGACGTTGGGTGTTGTCGCGTCGTTGATGCTGCTGGTCTATTTCTCGCAAACATCCGCCTATCGTCCCTTGTTTACGGACCTGCCAGCTGAGGAGGTTGCGGCCATTCGAGCACGTCTAACGGCCGCCAACATTCCGCATCGCCTGATCCAGGGGGGCACGGGAATTGAGGTTCCCGAGCATCGTTTTGCTGAAGCCCGAGTGGCCTTGGCGGCAGAGGGGTTGCCACGGGGCGGTGGGAAAGGATATGAACTGTTCGACGAGCCTTCGCTGGTAGCGACACCTTTTGTGCAAAGCGTCAATTACCAGAGGGCTCTCCAGGCTGAACTGGCACGGGCCATCATGCAGCTGGAGCCGGTGCGAGCAGCACGTGTGCTCATTGCCCGTCCTGAACCCACACCATTCGTTCGAGAACAACGGCCGCCAACCGCTAGCGTGGTCCTTACCCTCAAACCTGGGGCGAGCATCAGCCGGTCTATGGCTCAAAGCATCGTATCGCTCGTGGCCCGCTCGGTCGAGGGCCTCAAGCCGGAAAATGTGACGGTTGTGGATTCCACGGGTCGTCTCCTGTCGGACCCTTACGGTGCAGAGCGCGAAGAGTTACCCACCCCTCAACTGGAATACCGCCGGGAACTCGAGAATTACCTCTCGACTAAAGCCGAGCAATTGTTGGCGCAACATCTGGGGCCAGGGCGGGCGATCGTGCGGGTCAGTGCGGATATCAATTTTCAGAAATTGAAGGAGCGTCGTGAGACTTACTACCCGGACGAACGAGCTGTGGGAGCCGAACGATTGACCACGATCCGCTCGTCTGGGACCATCGCACGAGGTGTAGCCGGTGCTACCAGTAACATTGTTCGAGCCGGTGCACCCCCTACACCACCCGGCGCGGGCACCGGAACGTCCAGTGAAGAAGTAATCCAAACCGACTACCTGGTCTCCCGTTCGATTCGGGACCTGGAAGACGGACGCGGAGCGATTACCCGCCTGACAGTAGCTGCCTTGGTGGACCTGACTCCCCTAGAGGAAGGGCAGACTGTAATCAGCCTTCAAGATGCAGAGGAGATCATCAAGCAGGCCGTGGGGTTTCGCGCTGGCAGGGACGAGGTCAAACTGACCAATGTTCGCCTGATCACTGGTCCGACGGTACGGGAAGTGGATGAGGAGTTGTTGCAATTGCAACGCTGGCAGATGTACGTGAGCCTCGCTCGCAACATCAGCCTGGCTCTGGCTATTGTCCTTTCCGTGGCCCTCATACCGCTTTTGCTCTGGCGGCGTAAAGCTCCGGCAGTACCTCCCACCCCAACTCCAGAACAACGCCGTCAAGAGGCCATCCAACGTCTGACAGAACTGGCGCGGACCAACCCCGAACGTGTGGCTGCAGTACTTCGCTTACTCCTCGGTTCACCCGCACCACCGTGATCAAGCAGGCTTGCGTGTGTCTATGCCCCACCGGAGGTGCACTCCTGAGAGACGTAGTAGTACAGCATTTTTTCCACTCCCTAAAACGAACTATGAACGATATATTGCGGTACACGTGGTGTGTGGAATCAGAAAGCGTAGGCCACGGAAATGGCGGAGGCGGTGGGCGAACAAACCGTACTGCTGTTGCTTCGGCTACTACCCAGCGAGACGGTCGAAGCCGTGCTACAATGCTTGCCGTCAGAAGAGGCAGGACGTTTACGTGCCCGCCTGCAAACCGTTACAGCTCAGGCCTCACCCCAGGAACTCGACGACGCACTAACACAGTTCTTCGATCTGATGCGGATTGCCGAGCGATATCCCGCCTTTTCCCCATCCGCAGGAGGAGCCTCTTCCCCTCCCTTGGCCTCACCCCCTTCCTCTGCGGACACGGCATCGAGCAACGACCCAGTGCAACAATTGCGTTCGATTCCACCGGCTCAACTGGCCCGGGCCATTCAAAACGAATCTGTGGCTGCTATTGCTGTCATTCTGTCAGCATTGGAACCTGCGGTGGCGGGTCAGGTTCTCGCCCGTCTGCCGGCATCGTTACGCCCCGAAGTGGCTGTGCGGTTGACCAAAATCGGTGTGCCCAATCCCATCATGCTTCGGCACCTGGTCCGTGTGGTCACCGACAAGTGCCGTCAGATGGCCGATCTGCCGACTCCACCGACACCGGAAGAGATGATTGCCCAATTGGCCGATATGATTCGGGCCCTGCCCCGTGCCGAACGCATGCCCGTGGTCCGGAAAATGGAGACCATCGACCCCGATTTGGCGGCCAAGGTGCTCGAACGCCTTACCCGCATCGAAGACCTCACCAAGATTCCCGATCGCCAGTTGCAAGGACTTCTCACCAAACTGGATATGAAAACCTTGGCCACGGCCTTGAAAAATGCCCCGGAAGCAGTTCAAGCCAAGATTTCAGCCAATCTTTCCAGTCGCGCACGCCAGGTTCTTCAGGAGGAAATCGAGTTCCTCGGGGATGTGCCTCGCAGTCGCATTCAGGAGGCTCAAGCCAAAATCCTGGCAGTGGTCGTCAAAGCCGAAGAAGCCGGGGAAATTGTCCTGGAGGACTAGACAGCTCCGATGTGCTTTCGGACGATCGGCAATCACGCCTGATCCCCGCTGGGGTAAAGCGTGCTGGTCTGGTGCTGTTTCGACAAGAGCCCGGAGGATTTTGCTCTCACCTGAAAATCGACCTGAATGAGGCAAACTTCCTGCAAAAAAACCGACAAAATACCTGCACCGGCAGGGAAAATAAGCCATCTTGCTGATGTACGCTCCCGCCTGAATCGACTCTGAAAAGTTGCTCAGGGAGCGACGGGACGTGACAAGGACACGGAGTCGCCCAGACTTTGGCGGCCCGTCAACGTAGGAGTCGAAGTTCGCCCCAGGCGGAGGAATTGCCCCTATGCCTGCATGGTCTTATGCACTCCCCACTGCTCGGCCCCTATCGGCAGAGTTCCATATAAATGTTACTCATCCACTGCGTTCAGTGCGACTCACCCCTGTGCCAGCGGAGGAAAATCTCACCTCTATGTCACCGGTGGGAAATGTCGGGACGGGACAGCCGTTTCTGGGAGCAAACCTTTCTACCACTTCAGGAGCATCGCCGGGGAATGTGACGGGACCACCTCAACCGTGGAACGCGGGTACAGCACACGCGACAATTTCGCCGTCAGCCACGACAATTCCGCCATCGGTCACGACAACGCCGCCTTCGGCCACCGTGGTATCTGGGTCACCTGCTCCGCCATCCTCCCGCGAAATCATCCTGCCAGGACGCAAATCCTCACCGGACGAAGAGCGGCAACGTCAACAGGAGCGGGAACAATTCGCTCAGATTCTCTCGGCTTTGCGTGCGGCGGTGGCCGAGGTACGTCGTCAACAACAGCAGCGTCTCCACGAATGGCAACGGGCGGCCATCGAATTGGCTATGACGATCGCCTCACGTCTCCTCTATGAACGCATACAGTCGGGGGAGTTTCCCATTGATGCTCGTGTACGGGAAATGGTAGCCCAGTTGGAAAACGAGCCGGTTCTTGCTATTCGTCTCCATCCCCAGGACCTGAAATTATTGCAGCAACGCCTTGGAGATCAACCCTTACTGCCCGAAGGAGAACAACCCCGATTCATTGCCGATGCTTCCCTGGCTCGTGGCGAATGTCGCGTGGAAGGGCGGGAAACGATCTTGCTTTCCGATATCGTTCGGCAACTGGAAGAAATACGCGATGAGTTGTTCAGGAGTTTAGGACATGCTCGGTCTTGATCTGCCACGCTTGAACCGCAGCATCGTACAGACGCCCCTGTACCGCATCTGCGGTCGCCTCAAGAGTGTGACAGGACTGATGACGTGCAATATTCCGGCAGCTGTCGGGGATCACTGCACGATCGTGCCTAAGGAAGGCAAGCCTGTCCTGGCTGAAGTTATTGGTTTCGAGAATGATCTGGCCTATCTTGTGCCATTTGACCATGCCGAGCATCTCCAACCGGGTATGCCGGTCATCCGCAACGGGCGGGGAATGCAGGTTCCTATAGGGCCTAACCTCTTAGGACGGGTGATCGATGGTCTCGGACGTCCCTTGGATGATCGTGGGCCTTTGGTGGATTGTCCCTTACGTCCCGTGCATCGTCCCGCTCCACCCGCCCTGGAACGCCAACGGATTCGGGAGCCTTTTGTAACCAACATTCGTGCCATTGATGCTGTCCTGACCTGTGGACGCGGCCAGCGGGTTGGTATCTTCGCGGGTTCGGGTGTCGGTAAGAGCACCTTGCTGGGAGAAATTGCCAAGGGAGCACAGGCTGATGTCAACGTGATTGCTCTGATCGGGGAACGTGGCCGAGAAGTCGGACCGTTTCTGGAAGACTGTTTGGGACCGGAAGGAATGGCCCGCTCGGTAGTCATCGTGGCCACCTGCGAACAAACCCCGCTGATGCGCGTCCGGGCCAGTCAGACCGCCATTGCCATCGCTGACTACTTCCGGGAGCAGGGTGCCGATGTGCTCTTCATGATCGACAGCCTCACCCGCCTGGCCATGGCCCAGCGGGAATTGGGATTGATGCTGGGTGAACCCCCAAGCTCCCGCGGCTACACCCCTAGTGTCTTTCAGTTGTTGGCGAACACCGTGGAACGACTGGGTAATGCTGCGGTGGGAAGCATTACTGCTCTCATGACTGTGCTTGTGGAAGGGGGAGATCTTGATGAACCTATCAGCGATGCGGTACGTTCTTTGGTCGATGGTCACATAGTGCTGGATCGCAAGATTGCGGAACGAGGTTTTTATCCAGCCATCGATATCAGCCGCAGTGTCAGCCGGGTGGCCCATGAAGTGATCGATCGGGAACATGCGCAGGCAGCTCGGAAGCTCCGAGCGATCTTGGCCACCTACTCTGAGGTTCAGGACCTGATCCGCATTGGTGCCTACGTTCGGGGTTCCAGCCCACAGGTGGACAAAGCCATAGAATTGATGCCACGGGTCGAACAATTCCTCCGTCAGGATATCGGCGAACGCTCTACCTTCGACCAGACGCGTCAAGCACTGTTGGCGATTGCTGCCCAATGGCCTTTTTAGTGCGATTGCCCGGGATCATCAGACCGAAGACCGGAGGAAAAGGACTGTTCAGGTTCATCACCCAGCTCAGCAGCGGAGATCATAGGTTGGCATCCCGTAAGCTTGCGTTGACACAAACCGGCCCATTTGCCATATCTGCTGAAGGAGGAGCAAGACACGGTGCAGAGATTTGAGTTTCCTCTGGAGCGACTGCTGCAGGTCAAACGCCAGTTGGAGCGTCAGGCAGAGTTGGCTCAGTGTCAGGCTCGACAGGCGGTTGATGAAGCCCAGACGGAATTGAGCCGCCTTCGCGACCAACTCCGTCGCCTGGCTCAGCAGATGACCGCTCAGGTAGGACAGTTGCTGTCGGGGGAACAATGGGGTGTTACTGTGGAATTGTCCGAGCGTTTGGCGGATGCGATCCAAGCCGCCGAAAAACGTCTCTTTGAAGCTGAGCAACGCTACCAACAGGCGGTTCAGATACGTAAGCAATTGGCCACAGAAGTCGAAACTCTACAAACGCTGCGTCAGCAGCACTGGGAGCAGTGGAGACAGCAGGTTCAAAAATTGGAACAGCACCGCCTCGATGAATTAGGCTTACGCCGCTGGTTAGATCAGCAAAGGACTTCACCTGACTCGTTTGCTCGGCAGTCATGAAAAACATTATCATCCTTGTTCTGACGGCATTTTTGCTCTTTGCGATCTCTGCGGCGCTATCCCTTTGGCTCCAGCAGTCCACGGCTACTGCGACAGCTTCCCAGAATGAGAAAGAAAAAAGTGTCAAAAAAAATGGGAGCAAATCGGAGGAGGAACCAACGCGTGTTCCTGCCAGCAAAACCGAGCCGCCTTCGGTTCCCCCCGCTGCTCCTACCACCGATCTGGCTGCGGCCATGATGGCCCTGCGGGAACGGGAGGCCCAGTTGGAACGACGGGCCCAGCAGGTCCAGATTGTTCTCCAGGATCTACAAAGAACAACGCGAACGGTTTGAAGAACTGGTCCGACAGGTCGCACAGGAAGTGAAGGCGATCAGTAAAAATCTCGATCAACTGACCGCTCTGGAAAACCAAAGGAAAAAGAAACAGGAAACCGAGGAATTTGACCGCAAAAACATCGATCGCCTGGCTGCGATGTTCGACAGTATGGAAGGAGAAGCTGCGGCACCCATTATCAAACAGATGGCGGATTCGGGGCGGTTGGAACTGGCTGCCCGCATTCTCGTTCAAATGAAGGAACGTAACGCGGCTCGTCTGCTGGCGGAATTGGGCGACTCGGCTCTGGCGGCCCAACTTTTGGAACGGGTCCGCTCCCTCAAATTCCCCAACAGTTCCGGGGGTGGTGGAATGCCAGCCGGTGGTACATCCGCACCCCTCCCACGAGATGGGACCGGTGTGACCCCAGCCGGAGGCACCGCGCCAACTCCAAATGGGGTCCTAGATGGTCCCACGAGACGTTCGCACCCATCCTCTCCCAGTGAATGATGCAGGACAGCCAAGGATTTCTTCAAGTCGGATGGAGAATTT